>Ga0129308_1000010_pt1 | contig 365499 bp, 373 predicted proteins | sample L827metagenome_FD_94440 | JGI IMG/M metagenome (GOLD analysis project Ga0129308, IMG submission 94440) | Ring-tailed lemur group fecal microbial communities from Wisconsin, USA - L827 metagenome | ecosystem: Host-associated > Mammals > Digestive system > Large intestine > Fecal | place: USA... | reverse complement strand
CCAGGGCATTCAGCACGCTGGAGGCGACGCCTCCGGCGGTTTTGGAACCGCTTCCGCCCTCCTCCACAACCACTGCAAAGGCATAGGGGGCGTCTTCATTGCGGAGAAAACCCGAAAACCAGGAGGTCGGAGTTTTTCCGCCGCCCACTTCGGCGGTGCCAGACTTGGCACAGATGTCCATATTGGGGAACCGACCGGAGCCGTAGACTTCAGACACATTGCGGGCCATCATGCCGGAGAGCGTCTCCGCCGTGGTGGAGGAGATCAGCGTTCCGGTCTTATGGGGCAGATAAAAAGAAGCGGGGATCCCCAGCGGGGTGACGGTGCGGTAGATCAGCTGTGGAACGGCCGCCTTCCCACCATTGGCGATGGCGCCCATATAGACCATCAGGGAGCAGGGGTTGAGCAGGTCGTTATATTGGCCCACACCGGCCCAGCCCAGTTGATTTTCCGTACAGTCGGAGAACTGAAAACGACCGGAGGTCGTCTTCAGCCCGCTTACCTTGTAGGTGTCAGTGAGACCCGCCTTTCTGGTATAGGAGGTCATCACATTGGAACCGAGCTCAGCGGCCAACTGGGCAAACACGCCGTTACAGGAGTTGGAATAAGCGCTGTAGATATCCATTTCACCGTGCACGGAGGGGCAGGTCACCGCTTCGCCGCCCACCAGGGTAGAGCCGGTACAGGTAAACGTGCGTGCAAAGAGATCGGGCAGCTTTTCTATGGCGGCGCTCAGCGTAACGGTTTTAAAGACAGAGCCGGGCACAAAGGAGCCGGAGAGAAAGCGGTTGACGTATACCCCGTCGTATTGGGGATCGCCCTCCTGGATTTCGGGCGGGTCCGCCGGATCAAAGGCGGGAGAGGAGAGAAGGCAGAGCATCTCGCCGGTTTTATAATTGTACACGCCCACGGCGCCTTTCCGACCGTTCAGGGCCTGATAGGCCACATAGTTGAGGTGCGCGTCGATGGTAAGGTATAGATCGTTTCCCTCACCGAGAGGGGTGTAGGCGCCGGTGATCAGGTTGTATCCTGAGAGCTTGTCGGCGAAGGCCACCAAGGCGCCGGAACCAATTTTGCCCTGCGTGTCTCCCACGGTGTGGAGGGTGGCCTTTCGCACGATTGTATTGGCATAATAGACGCGGCGGCCGGAAGCGTCCACCCAGGAGAGCAGGTCGCCGTCGCGGTCCAGGACCTGCCCCACAGAGAGCTCCCCACTGCTGTTATACAGGTGGCGGTTGGCGGCGAAGGAGACCCAGCGGCCTCCGTCTTTAAAAAAGAGAAAAGAGAATATACAAGTGCCCAAAACCAGGGCGGCAGACAGAAGCAGACAGACTGCGGCGCGGCGTTCGATTTTACGCATCCTCATCCACCTCCTCTTGGATAGGCCGGTTCAGGAGAACAGAGTGCTCCTCCTTCCAGGAGGGCAGGCGAATGGCAAAGCTGGCATTCTGCCGGGTGTCCGTAGCCTTCAGAAAGGCCAGCAGCCCCCAGGAGGCCACCATAGAGGAGCCGCCGTTGGAGACAAAAGGAAAGGTGACGCCGGTAAGGGGGAGCAGATCGACCGCGCCAAAGACATTGAGACAAGTCTGAAAGACCAGCAGGGAGGTGGCGGCGCAGGCGGCGATGGTGTAAAAGCTGGAGCGCCCGGCGCGGCAGGCACGGACGGCAAAAACGGCCAGTGTGACAATACACAGGACGGAGAGAACGCCGATGATAAGCCCCCACTCTTCACACAGCATCCCAAACACCAAGTCGGTGTCGGCCGCGGCAACCCGGTGGAGCCAGCCCTCACCGGCGCCCACACCAACCAGTCCGCCGGATGCGGCGGCAGACATGGTGCGGGTCTGCTGGTAGCCCCCGGAGGAGGCGTATTCCCAGGCGTGGCCCCAGGTGGCGAAGCGTTTTAGGATATAGGGCTTGAAGGTGAGGAGGATGGCTACGGCAAACACGGCTCCGCCGCTGATGAGCGTCAGTGTGGCCCAGTCCCCGGAACGGAGATAGGCGATGACGAGAAAGGTGACGAAGAAGATGGCCGCGGTGCCAAAATCGCTCATGAGGGCCAGGCAGCCAAGACATGCGGCGGTGAGCGCCATAAAGAGCCCCAGATTCCGCTTCCGGAAGAGCCGGTCCAACGTGGCGGCTCCGGCAAAAATATAGCAGATCTTGGCGAGCTCAGAGGGCTGGAGAGAAAAACCGCCGAAGGTGATCCAGTTGACGGCCCCGAATTTGGCCTGGCCCAGGACCAGCGTGGCGCCCAGCAGAAGAATGGCGCCTCCGGCCATCAGCCAGCGGATGCGCTTGACCCGATCCAGGTCCCGGAGAAAGACGCCCAGCACGACGAAAAGAACGAGGCCCAGCAAAAGGGCGGCTAATTGCTTGAAAAGTGAGCCGGGGGCTGAAGAGGCGGTTACGGCCAGAGAGAGGGTGGAGAGAAAGAACGCAATGGACTCCATCTCAAAGCCGACCCGCCGGATGGAACGCATAGCCAGGAAGTAGCCCCACATGACGGCAATCAGACAGAAAAAAGCGGTGGGGATGGCTGGGGATGCCTTATCACCGGCGGAAGAGAGCAGTTGAAAGGCGGTGAGGATCTGGAATAAGGTAAGGAACAGGAGTCCGACCCAGGGCGAGACGGGGCGCTCCTCCTGCCGGCGGCGCTCCCGCTGCTGGGCCCGCTCTTCCGGCGGAACGGGGAGGAGAACGGTCTCAACCCCGCCCAGCCCCAGTACGTCGCCGTAAGAGACATGGGACTCGCCCTCCATAGCTGCGCCGTTTACAGTAACGCCGCACTTTGAGCCCAGGTCGTAAAGCATCCAGCCGCCGTCTTCCGTGCGGATCAGGGCCGCATGTTGCCGGGAGACCGTGGGATAGCCCAGCACCACATCGGAGGCACTGGAGCGGCCAAGAATGTTTTCCCAGTGTGTCAGGGGTTCTGAGAGCCCGTTTGGCAGAGTCAGATAGGCCCAGATCTCGGGCGTATGGGGCACATTCAGCAGGGAGCGAATGCTCCGCGCCAGAATCAGCAGGGCCAGGACCGGGAAAAGAAACCGTACTACAGAGGTATACCAGGCCGAGATCAGAGGATAATCGCCCAGCAGAGCTGCAAGCCGTGCCAGCAGTGCCTCAGGCGCAGAGAGCAGGTTTTGCAAAGTAAGCCCTCCTTTCGAGAGCAGTATAGCACAAATCAGACGAATCGCAACGCTTGGATATCAGACAGCCAGAAGAAGCCTATTCCCAGCGGTAGTTCCGGACCGCACCCAGGATCGTTCCAAGGCACAAAAACTCGTCATGTGCCCCAACTGTGAGTGTTTTGAACTCCGTATTCAGAGACATCAGTTTACACGTGCCCCGCCTGCAGCAGAACTTCCGGAGAAAACCCTCCTGATTCAGAGAGAAGACGCCGAGCTGATTCTGCTCTGCGGCTTTGTGCGTTACGGCCAAGAGGGTACCTGGGGAATAGGCGGGCTCCAGAGCGGTATCCACCACCGTGATCACATAGTCGGCCTCTCGTGTGATGGTACAGACAGGCGCAGATAGGGTGCGGAAGGAGAGACTGTCCATATAAAAGCCGCGTTCACCCCAGGCCACAGGCGTATAACACAGCAGCCTCCGCTCGAGCAGGGAGTTTTTCTGCTTGGAGGACTGGCGGGCAAGCGCACGTATGATCCATTCGATTGTCTGCTTATTATGCTCGTCAAGTTGGCGAAAAAGATCAAAAAGCTCGCCCTCGCGCTCGGACAGCATCAAAAGTCCCTGCGATTCCACATAAGCGCCTATGCTGCAGCCGACAGGGATCTCGTCGTCGATCAGATAGTGGGAAGGCACATGAAACAATGTACTGAGCCGATCAATGATTTTCAGAGAGGGACTCAGCGTCTGGCCGGAAAAGATCTTATTCAAGGTCCCTACCGGAAGGCTGGTACGCTGGGCGATCTCTAAAGTCGTAAGTTTTTCTTTATGCTTAAGGTAGCTCAACTTTTTTGACAAAGACATTCTGTCACCTGATTCAATGGGAATTGACCAGAGATGGTAAAATACACGATAAAAAGTGTAAATCCTTTCTATTTTCTTGACAAACAAATAAAAATACAGCATATTGGGGGAGCGGCAACGAGATCCACAAAATAGAGGGTCCCAGTGCTGTAAAACGTATTGCAATACGAGAGCCGGACTCACTTATCACTTATCTAAAGTATAGCACATTTATGAGAGACTGTGTTTGCTTACGCCAAAATAAGTAATGAGCAAGACGTTTTTAGTAAAAGGAGAGAGAGAAAGTTGAAGAGGATGAATCCGAGCTTCCGCGTATGCCAAGAGAGTGCCGCCGGTATCCCCATGTTCGGAATCCGGTGTGGGGACGGCACCCACGCCAGAGGAATATCCACGGACTATCAGGAGGTGTACCGACTGGCCCAGACCTGCAACCGGTGCCGGCTCTCCCCGGTCCATTTGATGGATGTGGTTGAGGATTTTCGCCGTTCCTGAGGGAGATATTCCGCCAAAAATCGGAAAAGGACTGTTTTAAGAGAATTTGGGCTTGCCAATCCTTCGCGCAGAGGTTAAAATATTAGACTGCACATAATGAGAGTGAACGCGCGAAGTGAGCGGAGGATTGGAATGGACCGGACGATGGAGATGATCCTTTCCCGGGTGCAGAAGCCTGCACGCTATACCGGGGGGGAGTACAATGCGGTGGTAAAGGACCGCAAACAGGTTGATACCCGTGTAGCGCTCTGCTTCCCGGACACCTATGAGATCGGTATGTCCAATCTGGGGATACGGATTCTCTATGGCCTGATGAATGAACTGGAGGGCGTCTGGTGTGAGCGAGTGTTCGCCCCATGGGGGGACATGGAGGATGAGATGCGCCGCGAAGGGCTGCCGCTCTATGGCCTGGAGAGCGGAGATCCCATCGCAGACTTCGACGTCATTGGTTTTTCACTGGGCTATGAGATGGCCTATACCAATGTCCTCAATATGTTGGACTTGGCTGGGCTGCCTCTGCGGTCTGAGGACAGAGACGAGGACATGCCCCTGATTATAGCGGGAGGGACATGCGCCTATAATCCGGAGCCGCTGGCTCCCTTTGTCGATATCTTTTCCCTGGGAGAGGGGGAAGATGTGACCGTGGAGCTCATCGCCCTCTCACGGCGGGCACGCCGCGAGGGCTGGCAGCGCTGTGAGCTCCTGGCAGCCGCTGCACGGATTCCGGGCCTCTACGTCCCCTCCCTTTATCGCGTCACCTATCGGGAGGACGGCGCGGTGTCGTCCGTTACGCCGCTGGAAGGCGCGCCGGAGCTGGTCACCAAACGGATCGTCCAGGATCTGAACCAATCCTATTTTCCAGTCAAAACCATCGTCCCCTCTACGGAGATCGTACACGACAGGGTGATGCTGGAGGTGTTTCGGGGCTGTATCCGGGGCTGCCGGTTCTGCCAAGCGGGGTATGCGTACCGGCCTGTACGGTCAAAGGACCCCGCGCTTCTGGTGGAGCAGGGGATCGCGGCCTGTAAGGATTCAGGCTATCAGGAGATGACGCTTTCAAGCCTGTCCACCAGTGATTATCGCCCCTTGGAACGCCTCTGCGACGGCCTTCTGGAATGGTGTGAACCCAACTTGGTTTCGATGTCGCTCCCCTCTCTGCGGGCGGACAATTTTTCTATGGGGCTCATGGAGCGGCTCCAGCATGTCCGCAAGAGTGGTCTCACCTTCGCGCCGGAGGCGGGCACACAGCGCCTGCGGGACGCCATCAACAAAAATGTCACAGAGGCGGATCTGATAAAATCCTGCCGGACGGCGTTTTCCGGCGGCTGGAACTCGGTAAAGCTGTACTTTATGCTTGGACTCCCCACCGAGACGGACGAGGATGTGCTGGGGATCGCGGAGCTGGCAAAAAAAGTGCTCCAGCTCTGGCGTGAAACGGCGCCCGACAAGCGCAGGGGCTGCCGGATTACTGTGTCCACGGCCTGCTTCGTGCCCAAACCTCATACTGCTTTTCAGTGGGAACCCCAGGTGACACGGGAGGAATACCTCCGTCGGGTGAAGCTTCTTCGGGACAATATGCGGGACAAATCCATCGTCTATCACTGGCATGACCCGGACACCTCCTTTCTGGAGGCGGTTTTCTCCCGGGGGGACCGCAGGCTGGCCGACGCACTGGAAGCGGCATGGCGGGATGGGGCTAAATTTGACTCCTGGAGCGAGTACTTCTCCTTGGACCGCTGGATGCGTGCCTTTGAGGCCTGCGGTCTGGACCCGGCGTTCTATGCAAATCGCGCGCGGGAGAAGGATGAGGTGCTGCCCTGGTCACGGGTCTCCACCGGTGTGCGTCCAGAGTTCCTGTGGAAGGAGAGGGAGGCGGCTTATCAGGCCGTGATCACCCCGGATTGCCGCAGGCAGTGCACCGGCTGCGGGGCAAATCTTCTGTTGGAGAAGGGGAGGGTGTGCGATGCCTGACCAGCGGATTCAGTTTGTCAAAACGGGGCGGGCCTGCTATATTTCTCACCTGGACCTGATGCGGACCTTCCAGCGGGCTTTCCTGCGGGCGGGAATCCATATCCGCCATACGGAGGGCTTCAACCCGCACGCATATGTATCCATTCCACTTCCGCTCTCCGTGGGCTTTTCCAGCCAGTGTGAGATTCTGGAGTTCGGGCTTCCGGAGGGGGCGGACATGGAGGCGGTGCCTTGGCGGCTCACCAGGGTGCTTCCGGAGGGAATTACGGTCACTAGATGTTATGACGCGGAGCGACCCTACAAGGAATTGTGTTATGTCAACTATATCATCACTCTGGAGTATGATGCCGGCGCTCCGGTGGGGGCGGAAAACACGATCCGGGCGCTGCTGGGCCGAGAGAGCCTGGTGGTCAGCAAAAAATCCAAGAAGGCCAAGAGCGGGCAGACACAGGTGGACCTCATTCCGCTGATTCAGCGGGTGGATTACGAGGGGCGACGGGATTCCATCGTGCTGGACACCATTCTGCGCGCCCAGAATCCGGGACTAAATCCGGCGTTGATTGTGGCGGCGATCCGGGAACAATGCCCGGAAATGGCGCCCGATTATGTCAGCTATCACCGCAAGCAAGTGCTGGATAGAGATCTGAGGCCTTATGAATAAGAAGACAGCCGGGCGTTGCCGTCCGGCTGTCTTCTTATTTATAAACAGGAGCCTCCCGGTTCGAAGGGTTCCCAGGGGAAGCCGCCCCGGGGGATGACGGAACCGCCTGAGGGCGTCTGAGGGGCTGTGGGACACAGTGCTCCGTGAATATCGCGGTAGAGAAAAACATCGTAGAGCCGTGTGAGCGCGTTCCAAGTCTGTTTTTCCATCGTGCCGGTCTCCGGAAGGCCCGCGCGCCCTTGGAGCCATATCACATTGCGGACAGAAGCCCCTGTGTGCAGCGCGTTGACAGGGGCGGGCTCAATCTCTTCAATCACTTGGGAAAGCGCTAAGAACATGGCCTGAACGAGACACATGTGGACACAGCACTGGCCTGCCCGCACTTCAAAGGCCTGCTCCCGGAAAGCGCGGACGGGCCGTGGCGGCATGACGGAGGGGAGTGCGCTCCGGTAGGCGGCGGCAATGGCATCCCATGTGTCGTTGTCCACCCGACCTGTGATGGGCATCCCGGCGGACTGTTGGAAGCGCATGACCGCTTCCAAGGTCACTTCACCGAAAACACCGTCCGGGATGGGGCAGGGGAGGCCGGGCGCACAGCGGGAAAGCGTCCGCAGCATGGTTTGAAGGCTCCGAATCGGGAGCCCCAGATAATCTCGTTCCGGACGCATCAGCGATCACTCCTCTCCGTATCCCGGTCGCCCAGCCCCAACTCACGACCGGGATATTGGGTCTGGCGGGTACTTAGGGCGAAGACTTCCGGGGCGTTTCCCAACCCCTGAAGCTCGGCGGGAAACAGGATATCCTGGGATAGGACAGTGGTGTCGATCCCGTCATAGGCATTGTAGAGACTGTTCCAGGTCTCAGCATTCACCCGACCCGTGGCAGGCAACCCCTGAGAGACCTGGAACGCCTGGACAGCCTGCTCCGTCTGGGGGCCAAAAATGCCATCCAAAGTTAAAAATGGAATGGAAGAATCAAACTGGGCCAAAATGGAGAGAAGGTATTGCAAAAGCAGAACGGATTCTCCTCCGGGTCCGTTGGCATCAGCGCCATCAACCGAAAAGTTGAATCCAAAGAACCGCTGCCCCTCGCTGACCAGTTCAGAGAGCCCGGATACACCCACATAGAGGAACACCAACTTATACCAAGTGACCTTCCCCACCACACCGTCCACCGGAAGGTTGAAAATCTGCTGAAACTGCCGGACAGCACGTTCCGTCTGGGGACCGAAAATGGCATCCACCGGAGAGATCTTGGGAATAGCGGGATAATTTTGGCTGATGCGGTTGAGTTCAGCTTGGATTACGCCGACCTCAGGGCCCCGCGAGCCCAGGCGGAGCGGAGTACCCGGGTAAGAGGTACGGACATCTTGTACCGGGGCATCCATGACAAGCTCGATATCGTCTCCGTAATAACGGCGCAGAATGGATACGCTGTCCAGCCCCTGGAGGGCGAGCTCCTGGCTGCCCCATTGGGAGAGGCCGTCACAGGTGGTAGTGGTCCCGTTGCAGAATTTGGCCGACAGAGGTTCTGCATAGCCCTGGCGGCGGATGTAGTCGTCGAAAAGCTCATCCACGATGCGTTCAATGTTCTCAAAAATATTTCTGCCCCGGATAAATTTTTGATCCATAGCAGTTGTTGAGGTAATCTGAAAGGGATAGCCGCGGCTGGGGTAGTATTCGGTATAGACCCGATTCAGGGCGAACGAGACCTGGGCTAAAATATTGGCCCGGAGCGCGGATGGTTCCCATGTGGGGTAGATTTCACTGGAGGCCACATTTTTGATATAGTCCGGGAAGGTGACGGTGACGTTTTCCGCATTCTGCCCGGGCGCGCCCAAATGGACGGTGATATATCTGGGGATATAAGGGGTGATCGTAACGGGCATGATAGTTCTCCTTTACAGCGGCTGGGAGGTAAGGTGGACAATGCGGGTCATATCCCGCTGTTCCGGGAACTCGGGCAACGGGAGCAGCTCGGCATCCTGCAAGGTCTCCACGCCGGAAAAAATTTGGACGTTCTCCACATGCAGCATCTGAAAATCAGGATGCTCCACCCAGAGGTCGCATAGGGTATAGGGCGCTGCGGTGCCCGGATGCTCACTCTCTGCGGCAGGAGGCGTGGGGAGTGTAACGGGCTGGGTATGACCGCTCTCATCGGTGACCCGCAGGGCGACAAGCAGATGCTTCCCACCTGCGGAGGGATGGGTGACGGCAACGGTGGCTCCGGTGACGGGGATCTGTGCCCGGGACGTATAGGCCCGGACGACGACGGTTCCTTGTTCTGCCACGGCGATTCCTCCTTCTGATAATCCAGTTTATGCAAATGAGAAGGAAGGATTGCAAGAAATGCGGTAATTTGATATACTATTCCACACGGAACCCAAGATAAGGAGCTTGTTATGAAAAAAAGAGTCATTGCGGTGGTGGCGGCCTCCGCCGTTACGTTGTGTACGGCGGTGACGATCGCCGTAGGGGGGACTGCTGGGGACCCGATGCTGTCAAAAAGCTATATCGATGGGGCGTATACAGTTCAAACGATTTCCAAGGCGGAAGAGAAGATCACGTTGCGCCACGACACGCTGTATCAGAGCGCCGAGGAAACACTGAAGGCCAAAAATGATGATTACCTGACCCGTGGGGGGCTGGTTACAGGAGATGGGACTTATCAGGCGGCATTCTCTGATCTACGGGTAAAGGAGGGAGATACGGTCCGAATCGAGACGGGCTCCGGATTCTTGCTCTTGGCGGGAGATGTGGAGCTGAGCTGTACTGGAAACAAGACCATAGATCTCTCTAACGGCTGGGAGAAGGGAAACGGCGCGCTAACAGCCGGACGGCGCTATCTGGTGGTGGAGGATACAGTGGCGGTCCTCACGGTAACCTCACCTACGGCGGTTCTATCACTGGAGGGGTATTATACGCTTACGGAGAGCAGCGCCACCGATTATAACGCCTTGGCGGACGGGCTCAAAGCGCTAGGACTTTTCAAAGGCAGTGATACAGGATACGGCTTCGGCTATGATTTGGAGGCCAAACCCACTCGCATCCAAGCGCTTATCATGTTCTTGCGTCTCATTGGAGAGGAGCAGGCGGCGCTCTCCACGACCGCTGCCTGCCCGTTTACCGATGTGCCCGCCTGGTGCCAGCCTTATGTGGCCTATGCCTATGAACAGGGTCTCACAAAAGGGGTGGATGACGCGGCCATGCTTTTTGGAACGGCAGATTACGTGACAGCGGGACAGTATGTCACCTTTATCCTCCGGGCGTTGGGCTATCAGGACTCCGGAGACACCCCCGACTTTACGTGGGATACTGCCTTGCAGCGGGGAATGGACTTGGGGATTCTGACGGCCGGAGAATACAAAATGTTGATGGAAGAGCCGTTCCTGCGGGCACAGGTGGCCTATCTTTCTTACTTTGCGCTGGAGCATACCTACAAGGACCGTGCGGAGACCTTGCAGACGCAGTTGACCACCAGCGGCGTCTTGGATGCCGCCGACGTTGCGGCGGTGCGTGGAGGCATAGACGTATCACGCCTCACCTAATTTATAGGCGCGCCTGAACCAACTATCTCCTGATGCATAAGATGGGGTGAGGCCGGAAAACAACCGGTCCACCATTTTTAATCAGGAGGTACTTCGTTATGGGGTGCAATAACGGTTGTGGCTGGGGCGGCGGTAGCTGCCTGTGGATTCTCGTCATCATTATTGTCCTGTGCTGCTGCTGCGGCGGCTGGGGCGGCAATTGGGGCAGCGGTTGCAATAATGGCTGTGGCTGCAACAGCGGCTGCGGTTGTAACGGCGGCTGTGGCTGTAACGCTTGCTGAGCCGGGACATACCATAGAGCGGAAAGAGGGCGGGACTTGTGTCCCGCCCTCTTTCGAAAAAATACGAGGTTTCAAAAAAAGTTCTTGCATTCTTTACGCGAATGTGGTAATATAATCTAGCTGTCAGGAATACAAAGAGTCCAAAACAGTATGCGGCTGTAGCTCAGCTGGATAGAGTGACTGGCTACGAACCAGTAGGTCGGGGGTTCGAATCCCTTCAGCCGTACCACAAAAAGCCGTGAAATCATTGGTTTCACGGCTTTTTTATAATCTCTTTAGAAAGTTAGCGGGGCCGCAGCTCACCCGTTTCCGCGCCATTTTGCAAAAAGGCTCCCCGCCCGGTTCGCATCCAGGCAACACGCACGAGGTGGTTCGCATCCCTTTTGTGCAGTTTATCAAGGTAGTTTGTCGCTTGAGCGATCGATGGGTTTGGGCTGGAGTTCCTGTTGTCATCCATTCAAATCTAAAATATGTGTAAAGCAAAAGATACGCCCATTTCTGGGCGTATCTTTAATATTTATAATGAAGCTTTAATACGTACCCATCCGATTGATATAGTCACAAATCAAATTTGCGGCAGCGTCCTCACCAATCGATGCATCAATGCACAATTCGTAGCCGTGCGGGTCTCCCCATTCCTGACCGGAAACACTTTTATAATAGGAAGCCCTGGCATTGTCAGAGCGAACGATGCTTTTTCGCGCAGCGTCTGGGCTGTCTCCGTACATTTCCATTACTTTATTTGCACGGTAATCCTTGGGGGCATAGATAAAGACGCGCACTACATTCTGATAATTCCGTAACACATAATCCGCCGAACGACCAATAATAACACAGGCTCCCGCGTCTGCAATCTGGCGGATCGCCTTGCCCTGTGCCGAAATCGCACGCTCAACAGGATCGGACGAGAGGTAAAGTTCGCGCATCACGACATTTTCATCCGAATTGATCCCGGAGATAAATTCCCTTGCCAAGCCACTTTCTTGGGCGGCAATCGCCACAAGCTCTTTATAATAACACGGAACATTCAGCTTTTTAGCGACCAGTTGACCGATCTGCTTTCCAGCAGAGCCGTGTTCCCTGGCAATCGTGATGATCACCCCCCGACGGGAGAGCTGGATTTCCGCCACAGACTCTTTCTTCCTGCTTTCGTGTGACAGTTCTTTCCACACATGGACCATGACAGTAGCAGTGACCAAAATAGCCAGTATATCGGCAATGGGCGCAGCCCAAAAGATGCCTGTAACGCCCAAAGCAACCGGGATCAACAGGGATAGTACGATCAGCAGCGCATCACGCAAAATAGACAGCGGCGCAGCAGCTTTGACTTTGCCGATGGATTGCAGGAAGATAGCGCATACTTTCTGGAAACAGGTAAACAGGATTAGGGCCAGATAAATTCTTAGACACAGCACGGCAAACTCGAAATAGGCCGGGTCATTTGCCGCCCCAAACATACGGATAAACACGCCGGGGAGAAGTTCGAACAGCGCGGTGAAGATCAGACCAACAATGGCGGTCCACTTTATCATCAATTTCAACAGTTGCCGTACACGGTCGTAATTTTTCGCGCCGTAGTTATAACCGACTATCGGCTGTGCGCCGGCAGCAATACCAATCGCAATATTCAGCACGATCTGGAAAAGTTTCATAATGACAACAAATGCCGCCAGAGGAATATCCGCACCGTAGACCGATTGAGCGCCATATTTTACCAATAGGATATTATTCACTACTGTGATGATCACAATGGACAACTGGGCCAAAAGGCTGGATGTTCCCAGCGCCATGACCGACCTCAAAAGGGACGCCTTCGGCTTAAAGCTGGCAGCACTCATTTTAAAGGTCTTTGGGTGCCTCAAATATGCAGCACAGATAAGGAAACTGATAAACTGGCCGAGGATAGTTGCCCATGCTGCGCCCTTGATGCCCATGTCCAGCACAAAAATTGCCAAAGGATCACCAATAATATTGATGATCGCGCCGGTGAGCATCGCCGCCATAGCATATTTGGGGCTGCCATCTGCCCGGATTATGGACGCAAGAGTATTCTGCGTCATAGCAAGGGGCATCATAGCAAAAATAATCATTCCATAGTCATGAGCCATTTGAATATTGGCATCTGTTGCGCCAATCAGCCGGAGCAATCCATCTCCCCACAGGTAGGCAATGGCAATCACGGCCAAGCCGGAAAGAAAGGAACTTAAAATAGCTCCGCCAGCACTTCTGTGAATTTCTTTCGTCTCACCGCGCCCCAGAGAAACACTCAGAGCAGCGGCGGCTCCATCACCGAAGAATAGGCTCAGGCCCCAGCCGATTACCGTAATCGGGAAAATCACGCCAGTAGCGGCGTTACCAAGATACCCAACGCCGTTTCCAACGAATATCTGATCCACGATATTGTAAAGGCACGAGATAATGAGGGAACAGATACACGGGATTGCGAATTTTCGCAAAAGGGTTCCTACTTTTTCTGTTCCAAGATAATTACTGTTTTCCATGATGACCTCCTTGGTTTAGGCAAAAAAACAGCACACGCAAACGCATGTGCTGTAAGTAAACAACTAACAACACGCTGCGCATCCGTACCGTAATCAGACTTACGCGCAAATGCGCTGCATGTGTCGTCAATTGCCTATTAGATTTATCAAAGTATAACACAGTCTTGTAAATTGTTCAAAGTACTTTTTGCATAAAGTTTGACACATATATGTGTAGTGCATTTTTAACAAACCATTCGGAGGCAAATTACTTTTTCTTTATCGCGAAAACGCAAGAAAAAAGCGGCAGGACCGGAAAACGTTTCGCCGCAGGCCCTTGGGGCGCGCATCCTTTTTGTCGTCACAAAACAGCTCGTCACAAGCGACATAACGCTTGCGACGAGCTGTTTTATATCATGGGAAAGCTGAGCACGCATTCGTTTTGCCGCTTACGAGTCCTCTTCGCCCAGCAGAGCCCGCTGCGCTGGGCGCCGGTTTGGCTTGGGAGTGGACCTGGGCACCTGTCTCTTTTTTGGCAGGGCAGAACAGGCCGGAGCAGGTGTGATAGTACTTGCTCCGCGCTGTTTCCCCTGGCGGTGAAATCATGCAGAAATGCCCCTGCATCACAATAGCCGGCAGAAGGTCGGACACGGCAGGTAGGCGGGTGGGGAACGAATCGAGTCACTCCGGGAGCAGTTTGGAAGTCTGCCTGTGGGGGATTGCCGCCGGATCGATGCCCAGCTTGTTCATTTTTTTATAGAGTGCGCTGCGGTGGATTCCCAGTTCTTCCGCTGTGCGCTGGCAGTTGCCTCCTTTATCGCGTAAAACGGCTAGAATGACTTCACGTTCATAGTCATTCATCAACTCGGCCAACTGCTTCCTGGAATCCATGAGCAGGGAGTCTTTCGGCAGGGACATTTTACCGGGCAGATCTGTTAAGTCAATGGTGAAGCCATCACAGGTAGCATAGGCGCCTTTGATCACGTTATCAAGCTCGCGCACGTTGCCGGGCCACTGGTAGCTGACAAAGCAACGCTTCACCTCCGGGGAGAGAACGGTTGTACGCTGAAATTCCTGGTTGAGCTGAGAGAGAAAATGGTTGGACAGATCCAGAATATCTCCCCGGCGTTCACGTAGAGAAGGTATTTCGATGTTGATGACGTTGAGGCGATAATAGAGGTCTTCACGGAAATCGCCTGACTCGATGAGCTTGGGAAGGTTTTGTCTTGTGGCGGAGATGACCCGCACATCCACAGGAACAGGGCCGGATCCCCCTACGGGCTCCACTTCACTCTCCTGAAGGGTGCGGAGGATTTTGGCCTGCATATTAAGAGGCATATCTCCGATCTCATCCAGAAAGAGAGTGCCGCCATTGGCCAGTTGGAATTTACCGGGCTTCCCGCCTTTCCGCGCACCAGTAAAGGCTCCGTCCGCATAGCCAAACAGCTCGGATTCCAGAAGCTCGCTGGGGATCGCGGCACAGTTGATACTGACCATGGGCTTATCCGCACGATTGCTGGCGTTGTGAATGGCGCGGGCAAAAAGCTCTTTGCCTGTACCCGTCTCCCCGGTAAGCAAAACAGCAAAATCCGTCCAGGCGGCCTTCAGGCCTAATCGTTTTTTCTCCAGAAAGGCTTCACTGGTCCCGACGATGGAGTCAAAGCTGATTTTGCAGTTACCTGCTTTTCGGTATTCCTCTTTATAAAATTCCAACTCTGCGTATTCGCTCATGAGGCGCTTGGCGGAGTCCAGCGTTTGGAGCCGAAATTTTACCTGGGCCACACCGGCCACTGCCCGGTCCTCGCTGTCACATACACAGGAGCGGCTGACCAAGAGAAAATTGTTGTCATTTTCTTTGCTCTCCCCGGGTAAAAACTTGTGGAGAGCCAGTTCCTCGCGATATCGACGATTTACGATATCGACCATTTTGGAATTGCTGATGGTTTTTTGGATCGGGTAGCCTACGATCTCCTCTCTGGGTTTTCCCAGAAAGTCACAGTATTGGTCGTTGATATCTGTCACGATGCCGTCTCGGTCCACAACGATAAAGCCGTCGTCAGTCATCCGGAGAATTTCATCAAAGATGTATTTATAGCGCGCGATGCCCTGTTCCGGCATACCGGCTCTCTCCTTTCCAACATGGAACTTCCTTTCCGAGAAATACATTGTATCATAAAAACGTGGGGAAACCGCCGGTTCAGATAATTAATTTTCTGAACCGGCGGTTTTCGTTCTGTTTTTCGTAAGCTTTGCCCGTTGGACTTATTTTAGCAGCTCGCGTGCGATGACAACCTTCTGGATCTCAGAGGTTCCCTCGTAGATGGGGACGATACGGGCGTCGCGGTACATGCGTTCGATGGGGTAGTCACGCATATAGCCGTAGCCGCCATGGATCTGAAGCGCCTTATTCGTTACCCATACAGCGTTTTCAGAGGCATAATACTTGCACATGGCGGCCAGCTTGGAGAGTGGCTCTCCGCTGTCGGCGGCACAAGCGGCCTCAAAGACCAGCGCGCGTGCGGCTTCAGTGCGGGTGGCCATGTCGGCCAGATACCACTGAAGGCCCTGGAGCTTAGCGATGGGCTTGCCAAACTGGACGCGCTCACCCATGTATTTGATGGTGGCCTCGATCGCCGCATCAGCGATGCCAAGCCCCTGAGCGGCCATGCCGATGCGGCCGCCGTCCAGAGCCTTCATGGCAATCCTGAACCCGTCGCCCTCCTTGCCGATGAGATTAGCGCGGGGGACCCGGCAGTCTTCAAAGATGAGCTCGGAAATGTCAGCACCGCGGATGCCAAGCTTCTCTTCCCGCTTGCCAATGGTGAAGCCGGGGGTGCCACGGTCCACCACGATGGCGGACATACCCTTGGTGCCCTTCTCGGGCTCGGTAAGAGCAATTACCACGACATAATCGCCCTCGGTGGGGCCCATGTTGGAAATAAAGCACTTATTGCCATTGATGATATAGTCGTCGCCATCCACTACAGCTTTGGTTCTGGCGGCGGCGGCATCAGAGCCGGCTCCGGGCTCCGTGAGTGCGAAGGCGCCGATTTTCCCCTCCACAGCGGCGGTGAGGTACTTTTGCTTCTGCGCTTCGCTGCCGTGTTCCAGAAAGATGTCATTTACCAAGGTGTGAACGGCAATGACCTCTGCGGTGCTGGCGCACTGCTTGGCCAGTTCGCTGACCACCAGCACCTTGCACACGGTATCCAGTTCGGGACCGCCGTAGGCCTCGGGGACATTGAGGGCGGTGAAACCGATTTCCGCCATTTTCTCGATGATCTCCTTGGGAATACGCTCCTCCTGGTCGATTTTCGCGGCGATAGGGGCCAGCTCACTCTGGGCAAAGTCCCGGGCCAGCTGCTGGATGGTGGCTTGATCTTCTGTCAGGTGAAATGTCATGGCTATATTCCTTTCCGCTGGCTTACAGCTTTTCGATGTAAACTACTTTGGAATCGACAAGCTTCTGAATGTCCTCATCGGTATATCCGTGCTCCTTCAGGATTTCAGCAGAGTGCTCGCCGACTAAGGGGGCCTGCCGTTCCATGGTGGGGGCGATGTCCTCGATGCGGGCGGGTTCGGTGGTGGCAAACCGAATGGGAGTCATCGGCTGCTTGGTCACAGTGCCATCCCGGTTTTCTACGGGAATAATATACATGTTCTCCAGCGCCTGGGGGTCATCCAGAACCTCCTTGATGTGCTGAACTCGGTCATAGGCGATATCGGCCCGAGCAAACATGGCGGCGATCTCGTCCATGGTGTGCTTGGCAAACTCTGCGCTGAGAATCTCCACCAGCTCGGAACTGTGTGCCTTGGCAGCGGCGGCGGTGCAGTACCGTGGATCGCCAACCAGGTCATTGCGACCTAGCTCCTTCATAAGCGCATCGTTGTAGCGGTCGGGTTCCAGAATGCTCATGTAGAACCACTTGTCGTCAGCACTCTTAAACGTGTCCATGACGGGGGAGCCGGGGTTCAGGCGGGTCTTGGGGTACTCGTCGCCGTACTGGGTGGAGACCATGCCTGCGCTTTCACTCCAGATGGCTTGGGCAAAGAGGGAGACCATGACCTTGCAGCCCTTACCGGTTTTGGCTTTCTGATAGAGGGCGGCGCAGATGCCGCCGGAGAGGGAGCAGGAGGTGGTGGCGTCGCCGAAACCGATGAGGGGATTAACCGGGGAAGTATCCTTCTCAGTGATATCGATCATAGCGCCGGAACGGGCCCAGAAGGCCACGGTATCAAAACCGGCGTTGTCCTTGGCAGGGCCAAAATCTCCGAAGCCGTTGATCTGGGCCCAGATGAGGTGGGGGAACTTTTTGCTCAGAGAGTCATAGTCCAGCCCCAGCCGCCTGAGGGCGCCAGTACGGTAGCTGGAGACAAAGACATCGGCGCTCTCGAGCAGCTTATACAAAACCGCCTTCCCTTCGTCACTCTTCAGATTGAGGGAAAGACCGCGCTTGTTGGCATTATAGGCGGTATAAAATGGGTTGCAGTCCTTTACGGTAGGGCAAGACATAGTTGCTCCGGTGCCGCGGCCGGGGTCGCCGAAACTGGGCTCCACTTTGATGACATCAGCGCCCCAGTCGGCGAGAATACGGGCGGCGCCGGGGCCGGCGACAAAATAGGTCAGATCGATGACCTTAACACCATCCAACGGTTTGAACATAGGATTCCATACTCCTTTCAATAATAAGGGATTTGTGGGCGGCGCGGCAGGAATGCCGCACCGATGCAGAAATACTGGAGCAGCTTATATTTGCGGCTAAGCCATCAAGGCAGGTTGGGGAAGAGGGTAAAGAGCGCCACACCAACCAGGGAACCAATAAAGGGAATGATAACGGTAAGCGCAAAGGTGAGGCCGTAAGAATCCTTATGCGTCTCGCGGCACAGGCCGTTGGTGACAGTAACGATATAGCCGTTGTGTGGAAGAGAATCCAGAGCAGAGGAGGAGAGGGCCATGACGCGGTGGACAATGCTGGGAGCAATGCCAAGCTGGGTATAGACTGGGCCGAGGATGGGTACTGCGATGCCCAGACCGCCGGAGGCGGAACCGCAGATACCAGCAATCACAGTGGTGCCGATCACCAGTCCCAGCAGTTTGGGACCGGGGAGGTTGACCATGGCGCTTACGATGTCGCCAAAAACGGGGCTGTTGGAGGCGACGCCGCCGAAGCCGTTAACGGCGCAGGTGTTGGTGATGGAGAGAAGGGCCATGGCAGCGCCATCGGCAAAGTGCTTGGGGAGCTCTTTGGGATTGATGTACTTGATCATCAACACCACGGCGGACACCGCTCCGGCCAAAACGCCGGCCTCCACAGGGGCAATAGCCACACCGTTGAACTTTACATTGACCAGTACGATGGTGATGACCAGGGGCAGCAGAGAGACCACAAAGTTGGGCAGATGGCTGTCGCCCTCCTCGCCAAAGTCATCACCCTCTTTGGCAATAAAATGCTCACCGTTCTTTTTGGCTTTGCTGAGCCAGAAGTGGAGATAGATGATACCGGCCACTAGCATAAAGCCACAGGCCATAAATCCGTTGACGGCGCCTGCCATATAAGAAGTACCCAACTCGGTAGCGGGTACATTGTTGTGGATCTGTACGGCGCCGGGCGCGATCATGGCAAAGGTGGAGCAGCCGAAGCACAGGGCGCCGGGGATGCCGCGCCGAGGCAGGTCGGCGGCGCGGAAGACCTGCAAGGCAATAGGAAAAACGGCAAAGGAGCACACGAAGGCGGACACGCCGCCGTAACAAAGCACGCCGCAGGCAACGGGAACGGAGATAAAGGCCCACTCGGTACCCATAACTTTGATGATAGTCTTGGCGATGGACTTGGCCGCGCCGGTGATGTCCATCGCCTTGGCCATCAAAGTACCCGTGAGGAAGATCAGATAGTTGTTTTTGAAAAAGGTGGTAAAGCCGGTCATGAAGTGGACTTTGTAGGCGTCATAGATATTCATCTGGCTCGTGACAGCTACAACCAGCGTACAGACGAACACCGTCAGATAAATATTGAAGCCTTTCATGATCATGTACATCAATAGGGCGAACGCCAGGATGATGCCGATGATACCCAGAGCGGTCATAGGTTCTCCTCCTTAAGTCATATCTGTCTCTCCATTAGGATCGGGAGATACTTACCGATTATGGAACACGGCGGGACGCTTGCCCAGGAAAGCGTCCATGCCTTCCTGCTTATCCTCGGTTCCAAAGGTGATGGCGGCCAAGTCTTTCTCCAGCTCTAGACCGGCGCGCATGTCGACGTCCATGCCGCGGTTAATGGCGACCTTGGAGTAGCGAATGGCCATGGGGGCCTTTTCGAGAATGGTGCGCAGCATAGCCTTGGCCTCGTCCAGAAGAGACTCGGCCGGGACGACTTTGTTGACCAGGCCAATGCTCTTGGCCTCCTCTGCTTTTACCTGACGGCCGGTATAGATGAGTTCTTTGGCGATACCCGTGCCCACCAGCCGGGGCAGACGCTGTGTACCGCCAAAACAGGGGATCACCCCCAGATTGGCCTCGGGTTGACCGAAGACAGCCTTTTCGGAGGCGATGCGAATATCACAGCTCATGGACAGCTCGCAACCGCCGCCGAGAGCGTATCCGTTGACTGCGGCGATGACAGGCTTCTCCAAGGCCTCGATTTTGTTAAACAGAGCCTGGGCCCGGTTGGCGTAATTGCGGCCCTCTTCGCTCTTGTAGGACTGCATCTGAGAGATATCGGCCCCGGCCACGAAGCCTTTTCCCTCGCCTGTAATAATGACGCCCAGAATGCTTTCCTCACGTTCCAGACAAGTGAAGATACGGTCCAGCTCCTCCAAAGTTTGATCATTAAGGGCGTTGAGGGCCTTGGGACGGTTCATGGTCAGAATGGCGATGGCGCCGTCCAGTCCTGCCCTGATGTTCGTTAAACGCTCTGCTACCTGCTGGAATGTCTTGCTCATAAAAATGACCTCCTTTGATTTCTCAAGAGAATAGACGTCGCGCCGGCAACGCCGTCCAGTCCCGTCAGACGATTTTGGTATAAGCAATCCAAATGCCAATTCGTGATTTAGGCATAAAATGGCCTCCTTGGAAAGGAAAATGGCCAATATCTTGGAATAATCAGTGGAAATATGTAAGAGGGTGCGTCTCCAAACAAAGAATCATGTCTCCGTTTGGAGACAAAAGAAAAAAGCCCTTTGTCACAAGATAAATCGGGATTTTAACAAGAAGGGGTCCGGCAGAGTGTGGGTGCGTAAAATATTGAGAAATGAAGGGCGGTGGAGCCCACGGGAAAAGAAGAAACCGGAGGAGAGAGAAAGCCGTGTGGGGCAGGTAAAATGCTAAATTTAAAACGCATGGTGTCTCTATATAGAGACACCATGCGTTTTAGCGGCAGAATATGCTTTTGGGCATAGAGAGTCGACAGAAACAAAAGGAGAAGAGATTCTACAGCCTTGTGGTCCGGAACTGTTTTTGAACGTTGTAGCGATAGAAGGTCATTCCTTTTTGCTGTTTCCGACGGTCATTCTGAGTCCAGCTCATCCAAAAGCTGATTAGAGGGGACTGCGGGCTCCGGCAGGACCTGATAGAGCACATCGCCGGATCGGGGCGACATCCGGGCGCAGAATTCCTGAAGCTCCTTCAGACTTTGCAGCGAAAGATTGCTTTTTAGCATTGTCAGTTGCTCCTCTTTGGGGAGGCTGTCAAAGTACCTGCGGGCATCCGCTGAAAGGGAGGAGGGGTCAACCACGGCCTTCCCCCTCCGCGATGATCTGCTCCAGAACGGACATCAGGTCGTTCATATTTTTCAGATGGACGTTACGGGCCAGGATGGCGTTTTTCAGGTCGAGGGGCATAGATTCAAATTTTTCTTTGATATGCGGAGAGACATAAGACATTATCGATCACCTCACCCATAGTATGGCCCGAATGGGACTAAAAAACACCGGTCAGCCAAAAGCTGCCGGCGGAAAATTTGGTCTGCCTCCCTGGAGGAGCGACTGCCCCTCCAGGGAGTACAGCGATGTTGCAAAGAGAGAGGGAGGAGGTTGGAATTGGTTGTTTGAGTCTTTGCAAATATAGGATATCACATCGAGTTGGGAATTGATGGACAGTTTTATAACTTGATGTGAACTTTTTATGAACGCAGGAGGCCGGCAGGCAGGGGCGTCTCCCGGATGATAAAGAGACTATCCAGCACCAGCCAGTTCTGGGGAAAGGGGCGCATGAGATTCCAGTAGCCGGCCCCGTCAAGGCCGTATTCGGGGATCAGGGAAAGCTTGGCGCGGATGCTGCGGGCATCCTCGAACCAGACCTCATGTTCGGTGCCGTTTTCGTCGGTATAGCGGAACCAAGGGGCCTGCGCAGTTTCATCATAGGAAATGGAGGAGCGATAACGGGCGGCCAGACTGACAGCATACTGTGGCGAGATAGAGGTGGCCCGCGTTTCCCCCTGGAGAAAGGGAAGCGGCCAGTCGTAGCCGTAGTTTGGCACTCCAAGCCATAGCTTCTCCGCCGGTATTTCGGTAAGCGCATATTCTACGACGGCCCGAACATTGGGAAGCGGGGCCACGGCCATGGGCGGGCCGTAAGTATAACCCCACTCATATGTCATGAGGAATACACGGTTGGCGGCCTCGCCAAGGTCACGGTAGCTGTGCCCCTCATATAAAAGGCCCGGCTGGTCGCTGGAGGTTTTGGGGGCCAGGGCAACAATGACAGGATAACCCAGGGGGTTGAGACGATCCCGCAGACGACGGATAAAAGCGGCATAGGGGAGGGCATCCTGCGGGAAGACAAACTCAAAATCCACATCCAGCCCGGAATAACCTTTTGTCTGGAGTGTGGTGAGCACGTTGTCAATAAGAACCTCCTGAAGGGAAAGGTCATTGAGCACCAAGTTGGCCAAGTCATTGGAAAAATTTCCTGATTCAGTCAGGGTAGACAGATGCATCAGCGCCGCTGTGCCTACCGCACGGCCCATGGCGATCAGCGGCTCGTCGTCCAGCGATACCAATTCCCCATCCTCCTGTATGCCATAGGTGAAGGGGGTGAGATAGGTAAGAAAAGGCAGGGTCCGCTGCAGCAGGCTTTGATTGATAAAAGGATAGGCATAGCTATTTACGGTAACAGACGGCCCGGGACTCCCCTGATAGCGGAGTACCAGAGTCTGACCGGGGTAAAGGGTGGGCTGGCCCTCCAGAATGGGATTGTTCCGATAGAGCTGCCGGAGACTGAGGCCTGACTGAAGCGCGACAGAGGCGAGTGTATCCCCTGGCTGCACCGTATAGACCTCTTCCGGAAAACGGATCACCAAAGTCTGCCCTACGACCAGAAGCGAAGGGTTGGGGAGGCGGTTGTCCTCCATAATCTGGGACATAGGCACGCCGAATGACTGGGCGATGCCAAACAGATTGTCACCAGGCTGTACAACATAAATTTCCATCGATCATACCAGCGTGATATACTCAGAACTGGCATAGCCCACCACGCCGTCAAAGCGCACCAGATACCAGCCCTGCCACTGGTTGAGCACAGTGAGTCTGGCGCCGTCATAGGCACGGGCCACAATGGGGGCGCTCCGGTCAGGTCTGGAACGGATGTTCAGGGCGCCCCATTCCACATCCACCACGGCCTGCCGGGCGGGGCGGGGTTCCAGGAAGGGGATACCAAAGTACTGGCAGAGAGACTCCACAAGATTGCGGGCGATGGCATCCAGATTGTTTTGGACCCAAGCGGCATCATCCGGATTGTCGTGATACCCCAGCTCCAAAAAAACAGAGGGTGCGCGGACCTTGCGGACCTCCCCTATGGTAGTGGTCGGCTCTGTACGGACCTTGGAGGGAAGGGGATAGATTTTTTTGAGATTTTCAGCCACAATTTCTGCTGCACGGCGTCCTTCCGCACTTCCTGGATAATAAAATACCAGTACGCCGCGTATTTGTCCATACTGCCCCTCCGGCGCTCCATTGGAGTGGAGGGCCAGATGAAGATCAAAATTTCCGCTGTTGGAGGCGAGGATAGAGGAGGCGGCCGTCATTTCCGGCGTATTGCGGACGTATTGGATCCCACTGGCGTTCAGATAGGGGACCATAGCGTCGGCCAGACGGTTCATCCAATACTCTTCGCTGCCGCCACTTACATAAAAATTGTTCTCCTGTGTGGAAGGAGAGAGGTAGATGATAGGCATAGAGATACCTCCTTTGGTGTCCTATCCTATGCCGGCTTTTTTAAAATGGAGACAGACGGACGGTGTAAAAAGGGCGAGGAGGGCCGTGCGGCGGGAAAAGTCCGCAAGTTTGGAAATGCGGAGTTGGCCGCGTCCTGTTATACTTGGAGAGGAAGGGGGGCAGGGGCATGCGGCATACGGAGACGATGGAAGATGTGCTGCGGTATATTGATGAGCACATCTCTCGAGGCCTGACAGCGGAGGAACTGGCGCGGGTATCCGGGTACTCTTTTTATCATTTTTGCCACTTGTTTGCCATCGATATGGGGCTGTCGGTGGGCGCATATCTTCGACGCCGGCGGCTGGAACTGGCGGCAGGGGAGATCCTCCAGGGGGGAAGCATTACGGAGATCTCGACAAAAAGTGGTTTTGAGACCCCGTCCGGTTTTTCAAAAGCGTTCCGCAGGCACTATGGAATGGCCCCCACGGAATACAAGAGCAAGAAAGGAGAGATAGATGTGATGACACCGGAAATCAAGTATGTGGAGGGCTTTTCGGCAGTGGGGTATTGCCTGGCTCCTCCGGAGGGAGAATTTGATGTCTTGGATGCCAGCGCGTATTGGCTCGGAAAGGACTTTTCCTCCGTCAGCAGGGCGGATTACGCCAAGCTCACCTATCCGGGATATGCGGAGATCGGCGCGTGGATGCACCCGGATCAGGTGGCAGGAGAGTTTTATTACTTTTTTGGGCCTCAAGTAAAGGAGAAAAGCTTTATCCCGGATGGTATGGTGCCGCTGGACATCCCGTCGGCAGAATATGCGGTATTTCTCGTTCCAAGAGGGGCGTCGGTGGAAGAAGTCGGGGCAAATGTTCGCAAGACCTGGAAATACATTTTTTCGGAGTGGTTTGACCAGAGCGAATACCAATTTGACTCCGCCAAGATCGACTTTGAATATTACCTGGGTGAGGATGCCTTTATTTATGTGCCGGTTGTGAAAAAATGAAAATACAAAGCCCCTCTCCGGCCGGAGAGGGGCTTTGTACAGGCGATTACAGTAGAGTATCAGAAGAGGACCACCGCCTGCCGCTGCGGTAAAGCAGTGCGGAGCCCCCGCAGACAAGCAGGAGAAGGAGGCCGGAGAGTCCCCAAAGGCCGCTGGCCCCCAGGGGGAGGACCAGCGCACCGCTGGCGGCATGGAGGGCCAAGTTCCCCAGTTGGCAGGCCAGAGAGGCAAGGCTCAGGACCGTCGCCCGATTTGAACTGTCGCTGAGGCCGTTGAGAAGGGTCTGTTCCTGAATGTTGCTGACGCTGAGCACAGTGTAAAAGAGAAGATAGGCGCCCGCAAAACGCAGAGGGGAGAACTGACGCGAGAGAAGGAGGAGGGCCAGTCCCAACAGAGACTGAAGGAAAAAGTAGCCTCTCCAGCGGCGGCGCTCCGAGGAGAAAGAGATCCGTCCGGAGGCGAGCCCTCCCACAGTGAGCAGCAAATAGCTTCCCACACACAGCAATCCCAGCCATACGCCGCTCCTGGAAGGGAGCATGGACTGGAAGGCGGGCTGCCAATACACATCTACCACACCTTGGCTTCCGGCCAAAACGGCCATGCAGAGGGCCAGGGCCCAGAAAGGGCGGTTGCCCCGAAGGAGCGCGACGCTCGCGGAGAGCTGGTCGCACAGACGGGAGCGTGTGCCCTCCCGGGGAGGCTCGTGGAGAAAAAGGATGCACAGCAGGCCTTCGCAGATCAGCAGTGCCAGCCGCAGGAGCAGGTGGAGCGCATAACCTCTCACAGCCGGCAAAAGACCGCCGACCAGGGCGCCCAACGCGATCCCGGCGCTCCGGAGTACAGTGAGCTGGGCAGTTATCGGGGCCAAGCGCTCCGCCCCCTTTTCCTCCAAACAGGCGTCGATGATAAGCGCGTCCAGACTGCCAGAGGAAAAGGCGCGGCTTGCCCCCCAGAGTACCATGGCTGCGGCAACCAGAGGCAGACTTCCCGCTGAGAGGAGCAGCATGAATGCGGCCATGACCAGGGCCACGGAGAGCAGGCAGGTCGGCTTCCGGCCCCGCCAGTCGGCGAAAACACCGCTGGGGACCTCAAGAAACAGGGCGGTGAGAGAGTAAAGCCCCAGCATCAGAGGCAGCGTCTGCATGGTACAGCCCCTGGACAGCAGAAGTAAGCTCAGCACAGGCATAATAATTCCGGTGCTGAAATAGCTCAGCAGGAGGATGCCGCTGTGAAGGGGGCTCATGGGGACACCTCGGAGGATTCAGAAGCGTCATAGGCCAGCAGTGCGAATTCCCAGGGGCTGGTATCTGGGCCAGGCAGACTATGGGCATCAAAAAAAGCCTTCACCTGGGTGCGAAAGGCAAGCCAATCCGCTTCCGTTAGATGGAGAACGCCGGCCATGGCGTCTCCCCCTTCCTCCGGCATGGTGGGGCCAAGGCGGTGCATGGTCTCAAAATAGCCCTGAACAGCGGTTTGGACCACCTGAAAAGCCAAAGCTTCTCTGTCATTGCGCAGATCTGCCCGAGTGGCGCCGATACAAACGGTGGCCCCGGTGCAGGCGTAATAGGTTGCGACAATACCGTTAATACGCTCCTGATGGTCCACCTTGACCACGCCCAGCGGAAGGAGTTGCTTGAGATGATGCTGGACGGAGGAAGGTGAGACACCAAGGCGCAGGGACAGGGATTTGGGCGTCATAGGTCTGCCGGAGAGCTCCAGGATACGCAGCAGCTGCTGGCGGACTGGACTCATATAGACCTTTAGCTCCTGCATTGTGTTCAGTTCGATTACCGGATGATTCATAATGCTCCCACCTCCGGGGCGTGTTTGAAAGTCGTTGACCCACCCAAACGCCGGGCTCTGTACTCCCCGAGCGGCTTTCCAGGGGCCGAAATCTCCGACCGCCAGGCAGGTTGCCGATTATGAAATAAGCCTTATTCATTACAAAAATTATAACGTTTTAATATTTATAATGTCAAGAAGAAAAAGGGCCTGGGTCAAATCATTGACCCAGGCCCGAAAAAGAGGCGTCAATACCCTCTGTCTTTCAGATCCTTCACCAGGGAAACATAGAACTCCCGCACATCAAAACCATCGATATCCTCGCGCATCAGGTCGATAATATCGCCGTGAGAAATGCCTCGCCTGCCGGAGACGGTCTGATTGCCCAGAAAATCCCCCCACTTTGCTGAGGAAAGGGTCACCAGGCCATCATTGGCCTCCCTGTCATACTTTTTTACCAGAGGATAAGTAAGGTTGAGGGGGAAGGGGGCGCTGCCCGCTTTCCTCATAGTGGACATAACGCTCTGGTAGAGGATGCCGGGACGGTCCGGCGTGTCCTCATTGAAGCGGGCACAGGCGTCTGCACGCAGATCGGTGACGCCGGCAATGAAATTGGGGCTGAGGTCCCCCAGCTTCTGAAAGATGGCGTTATAGCGTATGCCGATCCAGCGGACCAGAGAGGCGGGGAGGCGATCCATCAGTTCCTGGGCAAAGACACAGCCCCGATGCGGGGTATTGATGGTGGTGAGGGAGGCCACATATCGGTCCATGCCCAAATGGGAAATGGCGTAACGGGAATCGAGACCTCCCTTGGAGTGGGCGATGATATTTACCTTGCCGCAGCCGGTCTCGGCGATTATTTTTTGAATCTGGTCTCGAAGCTCGGCGGCGCTTTCCGCTACCGCAGCGGAGGACTGCTGTTCGCCGTAATAGAGGACGGCGCCGTTGCGGGTGAGTTCTTTTGGGATTCGCCCCCAATAGTTGATGAGCTGCCAGTCCCGAAAGAAAATACCGTGGACCAACAGAATAGGATAGCGGGTGGCGCAGACCTCATTTTCTTTCCGCAGCGCATTGCACTCTTGCTTGGCAAGGTCGAAACGGTACTCTGCCTTCACCAGAGCGCAGGCCCTCCAAAGGAGAAAAAAGTTGACCACCGGGCACCACCACAGACAGATGAGCAGGACACGCAGCGCCAGCCGCAGCCGAGTGGAGGTAAAGACGATGCGGAAAAAGCCGTTGGCCAGAAGAAGAAAGAGGAGGAGCAGCGTAAGGGCAATGCTCCAAAGGGCACGTGGCGCGCTCACGCCTGTGGTGGAGATGATATGGGGAAGATAGACCAGGTAAAGCCCCAGAATGGCCACACTCAGCCAGGCGGAAGTCATGAAGAGCTCATAACCTCCCATCATGATCTTCAAACGCCGCGGGATACCAGGGCGGCGTTCCCAGCTGGGCCTGAGATTGAAGAGCAGAAAAAAGACGGTCAGAGCCACGAGAGCAGGTGCAGAAAGCCATGAAAAAAGAGGTGCGCTGCACAACAGCAGGAGAAGTGCCGTGGTCAAGAGCCGCAAGAGGAGGAGCATGGGAGCACGACCTTTCAGAAAAGAATGATTTTAAAACCATTCTATAGGGAAATCGGGGGATTTTCATTGAAATAGGATTAAAAATTACCCAGAGCAGCGGTCAAAGCGGCAAATTCAGGGATACCGAGGCGCTCTCCCCGTATATCCTCGGGCAGACCACAACTGAGAATGGCGGCACGGATGGAGTCTCGCTCCACACCGCCCAATCCTGCGGCGAGGGCGTTGAGGAGCGTTTTCCGGCGCTGACCGAAGGCCGCCTTGACCAGACGGAAAAAACGCTTTTCGTCCTGTACCGCTATAGGGGGCATATGCCGGGGTGTCATACGCACAACGGATGAGGTCACCTTGGGAGCGGGGACGAAGCACTCCGGACCGACATCAAACAAAAGCTCCGGCGCGGTATGGTACTGACAGTAGATAGAGAACGCACCATATTCGGCAGTGCCCGGCGCGGCACAGATGCGCAGAGCCACCTCTCTCTGGATCATAACTGCGATTTGGGCAAAGCGCCTGGAGTCAATCAGGGCGGAGAGGACAGGAGTGGTGATGTTATAGGGCAAATTGGCACACGCCATAGGAGTAAGACCGGAAAATTTTTCATCCACCAAGGCGCCAATATCCAATTTCAAAATATCGCCGGGGATGATCTCCACATTGTTCCGCCCTGCCAGAGTTTCGGCGAGCACGGGCAGGAGAGAGCGGTCCAGCTCCACCGCCACCACTTTAGTCGCGGCATTGGAGAGGCGCATTGTCAGGGGGCCGATGCCGGGGCCGATTTCCAGCACACCGTTTTGGAGGGATACGCCAGCCCCCTCCACCAAGCCGTCGGGCACCCAGCCCTCGATCAGAAAATTCTGCCCCATGGATCTGGAGAAACGGAAGCCGTGTCGGCCGAGCAGGAGACGAATGGTGTTGAGGTCGCAGAGGTCCATAACAAATACTCCTAAACAGTTTATTTGTGGATAGTATATCAGCTTTCCGGCAGATTGTCACCTCGGACGGCCCGAGACGGCACATTCTTTATTCCGAGATACAGAGTGAAGAAAAGAAAAAATGGCCCGGAGCGTGTAAAGCACCCTCCGAGCCTGATCAGTCAAGGCTGGTCCTTCCAGCGCAGGAGTTTGGGAAAGAACCCTCGCATCTGCGCCTTTGCCTGCTCCTCACTCATGCCGGGATGTTCCCGTGACAGAATGGGGGCACAAAAATCGATCATTTGATCCATCGTCATATCCGCGGTAAAAGCGCCGCCTTGGTAACAGTATTTGCAATAATGGCGACTTTCGCTGCCGTCGGCTTCTGTACCGAAAAAGGCCGGATCATCGAGGGGCATACCGCAGGACTGGCAGAATTTTCGTTCCATCGTGGAATCCTCCTTTTGTTTGGGTGATTCCATTGTAGCCCGAAAAACCCGACATCTTATGTCAGGTTTTTCGCAGTTTTTCCAGATCTGACGCCCCAACAGGCCCACCTGAAGCCGGACCTGGTCGGGGGAGAGGATCTCCAGACAGGTGGCGAAAGAGAGCAGGTATCCGTAGAGCCAGCCATCCTCGGGAAAGTCTATCGCTACCAGCAGGGATCCGTCCTTTTCCCGTTTTACACAGGAGAGATCAAACTCATCATAGACCCGATAGGCCACAAGAGGAGAAAAGCGCAGCCGCAGCGGGGTGCAGCGGGAGGAAGACAAGGGGGCGGCCTCGATTGCCGGTGGAGACAGAGAGAGGTCGAACCGCTCCTCTGTCACAGTAAGCTCCAAAATGCGGCTGAGGCGGAAGGTGCGGTAATCCCTGTTGGCAAGGCAGAAGCCCTGCAGATACCAGGCCCGCCCCTTAAAGACCAGCCGGGCAGGGAGAATGCGGCGTACGGAGGCACCTCCATAGGAAGCTGCATAGGAGAAGGTGGTGACGCGGCGCTCCAGGATCGCTCTCTTCAACTCGTCAAAGCGGCGCGCTCCACCGCCGGAGGCTCCCCAGGGGGTGAGGTCTACCTGGAGCCAATCCGGCTCCCTGCGGCCGAAAAGACCTGAGAGCTTGGTCAGGGTGGCGCGGCTCTCCGGTGAGTCCCCGCCCGGAAGGCTTTTCAGTGCGGTGAGGACTCTGGCCTGCTCCTCAGGGGAGAGCGCGGCTCGATCAAGTACGAAGCGGTCCGTCAGGGAGATGCCGCCGCCCCGCCCTTGTGAGGCGTAGATGGGAATGCCGGCGGCAGAGAGGGCGTCCACATCTCGGTAGATGGTACGCACGGATACCTCAAATCGTTCCGCCAGCGCTCGGGCGGTGATCTGCTTTTTCTCCAGCAGCAGATAGACGATTTCGAAAAGACGGCTTACCGACATGCTTCTGTTTCCCAGGCACCTGGCCGGAGGCGAGCCATGGAATACTCGTCGATGTACCTGCCGCGGCGGACGGTAGCCATCCGCCGCAGCCCCTCCCGCTGGAACCCCATCTTTTCATACAGGGCGATAGCGCGCTCGTTATCGGCATACACCTCCAACTCTACCCGGAGCAGCATCAGCCAATTGTCGGCCAGATCCAGCAGCGTCTCCATCAAGGCGGTCCCTACACCGCGTCCCTGCCAGTCGGTATGCACAAAGATCCCCACGCTGCCTACGTGCCGCATACGCGGGTTGGAGCAGACACAGAGTCCGGCCGCACCGATTACGGTTTCATCCTCTGCTGCGGCTACAAAATTGTGGTCGTTGGGGCCCAGGCCTTCAATGAAAGCCCGGCTGTCTGCGACCCGGCAGGAGGGCAGCCCCAGCGTGTTTTCCATTACACCGGGCATCCGTCTCAGGGCGGCGATCCCCTCCGCGTCCTGCGGCCTGATGGGGCGGATGATATACTCCATAAAGCACATCTCCCTACGATGGTTTTCGGCATTATACCACTCCGGCGATAAAATAACAAGCGGCCCGGCGGAGAAAACCGCCGGGCCACCTATAAAAGAAAAAGGATCAATAGGCCACAACAATGCCGCCGTCATTTGCATAAACCGTACTGATTCCTCCAGTCTCGGTGATGAGGATGTCGGAGAAATGACAGGACTTGCGCACCATCTCCTTGAGCTGAAAGGCGCGTTCCAGACAATTACAGTGGGCAATGGCCAAAAGCTTTCCGGCGTGCGCTGCATCCTTGGACATGATCTCCACCATTTTGGACAGGGCCTGTTTTACACTCATAGCCTGCCCACGTTTATAGATCTCACCTTCAGGCGTTGCGCCCATAAGAAGTTTGATACGCAGGGCACCGGTGACCACGGATTGGAGACCGGTCAAACGCCCATTTTTACGCAGGTTGTCCAACGATTCCAGCACAAACATAGTGGTCATTTCCGTACAAAAAGCGGTGGCCTCGCTTACGACGGTCTGAAAGGGGAGTCCTTTGGCGGCCAGCTCTCTGACCTTCAGCGCCAGAAGCACCTCGCCCGCAGAGGCGGAGCAGGAGTTAAAAATGTGGACACGAGCCTGAGGGTGCTCCTCCAGCCAGAGCTGGCGGGCCTGCTGCGCGCTGTTGTGAGAGCCGGAAAGAAGAGCTGAGAGCGTGATCACATACAGATCGTCGGCCCCGCAGGCGAAAGCATCCAGATATTGAGCGGGAGCGGGACAGGAGGTTTGAGGCGCAGTCTCGCACTCCTTCATCCTCCAGAGCAGGTCCGCTTGATCGAAGCTCGCATCGTCCACGACTACATGGTCCCCAACGCGAATGGTAAGCGGTACACTGAGAAAATCCTCTTCCCGGAACAGGGAGGGTGTCAGATCGCAGCAGCTATCCACAATCACTTTAAAACTCATACAAATTATCCCCTAATCTGATTTTACAAATTAGATTTTACCATACAACTGTGGGAAAGTCAACGATGCAAGGACAATTATAAGACGTTATTCAAAAATTGTTAAAACACTTGGTCAGTGGCCGTTCACCGGTTATATATACCCCAACCTGATCAGATATCAGATAGAAAGAGGAGCCACCCCGACTGGGAGCGGCTCCTTCGATTACGTAAGGATGTAGACGGTGCAGCTCCGTACGCCGAACTGAATACATTCGTAGCAGGTATCGAAAAAGAGGTCGATACGGTTCCCCTTGATGCTGCCGCCGCAGTCCTCAGCGGTGGCCACACCGTATGTGATAGAGCCATCGGAGGAGACGATATACATACGGGTGCCATAGGGAATCACTTTGGGGTCCACGGCGATAGCGCCCACGCGGGCGGTAGTGCCGGTGGCGGTTCTTTTCCAGGACTGCCGCTCGGTGGTATAGGCGGTGGCCACGCAGTCCAACGCCCTGGAGTAGGAGAGGGACTCGCCGGAAAGGGTAGTGAGCACGCCGCCCCCGTCCTCCCGCACATTGATATGGGTAAGCACGTCGTCACTTACGCTGAGCCAAGAGGCGGCCACAGCATCCACCTTTGTGCCGTAGGACACGATTTCATCTACAGGCAGCCGGGCTACGTGCTCACCCAAGTCATACCGATGAACAGTGCCGTCCGGATCAGTGACGATCTTGACGGTGTGTTCCACAGAGCCATCGACCCCCTTCTGGACCACGCGCTCTTCCCCGATGGGGAGTTCCGGATCCTCTTCCCGAAGCTGGGCAAAGGGCAGTATCCGGGTGGTCGTCCGCTCGAAGTGAGTCACCGGGCGCTGTACGGTGACGCGCACTACGTCATTTTCCTGAGAGATCGCTATGCGATCTGCGCCGGAGAGAGAAACACCGGCATACTCCAGCGCACGGTCCACTTCACCGGCGTGGCCGGTGACCAAATAGCTCACCTCGCCGTCCACAATCTCAAAAGTGGTTCGGGTAGTGGCGGAACCGCTGACGAGCAGGATGGAGAGCAGAGCGAGAGCGAGCAGGGCGGTGATTTGTCCGCCCCTGAGTAATCGATCCAACATGAGAGAGAGACCTCCTGAATATCACTGGTGCAGTTTGTAATCTTTTGCGTGGCTGGGACATTTCCAGGATTATAGCCACTTTGGAGGCAAAAGTCAAACAAACACTGTGGATTCAGGAAGAAGGGGCGGATCCAGAGTACAAAAAGGGACGTCAACTTTCGTCGGGACGGAAAGAAAAAAGAAACAAAAGATTATAAAAGGTTACAGGACGGAGCCGTTGGGACACAAAGCCTGGGGCGATTTAGCACGAAATGTGTCACGCTGCGGTCGGCGCACAAAAAAGTATGTCCCTTCATCAGAGGCAGTACACCCATAATTACCTGAAATAGGGGAAAATACAACCATATTTTAAAATAAAAAACAAAAATATGGCATAAAACTTTGTATTTTATGCCTGAAAAACACAAAAAATGTCCTACGAAACTTTGTGCAGACATACGAGGAAAATAAATGCCTTCCTACCTTCGGGGCTGAAAATCGGCCTCCTCTTCCATCAGCTCCTGGAGCAGTTTTTGGTCCTCCTTGGAGGAGAAATCCAGCTTTTCGTACAGGTCGGGCCGCCTGCGAAAAGTGCGGAGGATGCTCTGTTTGCGGCGCCACCGGGCGACCAGGGCATGGTTCCCGGAGCGGAGGACAGGGGGGACGGTACGTCCATGCCAGGTCTCGGGGCGGGAATACTGGGGGTACTCCAGCATACCGCTCCAATGGCTCTCGTCCTTAAAGCACTCCGGGTCGGGGAGAACGCCCGGCACCATGCGGGCGACGGCGTCCGCCACGACCATGGCAGGCAGTTCTCCGCCAGTGAGTACGAAGTCACCGATGGAGAGCTCTTCATCCACACAGGCCTCGATAAACCGTTCGTCGATCCCTTCGTAGTGTCCGCAGACGAGGATTAGGTGCTCATAATCCCGGAGCAGGCGTTTGGCCTCACATTGGGTGAAGGTTTTGCCGGCCGGAGAGAGGTAAATGGTATGTCCGGGGCCATAGGCATCCGTAATATGCTTCCAGCATTGGTAGAGAGGATCTGCCTGCATAACGGCGCCATGTCCGCCTCCATATGGGTAGTCGTCCACCTGCTTCTGCTTATTTAAGGTGTAGGCGCGAATTTGATGGGCCTCGATGCGGATCAGATCCCTCTCCTGGGCGCGGCCCAGGATGGACTCGTTCATCATATCGCCCACGGTCTCGTCAAAGAGCGTCATAATGTCGATCCTAACCATCGCTTGCCATCCCTTCGATCAGACGGACGCGGATGTACCCGTCCTCTACGTTGGTCTCGGCTAGAAATGCATCCACGGCGGGGATCATGTACTCGTGTGCGCCTCCGCGGACCACGTAGACCTCATGGGCGGGAGGCGTGAGAATATCGGCGATGTGCCCAAGCACGGCGCCAGTGTCCGCGTCCCGGGCCTCCAACCCCATGAGATCGGCCAAAAAGTGTCGCCCATCCGGAAGCTCCACGCCGGTGCGGTCGATGGAAACCGTTTTTCCTTTGAGGCGCATGGCGGCGGCGACATCATCCACGCCCTCCAGACGGGCAAGGACATTTCCCTTGTGGGGCTTGGCGCTGAGGACCTTGATGGGGCTTCCGTCCAGGTACAGAAGATCGAAGCTGCAAAGGAATTCGGGTGAGTCGCACCAGGGAACGATTTTGACCTCGCCCTGAATGCCGTGCGTGTTGACGATCTGCCCGGCCTCAAGAAACCGATTTTTCATTGGTGTTCCTCCTACAGATGAAAAGCGGCGGGGGACAGCCCCCGCCGCTTTTTAGTCGACGATCTCGACGGAAACTCTCGTTCCCTTGCGCTGGGCCACGGAGCGCATCAGGGTGCGGATCTCCTTGGCGATGCGGCCTTGACGTCCGATGACCTTGCCCATATCCTCGGGGGCGACCCGAAGCTCCAGCACGGTCTCGCCGTCTGTATGGGACTCGGTGACCGAGACGGCCTCCGAGTGCTCCACCAGGTTTTGGGCCACGTAGGTAAGAAGCTCTTTCATTGATATTCTCCTTACATGCCAGCCTTTTTCAGCAGAGCTTTCACGGTCTCGGTGGGCTGTGCACCAGTCTTGATCCAGGCCTGAGCACGCTCCACATCGACCTTCAGCTCGGCGGGATCGGTGGTGGGATTATAGATACCGATTTCCTCGATGAAACGACCGTCGCGGGGATAACGGGAGTCGGCCACCACGATGCGGTAGAAAGGAGCCTTCTTGGCGCCCATACGACGCAGTCTGATTTTAACCATGTATATTCACCTCCAAATTTTTCACATTCTCTATATGGAAGCGCCCCAAGGGACGCCTGCCAACGGATCAGAAGGGAAAACTGCCCTTCATTTTGCCCAGACGAGCCATCTTACGTGCCATTTTTCCACCGGACATCCCGGCCATCTGACGGGTCATCTGCTGCATCATTTCAAATTGCTTTAAAAGACGATTCACGTCGACGACTTGCGTACCGCTGCCAGCGGCAATGCGTTTTTTCCGGCTGCTGTTCAAAAGTGCGGGGTTCTCACGCTCCTCCGGAGTCATGGAGAGGATAATGGCCTCTGTCTTGCCCAGGGCATTCTTGTCCAGATCCGCGCCCTCCAAAGCCTTGGCATCCACGCCGGGAAGCATGCCGGCCAGATCCTGCATAGAACCCATACCCTTGAACTGAACGAGTTGATCATAAAAATCCGTCAGGGTGAGACGGTTTTTCTTCATTTTTTCCTGGAGCTCGGCGGCCTTTTTCAAGTCAAAGTTCTGCTGTGCCTTTTCAATGAGGGACAGCACGTCGCCCATGCCCAGGATACGGGAGGACATACGGTCCGGATGGAAGACTTCCACCTGGTCCAGCTTTTCCCCCACGCCCACAAATTTAATCGGCTTTCCAGTGACCGCCTTGATGGATAGGGCCGCACCTCCCCGGGCGTCACCGTCCAGCTTGGTGAGCATTACGCCGGTGATATCCAAGGCTTCGTCAAAGGCCTTTGCGGCGTTTACCGCATCCTGGCCGATCATGGCGTCCACCACCAGAAGAATCTCATCGGGGTCTACCGCGGCCTTCATGACCTTGAGCTGTTCCATCAGCTCCTCGTCCACATGCAGGCGGCCTGCAGTATCCAGAAACACCAAGTCGTTTCCGTGCTTTTTTGCGTGTTCGATGGCGGACTTGGCGATGTCGACCGGATCACTCTGCCCCATCTGAAAGACGGGGATGCCCAACTGCTCTCCCACGACCTCCAGCTGGTGGATGGCGGCGGGACGGAAGGTATCGCAGGCGGCCAGGAGAGGCCGTTTGCCGTTCTGCTTTTTCATGAAGCCGGCCAGTTTGGCGCAGTTAGTGGTCTTGCCGGCGCCGTTGAGGCCCACCACCATGACCACCGTTGGGGGTCTGGAGGAGAGATTGAGCTTGACGCTGTCGCCGCCCATCAGGGCTGTCAGCTCTTCGTTGACAATCTTCACGATCATCTGGGCGGGGGTCAGGCTCTCCAGCACGTCTGCACCCACGGCCCGTTCCGTGACCCTGGCAATAAAATCCTTTACCACCTTAAAGCTGACATCGGCCTCCAGAAGAGCCAGCCGGATCTCCCGCATGGCCTCCTTCACGTCTGCTTCCGATAGGCGGCCCTTTCCGCGCAGCTTTTTAAAGGCGTTGGAAAGCTTTTCGGTCAGTCCTTCAAATGCCATTCTATTACTCCTGAATCAGCTTGTCGGTGAGGGACTGGATACGGGAGGCGAGTACTTCCAGCTCGTCGCTGCCCAACCTCTTGTCATTCAGATCTGTGACCTGCCGGACGCAGTCCGCGATCTCCCTGAGCTGACTCTGCATGGTGTGGAACCGGCGGATCAGGCCGGTCTTGTCCTCGATCTCTGTGAGATAGGCCTCGGCCCGAACGATAACGTCCCGGACCCCCTGACGGGTGATGCCGTAGTTCTCGGCGATCTCAGCAAGGGAGAGGTCCTCGTTATAATAGAGATCGTAGAATTCCTTCTGCCGGTCGGTGAGCAGGTCTCCATAAAAGTCATAGAGCATGGCCATCCGGTATGCCTGATTCTTCATCCTTCCACCTCCAGCTGCTTATTGTAAAGCTGTGATGCTTTACACGATGAGTATCATACAATATTTTGGGGCGATTGTCAAGATGGAATCGGGGATGTGGACGAGAAATTTGGAAGGGCTGCCGGAAGCGGCGCATAGCCGGCGGCGCTTCCGGTAACCCTATTGGAAAGAATAGGGGGAAGCGTGGATGGAGCACACTTCGTTTGCGCCCATGGACGATAAGCACTTGGGGCAATTTGGAGAGAATACAGCCCGCGCGATGCGGGCGGAGGGAAATATGCGGGGACGGGCCGTCTGGCGGGACACGTTGGGACAGCTCCGGGAAATCCGGCGTGTGAGAGACCGGATTTCAGCGCGCAGAGGGCCCGAGGAGGGGGCCGCGGAATGGCTGCTGGACAACTGGTACCTGGCACAGCGGGAAGGAAGAAATGGCGCGGAGGCCTTTCGACGGGTGCGGCGTATCCGGTACGTGCTGCGCGGCGGGCGGGTCCCGCTGATCATGGAGCTGGCGCGGGCCTTTGTGCGGGCCGCGGGCAAGGAAGCGGGACCGGAACGGCTGGCTATTTTTTTGGAACGGGCTCAGGAGGGGCAGGCGCTGACAGAGCAAGAGCTGAGCCTGCTGATCCCAGCGCTCAAATGTGCATTGACAGAGCGGTTGGCCACGCTCTGCCGGGAGCTGGAGCACCTGGAGGATGCCGATGAGGCTGCGCTGCGAGCCGGAATGGAGGCGGTCTTTACCGCCCTGCGTATGCTTGCTACCGCAGAGCTCACCGGGCTTTTGGAGGACTCCAGCCGGGTGGAGCAGACTCTGTGCCGGGACCCGGCGGGCGTCTACCCGGCGATGGATGACGAGACTCGGGCGCGTTACCGTGCCCAAGTCTGCCGGTTGGCCAGACAAGAGGGCGTTGGAGAGGCGGAACTGGCCGAGCACATACTCCTCCGGGCGGCACAGAGCAGCGGGAGGGAACGCCATGTAGGGGCCTGGCTTTTTCCGCCGCGCCGCCAAATTGCTTCCCGTTATCTGTATATCGGAGGCATTGTTCTGATGACCGGATTTCTTGCCTTGCTGGCCGGATTTCTTCTCCACAGCCCATGGGCGGCTGTACTGTTGGCCCTGCCCATCTCCGATATCGTGAAAAACAGCGCCGATTTTCTGGCGGTACGCATGGTGCGCCCACACCCGGTCTTTCGCATGGCGCTGGAAGAGGGGATCCCCAGGGAGGGCAGGACCCTGTGTGTGATTGCCTCTCTGCTGACAGGGGAGAAAAGCGGAGGAGAACTCGCGGCGCTGCTGGAACGCTACCACCTGGCCAATCGAGACGCCGGTCGGGAGCTGCGTCTGGGTCTGCTGTGTGATCTTCCCGATCGAGACCGTCCCATGGGGGAACGGGAACAGGCGTGGGTGGAGACTGCATCGGCGGCTGTGGAGCAGCTCAACAAAGCGTATGGCGGCGGCTTTTATCTCTTTTTTCGGGTGCCGGTCTTTCATGCGCCGGATCAACGCTATATGGGGTGGGAACGGAAACGTGGGGCGCTGGTGGAGCTGGTGCGCCTTCTGCGGGGAAAGAGGACAGGTTTGCGGACGGAGGCCGGGGACTCCACTTGGCTGCGCGGCGTACGGTATGTCGTCACCCTGGATGCGGATACCGCCCTCAGCGTAGGCTCTGCGAAAGAGCTGGCCGGGGCCATGCTCCATCCCCTCAACCGGCCCGTGATAGACCGGCGGAGGGGCGTTGTGGTTTCCGGCTATGGGCTGCTGCAACCCCGGGTGGCGGTGGATCTGGAGAGTGCCAACCGCTCCCACTTTTCCCGCATCTTTGCCGGCCAGGGAGGCGTAGATCCCTACGGCTCCGCCGCAAGCGACGTCTATCACGATCTCTTTGGAGAAGGAACCTATACGGGGAAGGGCATCTTTGACGTGGATGCCTTTCTCGCCTGCCTGGACCGGCGTCTCCCCCAAAATTCCGTTCTCTCCCACGACCTTCTGGAGGGCTCTTACCTGCATGCCGGACTCATTGGAGATGTGGAGCTGACGGATGGCTACCCTTATCAGGTGTCATCCTATTTTTCCCGGCTCCACCGCTGGGTCAGAGGGGATTGGCAGCTTTTGCCCTGGCTGGGGCGGAGCGTGCGGAATGAAGAGGGGGAGAGGATCAAAAATCCGTTGGGGGATCTCCCCAGGTGGAAGATCGTGGACAATCTGCGCAGGAGCCTTTCGCCGGTGGGTACTTTGACGGCCCTCCTGCTGAGTATGTGCATTTCCGGGCCGGTATTTGCCCTGGCGGCCGGTACGGCGGTACTCTCCGCCGCTTCCAATTTGCTTCTGACCGGCGCGGATCTGGCCGCCCGGAGGGGGCGCGGACTTGCAGAGCGGTATCACTCCACAATTATCGCCGGGGTCGGCGGGGTCCTTCTTCAGACGCTGGTGCAGCTCCTGTTTCTGCCCCAACAGGCCTGGACATGTGCCAGCGCAGCTGGCACAGCGCTGTGGCGCATGGCCGTGACCCGTCGGGGCATGCTGGCCTGGACTACGGCGGCAGAGGCGGAGCGCAGGGCGGGAGACAGTCTGTGGGCCTATTACCGCAGGCTGTGGCCACTGGCGGCAGCCGGGGTCTTCTGCGTATTCTTTTCGCAGTTTCCGGCAGGAGCGGCGGCAGGCCTGGTCTGGCTGGCGGGCCCCTGTTTTGCCTGGAATATGAGCCGGCCCATACGGCAAAACCGCGCCGTGCCGGCAGGGGAACGTCCTTTCCTACTGCACCAGGGGGCCATGATCTGGCAGTATTTCAGCGACTTCCTCCGTCCGCAGGACCACTATCTGCCGCCGGACAACTACCAGGAGCAGCCGGGAGTGGGGCTGGCCCGGCGGACCTCGCCGACCAACATCGGCATGGCGCTCTTGAGCTGTATGGCCGCCGCCGATCTGGAGTTGGTCCCCCAAAAACAGGCGCTCGCTCTGATGGAACAGACGCTGTCCTCCGTGGAGCGGCTGGAGAAGTGGAGGGGCGGCCACCTGTACAACTGGTACGACACCGCCACGGAAAGACCGCTGGAGCCGCGGTATGTGTCCTCGGTGGACTCGGGCAATCTGTGCGGTTGCCTGATCGCTCTGCGGGAGGGGCTGTTGGAATGGGGAGAAGAGGGACTGGCCCGGCGGGCGGACGCCCTGGCGGCGGCTATGGATTTTTCTCTTCTGTTTGACGAAAGCCGGAGACTTTTCTATATCGGATTTGACTGCGGCAGGGGGGAGTACACCCAGGGGTGGTACGACCTGCTTGCCAGTGAGGCCAGGCAGACAAGTTATCTCGCCGTGGCCCGCGGCGAGGTGCCGCGCCGCCACTGGCGGCGACTAAGCCGGGCGCTTGTGGGACAGGACCATTACTGCGGTATGGCCTCCTGGACGGGTACCATGTTCGAGTACTTTATGCCCCACCTACTGCTTCCGGCAGAGCAGAACTCCCTGCTCTATGAGTCGCTGGCCTTCTGCCTGTACGCCCAGAAAAAGCGGGTCCGGGGGACAGGCGCCCCCTGGGGGATTTCCGAATCGGCGTTCTACGCCTTTGACGGGGCTATGAACTACCAGTATAAGGCCCACGGAGTTCAGCGCCTGGGCCTGAAGCGGGGCCTGGACCGGGAACTGGTGGTCTCCCCCTACTCCACCTTTCTTACCCTTCCGCTTGCGCCGGAGAGCGGGGTGAAGAATCTGAGAGCGCTGGCAGCCATGGGCCTGGAGGGGCGCTATGGCCTTTGCGAGGCGGCGGACTTTACCCCGGGACGGGTGAACGGCGCGGCAAAGTATGAGCCGGTGCGCTCTTATATGGCACATCATCTGGGCATGAGTCTGGTGGCGCTGGATAATGCACTGAACGACGGCATCATGCAAAAACGCTTCATGCGGGACGCGGCTATGGGCGCCTATCGGGAGCTCCTCCAGGAAAAAGTGCCTGTGGGAGCGCAGGTCCTCCGCTCACCCCGGGACGAGGTGCCGGACAAGCCGGGACGGCGTGGCGGAGAACCGTTCCTGCGGACAGGGGAGGGCTATGATCCGGTATGCCCTGCCTGTCACCTAATGACAGGCGGGGCATGGCAGGTTCTGTGCACCGATGCGGGGGCGTCCTGGTCGAGAATGGGACGGACCACGCTGACCCGCTGTATCTGGAACCGACAATACCAGAGCGCAGGGGTGTCGTTTTTCCTTCGGACGCCGGAGGGCCTGCTTCCGCTCACGCCTGCGCCACTTTACCGCGAGGGGCCGGAATATACTTGGCGTTTTCAGGGAGGCGGAGCTTGCTGGTCCGCTCAATGGCAGGGATACGCTGCAAGCGTGGACCTGCGGGTGCCGGAGCGGGAAAATGGAGAGCGCAGGGAGGTCACCGTGCGCTGGACCGGGGAGGGGGAGAGGGAGGTAGAACTCCTCTGTTACCTAGAACCGGTTTTGGCGCCGCGGGAGGATTATGAGGCCCATCCGGCCTTCTCCAAACTGTCCCTGGAGAGCAAGGGAACTGGAGACGGCGTGCTCTTCACCAGACGGAACCGGAGGCGGGGGGAGAGCCGCCCTGCCTTGGCAGTGCTGTGGGACCAGCCGGAGGCGACCTTTGATACCGCACGTGAGACCGCCTTGGGCCGGGGAGGGCTGCAGGCCTTGGAAGGGGCTGTGGAACGGCCTGCGACGGAGCGTGAGGGAGCAGTGCTGGACCCCTGTCTCCTGGTGCGCTTCCCTGTCAGCCTGCGGAGCGATGCGCCGGTTCAGATCCGACTGGCGCTCTCCGCCGCGGACAGCGGAGAACAGGCGACAGAGGGAGCTCTGCGCCTTCTGCGCATGCGCGGCGGAGAGGCGGCCGATGGGTTGGAGCGGATCAGAGGACGTCTCCAATTGACGGAAGAAGAGACTAGAAGGGCATTTGAGCTGCTCAGGAATCTTCAGTTTCCGGCCCACCCATGGGTGTCCAGGGGATCACCGGAGCAGCGCGCCCTTTGGCCCTTCGGGATTTCCGGAGATCTGCCCATAGCCGCCCTTCGGGTGGAGGAGGAGCGGATGGAGGCCGCCCTTTCGTTGGAGCGGATCCATCAGTTTTTGGTACAGGGCGGATTCATGTTCGATCTGGTATTCCTGATGCGGGAGGGGGGAGACTATCTGCACCCGCTGCGGGATACTCTGGAAGAGAGGCTGCGGTCTGACGGGTGGGAGCATCGCTTGGGAGCGCGGGGAGGCATATTCCTGGTGGAAGAGGAGACGGCAGCGGCGGTGTGTGCTGCCGCGCTGCTGCTGGATGAGGTGGGAAACGTACCTCAGGAGAATAGAAGCGCCAGAATATATGAAAAGCAAAATGCCTTCACACAATTGCCGGGTATCCCTCCCTTTGGATTCTTGGAGAATGGGTCCTTTTGGTTTGATACGGGCGCACAGCTCCCACCTTTGGGCTGGTCGACGATCCTTTGCAACGATGCGTTCGGCTGGAGGACGGATGAGACTGGGAGCGGACATCTATGGATCAACAATGCAAAGGAAAATCCCCTTACAGAATGGGTCAACGATCCGCTGGCAGTCACAGGGCCAGAACGTGTTCTCTTTTCTGCCGGCGGAGGAGAAGTATCCTGTTTTGCGGCGCCGGACGGCCTCCCCTGTACGGTGACCTACGGCTTTGGAGAGGCGATGTGGGAAAAACATGTGGCGGGAAGCCCGCTCCGCTGTACGGCCTTTGTACCGCCGGATGAGGATGCACGGTATCTTCTACTGGAGGCGGCGGGACGGACCGGAGAGGTGATCTATCGTCTGGAGGGAGCAGAGGAGCAGAGGTGGCCGATTCGGGGGAACCTCTGTCTGCGGACGGTTCCGGCGCCGGGAGGCCGTTGGCCTGAGACCGGCCCTGCGGATTTCAACCGGGCGCGGGAGCGGCTGGAGCGGACCAGGGCGTGGTGGAGTTTTCGCGTAAGCCCTTTGACGGTCCGGACGCCGGACGGGGCGCTGGACCGCTATCTCAACGGTTGGGCCCTCTATCAGGTGATTGCCTGCCGTCTTTTCGCCAGGACATCTCTTTACCAGAACGGCGGGGCCTACGGGTTCCGGGATCAGTTGCAGGATGTGTGCGCGGTGCTTCTTACCGCTCCGGAGTTGGCTCGGGCGCAGCTTCTTCGGGCCTGCGCCCACCAGTATGAGGAGGGTGACGTGCAGCATTGGTGGCACCCAGCCGCTGAGGGCGAGACGGAGCGCGGTGTGCGCACAAGGATCAGTGACGATCTGCTGTGGCTGCCCTATGTCCTGTGCGAATATTTGGAGAAAACGGGGGACCGGGACATTTTGGAGGTGCCGGTTTCCTTCCTCGTGTCCCCGACCCTGGCGGAGAATGAGCGGGAACGATATGAGGCGGCGGAGACTTCGGCGGAGAAGGCCGGGGTATTGGAGCATGCCAGACGGGCGGTGGAACAGGCCCTGCGCCGGGGGGGCGGACCGCATGGACTTGCAAAGATGGGGACCGGAGATTGGAACGACGGCATGGACCTGGTGGGAGCCGCCGGAACCGGGGAGAGCGTGTGGCTCACTTGGTTTTTGGCGCTGGTATTGGAGCGATTCGCATCTCTCTGCAGCGGCGAAACCCGGGCCCGTTACGAGGCGGAGGCGCGCCGGTACGCCTCCGCCGCCAACGCTGCCTGGGATGGGGAATGGTTCCTGAGAGGCTGGTATGATGACGGCCAGACGCTGGGTGCCTCTGCAGATCAGGCGTGCCGCATTGATTCCATCGCCCAGTCCTTTGCCGTCCTGTGCCCATTGGGGGACAGGGACCGGGCATACCGGGCGGTGAAATCGGCCATGGAGCATCTTTTTGACCGGGAGCACCAGATCGTAAAGCTTTTTGTCCCGCCCTTTGACGAAGGAGAGAGGGACCCGGGCTATATTCGGGGTTATCTGCCGGGGGTAAGGGAAAACGGCGGGCAGTACACCCATGCGGCGGTATGGCTGGCGCTGGCGCTGTTCCGGCTTGGACGTGGGGACGAGGGGCACGAGGTGCTGCACGCCCTGCTGCCCGCAGCCCATGCTCCTGAGTGCTACCAAGCGGAGCCCTATGTCCTGGCTGCCGATGTGTACGCCAACCCACAGCATCCGGGCCGCGGCGGCTGGTCTTGGTACACCGGCGCGGCGGGCTGGTTTTACCGAACGGCGGTTGAGGAGCTTCTGGGCCTCCGGGTCCGGGAGGGCAGGCTGTATATGGAGCCCTGTTTGCCACAGGCGTGGAGCGGCTATGAGGCGGAGTGGGCGCTTACGTCCGGTCATCTGCACCTGAAAATCGAGAGGACCGGGACCCGCGGTCTGCTGCTGGACGGCAAGCCTTGCGGGGATGGAATACCTTTGAACCAGCTCCGGGGAGAGCATCAGGTCCTTTTTTCGTTTTAAGGGTGTCAAAACGGGAAAAATATAGTATAATGATCTCATGCTCTCTCCGGACGACAGCTGGAGGGGAACCGGCATTTTGATAAGAAAGGAAGGCCCTATATGACCCATGTGACCCACAGGGAATTGATGCCCGGCGTCCGTCTGACGGCGGTACAAACCGATAAATTCAAAACCAATCTGCTCTCGGTCAGCCTCTTGGCTCCCATCTCGGAAGAGACGGCCTCCGCCAACGCGTTGCTCCCCTACGTGCTCCGCCGGGGTACCGAGCGCTGTCCTGATATGGAGACCCTCTCTGCGGCGCTGGATGAGCTCTATGGCGGCTCCATCGAACCCATGGTCCGCAAAAAAGGAGAGACTCAGGCGGTGGGATTTGCCGCCAGCTTTGTGGACGACGCCTTTGCCCCCGGAGATACCCGGATTCTGGAGTCCGCCGCAGGTCTGCTTGGAGATGTGCTTCTCCGGCCCGCCGTCAGCGGAGGCAGGTTCCTGGCGGAGTATGTAGAGGGGGAGCGCGCCAATCTGGTCGACCGTATCCATGCCCAAATCAACGAAAAACGGTCCTATTCTATCCTGCGACTCACGCAGGAGATGTGTGCAGGAGAACCCTATGGTGTGGATAAGCTGGGGGATGAGGCGCATGCCGCCGCCATCACGGTGGAAGGTCTTTGGAAGCGGTATCAGAGTCTGCTCGCCTGTGCTCCGGTGGAGCTTTACTACTGCGGCTCCGCCGGCGAGGAGCGGGTGGCGGCGGCCTTGACCAGTGCGCTGGCCGGTCTGCCCAGAGCGGAGGAGCTGGAAGAGCCGGAGTGCGGGGTGCAGACCGGCGCTGTCGGCGATGCGCCGCGGCTTTTCACCGAGTCTATGGATGTGACTCAAGGCAAGCTGGCCCTGGGGTTCCGGACGGGGGGCGGTTGCATCTGGTCGGAGGACTATCCGGCGCTTCTGGTGTGCAATGCGGTCTATGGCGGCACGCCCACATCTAAGCTTTTTCTCAATGTCCGGGAGAAGCTGTCCCTGTGCTATTTTGCAAGCTCCATGCTGGAAAAGTTTAAAGGTATCATGATGGTGTCCTCCGGAATTGAATTTCAAAACTATGAAAAGGCCAAGGACGAAATCCTGGCCCAATTGGAGAATTGCCGCGGAGGGAACATAGAGGCGTGGGAGTTGGAGGGGGCCAAACGCTCCATTATCAGCGGGCTCTATGCCACAATGGATGCCCAGGGCCGGCTGGAGGATTTCTGGCTGGGACAGTCGGTAGCCGGGCTTGCGGAGACGCCTGAGGAGCTCTCCCGCCGCGTGGAGACTGTGACTGTGGACGAGGTCGTGGCGGCGGCCGGTAAATTAGAGCTGGACGCCATCTATTTCCTGAAGGGCCTGGAGGACTGAATCATGGTATCAAAAGAATATTCCCGCATTGGGGAGACGCTGCATCACGCTGAGCTGGAGAACGGACTTCACATCTATGTGGATGTGAAGCCGGAGTTCTCCAAGAGCTTTGCATTTTTCGCCACGAACTACGGCGGTATGGATATGAGGTTCAAGTTGAAGGGGGAGTGGCACGACACCCCGGCCGGCGTGGCCCATTTCCTGGAGCACAAAATGTTCGATACCAAGGATGGGAATGCCCTTCAGGATCTGGCCGCCAACGGTGCAAGCCCGAACGCCTTTACCTCCACCGCCATTACGGGCTACTATTTTGAGAGCACCGAAAAATTTGAGGAGAACCTGAAGATCCTGCTCTCCTTTGTCTCTGTGCCCTGGTTTACGAAGGAGAGCGTGGACAAAGAGCAGGGCATCATCGGGCAGGAGATCCGCATGATTGAGGACGACCCTGAAAATCAAGTCTTTTACGGCATGTTGGAGGCCCTTTATGAGCACAATCCGGTCCGGGCGAGCATTGCCGGCACGGTGGAATCCATCGCGGAGATCACCGCCGAGACCCTCTATGCCTGCCATGCCGCCTTTTATAACCCCGGCAACATGACGCTGTGCGTGGCGGGGAACGTGGACCCCCGCAGGGTCTGTGAGATCGCACGGGAGGTCCTTCCCAAGGAGGGACTGCGAGATATCCCGAGAGATTACGGCGGCGAAGAACCTGAGCAGGCATTTCGCCCGGAGACAGTGCAGGAGATGGCGGTCTCCACGCCCATTTTTCAACTGGGGTGGAAGGCGGACCCCGCTCCGCTGGGAGAAGAGCATATGCGCAGGCAATTTATAGGCGAGCTGTGCTGCGAGGCTGTTTTTGGCACCTCCACCCCCCTCTATGCAAGTCTCTACAGCCGGGGGCTGGTGAACAACAACTTCAGCTATGGCTACGAGGCATATCCAGGCTGTGCCATGCTCACGGTTGGCGGGGAAAGCCGCGATCCCTGGGCCCTGCGGGAGGCCATTGCCGCCGAGGCGGCAAGGATCGGCAGGGAGGGGATCGGCCAAGAGTTGTGGGACCGCCTGAAAAAGGCTGCCTACGGAGGGCGTGTGCGGGCGCTCAATTCCTTCGAGAACATCTGCGTGGGCCTGGCCCAGAGCCATTTTACCGGGGAAGAATTCTTCCGGTTCCCAGAGGTCTTTGAGGGGATAAGCAAGTCCGATGTGGAAGACTGCGTCCGCCGTTGGATGTCTCCGGAGCGCACAGCCCTCTCAGTGGTAAAACCCAAGGGGGAGAAGGTATGACAAGGACAGTGGCCTTTCCCGGTTTGGGGCTGGAGTTCCACCTGAACCGGGTGGCCTTTGAGCTCTTTGGTCTGCCCATCTACTGGTACGGCGTCATTATTGCCGCCGGTTTTTTGCTGGCGGTGCTGTTCTGCTATAAAATGGCCCCTCGGTTTGGCGTCAAGTCCGACGATATCATCGACCTTCTCTTTTTTGCCGTGCCCCTGGCGATCGTAGGGGCGCGGCTGTACTACATTGTGTTTTATCTGGACCTCTTCCGGAACGCAGGGGGAAGCCTGGATCTGGGCAAAATGCTGGATATCCGGGACGGCGGTCTGGCCATTTATGGCGGCGTTATCGCCGCAACGCTGACGCTGATCGTATTCTGTAAGGTAAAAAAGCTCAATTTTTTTGCCTTTGCGGATGTGGGCGTGTTCGGCCTTCTCATTGGCCAGTGTGTGGGACGGTGGGGCAATTTTGTCAATGTGGAGGCATATGGCGGTCCCACAGACCTTCCGTGGCGCATGGGGATTGACGCCTATGTAAACGGTGCGTGGCAGTATATGGAGGTCCACCCCACATTTTTTTATGAGTCTGCTTGGAATTTGCTGGGCTTTTTGCTGCTGCTGGTCGTTGTCCTGAGGGGAAAGAGAAAATTTGACGGACAGATCATGTGGGGGTATTTTTTGTGGTACGGCTTTGGAAGGGGAATGATCGAGGGCCTGCGGACCGACAGCCTTTATTTTTTCCATACCCCGATCCGGATCTCACAGCTCCTGGGATTTGCCTCGGCGCTGGTGGCGGCAGGATTCCTGATCTATCACCTGGTGATCCAAAAGCATACGCCGGAAGAACTCCATGTAAACCGTATGAAGCGAAAAGCAGAGGGGGCGGAGGCCCCAAGACCCCAAACTTTTCATGATGAGGAGGAGCAGCATGGCAGCGACAGTGATTGATGGAAAGGCCCTGGCAGCCAAATGCAAAGAGAGGGTAAAGGCAGAGGCAGGAGCGCTCTCCAAACGACCTGGACTGGCGGTTATCATTGTGGGAGACAATCCGGCCTCCCGTACATATGTCAACAGCAAGCGGAAGGATTGCGCCGAGTGCGGCATCTACAGCGAGGAATATGCCCTCCCGGCAGAGGCGGGCCAGGCGGAGTTGATGTCCATCATCGATACATTGAACCATCGTGAGGATATCGACGGAATCCTTTGTCAGCTTCCCCTGCCGGCGGGGTATGACGAGCAGCAGGTTCTGTTGGCCATTGACCCGGATAAGGATGTGGACGGATTCCACCCGGTAAATGTGGGCCGCCTTTCCACAGGGCAGAAGTGCTTTCTACCCTGCACGCCGGCGGGTGTGATGGAGATGCTCAAGGAATGCGGCATCGATCCTAAGGGCAAGGATTGTGTGGTGGTAGGCCGCTCCAATATTGTGGGCAAACCTATGGCGATGCTACTGCTGGCGGCGCACGGCACGGTCACAGTCTGCCATTCCCGCACCAGAGATCTGGGCGAGGTCTGCAGGAGAGCGGATATCCTGGTGGCCGCTGTAGGGAAGCGGAACATCATCACGGCGGATATGGTGAAGGAGGGAGCCGTGGTTATCGATGTGGCTATGAACCGCGACGAGGCGGGGAAGCTCTGCGGCGATGTAGACTATGGGCCTGTGGCGAAAAAAGCCTCCTACATTACCCCGGTACCCGGCGGCGTGGGGCCTATGACCCGGGCGATGCTGATGGTAAATACGCTGGAGGCGGCCCGCCTGCACGGGAAATAAAGAAAAAAGGTGTACGGCGCGTGTTCCGGAAAAACAGGGAGGAGGTACAGACGCATGGGAATGGGATTCATGTTCGATATTTTTCCGATCCTGTTCATGGTCGTATTTATTCTGATCTTGGGGGTTATTTTGATCAGCTTGGGTCGTGGTGTCTCCCAGTGGCATAAAAATAATCAGTCCCCCGTGCTGACCGTACAGGCGGAAGTTGTAACAAAACGGGCCGATGTGCGCCATCACCATCACAATACGGGCGATGTCGGCGCCATGCATACCACCAGCAGCACCTTCTATTACGCTACCTTCCAGGTGGAGAGCGGCGATCGAATGGAGCTTCATGTGCCCAGGAACGAGTACGGGATGCTGGTGGAGGGTGACAACGGAAGGCTGACCTTCCAGGGAACACGCTATCTGGGCTTTGAACGGAGCCGTTGAAATTGACCTCTTTACGGGCAGTAGAACATATGTTAGAATGGAGGGGAACTTTTCCCCTCCATTTTTATAGAAACGGGAGGTAATTCCATGGCGTATCGACCGCTTGCAGATGAGATCAGACCCGCATCTTTGGACGATGTGGTAGGACAAAAGCATATTTTGGGGGCGGACGGCCTTCTGCGCAGGATCATCGAAAGCGGAAGCATCCCCAATCTGGTCTTTTATGGCCCTTCCGGCACCGGGAAAACCACGGTAGCAAATATCATCGCCGCCCGTACCAACCGTACACTGCGGCGGATCAACGCCACAACGGGTTCCCTCTCGGATGTAAAAGATGTGATCGGCGAGGTGGGTACCATGATGGCACCCAATGGCATTTTATTGTATCTGGACGAGATCCAGTATTTTAATAAAAAGCAGCAACAATCTCTGCTGGAAGTCATTGAACGGGGTGACGTGACACTCATCGCATCCACCACGGAGAATCCATATTTTTATGTCTATAATGCTGTCCTCAGCCGCTCTACAGTCTTTGAGTTCAAGCCTGTGGAAGCGGGGGAGGTGCTGCCCGCCATCGACAGAGGGGTGTCGATCATGGCAAAACGTCTGGGAGGGGTGGCGGAATTTGAGGATGGAGTGAGGGAGGCCATCGCGAGTTCCTGCGGCGGCGACGTACGCAAGGCAATGAATGCGGTTGAACTGCTGATGAATGCCGCCGCCAGGCAGAGGGGTAAATTGGTTGTCAGTCTGGAAGACGCAAGACTGGTGGCCCAGCGCTCCGCCATGCGCTACGACCGGGCGGGGGATGACCATTACGATATCCTCTCGGCGCTGCAAAAGTCCATCCGGGGCTCGGATCCAGATGCCGCGTGCCATTATCTTGCGCGGTTGCTAGAGGCAGGGGACCTTATTTCAGCCTGCCGCAGGCTGATGGTCATTGCCTGTGAGGATGTGGGCTTGGCCTACCCTCAGGTCATTCCCATCGTCAAGGCCTGTGTGGATGCGGCCAATATGTTGGGGCTGCCGGAGGCGCGGATCCCGCTGGGGGATGCTGCCGTGCTCATGGCCACTGCGCCCAAATCCAATTCCGCCCATATTGCGCTGGATGAGGCCATGGCGGATGTGCGGACGGGAAAAACAGGAGATTATCCGCGGCATCTCCAGAACAAGCATGCCGATTCAGCGGGCATGGAACGTGAGCAGGGTTATCTTTATCCGCATGATTTCCCAAATCACTATGTAAAGCAGCAATACTTGCCGGATAGGCTGAAGGGCGTTCACTACTATGTATATGGAGAGAACAAGACGGAGCAGGCCGCCAAGCGCTACTGGGATGAGATCAAGGGGAAAGAAGAAGGATAGGTCGGAGGCCGAACAATATCGGCGGGAAATGGGGGAAATAAATGAACCTTCCGGAGTGGTTTCACAAAAAGAGACGGAATTCCATTGAGCTCTTGCCTGCGGACGGGCCTGGAAAAGTAGAGCTGGGGAGCAGTAAGGTGGGTGGAAAACCTCATCTCCCCAAAGAATTCGAGTGGTATCGGTATGAGGGCACGAATTATGATGGAGTGACTGCCAGGCGGCCGCTCTCCTTTTTGGCGCAGATCAATTTGGCGGAGATCGCGGACCTGGACATAGACGGTGTCCTGCCGTCCAGGGGGATGCTCTACTTCTTTTATGAATTGGAGACGATGGCTTGGGGGTTTGATCCAAAAGATCGAGGCTGTGCGCGGGTACTTTACTATGAAGGCGGGCCGGCCGGTCTCATTGAGACGGAACCTCCGGGAGATCTGAAGGCCGATTACCTGGTTCCGGAGATCCCGATCTCCTTCAAAAACAGGGACGAAGTGCCTGACTACGAAGAATTCCGGGAGCAATTTGGAGAAGGTATCGATTGGGATACCTATGAGGAAGAACGGACTCTGCGGGGGTGCAAGGCGTCTGAGGAGCCGGAGAAAGTCACCAAACTGCTGGGCTATGCGAATCTGATCCAGGGGAGCATGCTTTTGGAGTGTGAGATGGCGGACAGCGGAATTTACTGCGGCCACCCGCAGGAGTTGCCGCCGGAAGAGTGGGACCGCCTTCGGGAGAATAGCCGGGACTGGCGGCTTCTCTTCCAGATGGGGACCGTGGAGCGGGATGGATTTGAGCTGATGTTCGGCGATTGCGGCTGTATCTATTTTTATATCCGCGGGGAGGATCTGGCCCAGAGGAGATTTGACCGCATCTGGATGGTCCTGCAATGCGGCTGAGAAAAAAGCCCGGAGCGCCGACCGCTGATCGGAGCTCCGGGTTTTGACCGTTTTATAAGAATGTGGTTTCCACGCCTGCTTTTCGGCAGCCGTCCGGGGCATAACGCCAATGGGCAAGCCGCCCCTCACGGATAAAATAGTGCAGCGCAGCCGTTTCGGTGGCCGGAGGGAGCCTTTCGATGACCAGCAGTTTGATTTTCATTCGCTCCGGGAGCATCGCCTTCAGGAAGACAGAGACGCGGTCCCCTTCGCGCAGGTCGGTCCTTGGCTCTGCGAGCCCCGACAGGTTGGGGGTCAGCTCGATAAAGGCACCGTAGTCTTTCAGGCCGCGAACGGTTCCCTCCACTGTCATACCCGGCGCAAAATCCCTGGCGTTCTCTGCCCATGTGCCCAACAGTTCTCGGTGAGTCAGCTTTACGCGGCCCTGCTCCGGCAGCGTCTCCAGTACGGCGGCGTGGATCTCCTGCCCGACGGAAAACCGGCAGGAGGGGTGTGGGATGCGGGAGATGGAGATATGTTCAATGCCGATCATGGAGACCAGTCCGCAGCCGATGTCCACAAAAGCGCCGAAGGGCTCCATATGGGTGACTGTGGCGGGAATGACCATCCCTGGCTTGAGCTCAGACATCAGGGCCTGCTGCGCAATCTCCTGGGCTCGACGACGGGAGAGAACCAGAACGGGTTGACTGTCCGGACCGGAAACAGAAACGATCGTAAAGCAGACCGGCTTGCCCACGCGGGACAAGATGGCGATCTCCTTGGTGGTTCCTTCCGCCACGCCCAAAGCGGTGTCCTCTCGGGGAATACGGCCCGTAAAAGGGCCTACGGCAACGGTCAAATCGTGGTCCGTGCTGCAGGAGAGGGCGCGGCCCTCTAAAATCATGCCCCGGTCCTGGGCGGAGCGAAGCGCGGACACTGTGGCGCAGGCGGCCAGATTGTCCGGAGCGGTCAAGCGTCTGCCCTCGGGGAGAAAATGACTGATCATCCCGATCATTCCTTTCCGATACTCCGTTTTTTTGCTGATAAGCCACTATATGCGGGGGGACACCCGGAATTGACAGGGAGACCCGGGGAACCTATAATAATACCATCCGTTGTGGCGGCCCCGGAAGAGGATGTCTTTGTCCGTAGGGGTGAGCGCTTTGTCATTTTGCGGCAAAAGGGGAATCTTTTTAGGAGGCGATAAGCATGGATGTCCGACTGGGCGATGTGTTAGAGATGAAAAAGGCGCATCCCTGTGGAAGCAGACACTGGTTGGTGCTGCGGGTGGGGATGGATTTTCGCCTCCGCTGCCAGGGGTGCGGGCATGAGGTCATGCTTCCGCGCAGCAAGGCGGAGAAGAATATCAAAAAAATCCTGCACAGTGAGGGGAACGAAGCATGAAAGAGTATTGGAGCAGGCGAATCCGGGATGCGGTGCCCTATGTGCCGGGTGAGCAGCCCAAGGGCAGGACGTTTATCAAACTGAACACCAACGAAAACCCCTATCCCCCTTCGCCCAAAGTAGTGGAAGCCGTAAAGTCGGCAGCGGGGGAGGGGCTTCGGCTCTACCCGGATCCGGAATGTGCCGGGCTGCGTGCAGCCGCCGCCAAGCTCCATGGGGTAACACCGGAACAGGTTTTCCCGGGAAATGGTTCCGATGAGGTCCTGGCTTTTTGCTTTCAGGCTTTCTTTGATCCGGAGCGTCCGATTCTTTTTGCGGATATCACCTACACGTTTTATGCTGTTTATACCGACTATTTTGGGCTCAAAGCCTGGCAGATCCCGCTGGATGAGGATTTTTCTCTTCCGGTGGAGCGGTTCTGCAAGGCTGAAAACTGCGGCGGCGTGGTCATCGCCAATCCCAACGCTCCTACAGGCCGGTCGGTGGATCTGGAGGATATCCGGCGGGTGCTGGAGGAGCATCGGGATGTGGTTGTGCTGGTGGACGAGGCCTATGTGGACTTCGGCGGCGTATCGGCCGACACATTGCTGAAGGAGTATGACAATCTGGTGGTCGTGCGCACGCTCTCCAAAAGCCGCGCGTTGGCCGGACTGCGGGTGGGCTATGCGCTGGGCAGTCCGAATCTGATCGCCGGGCTCTGTTGTGTGCGGGACTCCATCAACTCCTATACAGTGGACCGTCTGGCGCAGGCGGGAGCCGTGGCGGCGCTGGAGGATGGGCCCTACTTTGAGGAGATGAGAGAACGCGTAATCCGCACCCGGGAGCGGACGGAGGAGCGGCTGCGTGCAATGGGGTTTGCTGTCCTGGAGTCCAAGGCAAACTTCCTGTTTGTCAGCCATCCGAAACGCACCGGAAAGGCGCTGTTGGACGGGCTGCGGGAGCAGGGGATCCTGGTGCGCTGGTTTGACCGGCCCCGTATCGGCAACTATCTGCGCATCAGTGTCGGGACGGACGATGAGATGGACGCCCTCTGTGCAGCCCTCAAGGCGCTGACGGAGGGCTGAATATGCGCTATGAAGGTGATATCTACCGTCCGCCCGGAGAGTGGAAGAGCTATCTCCTGCAGACCACGGTGGGGTGTTCTCACAACACCTGTACGTTTTGCCGGATGTATCGGGGGAAACGGTTCCATATCCGCCCTTTGCCGGATATCCTGGAGGATATCCGCATGGCAAAAGCCTGCTATGGGGACCTTCGTCGGGTGTTCCTCTGTGACGGAGATGCGATCATCATGAAAACGGAGGAACTGCTTTCGATTCTGGACGCCCTTTATGACGCCTTCCCATCCCTGGAGAAGGTGACCACGTATGCTGGGCCGCTGAGCACGCTTTCCAAAACACCGGAAGAACTGAAAACCCTGCGGAAGGCCGGGCTGACCCGTGCCTATCTGGGAGTGGAGAGCGGAAGCGACGCGCTTCTGCACGCGGTCAAAAAAGGGGCGGACGCGCGGCAGATGCTGGAGGCGGGAATCCGTCTCAGGGAGGCGGGCTTTGACCTCTGGGTCATGGTGATCCTGGGTCTGGCCGGCCCTGGTGAGGCTGGGCGGCGGCATATTCTGGATACTGCGGCCATGATCAATGAGATGCGCCCCAGGCATCTCTCGGCGCTGACGCTGACGCTGTATCCGGGCACAGATCTCTATCAGGAATGGAGAGCGGGAAGATTTCAGGCGGCCACGGCGCGGGATACCCTGCGGGAGGCACGATTGCTCATTGAAAAGCTGGCGGTGGACCCGCTCCACTTCACCTGCGACCATGCCTCCAATTACGTGCCTCTGAAGGGAGGCCTGCCCGAAGACCGTGCATACTTTCTATCCCGTCTGGACCAAGCGCTGGAGAGCGGTACTGGGATGCGGCCGGAGTGGAGCCGGGGACTCTGATGGAGGGACGGAAAAATGGGAGGGACAGGTGGAGAAGAATGCCTTTACTTCCTGCGGGTTACTTGTTATAATAGATAGGAAAACAAAATACGGAGTATCGCATTGGTGCAGCGACGCAGCTGCTGAAAAGGGAAGTCCGGTGAAAGACCGGCGCAGTCTTACCTCTACTGTAAGCGTGGACGACGGCGTACAAAAGCCCATTGGTAATGATCGATTGCCGAGAAGGGACGCCCGAGGGAGAAGCGCAAGCCAGGAGACCTGCCGTGCGGAATACACAAGCATGACTCTTAGGTGGAGAGCGGCAGTGCCATGCCCGTTTTCATGGTCCCTCTCCGCCCGGAGAGGGACCATTTTTTGTCGGGAGGCGGCGTATGGGCACCTTTGAACACTATATCTCCGTTGGCCGCGGCCGTCTCCGCTGCGGGTATACGACCGGTACCTGTGCCGCCGCCGCGGCACGGGGGGCGGCGGAGCTTCTGCTCACAGGGGAGATGCCCGCTCTGGTCCGGGTGGAGACGCCCGCCGGCATCCCTGTGGAAGCCGAGCTCTTAGAGCCGGCGTCGGGATGCGGATGGGCCTCCTGTGCGGTCCGGAAGGACGGGGGAGATGACCCGGACGCCACCCATGGCACCTTGATTTTTGCCAAGGTGGAAAAGACGAAAGCCCGCGAAGTCACCATCGAAGGCGGGGTGGGCGTAGGGCGGGTCACCCGGCCCGGACTGGACCAGCCGGTAGGCGAGGCGGCCATCAATCATGTGCCCCGGGAAATGATCCTTCGCCAGATGGAGGAAGTACGCCGGAAGGCGGGGTACTCCGAGGGGCTCCGGGTGGAGATCTCCGTCCCGGCAGGGGAGGAATTGGCAAAAAGGACCTTTAATCCCCGGCTGGGGATCACAGGGGGCATTTCTATCCTGGGGACCTCCGGCATTGTGCGGCCTATGAGTGAAGCCGCACTTATAGATTCCCTGCGTCTGGAGCTGGACGTGCAGGCTGCGGCGGGGGTGGGAGACATCGTGGTGACTCCTGGTAATTACGGCGAACATTTTTCAAGGGAAGTTCTCCACCTGTCGCTGGACCACTGGGCCACCTGCTCCAACTATATTGGAGAGGCCATTGATCACGCAGCAGGGTTGGGATTTCGCAGCTTTCTGCTGGTGGGCCATCTGGGCAAGCTGTGCAAGACTGCGGCGGGAAACATGAATACGCACTCCAGGGTATCCGATGCCCGGCGGGAGACCCTGGCGGCGCATACGGCCCTGTGCGGTGGGGACCGTACTGTTGTGGAGGCGGTGTTTCTGGCCATCACCACAGACGAAGCAGTTGATATTCTGGACCGCGCCGGACTGCGGGAGCCTGTAATGGCATCCCTGGCCGGTGCACTGGACCAGAGGCTCAAGGCACGGGCGGGAGAGGATATGGACATCGAGGCCATTTTTTTCTCCAACAAGCATGGGATACTGGGCCGGACGCCGGGAGCGGAGCGGCTGGCCGCGCTCCACGCCCCGGACTGAGACCATTTCAAACGGAAAGGAAGAGGAAACTATGATCCACTTTATTGGCGCGGGCCCCGGAGCCGCGGACCTCATCACTGTCCGCGGCGCACGGCTTCTGCGGGAAGCGGATGTGATCATCTATGCCGGCTCTCTGGTAAATCCGGCGCTTCTGGAGAACAAGAAGGAGGACTGTGCCGTCTATGACAGTGCCTCCATGACCCTGGAGGATGTGATAGATGTGATGAAGGCCACGGAGGCATCCGGAGGCACCACCGTTCGGCTCCACACCGGAGACCCCTCTCTTTATGGGGCCATCCGGGAGCAGATGGACCGCTTGGACGAGCTGGAGATCGCCTATGACGTAACACCGGGCGTATCCTCTTTTTCCGGTGCGGCGGCCGCGCTGGAGGCGGAATATACCCTTCCGGAGGTGTCGCAAAGCGTCATTATCACACGGATGGCAGGCCGGACGCTGGTCCCCGAAAGGGAAAAGCTGTCTAAGATGGCCTCGCATGGCTGCACAATGGTGCTGTTCCTCTCCACAGGACTCCTCGAAGATGTGGAGAGAGAGCTGATGGAGGGCGGATATGAACCCGATACCCCGGCCGCGATTGTCTATAAGGCCACTTGGCCGGAACAGCGGGTATACCGCTGTACGGTTTCCACCCTGGCCCGGACGGCAAAAGAAAACCAGGTTACCAAGACGGCCCTTATTACCGTGGGAGGCTTCCTGGGCGGCCAGTATGAGCGCTCCAAGCTCTATGATCCCGGATTTACCCACGGCTACCGGGTGGGGAGCGAATCGTGAGACTGGCGCTCACCGCCTTTACCGCGCGGGGAGCGGCACTGGCCCAGGCGCTGGCGGAGAAATTGACGGGACTGGGAAACCGCTGCATGATAGCGGTTCCCGCACGGCTGAATTTGGCCGTCCCGACTTACGAGAATCTGGGCGCGTGGACGGGAGAACGCTTTGCCGACTGCGAGGGAATCCTCTTCATCGGTGCCAGCGGCATTGCGGTCCGGGCCATTGCTCCCTATGTGAGGGACAAGTTCACCGATCCCGCCGTTGTCTCGGTGGATGAGACAGGGCAGTTCGCGGTACCGCTCCTCTCCGGACATGTGGGAGGAGCAAACGACCTTGCCAGGACTGTGGCGGCGATGACCGGCGGCAGGGCGGCTGTGTCCACTGCCACGGATGTAAATGGAAAATTTGCCGTGGATCAGTGGGCAAGGGAGCAAGGTTTTTTCCTTGACGGGAAAGAGGCGGCAAAGTGTATTTCGGCGGCCCTGCTGAGCGGTAAACCAGTGGGACTGAAAAGTGATTTTCCTATACAAGGGGAGTTGCCGGATGGGGTGATGGAGGGGGCAGCGGAGCTGGGGTTTGCCATCACGCTGGACGATGCAGCCGCGCCCTTTCCTATGACGCTGAGACTGATCCCCAGGGTGTTGAATCTGGGGATCGGATGCCGCCGCGGCGTGACGGCGGAGGCCATCGCCGGAGCGGTGGGGGAGGTGCTGTGTGCTCACCGGCTTTCATCGAAGGCGGTCAGGCAGGTATGTACCATTGACCTCAAAAAAGAGGAGGCGGGACTGCTGGCCTTTTGCCGGCAGTGGGGACTGCCTCTGCGGACCTTTACTCCACAGGAACTGGCGGAGATTTCCGGTGAATTCACGCCTTCGGAATTTGTTCGGGGCGTCACGGGCGTGGACAATGTCTGTGAGCGTGCCGCTGTCCGGGCGGGCGGTGAACTGGTCGTCAGGAAGCAGGCTGGGGGAGGCGTTACCGTAGCGGTGAGCCGTGAGCCCCTTGTGATATCATTGGAAGGAGAGAGCGCATGAGAGTGACCGTAGTGGGTTTGGGCCCCGGCGCGGGCCGGGACCTGACTGGTCGGGCGCGGGAGGCGCTGGAACAGGCCGAACTGATCATAGGTTATACCGCATATATCGAGCTGATTCGGGAGGAGTTTTCCCACAAAGAGATGCGCTCTACCGGTATGCGCAAAGAGGTGGACCGCTGCCGCGCGGCGGTAGAGGAGGCTGTGGCTGGAAAGGATGTGGCCATGGTGTGCTCCGGCGACTCCGGCATTTATGGTATGGCCGCACTGGTCTATGAGGTGGCTCAGGAATATCCCCCCATCGAGATCGAGGTTGTTCCGGGCATTACCGCCGCCTGCGGCGGAGCCGCTGTGCTGGGTGCCCCGCTGACCCACGACTTCGCGGTGGTATCCCTGTCGGACCTCCTTACGCCGTGGGAAAAAATCGAGCGGCGGCTCATCTGTGCGGCCCAGGCGGATTTTGTGCTCTGCCTCTACAATCCGGCGAGCCACAGCCGGCCGGACCATTTGAGGCGTGCCTGCGATATCCTGCTTGCGGCGGGAAAGGCGCCGGACACGGTCTGCGGCTTTGTGCAGAACATCGGCCGGGAGGGAGAGTGCGCCGTGCTTACGACGCTGGCGGCGCTGCGGGACACGAAGGTGGATATGTTCACCACGGTCTTTATTGGCAGCAGCCAGACCCGGGTGCTGAATGGGAAGATGGTAACGCCGCGTGGCTACCTCCAGCGGGAGAATTGAGCGGAAGGAGAGGGGAAACACCCATGCATATTCTGCTGTTCGGAGGCACTTCCGAGGGACGTGAGCTTGCGGAATGGCTGGCGGGAGAGGGCGTGGGCGTTACGCTCTGTGTGGCTACGGGATATGGGGCCTCTCTGATCCCCAGTGATCCCCGCATCCGTGTCCATACCGGCCGGTTGGACCGATCCGGCATGGAGGGGCTGATGAGGGAGGGTCGCTTTGAACGGGTGGTGGATGCCACACATCCCTATGCCGTGGAGGTCACTCGAAATCTCCGGACTGCGGCAGAAAACGCCGGGCTTCCTTATCAGCGCCTCCTGCGGGATGGCGCGGTCAAGGGGGACTGGATCTGCGTGTCGGATCTGGCAGGAGCGGCGGAGCGGCTCACAGCGGTTGAGGGCGGCATTCTGCTCACCACCGGGAGCAAGGAGCTTGCCCCCTTTGCCGTGCCGGGGCTGCGGGATCGCTGCTTTCCACGGGTACTGCCCAGCCTGGACTCTCTGGGGCGCTGTCTGGAGCTGGGCTTTTCGCCCGCGCATGTTCTGTGTATGCAGGGGCCCTTTTCCAAGGAGCTGAACCTGGCGATTATCCGCCAGTATGGGATTGGGGCGCTTGTGACCAAGGCGTCGGGCGGGGCCGGCGGCTTTTGGGACAAGGTGGAGGCCGCACGGGAAGCTGGCTGCGCCCTCGTGGTGGTGGAGAGGCCCTGTCAGGAGACAGGAAGGAGCCTGGAAGAGTTAAAAACGAATTTCAAGGAGGCGCTGCGGTGAAACCAAAAGTATGCCTGATCGGCGTGGGAATGGGGAACCCCGCCACGCTGACAGCAGAGGCGGAACGGGCGATTGAAGCCTGCCCTGTGCTGGTCGGGGCCCCCCGCCTGCTGGAGCCCTATCAGAAGGGAAAGAATTGTGTGCCGCTCATTGCGGCGGCGGACATCCTTGCCTATATTGAGACCTGCGGCGAGAGTCCGGTGGGGGTGCTGCTCTCCGGGGATGTGGGCTTTTACAGCGGCGCCAAAAATCTGTGGCCGCTGCTGGAGGGATACGAGGTGGAGAGCCTCCCTGGTATCAGCTCCCTGGCCTACCTATGCACCAAGCTGAAGACATCCTGGCAGGACGCCCATGTGGCCAGCGCCCACGGACGTATACTCAATGCGGCTGGCGAGGTGCAAAGCCACGCCAAGACCTTCCTTCTCACCGGCGGAAAGACCAAGGCCCAGGATGTATGCCGGGCCATTGCCGAATGGGGCATGGACTGGGTGGAGATCTCCGTGGGGGAGAACCTCTCCTATACGGAAGAGCGTATCGTTACCGGCACGGCCGCGGAGCTGGCGGAGCTGGAGTTCTCGGATTTGGCCGTACTGCTGTGCCGGAATCCCAGCCCTGTTTTCCGGGGCGTTTCCAACTCCGGCATTCCGGACGACGCGTTTCTCCGGGGAGATGCCCCCATGACCAAGGAGGAGGTCCGCACCATCTCCCTTTCCAAACTGAGACTATGCGCCCACCACGTCCTCTGGGATGTGGGCGCGGGCACCGGCTCGGTCTCGGTGGAGGGAGGACTTGCCCTTCCGGCCGGACGGGTCTATGCCGTAGAGAAGAAAGCGGACGCGCTGGAGCTGCTCCGCAGGAACAAGGAGCAATTTGGGGTCTCCAACCTCCACGTCGTACCCGGGACAGCCCCTGAAGTCCTGGACGGACTGCCGGCACCGGACCGGGTGTTTCTGGGGGGGACCTCCGGAGATATGGAGGCGATCCTGCGCGTTGTATTCGAAAAGAACCCCGCCGCGCGGGTGGTGGTCAATGCTATCACCCTGGAGACGCTGGCCGAGGCGGTACGGTGCTTCCGGACTCTGGGCCTCTCCGGCGTCGATGTGCTCCAGGTTGCCGTCACCAAGACGCGGGAGGTGGGCCGCTACCACATGATGAACGCCCAGAATCCGGTATGGATCATCAGCGGGGAGGGGCGGCCCGGTGAGTAAGACGCCTCGGCTCCTCCTCTGTGCCCCCGCCAGCGGAGGAGGTAAGACCACGATGACCTGCGCTATTCTCCAGGCGCTGGTAGACCGCGGAATGCGGCCAGTTGCCTTTAAATGCGGACCTGACTACATCGATCCCATGTTCCATAGTGAGATCATTGGGGCAAAATCCCGGAACTTGGATCTGTTTTTCCTGGGGGCGGACACGACATGTCGACTGCTTGCGGAGAACACGGCGGGGAGCAGTCTGGCCGTGGTCGAGGGAGTCATGGGTTATTATGACGGCATCGGAATGAGCAGTGACGCAGGCACCTATGATCTGGCACGAACCACAGGGACGCCGGCGATACTGGTGGCGGACGCCAGAGGGCGGGCCCTCTCTGCGGCCGCCCTGGTAAAGGGACTGGCGGAATTCCGGCCTGACAGTGGGATTCGGGGCGTGATCCTGAATCGCTGCTCCCCCATGCTGTACCCGCGCCTCAAAGCATGTGTGGAGGAGGAGGTCGGGATCCCAGTGTTTGGGTACCTGCCCCTCATGTCGGAGTGTGCGCTGGAGAGCCGCCATCTGGGCCTGATCACGGCCGCCGAGGTGGGAGATCTGCGGGAAAAGCTGCGGAGGTTGGCGGAACAGGCGGAAAAAACGCTGGATATAGACGGCCTCCTGGCCCTTTCCGGCGCTGCGCCGGATCTCACGTATACGTCGGAAAAACCGGTGAAAATCGCGGGGACTCCTCCAGTGGTGGCTTTGGCCAGAGATAACGCGTTTTGCTTTTATTATGAGGACGGCCTGGCGGAACTGCGGCGGCAGGGCGCTGAGCTGGTGGAGTTTTCCCCCATGGAGGATACTGCGCTTCCCGCTGGGGCCTGCGGGCTTTACCTGGGGGGGGGATACCCGGAGCTGTATGCCAGACGTCTTTCAGAGAACATCGCCATGCGAAAGGCGGTGCGAAAAGCCGTGCTGGGCGGGATGCCCTGTGTGGCTGAGTGCGGCGGATTCCTCTATCTGCATCAGAGCATGGAGGGCAGCGACGGGGAGAGCTACCCTATGGCCAATGTGCTGGAGGCCCGGGCGTACCGCACCGACAGAATGGGGCGGTTTGGATATGTGACGCTGACAGCGGAGAAAGACAATCTACTCTGCCGCGCGGGAGAGACCCTGCCTGGGCATGAATTCCACTATTGGGAGAGCACAGACCCCGGGGCGGGATTTACAGCGCGAAAGCCCCAATCGGACCGCAAGTGGGACTGTGTCCACACTTCGGCCCGTCTCTACGCCGGATTCCCGCATTTCCATTTTGCATCCAGACCCGAGGCCGCCCGGCGATTTACTGCGGCCTGTGTCAGATATAGGGAGGAATTGCAATGAGATTAGAGGATATCCTCACGCAGATCGCGCCCGCAGAGCAACGAGCCATGGCGGAGGCGAAGCGCCGGTGGGATGCCGTCGCTCACCCGCTGAACAGCCTGGGCATGTTGGAGACGGATGTCATCCGGATCGCCGGAATGACAGGAAGCCCTAACATAGATATCTCCAAGCGGGCTGTGGTGGTCATGTGCGCCGACAACGGCGTGGTAGAGGAGGGCGTCACCCAGACGGGGCAGGAGGTCACGGCGATTGTCACGGAAAACATGTCCACCGGGGACACCTCCGTGTGCCGGATGTCTCACGTGGCGGGCGCCGATGTGATTCCTGTGGACATTGGTGTCGCCCGCCCGGTAAAGGGCGGGAAGATCCGCCAGAAAAATATCCGGCGGGGAACAGCCAACATGACCCAAGGTCCGGCCATGACCCGTGAAGAGGCGGAGCGGGCCATCCTGACGGGGGTGGAGTTGGTGGGCGAGCTCAAGGAACAGGGCTATCGGCTGCTGGCCACCGGAGAGATGGGCATTGGAAACACCACCACCTCCAGCGCCGTCGTCTCTGTCTTGCTGCGTCAGGAGCCGGCAGACGTGACAGGCAGGGGCGCCGGGCTCTCTACAGAGGGGCTCCGCCTGAAGATCAGGGCCATCGAGACCGCCATCGCCGTGAACCGCCCCGATCCGGCGGATGGTCTTGATGTTCTGCATAAGGTGGGCGGGTTGGATATCGCCGGGCTTGCCGGAGTATTCCTGGGGGGCGCCTATCACCATATTCCCGTGCTCGTGGACGGGTTTATTTCCTCTGCGGCTGCGCTGGTGGCGGCCAGCCTGTGTCCGGCGGTAAAGGACTACATGCTGGGCAGCCACGCATCGAATGAGCCGGCCGGAAAGCTGGTGCTGGAGGCGCTGGGGCTCACTCCGTTCCTCTACGCGGGCATGTGTCTGGGTGAGGGGACCGGGGCGGTGGCCGTTATGCCGCTGCTGGACATGGGGCTTGCGGTCTACCGGGAGATGTGTACCTTTGAGGCCACGAACATCGAGGCATATCAACCGCTGACATAAAGCGGAGACGGGGCGGAGAACGGCGATGCTTATTTTGGTCAGCGGCGGCTCGGCAAGCGGAAAATCACGGTATGCCGAGGAACTGGTGGTCCGCACCCAGGCGGGAGAGCGGATCTATGTGGCCACAATGCAGGTTTGGGATGCTGAGAGCCGGAAGCGGGTGGAGCGGCATCGGGCCATGCGGGCCGGAAAGGGATTCCGCACGGTGGAGCGGCCGGTCCGCCTCGGAGAGATGCCGGTCCCCGAAGGGGCGGTGGTGCTGCTGGAGGACCTTTCCAACCTCGCGGCCAACGAGTGGTTCGACGGCGGAGACCGGGCGGGAGTCCCTGAGAGGGTGCTCACAGGGATACGGAAGCTGCGGGATCGGTCATCCACTGTCGTGGTGGTCACCAATGAACTTTTTTCCGACGGAGTCTGCTATGATCCGGAGACGGCGGCATACCTGGCATGCCTCGCCCAACTCAATCGGGTCATCGCGGCCCAGGCGGACAGGGTCTATGAGGTGGTCTGCGGCATACCTGTCTGCTGGAAGGGGGAGTAGGATGTGATGCGATCTCTTTGGATTGCGGTGGCGATGTACTCCAAGCTCCCAGTGCCTCAGGTGGAGTGGGATCGAAAGAGTCTCTCCTGGGCGCTGTGCTTTTTTCCAGTGGTGGGGGTGGTGATCGGTCTGCTTCTGGGGTTGTGGCTGGAGCTGTGCGCACTGTTGGATATCGGACCCTGGCTCCGGGCCGCTGGGGCGTTGCTGCTGCCCGTGGCGGTGAGCGGGGCCATCCACTTGGACGGCTTCTGTGACACGGCCGACGCGCTGGGTTCCCACCAGCCTAGAGAAAAAAAGCTGGAAATATTAAAGGACTCCCACACAGGAGCCTTTGCCATCATCTGCTGCTGCCTGTATCTCATCACCTTCTTTGCGGTATGGTGCGAAGCGGAGCCGACCGGCGGCGCGTTCTGGGTTCTGTGCCTAGGGCCGGCGCTGTCCCGCAGCCTGTCCGGCCTGGCGGCCTGCTCCTGGCCCAACGCCCGTGGAAGCGGTCTGCTGGCAACCTTTACGCAGCCCATGGACGCCAAGCGGGCGCGGGTGGTGCTGGTACTGTGGGTAATCGGCTGCTGCGCCGGAATGCTGTGGCTGGACCTGTGGGCCGGAGCATTCACGGTGGCTGGGGCGCTGCTGTCCTTTCTCTACTATAGGGTCATGTCTACACGACAGTTTGGAGGTGTCACCGGGGACCTGGCGGGATTTTTTCTCCAGATCTGTGAATGCGCTATGGTGCTCCAGGTAGTACTGGCCCAGCGGATCGAGGTGCTGTTATGATTTTGCTCATCGGCGGTACAGGCCAGGGCAAGCTGGCTTATGCCATAGAAAAGACAGGGTGCGGCCCGGAGGATGTGGCCTGTGACCCTGAGGCGGCAAGAAGGAAACCGATTTTTGTCGGCCTGGAGTCTTGGATACGGGAACATCCGGACGAAAACCTGGAGGAAAAGCTGGACACAGTCCTCGAGGATAACCCGGACGTGGTCATCCTTTGTGACGAGGTGGGCTGTGGGGTGGTGCCCATCGATCCTGGAGAGCGGAGCTGGCGAGAGGCAGTGGGACGCCTGTGCTGTGTGCTGGCCCGGCGGGCGGACCGGGTGGAGCGCATCTTCTGCGGACTGAGTATGGTGTTGAAGGGGGAAGGGGCATGGAAGTGATCCTGGTACGGCACAGTGTGACCCAGGGAAACAAGGAAAAGCGCTTTGTGGGACGGCTGGATGTACCCTTGGCGCCCGAGGGGGAGACGCTGGCCCGCGAGACCGCACCGCTGCTGCCCACGGTGGAGCATCTCTATATCAGTCCCATGCTCCGCTGCCGCAGGACGGCGGAACTGCTGTGGCCGGGGGTGGAACACACGGTTGTGGACGATCTGCAGGAGACCGACTTCGGCCCTTTTGAGGGGAAGAATCATGAGGAGCTCAAGAGCGATCCTCTCTACCAGCGATGGCTGGCGGGGGAGATGGCGGTGGGTGAGCCCGCCGAAGACTGTGCCCGCCGGGGTTCCAGGGCGCTGGGGCAGCTTGCCGACGATGCTGCCGGGCGGGGCTATGAGCGCATTGGCGTGGTTTCCCACGGAGGTCTTCTGATGGGGATGCTCACGCTCCATGGCCGGCCGAGCCGGGAGCGCTTTTACGATTGGTATCCTCAGAACTGCGGCGGCTACCGGGCCGAACTGTGCAGAGACCCTCTTCGGCTGGACATTCTGGGGACCGCCGGGAGGGTCAGGGCATGAGCCTTACCCTGCGGCTGTCTGCCCTTCTGCTGGGGTTCTGCCTGGACCTGCTGCTGGGAGATCCCCACTGGATGCCCCATCCGGTACGGGCCATCGGCGCGTTGATCGCCGGACTGGAAAAGCCCCTGCGGGCGGTTTTTCCCAGGGGGAAGCGGGGCGAACTGGTGGCGGGCGGCGTTCTGGTGGTGCTGGTGGGTGGAATATCCACCGGCGTCACCGTGCTGATCTTATGGCTGTGCGGACGTATCCATCCCTGGCTGGCGTTTGCCGCACAGACGGCACTGTGTTATCAGCTTCTGGCTACCCGATCCTTGCGGGACGAGAGCGTAAAGGTCTACCTGGCCCTGCGGGACGGGACCCTGGAAGAGGCCAGGCGGGCGGTCTCCATGATCGTGGGACGGGATACAGACCGGCTGGACAGGACCGGCATCGCCAAAGCGGCGGTGGAGACCGTGGCAGAGAACGCCTCCGATGGCGTGATCGCACCTCTTCTGTGCCTGGCCCTGGGGGGGGTGCCTCTGGGAATGCTCTACAAGTCCGTCAATACCATGGATTCTATGGTAGGGTACAAGAATGACCGGTATCTCTACTTTGGACGGGCGGCGGCCAAGTTGGACGATGTGGTGAACTGGATCCCGGCCCGTCTGGCGGGCGTACTCATGTGTCTGGCGGCCCGTCCCGCAGGATTTGATGGAAAAAACGCGTGGCGTATCTTTAAGCGGGACCGAAAAAATCACAAGAGCCCCAACTCCGCCCATACGGAGGCGGCCTGTGCCGGGGCGCTGGATGTGGAGCTGGCCGGGAGCAATTATTATTTTGGCACGTTAGTGGAAAAGCCCTCTATCGGAGACGCCATGCGCCCGGTGGAGGCTGCGGATATTCTCCGCGCCAACCGGCTCATGTATGCCACGGCTTTTCTGGCCATGGTGCTTTTTTGCGGGATACCCCTGCTGCTGAGCCTGGCCTGAGGGCAGGTGAAAGAAAAGAACGAAAGGAGGGTGGAGTGGATGAAAGCGTATACCCACGGCGGCGACATTCTCACCGCCCAGACGGGGTTTCAGGGGGAGATCGTGGACTTTTCCGCAAATCTGAATCCGCTGGGCATGCCGGAGTCCGTGCGCCGGGCGGCGGCGGCCGCAGTAAAGGGAGCCGTTCATTACCCAGACCCCCTGTGCCGCATGCTTACCGAGGGGATCGCGCGGCGGGACGGTGTGAAGCGGGAATGGGTCCTCTGTGGCAATGGAGCGGCGGATCTCATCTTCCGGCTGGCCTTTGCACAGAGACCCAAGCGGGCACTGGTCACGGCGCCTACCTTTTCGGAGTATCAGGAGGCCATGGAAGCTGCGGGAAGCGAAGTGGTCTACCACCGTCTGACACCTGACAATGATTTTAACTTGACAGATGCTGTGCTGGAGGATCTGGACGGACGCTTGGAGATGGCTTTCTTTTGCACGCCCAATAATCCCACCGGGCAGCCTATTGCGCGCGGACTCATGGAGCGCATTCTGGAGCGATGCGCGGGCAGGGGGATACGGCTGGTGGTAGACGAGTGCTTCCTGGCCCTATCCGACAGCGGGGAGTCGGGGGGCCTGGCCGGATACGTGAAGTCCTATCCCAATCTGCTCCTGCTGCGGGCTTTTACCAAGTGCTATGCCATGCCGGGACTGCGGCTGGGCTACTGTATCACATCGGATACGGGTCTGCTGGACCGACTCTCCCGGTGCGCTCAGCCCTGGAGCGTATCTGCTCCGGCCCAGGCAGCCGGAGTGGCGGCCTTGCAGGAGCCCCTCCATCCGCTGTTGGCCCGGCAGTTGATTGAAGTGGAGAGACGCTGGCTGACCGGCGAGTTGACCGGCTTGGGTCTGCGGGTGTTTCCCAGCGCGGCAAATTATCTCCTTTTTCAGAGGGCGGGCGTGACGGATCTGAGAGAACGGCTTCTGAAGCGGGGAATCCTCATCCGCTCCTGTGCCAACTATGTGGGGCTGACAGAGGACTACTACCGGATCGCGATCCGCCTGAGGGGAGAAAATGAACGGCTTGTCCGGGCATTGAAAGAGGTGCTGTAAATGGCAAAAGCGATCATGATCCAGGGGACTGCCTCCAATGCGGGAAAAAGTCTGCTGGCGGCGGGGCTGTGCCGTATTTTTCATCAGGACGGCTATCGAGTGGCCCCTTTTAAATCCCAAAATATGGCGCTCAATTCCTTTATCACCGCAGACGGTCTGGAGATGGGAAGGGCTCAGGTGGTCCAGGCGGAGGCTGCGGGAGTAGCCCCCGATGTGAGGATGAATCCGGTGCTCCTCAAGCCCACCAACGATACGGGAAGCCAAGTCATTGTAAACGGCGTGCCCCGGGGGACCATGGGGGCTGTGGCGTATTTCAAGTACAAAAAGGCGCTGATTCCTGAGATCATGGCGGCCTTTGAGAGCCTCTCCGCCGAGAACGACATCATCGTGATCGAGGGGGCGGGAAGCCCGGCGGAGATCAACCTCCGCCAGGATGATTTTGTCAACATGGGTATGGCCAGACTGGCAGGCGCTCCGGTGCTGTTGGCGGGAGACATCGACCGCGGCGGCGTATTTGCCTCTCTCTACGGGACGGTGAAGCTTTTGGAACCGGAGGAGCGGGCGCGGATCAAGGGCCTTCTCATCAATAAGTTTCGTGGCGATGTGGAGATTTTGCGGCCTGGACTGGTCACATTGGAGGAGCTCACCGGCAAGCCGGTATTGGGCGTAGTGCCCATGCTGGATGTGGATGTGGACGATGAGGATTCTCTCTCCTCCAAAATGAGGGGGGAGGGGCAGGTGGGACTGCTGGATATCGCGGTAATTCAACTGCCCCGCATCTCCAACTTTACGGATTTCAACCCTTTGGAGCGTCTCTCAGGAGTAACGGTGCGCTATGTGCGCACTCCGGGGAAGTTCGGAAATCCTGATTTGGTGATCCTTCCGGGCACCAAAAGCACGATGGATGACCTCAAATGGATGCGTCAAAATGGGCTGGAGGCCAAAGTGCTCCAGCATGCCAGCCGGGGCGGAGCCGTGTTGGGCGTCTGCGGCGGCTATCAGATGCTGGGGCGCACCCTTTCTGATCCCGATGGGGTGGAGAGCGGCGGAGAGCTGGCCGGTATGGGACTGCTGCCCGTTTCCACGGTGTTCCGGGGGGAAAAGACCCGGACACGGGTGAAAGGGACCTATTTCGGTGCCCAGGGAGTCTTTGCCGGCCTCAACGGTGTTCCTTTCGACGGGTATGAGATTCATATGGGAGACACGACTCTTCTGGATGAAGGAAAGCCTCTGACAGAGATTACCACGCTGGATGGGCAGACCAAGCGGGATGGCGCATCCTGTGGTAACATCTGGGGCAGCTATGTGCACGGTATTTTTGAGCGGGCAGAGAGCGCCCAGGGGCTGGTCAATGCGCTCTTTGCGACGAAGGGGCTCTCCTCCACCGCCGCTGCGATAGACTATCGGAGCTATCAGGAGGAGCAGTACGACAAGCTGGCCGCCGGACTGCGGGAAAGCTTGGATATGGAGCGGGTATACCGTATTTTGAACGGCGAGGAATAGAGATATGAAGGTAGAATTGCAGAGAGTAGCGCCTGCGGACATCGAGGCGCGGAGCATGGAGATCATTCAATCGGAGCTGGGAGAGCGAAGCTTCCCGGCAGAGGTGCTGCCTGTGGTGAAGCGGGTCATCCATACCACTGCCGATTTTGATTATGCCGATCACCTGGTATTTTCCGAAGGCGCGGTACAGAGAGGCGTGGAAGCCATCCGGCAGGGCTGCACGATCGTCACCGATACCCAGATGGCACGTTCTGGGATCAATAAACGGGTATTGGAGCGGTTTGGCGGCGAGGTGCTCTGCTTTATGTCCGACGTCGACGTGGCCAATGAGGCCAAAGAGCGGGGAGTTACCCGGGCAACGGTCTCCATGGAGCGGGCCGCGCGGCTGAAGGGACCTTTAATCCTGGCTCTGGGAAATGCGCCCACAGCGTTGGTCCGGGCCTGCGAGCTCATGGAGGCTGGAGAGCTGAGGCCTGCGCTGGTCATTGGTGTGCCGGTGGGCTTTGTCAATGTGGTGGAGAGCAAGGAGCTCCTGCTCACCGAGCAGGTCCCCTATATTGTGGCTCGCGGTCGGAAGGGCGGGTCCAATGTGGCCGCCTGTATCTGCAATGCCATGCTGTACCTGGCGTCGGGAAACGCCAGAGAATAATATCGGAGGGGGTGGATACGATGGCCGGACAAGCTGTGTTGGTGGTATCCTTCGGGACCAGCCACCTGGATACGCTGGAAAAGACCATTCAGCCCATCGAGTGGGACATCGCCGGGCGTATGACGGGCAGAGTCCAGCGCCGGGCATTTACCAGCGGCATGATCCTCCGGAAGCTGGAGCGCCGGGACGGGCTGCATATCGACGATGTGCCGCAGGCCCTCTCACGCTTGGCGGCGGAGGGATTCGACGATGTGGTGCTCCAGCCCACACACATCATGAACGGAGACGAGTACGATAAACTCGCGGCGCAGACAGAGCCGTTCCGGGAGAAATTTGTGCGCCTGGCCATAGGCCGCCCCTTGCTGACCACGGTACAGGATTACAAGGTCACGGCGCAGGCGCTCCTGCAGGTCCTGCCGACACGGGAGAAGGATACGGCGCTTGTCTTTATGGGGCACGGAACGGAACACTTCGCAAATCCCGCCTACTGTCAATTGGAGTATGTCTTTCACGATCTGGGGCGGACCGATGTACTTATCGGCACGGTAGAGGGATATCCCGGGGTGGAAGAGGTACTGCATCGGCTGGACGAGCGTCCGGGGGTGAAAAAGGTCGTGCTCTATCCGCTGATGGTGGTGGCGGGCGATCACGCCAAAAATGACTTGGCGGGGGATGAGCCGTACTCCTGGAAAAGCCGGATTGCGGCGCGGGGCTATGACGTGAAGTGCGTGCTTTCCGGATTGGGAGAGTATCCTGGGATTCGGGAAGTCTTTGTCCGACACGCCGAGGAGGCCGAATAAAAACGAAAAACAGGAGTGCGGCGGTGCCGCGAATTTCTGCAAGAGGAAATAAAGGAGAGCATTCTGATGAAGTATCGTGTTCCACGCAGGTTCAGGCTCTTGGCGGCGTCCATTGCCCTACTGGGCCTTATGCCGTCTGGCGCATCAGCTATGCACATCGCCGAGGGGATGCTGCCCAAGGCTTGGGCATTCGGTTGGATGGCGGTATGCGTCCCATTTGTAGTTTCCGGTTTTTTCTCTATTAAAAAGAAGGTGGACCTCAATCCCAAAGCAAAAGTGCTCCTGGCCATGTGCGGCGCCTTCGCTTTTGTCCTCTCCGCACTGAAGATTCCATCGGTCACAGGGTCCTGCTCTCATCCCACCGGAGTGGGGCTGGGCGCTATCCTGTTCGGGCCCACCGCCACCACGATCCTGGGGCTCATCGTCCTGCTTTTTCAGGCGCTGTTGTTGGCCCACGGCGGCCTGACCACTTTGGGCGCTAATGTTTTCTCTATGGCCATCGTAGGACCTTTTGTGTCCTGGGGTGTTTATACGTTACTGAAAAAAGCGAAGACCAAGCCTTCTGTGGCCGTATTCTTTGCCGCAGCCCTGGGGGACCTGCTCACCTATGTGACCACATCCGTTCAATTGGGCGTAGTCCACGGCAACTTTGGAGAGTATCTGGCTATCTTTGCCGTGACCCAGATTCCTCTGGCCATTGCCGAGGGGCTGTTGACCGTGGTGGTGTTCAATGTATTGGAAAAATACTCAGCCGCGGAGCTCCAAGCGCTCTCCGTACTATAAAGAGGAGGGAAGAAGCATGAAAGTCTGGCAGAAAAACGTGATTCTGATTGCCTTGGTCGTCCTGTTGGCCGCCTTCCCTCTTTGGTATTGTAAGGATGCGGAGTTTGGCGGAGCCGATGGGATCGCCGGAGCGCTCATCGAGGAGACCAATCCCGACTATGAGCCTTGGTTCGAGCCCTTGTCGGAGCCTGCCAGCGGGGAGGTCGAGTCCCTGCTTTTCGCGCTCCAGGCGGCGCTTGGTTCCGGTGTCGTGTGCTTTGTGCTGGGGCGCATCACGGCGAGAAAACCGGAGGAATCCAAGAGGGTGTGACCATGGGGACGGATCGGTACGCATATTCCTCACGGCTCAAGGAGGTGGACCCGATCCCCAAGCTCTGGTTCTCTCTGACTGTGCTGCTGGTGTGCCTGTTCAGCGAGAGCATTTCCGTGGGTCTTGTGACGGCGCTTGTGATGGGAGTGCTCACGGTGAGGCTTGGGGGGCAGAGACCGGAGACAGTGCTCCATTTTCTGAAGATCCCGCTGGCTTTTCTGGTCATTGGTTGCGCTACCATCGTATTGCGGCCAATTTCTGAGGAAACAGAGGCGCTGTGTGCCTTTCACCTGTTGGGACAGTTCCGATGGGGGATCACTGTTGGTTATCTCCAGATGGGCCTGATGGTTTTTTGCAAAGCGGTGGGCGCCATCTCCGCCATGTATTTTTTGTCGCTCAATACGCCTGTGACCGATCTCACTATGGCGCTGGAGCGGCTCCATGTGCCCAGGCTGCTGGTGGAGCTTATGGAACTCATCTATCGGTTTATCTTTGTCCTGATGGACGCGGCAGGGCGTATCCGCGTGGCCCAGGAGTCCAGGCTCGGTTATCAGGGGTTCCGGCAGAGTTTGGAGTGTGTGGGAACAATGCTTTCGCTGGTGTTTCTCCGGGCCTGGAGGCAGGGAGACCGGGTGTACGCTGCACTGGAGGCCAGAGGATATACCGGGAGTCTTGTTACGCTGCCCATGGAATATCAGAATGGGAAAAAACTCTATTTCTGGGGCATTGGCGTAGTAGCGCTGCAACTTCTGGTATTTTTCGCGGAAAGCGGGGTGCTGAAATGACCTATGCCATTGAGGCAAGGGACCTTTATTATACCTATGAGGACGGCACGGTGGCGCTGGACCACATCTCGTTCCGGGCGGAGCGGGGGAAAATGACTGGGATTTTGGGCGCAAACGGGGCCGGAAAGTCCACCCTGTTTTTAAATCTGAACGGAGTCCTCACCCCGGCCGGCGGGGAAGTGAGGGTGGACGGCGTCCCTGTCACGTACGATCGGAAGGGGCTCATATCCGTCCGCAAGCAGGTGGGTATCGTCTTTCAGGACCCGGATGACCAGCTTTTTTCCGCCGACGTATATCGTGACATCTCATTTGGAGGCGTAAATCTGGGACTTCCTGAGGAGGAGGTGCGCCGCCGGGTGGATGAGGCGATGGAGTGGACCGGTGTGACCCATCTGAAGGGAAAACCCACCCATGCGTTGTCCTTTGGGCAAAAAAAGCGAGTGGCCATCGCCGGGGTGCTGGTGATGGAGCCCAGCGTGGTGATTCTGGATGAACCTACGGCTGGCTTGGACCCCCAGGGGGTCAGCGATATTATGCGTCTCCTCGCCGAGCTGCGCGGCAGGCTGGGGATGACAATTATCATTGCCACCCACGATATGGATATCGTACCCCTTTACTGTGACTATGCCTACCTCCTCAACGGAGGAAAGATAGCGGCGGAGGGGACCACAGAGGCGCTTTTTTCCCAGCCGGAGCTGCTGCGGGAGAATCATTTGCGCCTGCCGCGCATCGCCCATCTGATGGAGATCCTGCGGGACAGGGACGGGCTGGACGCTGACCGGTCCGCCGCCACCATCGGTGCGGCGCGGAGAGAGATCAATAGACTGCTACAGGAGACGTGACATTTATATGGATCAGGGAAAACTGTATGGGGTTGGCGTAGGGCCCGGAGATCCGGAGCTAGTGACCAGAAAGGCCGAGCGCATCCTGCGCGGGGCTGATGTGGTGGCGGTTCCGGACAAGGGAGCGGGAGAGAAAACCGCACTCCATATCGTCAGAGAGTTTGTGGAGGGGAAAGAGCTCCTTTGCTGTCCTACCCCCATGGTACGGGATCGAAGCCTGCTGGACGGGTGTTATGAGAGAATCGCGGAGGATATCTGCGCACTGCTGGATCAGGGGCGGAGCGTGGCCTTTATTACACTGGGAGACCCCACAGTGTACTCTACCTATATTTACGTCCACAGGAAGGTGCTCGCCCGCGGCTATGAGGCTGAGCTGATTCCGGGCGTTCCTTCCTTCTGTGCCGTGGCTGCCCGGCTCAATACATCCCTGTGTGAAGGGGCGGAACGGCTTCTCATCGTTCCGGCTTCTCATGAGGCTGCCGACTGCCTGGACATTCCGGCCAATAAAGTGTTCATGAAGGCGGGAAAAAACATCGGAGAACTGCAGGCGCTCCTGCGGGAGAAGGGGCTTCTGGACAGGGCTTCCATGGTGGCCAACTGCGGCATGGAGGGAGAAGCGTTATACCCCCGCTTTGCGGATATGACGGACGACACCGGTTATTTTTCAGTGGTGCTCGTTAAGGAATAGTCTGATTACCAAACTGTCTCAAGGAAGTGTTTTTCCATGGTCATTCTGATGTCTGGTCTGGACTACAGTCAGGCGCCCATTGAGCTGCGGGAGCAGCTTTCCTTTACCAGGGCGCAGGTGGGAGCGCTGGTGGGGCGGATCCGAGCCCAGAATCTACGGATTCTGGGTTGTGCGCTCATCTCCACCTGCAATCGTACGGAGCTCTATCTCTCGTGCGCCCCAGAGAGCGATCTGAAGCCGGACGAAATCCTTTGCGGCGCGGTGGGGCTGGAATATGCTCCGTTTGCCGGCGCTTTCGTAACGCGACGTGGCAGCGCGGCGGCCAGGCACCTCATGGAGGTAGCTGGGGGGCTCAAGTCTCAGATCTGGGGAGAGGATCAGATTATCTCCCAGGTGAAGGCGGCCATCGGCATAGCCAGGGAGCAGGGGGCGGCGGACCCGGTGCTGGAGACCCTGTTTCGAAACGCTGTGGCCGCGGGCAAGGAGATCAAAACAAAAGTTCGGCTTACCGGAGTCGCTACCTCCGCCGCCGCCCGGGCGGTCGATGTATTGAGACGGGATATGGGGAAGTTGGATGGGAAGCGGGCGCTGGTCATTGGCAATGGAGAGATGGGCCGACTGTCGGCATCTCTTCTCCGCGAGGCCGGCTGCTCGGTGACCGTCACACTGCGGACCTACCGCCACGGGGAGACCGTGGTACCTGCCGGTTGCGGCGTGGTTCCCTATGATGACCGGTTTTCGGCTATGGAGGGGATGGACTTGGTCCTTTCAGCCACCACCAGTCCCCATTACACGGTAACGGCAGAGCAGATGAGCATGCTCAAGAGAAGGCCCTCCTGGGTCGTGGATCTCTCTATGCCGCGGGACGTGGACGCAGGAGTAGGAGCGATTCCCGGCATCACGCTTTATAATGTGGATACGTTGGGAGCTGAACAGCACAGGGGGGAGATCCCTGTGGAGGTACTGGATATTTTGGATGATTATATGGGCCGTTTCTACGAGTGGCACAACTATCGGAAATGCCTCCCCGCGATTGAGAACCTGAAAGAGGCCATTACGGAGCGGGTGCTCACCTACCCGGAGCTGGAGGACGGATTGGAGCAAGAGGAACTGGTGGAGCTGACGGTCAGTAAAGCTGTGGATCTGCTGACCGGCGGGCTAAAGGAGCATTTTACCCCGGAGGACCTGGAGCGGGTGGTGGGGAAAATCAAAGTCCATACCGCCGTCCGGAGCCGGGAGAGGGAGAATTGCCATGGAGAAAAACGCATCCTGTTTCCCGCTATTTGTTGACCTGTATGGCAGGCGATGTGTGATCGTGGGCGGTGGGGCCATCGCCGCCCGCAGGGCAGCGGTCCTGGGCGAATTTGGCGCGGCTGTAACGGTGATCGCACCCGAATGGAAGGGCGGCGTGAGGAACATCGATTGGGTCCCACGTGTCTATGTGCCGGGAGATCTTGCGGGCGCTTTTCTGGCTGTGGCGGCCACAGATGACCGGGAGGTGAACCGGTCGGTTGGGGAAGAGGCGAGGAAACTGGGCATCCCCGTCAGCGTGGCGGATCGCCGGGAGGAGTGCACCTTCTTTTTTCCGGCTGTCTGTGAACATGGAGGCGTGACGGTGGGCTTGGTCTCCCACAGCGGCGGCGACCACCGCAGGGCCGCAGAAGCGGCAAGCGCAGTGCGAAAAGCATTGGAGGAATTGGATTGAAGAGACTCAGAGCGGGAAGCCGGGAGAGCCTTCTGGCCGTTGTTCAGACTGAGACGGTCATGGATGCTGTTCGGACATGGGACCCGACGATTCACATCGAGCTGGTCACCATGAAGACAACCGGCGACAAGATCTTGGACCGCACCCTGGATAAAGTGGGGGGCAAGGGCCTTTTTGTCAAGGAACTGGACGCTGCGCTTCTGGACGGACAGGTGGATTTTACCGTACATAGCTGTAAGGACCTGCCCATGGAGCTGGACCCCAGATTGCCTTTGGCGGGGTTTTCACACCGGGAGGACCCCAGGGACGCGCTGGTGCTGCCCCTCGGGGTGGGGGAACTGGACCCGACCAAGCCCATCGGTTGTGCCAGCGCGCGCCGGACCCTGCAGCTCAGGAGGCTGTTCCCCGGGCAGCCTGTGGCGCCCGTGCGCGGAAACGTCCAGACCCGGCTTAGAAAGCTGGACGAGGGACAATATGCCGCGCTGGTACTGGCGGCAGCCGGCCTCAGGCGCCTTGGTCTGGAGGAGCGGATCGCACGGTATTTCACAACGGAGGAGATGATCCCCGCTGCCGGACAGGGAATTCTGGCTGTCCAGGTCCGAGCAGGGGAGGACGTCTCCTGGCTGGAGCGGTTCCGGGACCGGGATGGGACCGACTGCGCTCTTGCGGAGCGGGCCTTTGTCCGCAGACTGGACGGCGGCTGCTCCTCGCCGGTGGCGGCCTTTGCCACGGTGGAAGGAGATACGCTGATCCTGCGGGGGATGGATGTGGGCCCTGACGGAGAGGCGAGGTTCGATGCGATTTCCGGTCCACGTACCCGGGGAGAGGCCCTTGGAATTGAGTTGGCGGAGCGCATCAGGGAGGGAGACGCATGATTGGTAAGGTAACGCTGGTAGGCGCGGGGCCGGGAGATCCGGGGCTCCTCACGGTCAAGGGCCGCGAAGCTCTGCTGGAGGCACAAGTGGTTGTGTATGACCGCTTGGTGAGCCCTGCGGTTTTGTCCCTGATGCCGGAGAATGCGGAAAAGATCAATGTGGGCAAGGAGGCGTCCCACCATCTGGTTCCACAGGAGCAGATCAACCGTCTTTTGCTGAACAAGGCTCTGGAGGGCAAACGTGTGGTACGCCTGAAGGGAGGGGACCCGTTCCTATTCGGCCGGGGCGGCGAGGAGCTGGAACTGCTCACAGAACACGGCGTGTCCTTTGAGGAGGTGCCCGGCATTACCTCGGCCATTGCGGTTCCAGCTTATGGTGGAATCCCGGTGACACACCGGGAGTTTACATCGTCCCTCCATATCATCACCGGCCACGCCCGGGCGGGAAAGCCGCTGGAAATCGACTTTGAAGCCCTGGTGAGGACGCGGGGAACACTGGTCTTCCTGATGGGCGTCACCAGTCTGCCAGATATCTGCGCCGGACTCTTGGAGGCGGGGATGAATGCCGATATGCCGGCGGCCATCGTAGAGCAGGGGACAACGCCCCGGCAGCGCCGCTTCAATGCGACGGTGGGGACTCTGGCGCAGACGGCGACAGAACAGGCGGTGACAAGCCCGGCGATCAGCATTGTCGGCCCAGTGTGCGCTCTGGCGGAAAAGTTCGACTGGTTTGATGCCCTGCCGCTCAAAGGAAAGAAAATCGTGGTCACCCGCCCGCGGGAGCGGTCTGGCACACTGGCAGGGCGGCTCAGCAAGCTGGGCGCCGACGTATATGAATATCCATGTATCCGCACCGAGCCCATCATCCCCTGCCCGGAGATGGAGGCGGCGCTGAATCGGCTGGGCGATTACACGCATCTGGTTCTGACCAGCCCCGCAGGCGTAGAGGCCCTCTGGGGCATGCTGGAGCGCGAAGGAAAAGATGCGCGGGCACTCAGTGGAGTGACGCTGGCCGCCATTGGTCCGGGTACGGATCGGGAGCTCAGAAAGCATGGACTCCGGGCGGACTATATCCCGGCGGTCTATGATGCCGCCCATCTGGGCGCAGGTCTGGCCGGAATGGTGTCCGGACGGGTCCTCATCCTCAGGGCTGAACTGGGTTCTCCGGCCTTGACGGAAGCGCTGGAGCGCGGTAAGATTCCTTATGATGACATCCACTGCTACACCACAGCCTATGAAAGTGAGCATGCCGCTGCCCTTCGGGCCCTGATTCGGGAGGATAAGGTGGATATCGTCACCTTTACCAGTGCCTCCACGGTGCGGGGCTTTGCCCACTCTGTGGGAGGAGATTTGGATTTCAGCAGGGTCCTGGGAGCATGTATCGGCGAGCAGACCGCCGCCGAAGCGAGACGGTACGGTATCCGCACCAGAGTGGCGGCACAGGCCACCATGGACGCGCTGATCGATATTATCATCAAAGAAGGTAATGAGACATGGAACTGATCAATCGTCCCCGCAGACTGCGGCAGAATGAAGCCATCCGCCGGATGTGCCGAGAGACTAGGCTCTCTGTGGACAGTCTGATCTACCCCATCTTTGTGGACGAAACACTGACGGGCAAGCGCCCCATCCCCGCGCTGGATGGGCAATATCATTACGGCGTGGATGCAGTGAATGAGGCGGTGGAAGAGTGCCTTGCAGCCGGTATCCGGCGGGGGATCCTCTTCGGGCTCCCGGCAGAGAAGGATGCGCAGGGCTCTTCCGCCTGGGACAAGAAGGGTGTGATCCAGGAGGCGATTCGTGCCATCAAGGCCAAACATCCGGAGTTCTATCTCATCACCGACGTGTGTATGTGCGAGTATACCGACCACGGCCACTGCGGTATTCTCTGCGGGCATGAGGTAGACAACGACAAAACCTTGGAGGTCCTCTCGAAAACCGCCCTCTCCCACGTGGAGGCCGGAGCTGATATGGTAGCTCCCTCGGACATGATGGACGGACGCATCGCTGCGATCCGAGCGATTCTGGATCAGCACGATCATCAGAATGTGCCCATCATGGCTTACTCTGCCAAGTATGCCTCCGCGTTCTACGGGCCCTTCCGCGAGGCCGCCGGTTCAGCCCCCTCTTTTGGGGACCGGAAAAGCTATCAGATGGACCCTCACAACCGCAAGGAGGCGGTAAAAGAGTGTGCGCTGGATGTGGAAGAGGGGGCCGATATCCTTATGGTAAAGCCGGCTCTCTCTTATCTGGATGTGATCCGGGAGTGCTCAGAGGCGTTTGATCTTCCCATGTGCGCCTACTCTGTCTCCGGCGAGTACGCCATGATCAAGGCGGCTGGAAACGCAGGGATGATCGATGAGTACAAGGTGATGTGCGAGAGCGCCCTTTCGGTCTTCCGTGCGGGTGCCAATATGCTGATCACATACTTTGCCAAGGAGCTGGCCGGGGCGATTCAAAAGGGGGATATCGGCTGATGGAGCGATCACAAGAACTCTTTGACCGGGCCCAAAAGGTGCTTCCGGGCGGCGTCAATTCCCCGGTGCGGGCGTTCCGAGCTGTGGAGCTGTGTCCGCGATTCATTGAGCGGGCCGACGGCGCCTATATCTACGATGCCGACGGAAAACACTATATCGATTATGTCTGTTCCTGGGGGCCCATGCTGTTGGGACACAACCATCCTGCGGTCCGGGAGGCGGTGGAGCGGGCCGTGAAGGACGGCCTTTCCTTTGGCGCGCCCACGCAGCGGGAGGTGGAGATGGCCGAGCTCATGGTGGAGATGGTCCCCAACATTGAGATGGTCCGCATGGTGAACTCCGGTACGGAGGCTGTGATGTCTGCGCTTCGCTTAGCACGGGGGGCCACCGGCCGGGACAAACTCATCAAATTTGAGGGCTGCTACCATGGACACAGTGACTGCCTGCTGGTGAATGCGGGCTCCTCCGCTCTGGCGGGAGGGCATCCCAGCTCTGCAGGGGTGCCGGAGGATATCGTGAAGCATACCTTGACGGCGCAGTATAATGACCTCGCCTCTGTGGAGGTTCTGCTGGAGGAATACCACGGACAGGTGGCTTGTGTGATTGTGGAGCCTGTGGCGGCGAACATGGGCGTGGTAGGACCGGCACCCGGTTTTCTGGAGGGACTCCGGGCCCTGTGCGACAAACACGATGCGCTTCTGATCTTTGACGAGGTCATTACCGGATTCCGGTTGGCTTCCGGCGGGGCCCAGGAATATTTCGGGGTAAGGGCTGATCTGGTCACGTTTGGTAAAATCATCGGCGGAGGTATGCCCGTTGGAGCCTACTGCGGCAGCCGGGCCCTTATGGAACAAGTGGCCCCCTGCGGGCCGGTCTATCAGGCCGGGACGCTGTCCGGCAATCCTGTGGCTATGGCCGCAGGGCTTGCCCAGCTCCGGTATATCCAGGCCCACCCTGAGGTATATGCCGCCCTCGAAAAATATGCCAAAGAGCTGGCGGAAGGGATGCGCCGCGCGGCGGCGAAACATGGGGCCGGTGTGGCGGTCAACCAGATTGGGTCCCTGGTGGCGCCGTTCTTCACGCCCAGCGCCGTGACTACCTTCCTGGATGCCAAGGGAAGCGACGTAGGCAGATATGCCAGGTATTTTAAGGGTATGCTGGAACGCGGCGTTTACCTGGCGCCGGCGCAGTTTGAGGCCATGTTCGTCTCTACAGCCCATACCAGGGAGGATCTGGAATGTACCTTGGAGGCGGTCGATGAGGTATTTGCCGAGGGATAGAGGCGAACATCCGCTTTCACATTTCAGATCCCGCCGACAGGTAAACCATCAGAGCGCTTACCCGCCCGTTCAGCGGGGCAGCAAAGAGGAAAGAACCTTTGGCATGGGGAGGACCCACAGGCTGTGATCCACGGTTTGCGGGTCCTCTCCGCTTGTTTTCTTACCCGGGCGCTGAAAAATTCTTAATACTGTTTATAGGGGAGACGGAGGGGGGGAAATTTTTTCTGTGATCGAAGTAGTATTTAGTCAAAGTGCTTGCGGCAGTCTAAAGGTGGCCCAGCGATATGGTACGGGTAAATGTCCCGACGGCGCGATCGGTTTTATCTTTGCGAAGCGGGAAGAAGGCCCAAAGCCCTCAAAAAAGGAACTGGAAGCCGCGAAGAAAGATGCGGAAGCACGCGCTCGCCAAGAATGGGAAAGGGCGATCCCGCTTGGAGGGAATCCCGCGGATGTATATGGCATCGATGTCGCATGGAGTATAGGCGATATAGCTGAAAATGGTATTGGCAGCAGCCGTCGAAAGGTGCTGGAACAATTAAGTTCCACTTGGGCCGCGGGAGATGATGCGGGGCAGCGGATGGATCAGATGATCCTGAAAAGCCGGAATTCGTTGCAGGAAGTTCTGGAACGCGCTTCTCGCGGCGAGGCTGTACGGATCTGGTACAGTCATAATCCTGATGAGATTTGCGGCTTTTACTGGCTGCTGACGCAGCTTCAATCCGTTTCGCCCCATGGACCTATATATAGTATCAAACTGCCGGAATGGGAATATTCTGACCAAAACACGCTTTGTGCTTATATCGGATGGGGCGAAATATCTCCGGGGAAATGGGGACGGTATCTTCCCTTGCAGCAGGAAGTGAAGCCAGCCCTGCTGTCGGCCTGTGCGATGCGCTGGCGGCAGTTGCAGGAGAAAAATGATCCGCTGCGGATATTCCTAAATGGAAAACTGCAAGGCGCGCCCGAAAACATCTATGATAGTTTCATTTTGCGGGAGTTGGAAGCGCAATCGAATGAATTTCTGGAAGCCAATGTAATAGGCAATCTTTTAGGCCGATACCAACTTGGTATTGGGGATGCTTGGATTGCGCTGCGGATTGAGAAGTTCATAAAAGAAGGGTTATTCGAGCCTATATCGGCTCCTGACCCCGATAGACCGATTTACGGCCGCATGCTTCGCAAGAGCGGATAAAAAGGAATGGGCAAACCGACATAGACGGTTTGCCCATTCCTTTTTATCCGCTTCAAACGGACGGAAACCTTTGCGCAGTCCGCCTCGCCATATAGATTCAAGGGCAGGTCGTGACAGCACCCCCGGTTAGACCTTTTTTGTATGGGGAGGCTCGTATAATATAGGACAGTCTCAAAGCAAAAGAGAAGGGGGAAGGAAATGACGGTCGTCTACATAGATTCCCTTTTTCTGCTCAATTTTATTGTGGATTACCTGCTGCTGCTTGCCACTGCCAAATTGGCGGGAGAGGTCATTTGTCGGCCCAGGCTTGCGCTTGGTGCAGCGGTGGGGGCGCTGTATGCATCGGCAGTGTTTTTTCCCGGAATGGGTTTTTTGACCCATCCACTCTGCAAATTGAGCGCGGCAATCGTCATGCTGCTGGCCGGGCTGGGGGGAAGCCGCAGGCTCCTGCGGGTAACACTGGTGTTTTTGGGGCTCTCCTGTGCCTTTGGCGGTGGAATTTTTGCCATTGGACTGCTGGGGGGACGGGGACTCACTCTGCGGAACGGCATCCTTTACTCGGCTATGGATCTGAAGATCATATTGCTCTCGGCGGCTGTCTGCTATGTGGCACTTACATTGGTGTTCAGCAGGACTGCGAAACACTCCAGACGTGAACTCATACCGGCGGTCCTGAGTCTGGGGGAAAAAAGGGTGGCACTCACGGCACTGGTCGACACGGGAAACACGCTGGCCGATCCGGTCACAGGACGTCCGGTTATGGTGGCTGAGGGGGCAAAACTGGGCCCCCTTCTTCCGGAAGAGGTGGGCGAACTGGCATTAAAAGATCCCGTGGGGACAATGGAGCGGCTTTCAAAAAGCGAGACGGGAAAACGCTTCCGCCTCCTTCCGTACCAAGCGGTGGGAGTGGAGTGCGGAATGCTTCTGGCCCTGAGACTGGATCGGGCACAGGTGGGAACGGTGGACTATGGGGGGATTCTGGTGGCGCTCTCCCCCAACCAACTCTCCGATGGAGGGGGCTACAGCGCTCTCATCGGGACGCGGGAATAAAAGAGAACGAAGACAAGGGGGATCTTTTGCATGCGTGGAATCACATTGCGGCTGTATGTCCGCATCCAGCAGGTGCTCGCCAGGCTGGGCCTGAAACTGCCGGGAAAGATCATGTACATAGGAGGGAGCGACACGCTGCCTCCGCCCTTGGCCAGGGATGAGGAGGCCGAGCTGATCGCCAGAATGGACGGGGGCGACGAGTCCGTCAAATCTCAGCTCATTGAACGGAACCTACGGCTGGTGGTTTACATCGCACGGCGTTTTGAGAATACGGGTATTAACATTGAGGATCTCATCTCCATCGGCACCATTGGGCTGATCAAGGCGGTGAGCACCTATAAGCCGGCCAAAAATATCAAACTGGCCACCTATGCCTCCCGTTGCATCGAAAATGAGATCCTGATGTATCTGCGCAAGACGGCCAACCTCAAAAGTGAGGTATCCTTTGACGAGCCGCTCAATACGGATTGGGATGGCAACGAGCTCCTTCTGTCCGATATCCTCGGAACCGAAAATGACCTGGTGATGAAACCCATCGAGGATGATGTGGACCGCCAGCTCCTTACCAATGCGCTGGAGAAGCTTTCGGAACGGGAGCGGTTGATCATTACGCTCCGCTTCGGACTGGACGGCAGGCAGGAGCGGACTCAGAAGGAGGTGGCCGACCAGCTTGGTATTTCGCAGTCCTACATTTCCCGGCTGGAAAAACGCATCATCTCCCGGCTCAAGAAAGAGATCCTGAGAATGCTGTAGCCGCCCACTAAAAAAATTATCGGCAGACTGGACGTTGGGCAGCGCGCAGGTCGGGCACTAAAGAGTCTCACGAACCTTTTTTGGAAGCTTGGCCACGACCAGAGAGTAGGACATGTCACACATGTCCTGGAGGAGCGTTTCCGGCACCGTTCCGTCGAGATAAACGCTGTTCCAATTGCGCTTGTCGGAATAAAAGCCGGGGACCACGTCCGGGTATTCGGCGCGGAAGGCCTCGGCCAGGCGGGGGTCGCATTTGAGGATCACCATAGTCCGTCCGGCGTGCGGCTTGTGTTCCGGACCGGGCGTACAGACCGCAGCGAACATTTTGCCGCGTACCAGATAGCGTTCCCACTGCCATTCCACTTTGAAATCCCGCTCCGCACCAGGCTTCGACAGCAGATAGCCGTCCAGCCAGGGATAGTTTGTCATAAAAAATCCTCCCTTCGAAGTCCATCGAAAACCGTCCAACGATAAAAAATATAGCATGTCCTCCACGCGTATGGACCGCACCGCCGGGGAAATACTGATACCAGTAAACGGCGGGGAGGCATATGGGTTGCAAGGAAAAGTAGAAATCTGCGGCGTAAACACCGCCAAACTGAAAGTGCTGAAAAACGAGGAGACCACCGAACTGCTGAAGCGGACCAAACAGGGGGATATGGCGGCGAGAGAGGCACTGATTGCTGGCAATCTGCGCCTGGTGCTCTCTGTGATTCAGAAGTTTACCAATCGTGGAGAGAATGTGGACGATCTCTTTCAAGTGGGGTGTATTGGTCTCATCAAAGCCATTGATAATTTCAACGTGGACCTGGATGTTCGATTTTCCACCTACGGGGTACCGATGATCATCGGGGAGATCCGCCGCTATCTGCGGGACAACAGCGCCATGAGAGTTTCGCGCTCCATGCGGGACACCGCCTATAAGGTGCTTCAGGCCAAGGAACATTTCATGGCGGAGCATCAGCGAGAGCCGACCGTGGAGGAGATCGCGGGGATGCTGGAGATCAAGCGGGAAGATGTGGTCTTTGCCTTGGATGCCATCGTGGACCCGGTAAGCCTCTATGAGCCTGTATATTCCGACGGTGGAGATACCATTTGTGTGATGGACCAGGTGAAGGACTCTAAAAACACGGACGAAAGCTGGCTGGAACAGATCGCATTGAAGGAAGCCATCGCCCGGCTGTCCGAACGGGAGCGGCACATTTTGAATCTGCGCTTTTTTGAAGGAAAGACCCAAATGGAGGTTTCGGCTGAAGTCGGCATCTCCCAGGCGCAGGTATCCCGTCTGGAGAAAAATGCCATCAGCCAGATCAAAAAAAATTTGTGAGACACAGCCGCCTTCGGGCGGCTTTACATATATTTGGGGATATCCTTCTCCAACTCAGCCAGCATGATTGACCACTCCGGCGGCAGATCCGAAGAAAAACCAGAGTACCGCTTGAGTTCCTCGATGGCGCGGTCTCGCGAGACGGAACCGGCAGCGGAGGCCAGAGAGAGCTCTATGGCGGAAAAGGGCAACATACAGGTCTCCATATTCCGGAACCGGAAGAGCTGAGACCACTCCTTGCACCGCTCGATTTTGCAGCTGGTATGGAGTCCTTTCCCGGAATCCGGTGCGTCCACCCACCCGATTTCACGGGAGAGAAGCTCTTTTACACCGGTCCAGTCGTAGACACCACCCTCGGAAATGTCGTCAAAGTCGATATGGATCAATGCGGGGAGCCGAGCGGAACGAGCGGCTTCTCTCACGGCCTGCCGGAAAGGAGCCAAGAAGTCCGGGGCCTGGGCCAGCGCGGAAGCGGTGTTCTCCACCAGCTCGTTATGGTAAATGCGCTTTTTCCCAGAAGATTCCCCGCCAAAGGCCAGTTGGCGCACCGTCATGTAGAGCTCCATCTGACCAGGGGCGAAGGGACGGCGAAGGGTGAACACTCTGCATGTGTTCACGGCGAGCCGGGCTGCGGATTGTGCCAATGGATGATAATAAAAGGCGGGGGCCATTTGATTATAGATCAGATTTCTGCACTGGGAGGGTTCGTTTCCCAGCACCAGATAAGGAACATCCCACTGGCACAGGCGCTGGAAAAAAAGAACATAGGCCACGGAGGGGCAGATGCAGACATTTTTCTGGAGGGCATAGGCCTTCCGATAAATAGCGTTCAGCGATGGGGTGGGCGCACGCTCCACCAGAAAGTCTACTTCAGGAAGCGCCTCCCGGGCATGTGCGATGCTCTCCCTGGCCCAGTCGGATATAAAAGGGGTCTCCCATGTGAGCGAGAGGACCCGCAGCTTTTGGACCCGCGCCAGCTGGTAGAGCAGATAGGAAGAGTCCTTTCCGCCTGTATAAAAGACTGCGGCGTCGTAGCGTCGATCCGGAGAACGGGGAATGGTGCGCAGGACCGGCATGACATTTTTGGCATAGCGGTATTTTTCCTCTGTTCTGCACATCGGGCAGAGCCCATGGCTGTCCAGCTCAAGGCCGGGAATGGCATAGTCATTTGCGGCGCAGCGTACACAGTAGGCGGCATCCTCCAGGGAGGAGGGAGAGGTGCGCAGAAGGGAGCGGTCGGTCACGATTCCCTCACGGAGCAGCTTTTGAAAGCCGGGCGTACGGATATATTGGGAGATATCCCGTTTTCCGTCCAAAGAGGCCACCAGTGCGGCGGTACGCCGGTCCAGCCAGATGCGGCGATGAAACAGATGCGGAGGCTGCCGAAGCCCGTAATATACAAGAGTCTGCCCTTCCAGACGCCAGCGGGATTGCAAGACAGGGATCATAGGAATCAGCTCCATTCTCTCGGGTCCAACCCATAGATCTGCACGACCTCCAGAAGCGGTGAGTGGGCCAGATCGTTGACTGTCACCAATCGACCGCCGTCGCTGTCCAGGTCATAGCCGAAGTGCTGAAAGGCATACCAGACCAAATAGGAGCATTGGACGCCAAATGCGTCGTCTTCAGGCTCCTTCAGACCCCAAAAGCCGCTGGTCGGGCGATAGGGAACCCCATTCAGATATTCCACCGCATAGGCGGTCAATGCCTCCTGGAGCACAGGGGTCATATCCCTGAGGCGCAGGACAAGGTAGTTGGAGTAATCCAACCAGTGCTGTGTGTCCATAATGGCGGAATCTGTGCCGATCAGCACGGCCTCCAGTGTGGAGCCGCCTTCCTCTGAGACATCCAGCACTAGGCCGGCGTGACCGTGCCGCCACCCCAGTGAGTGGGTGGAGTAGGTGAGGAGGATATCCCCCGGCCGGAGATCGGCCAGCGGAGGCGCCATGATCTGGGTCCCATCCGGGATTTTAAGGTGATCCTCCTTAACAAAAGGCCCGAACAGGGGATCACAGCTTACAGTAACAGGGGCAAAAAAAGCGGATTGGGCTTCCAGAATATGGTCAATACCGGACGGACCGCTGTCCCGAAGGCGGTCGACGGCCGAAGGGCCCAGGCCGGTCTGGAGAAACAGCGTATCATAGTCTTCGGCATCAAGCCGAGGCTGTTCCCAAATAGGGGAGAGGTCTATGATAGGGTAGTCTGGAAGAAAGGGGGGCTTACGGTGCGCCACGGCGCTCTGTAAAAAAAAGATCCCGACAAAAAGGAACAGGATGGCGGCGAGGGCACAGAGGAGAAGGCGGCGCCTCCTGGACGTGGGAAACTTCAAGAAATCACCTCATAGTACAAGCGGGTTGTGGCATAGACTGATTATACACGGAAACGACCACTTTGGAAACGGGGGATTTTGAATGGAGAGCCGGATTGCAGAGCTGAGGGATAAGGAAATCATCAATATCAGCGACGGATGCCGTTTCGGATATGTGGGAGACGTAGAGGTAGACCTGGAAACTGGGAGGGTCAAGGCGCTGATTGTACCGGGGAGGCTCCGCTTTTTCGGACTTTTCGGGCGGGAGGAGGATCAGGTCTTCCCCTGGGAGTCCGTCCGGCGTTTTGGAGAGGATATCATTCTGGTGGAGGCGGAGGAGGCTCGCCGCAGCCGGAGGGAATGAAAAGGGTATGGCAAGGGCCATAAAGCACAGATTTTTAAACAAGATCCTGTAAACAGGAAAAAAGTGTTGCAATTCGGGACATACTGTGCTAAAATACCATAGCTGTGCAGAAACGCACAGTATTACACACATCATCGGGAGGGAGCGCCTTGTGCCTGAACAGGTCGGCGGGCTTCGAATGAACGGGGTGGAGGTAATAACAATAAAGGAGGAATTTTTCAATGGCAGTCGTATCAATGAAACAGCTTCTGGAGGCTGGCGTCCACTTTGGTCACCAGACCCGTCGGTGGAACCCCAAAATGTCCGCGTATATTTACACGGAGCGCAACGGCATCTATATCATCGACCTGCAGAAGACTGTAAAGAAGCTGGAAGAAGCCTACAACTTTGTCCGCGATCTGTCCGCCGGGGGCCAGACTCTGCTGTTTGTCGGCACTAAGAAGCAGGCGCAGGAGGCCATCAAGGAAGAGGCCACCCGTTGCGGCGGATATTATGTAAATGCCCGGTGGCTGGGCGGCATGCTCACCAACTTTAAGACAATGCGGGGGCGTGTGGACCGTCTGAACCAGCTCAAAAAGATGCAGGAGGACGGCACATTCGACATGTTGCCCAAGAAGGAAGTCATGAAGCATCTGGGCGAGATCGCCAAGCTGGAGAAGTACCTCGGCGGCGTCACCGAGATGAAGCGCCTCCCTGGTGCTCTCTTTGTGGTGGATCCCCGTAAGGAGCGCAATGCCATCAACGAGGCCCGCAAGCTGCACATTCCCATCGTGGCCATTGTCGATACTAACTGCGATCCGGATGAGATCGACTATGTGATTCCCGGCAATGATGACGCTATCCGCGCCATTCGCCTGATTTCCTCTGTCATGGCCAACGCCATCATGGAGGGCAAGCAGGGCGAGGACAATGTGGAGGCTGAGGCCGCCAAGGCCGGCGAGGCCACTGGCGCCTGATTTCCGACCGATACAGGGCTCTTAGCGCCCGCCGGCGCGCGGCGGGCGCTTTTTTAAAGCTTGACAAATGAGACGATAATGGAGGTTTTAATTATGGCTTTTACCGCTAAGGACGTGCAGGCCCTGCGCGAAATGACCGGCGTGGGCATGATGGACTGCAAGAAGGCCCTCACCGAGGCCGACGGCAATATGGATAAGGCTGTTGAGATCCTGCGTGAAAAGGGGCTGGCCGCCTCTCAGAAGAAGGCTGGCCGCATCGCGGCTGAGGGCATGGCCTATGCCGCTGTGGTTGACGGCGTGGGCGTGGTGGTCGAAGTGAACGCTGAGACCGACTTTGTGGGCAAGAACGAGAAGTTTGTGGACTTCGTCAAGGGCGTGGCCGCCGTGGTGGCGAAGGAGAAGCCCGCCGACCTGGACGACCTAATGGCAAAGCCCTATGGCAATGGCCGTACCGTGCAGGAGGAGCAGCAGGAGATGGTGCTCGTGATCGGCGAGAACATCAAGGTCCGCCGTTTTGCGTTCTTCACGGAGGGCGTGTCCGTACCCTACAATCATGCCGGTGGCAAGATCGGCGTGCTGGTGAACCTGGAAGTCTCTGCGGGCCTTGAGGATAAGGTGACTGAGGTCGGCAAGGATATGGCCATGCAGATTGCTGCCCTGAATCCCCGTTTCCTGGACAAGAGCCAGGTCGATCAGGCCACGCTGGATGAAGAGAAGAAGATTCTCTTGGTCCAGATGGAGAATGATCCCAAGATGGCCTCCAAGCCTGAGAAGGTGAGAGAGGGCATCGTGACCGGCAAGCTGGGCAAATTCTATAAGGAGAACTGCCTGTTGCAGCAGGAGTTCGTGAAGGACAGCTCTGTGAGCGTGGAGCAGTATATGGCCAATGCGGCGAAAGCTCTGGGCGGCACGATCACTCTGAAGAATGCGGTTCGCTTTGAGAAGGGCGAGGGCATTGAGAAGAAACAGGAGAATTTTGCCGAAGAGATCGCCAAGCAGCTGGGCAAGTAAGAATGTAGTTAAAAAGAGCCGGGAGCAGAGCTCCCGGCTCTTTTCGCAGGCACCGATACTCTTCAAATGTTTCCATTTTACGTGGCTGTAGGCTGTGCCGCTCCAGGGCACCATGAGAACAAATTGTAAAAAAAGCCGTCAGACCTCTATGCAAACGGAGAAACTTATATTAAAATAGGATAGACAAATTATAAAAACAGGGAAGGGGATATTTCACTATGCCTGAACCGCAGTATAAACGAATCCTGCTGAAAATCAGCGGAGAGGCACTGGCCGGCGATGCCAGCCGCGGCCTGGACTTCGATGTGATCGGCAGAGTCTGCGATGTGATCAAGAAATGCAGCGAGGCTGGCGTCCAGGTGGGGATTGTAGTGGGCGGCGGCAACTTCTGGCGCGGCGTCAAGGATGGTGGGGACCGGATGGAGCGCACCCGGGCCGATCATATGGGGATGCTGGCCACCGCCATCAACTGCCTGGCCATTGCCGATATGCTGGAGCAAAAGGGCGTGGACGTGCGGGTCCAGACCGCTATTGAGATGCGCTCCATCGCAGAGCCCTATATCCGTTCCAAGGCCATCCGGCATATGGAGAAGGGCAGAGTCGTGGTGTTTGGCTGCGGCACCGGAAATCCCTTCTTTTCCACTGATACTGCGGCGGTGCTGCGGGCGGCGGAAATTGATGCCGACGTGATTCTTCTGGCCAAAAATATCGATGGTGTCTACAGCGCGGATCCCAACAAGGACCCAACTGCGGTCAAATATGACAGTATCACCTATGATGATGTGCTGGCGCAGCATCTCCAGGTCATGGACAGCACCGCCACATCCCTCTCCATGGATAATAAGATTCCCGTGATTCTCTTTGCCCTTAAGGACCCGGAAAACATCTATCGGGTAATTATGGGCGAAAAAATTGGAACCATCGTCAAGGAGGAGAAGTGAGATGAAAGAGATCCTGAAGGATTATGACGTGAAAATGCAGAAGACCGTAGATGTGGTCGTGTCGGACTTCGCCAGTGTCCGCGCCGGGCGGGCCAATGCGGCGGTTTTGGACAAGATCGCAGTGGACTACTATGGGAGCGCCACTCTCATCAACCAGGTGGCCGCGATCTCTTCTCCCGATCCGCGCAGCCTGCTCATCAAACCTTGGGACGGCTCACTGCTCAAAGCCATTGAAAAGGCTATCCAGACCTCAGATCTGGGGATTAACCCTCAAAATGACGGCAGCTCCATCCGGCTTTCTTTCCCACAGCTCACAGAGGAGCGCCGCAAGGAGCTCACCAAGCAGGTAAAGAAGTATGCTGAGAACGGTAAAGTGGCCATCCGCAACATCCGCCGGGATGCCATGGATAAGTTCAAGGCCATGCAGAAAAAATCGGAGATCACGGAGGACGAGTGCAAAGAGTACGAAAAGGACCTCCAGGATATGACCGATAAGCGCTGCAAGCAATTGGACGAGCTGGCGGCCAAGAAAGAGACGGAGCTGATGGCGGTGTAAGGCGGAACCGCTATACACACAATGCGGTGCGGGGCGCCTCAGCGCCCCGCACGCTTTCTGTCTTTGTATCACATCATTCAGGAGGCGTTCATGGCCTTTTTTAAACAGAAGCAGACGGTGCAGGTAGATTTTGCCCACCTACCCCGCCATGTGGCGATCATTATGGATGGAAATGGACGGTGGGCCAAAAAGCGCGGCCTTCCGCGCACCGCCGGTCACGCCGCGGGCGCAGAGAATTTCCGTACCATTGCCACGTATTGTAAGGAAATTGGGTTAGAATATCTTACAGTCTATGCCTTTTCTACAGAGAATTGGAAGCGCCCTGAGGAGGAGGTCTCCGCCATCATGGGCCTCCTTCGGAAATATTTGCTGGAGGCCATCGGCCGCATGGAGCGTGATCGGGTTAAGATGCACTTTTTCGGCGACCTCTCGCCGCTCTCGGAAGAGCTGAGGGTCCTCTGCATGGAGACGGAGGAGATTTCCAAGCGGTATGAGGGCTGTCAGGTAAACATCTGCCTGAACTATGGAGGGCGGGACGAGATTCTGCGGGCGGCGCGCGCGTTTTCCCAGGACTGCGCAGAGGGAAAGTCGGATCCGAACCATCTCACGGAGGAGCAATTTTCCCGTTATCTCTTCTCTGCTGGTGTGCCCGACCCTGATCTGGTGATCCGGCCCAGTGGAGAGGTCCGCATCTCCAATTTCCTGCTGTGGCAATCGGCCTATGCCGAGTTCTATTTTACAGACGTATTGTGGCCTGACTTTTCAAAGGAAGAGTTGCACAAGGCGCTTGCGGCCTATCAGAGCCGTTCGCGCCGCTTTGGAGGAGTGTAACCATGGGTAAACGTGTGATAGTGGCAGTGGTCCTGGTGCCGGTGCTGCTGGCAGTGCTTTTTCTGGCCCCCGACTGGGGCCTGCCCATTGCGATTTCCGTGCTGGCGATGGTTGCCCTTCACGAGGTGCTCTGGTCCACCGGATTTGTCAAGAATCCGAAGGTCTCCGGGCTCGCCATCGTTCTGGCGGGGCTTATTCCGTTCTGGGTTTTTGTGGGGGAGCGTATGCTCCCGGCGTTGGTGACACTTTTTATCTATGTATTTCTCCTCTTTGCGGTGGCCATGACCAGCCATTGCACGGTGACAATGGAGAAAATGGGGGGCTCTTTCTTCCTGTCTATTATGATCCCCTATTTCCTGTCGACCTTCATCCGGCTGCGGGAAATGCCCGACTGGAACTACTATATCCTCCTGCCTTTTGTAGTGGCCTGGCTCAGCGATGCGTTTGCCCTTTTTGCAGGGATGCTTTTCGGCAAACACAAGCTGGCGCCGGAGCTCTCCCCTAAAAAGACGGTAGAGGGGGCTGTTGGCGGTGTCGCAGGGGCTGTGCTGTCCACACTCCTGTACGGTTTTATCGTCGGGAAATGGTTCGGAGCACCCGCGGTCCGCTATGGACTGCTGGTCGTTTATGCCCTGTTGGGCGCGCTGGCGGCCCAGTTCGGCGACTTGGCATTTTCCTATATCAAACGGGAATATAAGATCAAGGATTATGGCAGTATTTTCCCGGGCCATGGCGGAGTGCTGGATCGATTTGACAGTGTGATTTTTGCTGCACCTCTGCTGGAGATCCTGATTGTCTCTTTCCCAGCTTTTGTGGGGGTGATGGGGTGAGCAGGCGTATTGCACTATTGGGCTCTACCGGCTCCATCGGTCGACAGGCGCTGGAGGTAATTGAGGCATGCGGCATGTCGGTGGCTGCTCTGACGGCGAACCGGAGCGTGGAATTGTTGGAGCGTCAGGCCAGGCGGTTCCGGCCGGAGCTGACTGTGGCGGCAGATGAAAAAGCAGCCTCTGATTTGCGGGTACGTCTTGCAGATACGGATATCCGCGTGGCCTCGGGCCAGGAGGGACTGCTGGAGGCTGCGGCCCTGGAATCCGCCGATACCGTACTCACCGCCGTGGTGGGCGTGGCCGGGCTGGAGCCCACTCTGTGCGCCGTCAGGCGGGGAAAGCGAATCGCATTGGCCAATAAAGAAACTATGGTGTGCGCCGGGCAGCTCGTTATGGACGAGGCGGATCGCTGCGGGGCGGAGATCGTGCCGGTGGATTCGGAACATTCGGCTATTTTCCAGTGCCTTCAGGGCAGCGGAGACAGAAGGGAAGTGCGCCGTCTCATCCTCACCGCTTCCGGAGGACCCTTCTATGGATGGAGCAGGGAGCAGCTCCGGGAGGTGACGCTGTCCCAGGCGTTGAAGCATCCCAACTGGGCCATGGGAGCCAAGATCACCGTGGACTCCGCCACCTTGATGAATAAAGGGCTTGAGTTCATCGAAGCTATGCGACTCTACCGGATGCCGCCCGAGAAAATTTCCATTGTGGTCCACCGGGAGAGTATAGTTCACTCCTTGGTGGAATACTGTGATAATGCGGTGCTGGCACAGTTGGGCGCGGCGGATATGCGCCTTCCCATCCAGTATGCCCTCACCTGGCCGGAACGCACGATCGGACCGGCCAGACCGCTGGACCTGCTGCACTGTCCTCCGCTTACCTTTGGAATGCCCGACTGTGAGGCGTTCCCCTGCCTGGCGATTGCAATGGAGGCGGCGCGTACCGGCGGCACTGCCACCGCGATCCTGAATGGAGCAAACGAGGCGGCGGTGGGGCTTTTCCTGGAGGAGCGAATCGGTTTTATGGACATTCCGGCCCTGGTAGAGCGGGCTATGAGCGTGGTCCCTGTTGTCCAGGCCCCCCAACTGGAACAAATCATGGCGGCAGACCGCGCCGCCCGCGATGCCGTGCGCAGCACGGCCAGGTAAGAGGAGAAACACAGTTCTATGGCATTTTATATCATCATTGCAATCTTGATGTTCGGCGTTCTCATCGCCCTCCATGAGTTTGGTCATTTTATTACGGCCAAACTGTTGGGCGTGCGGATCAATGAGTTTTCCATCGGCATGGGTCCCCTGTTGTGGTCTCAAAAACGGGGCGAGACCCAGTATTCTCTGCGTGCCATCCCTATGGGCGGTTTCTGCGCCATGGAGGGAGAAGACGATGATTCGGATGACCCGCGGGCGTTTTCCAATAAGCCTGCCTGGAAGAAATTCATCATCCTGGTGGCTGGGTCCTTTATGAATTTTCTCACAGGTCTGGTGCTCCTCATCCTCATTTTTGGCCAGGCGACGGCCTTTGTTACCCCGGTGATCGCGGACTTCATGGAGGGCTTTCCATACGAGAGCGAGGCGGGGCTCTTACCAGGAGACCGGATCGTATCGGTGAATGGAGAGCATATTTTCAGTAAATCCGACCTGGATTTCTTCTTTTCCCGTGCCGGAGGAGAAAATATGGACCTGGTGATAGAGAGAAATGGACAGAAGCTGGTGAGGGAGGACTTCCCGCTGGTCCCCCGGGAGTATCCGGGCTATGACCGGCTGATGTATGGTCTCACCTTTACCGTCCAGGAGGCGACCCCGTTCACAAGGCTCCAGCAGAGCTGGTACAGCGCTGTCGATATGGTGCGGCTGGTCAAGATTAGCCTTGTGGACCTCTTCAGCGGGAGGGCCGGCATCAAAGACATGTCCGGTCCCATTGGGATCGTCAATGCCATCGGCGAGGTGGGCGCGGAGTCGGAAAGCAGAATGGATGCCCTGATGAATATCCTTAATTTTGTCGCCTTCATCGCCATCAACTTGGCCGTGATGAACCTCCTACCCATACCAGCCCTGGATGGCGGCCGCATTTTCTTCTTAGTGGTCAATGGGATATTTACGCTGTTCACGCGCAGAAGGCTGGACCCCAAATATGAGAGCTATGTCAATGCCGCCGGCTTTGTCTGTCTCATTCTTCTTATGGTGGTAGTGGCCGTCAATGATGTTTTGAAATTGATTCAATAGGGTGATCGCTATGACAAAACAGATCCTTGTTGGGGGCGTTCCCGTGGGGGGGAACGCTCCCATTCCCATCCAGTCTATGTGCAATACCCGGACCGACGATGTCGCGGCCACCGTGGCGCAGATCAAACGCTTGGAGGCGGCGGGGTGTGAGATCATTCGGGTGGCGGTCCCCGACATGGCCGCAGCAAGGGCCGTCGGGGCGATCCGGGAGCAGATATCCATTCCGCTGGTGGTGGACATCCATTTCGACTATCGGTTGGCACTGGAGGCAGTAGCCGCCGGAGCGGATAAGGTGCGCATCAACCCCGGCAACATCGGGGCCCCGGAGCGGGTGAAGGCGGTGGCGCAGGCGTGCAGGGTCCGGGGGGTCCCCATCCGTATCGGAGTCAACGGTGGTTCCCTGGAAAAACCTCTGCTGGCCAAATATGGAGGCGTTACGCCCGAGGCCTTGGTGGAGTCGGCTTTTGGGCATATCGAGCTGCTACATAGATATGACTTTGATGATATCTGCGTATCGTTGAAATCTTCCGACGTGCGGATCACCATGGCGGCCTATCGTCTGATGAGTGAGAAAAGTGACTATCCTTTACACCTCGGAGTCACAGAGACGGGCACGCTCCGTATGGGGACCATCAAATCCGCCATCGGGATTGGAGGTCTGCTCAGCTTTGGAATTGGGGACACGATCCGGGTTTCCCTTTCTGCCGACCCTGTGGAGGAGGTGTCCGCCGCGCGGGATATCCTGAAGGCGCTGGGAATCCGGCGGGATGGGCCGAATCTGATTTCATGCCCTACCTGCGGACGTACCCGCATCGACCTGATCCGGTTGGCCCAGGAAGTGGAACAGCGGCTGGAGCATGTGCAGAAACCGCTGACCGTCGCTGTTATGGGATGCGTGGTCAATGGGCCAGGTGAGGCGGCATCGGCGGACGTAGGTATCGCAGGAGGAGATGGTGTAGGACTGCTGTTCCGCAAAGGGGAGATCGTGAAGAAAGTGCCTCAGGACCAGCTGGTGGACGAGCTGTTTTCACTGATCGATGAGATCTGACGTGAGAACAGAGAGAGTACGAAGGAGCCTTTACATATGCCTGAGCAAGAGAAAATTCCACTGTTGAGCCTATTTTCCGCCTGGGTCCCGCCGGCTGATCTGCGGCCCATGCTGGTAGAAATGCTGGTGACTGGGGCGGTGATCGACAAGCGGGTGCGGAGTATCCAGGCCGACCTCCAATGCCCGGTCTGCCCAAGCGATGCGCTCCGGACCAGAATGGAGCAGGAACTGGCATCGGCCTACGGCGTACGCAGCGTGGCGTTTCGATTCTTCACACCAGCTCCCGCACAAGCGGCAGCAGAGGTGGAGGAGGCGCCTCCTATGCCGACGGAGGCAGATATGCCGCCGGAACCGGAGGAGACATGCCCTCAGCACTTGGACATGGCGCCGGAAGACCCTATGGAGGTATTCCGGCGCACCGAACGCATCCGGCAAGAGGCGCTGAGGAACATCAAGCCGGCGGTGCCATCTGAAAAACGGGAAAAGGCCAGCGGGAACAAGCTCCTCTTTGGAAAGATCATCAAAAGATTTCCCTGTATTGAAATGAAAGACATCGCCTTGGACTCTGAAATGGTCACCATCGAGGGGGACGTTTTTGCGACCGACCATGTGGAGATGAAGAAGCGGGGCGCCTGGATTGTTCGTTTTGATATCACAGACCGCACCAATTCTATTCGGGTGGCGAAGTTCATGGTGGGAGACGAGGGGAAGGCCCTGGCCGGGGCGTTGAAGGAGGGGCAGCACCTGATCGTGCAGGGGAGGGTAAGCCCCTATCAGGGGGAGCTCCAGATCGAGCCCACCGGCATTGCCGAAGGACAAAGGCCGCCGGCCCGGCAGGACATGGCGGAGGAGGGGAAGCGGGTGGAACTCCATCTTCACACCCGTATGTCCTCCATGGACGCCACAACGGATATCAAGGAGGTCATCAAGCGGGCGGCAGCTTGGGGACATCCGGCCATCGCCATCACGGACCACGGTGTCTGCCACGATTTTCCCACGGCCTATTCCACGGCCAAAAAGGCCGGCATTAAGATGCTCTTTGGGGTGGAGGCCTATTTTATCAATGACGTAGATGATATGCCCACTGTGCGCGGGACGATGGATGCTTCCTTCTGCGAGGAATATGTCTGCTTTGATTTGGAGACGACGGGGCTGGATGCTAGAAAGGATAGGATCACCGAGATCGGTGCTGTGGTCCTGAAAAACGGTGTGGTCACCGATGAGGTCTTCTCCACTTTTGTGGACCCGGAGCGGCCCATTCCCTATGAGGTGTCCCAGCTCACCGGAATCACCGACGATATGGTGCGGGGGGCGCCGTCACAGTCTGAAGCCGTACGGCAGTTTCTGAAATTCGTCAACGGACGGCCTTTGGCGGCCCACAATGCCGGCTTTGATGTGGGATTCATCGCCGAGGCATGCCGCCGGATGGGGGTCTCTCTGGATGTGACGGCGGTGGATACCCTGCCTCTGGCCCAGGCGTTGCTGCCACAGCTCTCCAAGCATAAGCTGGATGTAGTTGCCGACCATCTTGGGCTTCCGTCCTTCAACCACCATCGGGCCACCGATGACGCTTCCACGGTGGCATACATGCTGGTGCCCTTCTTTAAACGTCTGGAGGAGGAGCACGGTATTCATTCACTGGATCCCATCAACCGTTGGGCGGCAGAGCGGAATCAGAAACGAAAGGGAAAGCGCCGGGCCCGGCATCTCATTGTCCTGGCCCGAAATCAGACCGGTTTGCGCAATCTCTATAAGCTGGTATCCAAAGCCCATCTGGAACACTTTCAACGCAAACAGTACCCAGTGATGCCCAAAAGCCTCATCGACGAGAACCGAGAGGGACTTCTTATGGGCTCTGCCTGCGAGGCAGGGGAGCTCTTCCAGGCGGTGGCCCGCCGTTCCTCCTGGGCGGAGCTCAAACGGATTGCCTCCTGGTATGATTACCTGGAGATCCAACCCATCAGCAACAACGCCTTTATGCTGCGCCCGGACAAGAACGGACGGACCATGTCGCGGGACGAGGAGGAGTTGAGAGACTTTAACCGAACCATCGTAGAGCTCGCCCATGAGATGGGCAAGCCAGTGGTGGCCACTGGAGATGTCCACTTCCTGGACCCAGAGGATGAGATTTACCGCCATATCCTCTTGAACACGAAGGGATTCGAGGATGCGGATGCGCCCAATCCCCTTTATTTCCGTACCACGGATGAAATGCTGCGGGAATTCTCTTATCTGGGGGAGGAGACCGCCCGGGAGGTGGTCATCGACAACACACATCTGATCGCAGCCTGGTGCGGGGACCTGAACCCGCTGCCAAATGGGCTCTTTGCCCCTAAACTGGAGGACTCCGAGGGAGAACTTAAGCGTCTGGTATGGGGGAAAGCAAAGCGCCTTTACGGAGAGAGCCCTCCTCAGATTGTGGTGGACCGTATTGAGACGGAGCTCCATGATATTCTCATGCGGCACTATGATGTGATTTATATGTCTGCCCAGAAGCTGGTGCAGGATTCTCTGGACCACGGCTACTTGGTGGGTTCCCGTGGGTCCGTGGGCTCGTCCATCGTGGCTTTTATGTCCGGGATCACGGAGGTCAACGCCCTGCCGCCGCACTATCGCTGCCCCAACTGTAAACATGCTGATTTCGAGGCGGCCAAGGAGGGGGGCTGGGGCTGCGGGGCGGATATGCCCGATGCGGTGTGTCCGGTCTGCGGAGCCAAATATGAGAAGGATGGGTTCAACATCCCCTTCGAAACCTTTTTGGGCTTTGGCGGTGATAAGGTACCCGATATCGACCTGAACTTCTCCGGCGAATATCAGTCCAGCGCCCATCGCCATACCTTTGAACTGTTTGGCGAGTCCCACGTATTTCGGGCGGGGACCATCGGCACCGTTGCGGAAAAGACGGCTTTCGGCTACGTAAAGAAGTATATGGAGGAGCGAGGAAAGACCGCTACCAAAGCGGAGATGCTGCGGCTGGCCAAGGGCTGTACCGGCGTCAAGCGGACCACCGGACAGCACCCGGGCGGTATGGTGGTCATTCCTCAGGACAAGGAGATTTACGACTTCTGTCCCGTCCAGCATCCCGCGGACGACACCGACACCGATATCATCACGACCCATTTCGAATATCACTCTATGGAGTCCAACCTTTTGAAACTGGACATGCTGGGACACGATGACCCGTCCATGATTCGTATGATGGAGGACCTGACGGGGGTGGACGCTAAGACGATTCCCCTGGACGACCCGGGTACACGGTCTATTTTCATCACCTCAGAGGTGCTGGGCTACCAGGATGACCCTGTTTTGGGACCCACCGGGGCCACCGCTATCCCGGAATTCGGCACCTCGTTTGTCCGGGGTATGCTGGAGGAGACCAAGCCGGAGGAGTTCGATATCCTGGTGCGTCTGTCCGGGTTCTCCCATGGAACCGACGTCTGGCTTGGCAATGCAAGGGACCTCATTCTCTCCGGTACCGCTACCGTTGGACAGGCAATCGGCTGCCGCGATGATATTATGATCTATCTGATCTCCTGCGGAATGCCGGAGAAACGGGCCTTTAAGATCATGGAGGCTGTGCGAAAGGGCAGGGGGCTTCCGGAAGGGGCGGAGGAGGAGATGAAGGCGGCCGGCGTGCCGGACTGGTACATTGGCTCCTGCAAGAAAATCGCCTATCTGTTCCCCAAGGCCCATGCAGTGGCCTACGTTATGATGGCCTTTCGTATCGCCTGGTTCAAAGTCCACGAGCCTTTGGCCTTTTATGCGGCGTATTTTTCCATCCGTGCCAAAGCATTCGATGCGACTGTCATGTGCATGGGGCTCGATCGCGCCAAGGCCAAAATGGCTGAGATCCGCGCCAAAGACAAAGAAGCCACCGCTGTAGAGCAGGATATGCTCACCACTTTGGAGGTGGTATACGAATTTTATATCCGGGGCTTCACGTTCGACCAGATGGACCTCTACCGTTCTGATGCGGTGCGCTTTGGGGTGGATAAGGAGCATGGGGCGCTGATCCCGCCCTTTATGGCGATCCCAGGCTTGGGAGAGACCGCCGCCCTCTCGATTGTAGAACAGCGGAAAGGGAAGCAGTATCTCTCCATCGAGGAGTTTTCTGCTGACTGTCCCAAGGTGACCAAGTCCCACATTGAGCTTTTAAAAAACTGTGGGGCACTGGCCGGGATGCCGGATACCAGTCAAATGACCCTGTTTTAAATAGACAGGCCGTCAGTCTGGAAAAATGAAGAGTTTCTTCTTGACTTTAGCGTGGTAGCGTGGTAATATACAAAAGCCATTATGAGAGAAAGGGGGGCCTCCCCTTGGCCTATGCCATCAATACCCCGGAGGGGACCCGAGACCGGCTTTTTGCGGAGTGCCGGGAGCGGCGCCAGGTCCAGACGGCGCTTACCACGCTGTTCCAGCGCAGAAGCTATGCCGAGGTGAGCACACCGGAAGTGGAGTTCTATGATCTTTTCCTGCAGTCCGGCAATCCCATGCCGCAGGAGAGCATGCTCAAGATCATTGACCGCTCTGGAAAGATCATGGTAATGCGGCCTGACTGTACCACACCCATCGCCAGGGTAGCAGCGACCAAACTCAAGGCCGTGCCGCTGCCGCAGCGGCTTTATTACGATCAGACTGTGTTTCGCTCCGGGCAGGAGCATAAAGGAGGCAGTAGTGAGATCGCTCAGTGCGGTGTGGAACTCATCGGGGCCGCGGGACGGAAGGCCGACCTGGAAATGGTGGCCATGGCAGTGGACGCGCTTCGCGCCTGCGGGCTCAAGCAGTTTCATATCGAGTTGGGCCATGTAGGCTTTTTTAGAGACTTAGCTGGGCGGATGGACATGCCCGCAGAGGCGATGGAACAGATGCGCGTGCTTATCGAAGGCAAAAATTTTGCAGCGCTGGGCGATATGCTGGAGCCCTATGCGGGGCAGTCTGCCAGTACGGCCCTCAGGCGTCTTTCCAGACTTTTTGGCGGGGCAGAGGTGTTGGACGAGGCGGAGCGCCTCACGGGAGGCAGCAGTGCGCTGACCTATCTGCGCAAACTTTACACGGAGCTCGCGCAGGCTGGATACGGAGCGTATATCCGCTTTGATATGGGCTTGGTGCATCAGATCGACTACTACACAGGGGTCGTTTTCCGGGGCTATGTGGAGGGAGCAGGCGATGCCGTTCTCTCCGGTGGGAGATACGACCGATTGGTGGAGGCATTTGGAAGGAGGGCGCCGGCCACAGGCTTTGCCGTGGATGTGGACGCAGTCGCGGGCTGCCTCCCCAGCCGGGAGCCCCCACGGGTCAAGTTCCTGGTCCATTTCGGGGGAGGGGAGCTCTCCAGGGCCTTGAAGGCGGTTGACGAACATGCTGTGGGTACTTGCGAGCTCTCACCTTGTGAGAACCTGGATGAGACGGAGCGGCTGGCACGCGAAAAGGGAGCCGGGGCGGTCCTGGTGCTGGAAAAGGGAACCGAGAGGGTGGTGCAGCTGTGAGCGAGAGATTGAGGATCGCCCTTACCAAGGGCAGGCTACAGGATCAGTCTGTAGAGCTCTTTGAGGCGATGGGGCTGGACTGCACACCTGTTCGCCACCCGGGACGGCGGCTGGTGCATGCCATACCCAATTATCCGCTGGACGCGGTGCTGGCCAAGGCCCCCGACGTCATCACCTATGTGGAGCACGGGGTCTGTGATCTGGGGATTGCCGGCAAGGATACTATTCTGGAGCAGGGGAAGTCCTTTTATGAGGTGTTGGACCTAGGCTTTGGAAAGTGTCGATTTGCTTTGGCGGTAAAACAGGGAACAGACTTTTACGGTACTTATAAGACCAGAAGAATCGCGACCAAATATCCCAATGTGGCGCGGAAGTTTTTTGAGGAAAAAGGGATGGATGTGTCCATCATCAAAATCGAGGGATCTGTGGAGCTGGCTCCGATTCTGGATTTGGCAGATGCCATTGTGGATATTGTGGAGACTGGAGTAACGCTGCGGGAAAATGGCCTGATCCCGATTGAAGATGTGGCGCAGGTGAGTGCCAGACTGATTGTCAACACAGCCAGCATGAAGCTGCATAAAGCTGTAATCGACGACTTTATCAGCCGCTGTGAGCAGGAATTGGAGAGACGCAGATGATCAGAATCATTAAGGCCGATGGAACGGCAGAACGGGAACAGATCGCTTCCATGCGCTCGAGGGCGGCGGAGGTTGGCGCAGATATTGAACGGGCTGTTGGCGCGGTGATGCAGGATGTAAGGGAGAAAGGCTTTTCAGCTGTAGAAAAATATTCGCTTCAGTTTGACCGAAAAGCCCCCTATGAGATCGGTATGGAAACGCTGGAGGAGGCCTATGCCCGTTGCACCGGCGGGCTCATCTCGGCGATGGAACATGCGGCTGCTAACATTCGAGACTATAATGAGGCGCTGCTGGCGACGTCGCGGGAGTGGATCTCACCGGATGGAGGCATCGTGGGACGAGTGGTCCGGGGACTTACCAGGGTGGGGCTATATGTGCCCGGCGGAACGGCGGCCTATCCCTCCTCCGTATTGATGAATGCCATTCCCGCCAAGGTGGCTGGAGTAAAGGAGCTCATCATGGTGACCCCGCCTACGGAAAACCTCAATGATGCAGTGCTGGCGGCGGCAAAAATTGCCGGTGTGGACCGGGTCATAGCCGTGGGAGGTGCCCAGGCGGTGGCGGCGCTGGCCTATGGAGCAGGCTTCATCCCCAAAGTCGATAAGCTGGTGGGGCCGGGTAATGCCTATGTGGCCGCCGCGAAGCGCATGGCGTATGGTACATTGGACATCGATATGGTAGCTGGCCCCTCTGAGGTGCTGGTCATCGCCGATGAAAGCGCCGATCCCAAATACGTGGCTGCCGACCTGCTGAGCCAGGCGGAACATGACCGGCTGGCTTCCTCTGTGCTCCTTACAACATCACAGGGGCTGGCCACACGGGTGGATGCCGAAATCATCCGTCAGACCAGCTATCTGGGCCGTTCAGAGATCATTGCGGCGTCTCTGCGTGATTTCGGGTGCGCGATTGTATGCCGGGACTTGAAACAGGCGGCAGAACTGGCCAATGAGGTCGCACCGGAGCATCTGGAAATCGTAACGGAAGATCCCAGGTCCCTGCTGCCGGACATCCAAAATGCCGGTGCGGTATTCCTGGGAGCATGGTCTCCGGAGCCTCTGGGCGACTATTTGGCTGGCCCTGATCATGTGCTCCCCACCTCCGGGACCGCGCGATTCTTTTCGCCCCTTTCGGTGGACAGCTTCCTCAAGACCATGAGTGTGGTGGAGTTCAGCAGGGAGACATTGGCCCCCATCCGGGAGGAAATCGTGACAATGGCGGAAGCGGAACACCTCACTGCCCATGCAAACTCCATTCGGGTGCGTTTTGAATAGGGGGAATACGATGGCACGAATTTCCAATATTTCCCGGGAAACAAAGGAGACCTCCATCCAGGCTAGGCTGAATTTGGGAGGAGGAGAGGTCCGAGTGGATACCGGGATCGGCTTTTTGGACCATATGCTCCACGCGATGGCCTTTTATGCGGGATTTGGGCTGGATCTGACGGCGCGTGGAGATCTGAACGTGGACGGCCATCATACGGTGGAGGATACGGGGATCGTTTTAGGCCAGGCCATTCGGGAGGCGCTGGGAGATAAGCGGGGAATCCGTCGTTTCGGGAGCGCTTATGTACCGATGGATGAGGCGCTGGCCTTCACATCGCTGGATTTCTCCGGCAGGGCGTTTTTGGTTTTTGATGCCGACATGCCGCAGGAGCGGATTGGAGACTATGATTCCTGTTTGACCGAAGAATTTATGCGGGCCCTGGCCTTCAATGGAGGAATCACGCTCCACCAAAGGGGAGTTTATGGGAAGAATGCCCATCATATCACAGAGGCGCTTTTTAAGTCGCTGGGTCTGGCGATGAAGGATGCGGTACGTGTGGAGGGGCAGGAGGTCACCTCGACTAAGGGAGTTTTGTAATGTCAAATAGCTTTACGGCAATTGTGGATTATGGAGTCGGGAATTTAAAAAGTGTGACCAATGCCATGACATACCTGGGGATGAAGACATGTATCACCAGTGACGCAAAGGAGTTGGAACGGGCGGATGCCATCATTCTGCCGGGGGTCGGCGCCTTCCCGGACGCAATGGAGCGGCTGCGGGCTCCGGGGTTGGACCGGGTCTTGGCCGTGCAGGCAGAGAAAAAGCCGATTTTGGGGATATGCCTGGGGATGCAGCTCCTGTTTGACGAGGGGGAAGAGGTTAGAGCATGTAAAGGGTTAGGACTTGTCCATGGCCGTGTAAAGCGGCTTGAGACCGACTGCAAGCTGCCCCATATCGGTTGGAACAGCCTTCGATTTCAGAACGGGTCCCCGCTCTTCCGGGGGCTGGAGGATGGGAAATACGTCTATTTTGTACATTCCTACTGTGGCGTAGCCGCCGACGAGGGCGACGTGATCGCCCGTACCGAGTATGGACCTTCGGTGGTGGCCGCGGTATCCCATGGGACTGTGTTTGGCTGCCAGTTCCATCCGGAGAAAAGTGGAGAAACCGGGCTGCAGATTCTGAAAAATTTTGGGGAGTTGAACCAATGATACTTTTACCGGCCATAGATATGAAGGATGGTCGCTGCGTCCGCCTTCATAAAGGCGTGTTTCGTACCGCACATCAAGTGGCAGACAGCGCATTGGAGACCGCAAAGCGGTTTGCAGATGCCGGAGCCAAATGGGTTCATATGGTGGATTTGGATGGTGCGAGGGACGGAGTGAGAAAGAACTTCCCCTATATTTACGAAGTGATTCAGCAGTCCGGCCTGCGGGTGGAACTGGGGGGGGGCATCAAATCCATACCGGATGTCATTACGGTGGTGGAGTCCGGTGCAGCAAGAGCTGTGATCGGCTCCGCCGCAGTCTCACATCCCGAAGTGGTGGACTATGCCCTCTCGCAGTGGGGCTCCGAGAGAGTAGCCGTTGGGATTGATTGCCTGAATGGCAGGGTGCGAACCGCCGGCTGGGAGGAAGACTCGGGCTTGGACTGTGTGGAATTTGCGCGGCAGATGGAGGGAAAAGGCGTAAGGACAATTATCTTTACAGATATTGCGACAGACGGTATGCTCTCCGGCCCCTCCTTTGTGCAGCTCTCTGATCTTCAGCGTGCGGTCAATTGTGATATTGTGGCGTCCGGTGGGGTGACTACGCTGGATGACGTCAGGCGCCTGCGGGATATGGGGCTCTATGGGGCCATCATTGGAAAGGCATATTACGCCGGAACCATTGACTTGGCGGAGGCCATAAAGGAGGCGGGGGCACAATGTTAGCCAAGCGGATCATTCCCTGCTTGGATGTGCGGGATGGCCGAGTCGTCAAGGGAGTCAATTTCGTCCAGATTCGGGATGCGGGGGATCCGGTGGAGTTGGCGCGCTATTATTCCGATCAGGGCGCAGATGAAATTGTGTTTTTGGATATTACAGCCACCAGTGATGGCCGGACCACGGTGGCCGATGTAGTGGAGCGGACGGCGGAGCAGGTTTTTGTCCCTTTGACGGTGGGAGGAGGAATCCGCACACTGGAGGATTTTCAACTTTTGTTGCGGGCAGGGGCGGACAAGATTTCTGTAAATTCCGCCGCAGTAAAGGACCCCACCCTTATTTCGCGGGCGGCGGAACGGTTTGGCTCGCAGTGTGTGGTCCTGGCCATCGACGCCAGAAGCAGAGGCGACGGCACCTATGAGGTGGTGGTGGCGGGAGGCCGCACCCCCACGGGGCTGGATGCAGTGGAGTGGGCCAAGAAAGGGGAAGCACTGGGGGCAGGTGAGATCCTTCTCACCTCTATGGATGCCGACGGGACCAAGACTGGATTTGATTTGGACATGACGCGGGAGGTCACTGCGGCGGTGGGGATCCCCGTGATCGCTTCGGGTGGCTGCGGCTCACTGGAGCACTTTGCCCAGGTCTTTGAGACCACCGGCTGCGACGCCGCGCTGGCAGCTTCTCTTTTTCACTTTGGAGAGCTGACGGTTCCGGTGGTCAAGGAGTTCCTCAGAGCGCGGAATATCCCTGTGAGGTGACGGTATGCTGGATGATATCATCGAGCTGGCTTTGGATGTTGTCGGCGAACTTACGGAGGCCGCATTTTCTTCGGGGACGGGGAGGATCAGGCGAGAGAAGACAATGAAAGCCACCCCAAAGAGGTCGGTAAAGCGGGAGAAAGGCAGAAAAGAGGACCCATGGGATTGGAAAGAGGAGACGCCGCCCTGGGAGAAATGAGAGGAAGGCCATGTTTGAGCTGGATCAACTGTTTCAGAAATCAGATTTGATTCCTGTTATCATCCAGGATGCAGATACAAAAGATGTTTTGATGCTGGGGTTCACCAACCGCGAGGCGGTGGACTTGACGCTAAAGACACGGACTGCATGGTTTTGGAGTCGCAGCCGGAAACAGTTGTGGAATAAGGGGGAGACATCGGGCAACTTCCTCCATGTCGTCAAAATTCTGACGGACTGCGACACCGATACGCTGCTGTATTTCTGCCGGCCGGACGGCCCTGCCTGCCATACAGGGGCCAGAAGCTGCTTTTTTAATCTCATTCAGGAGGACGGAAGATGAACGACACATGGAAAAAGCTTTATACCGTGGTTCAGGACCGCCGTGTCAACCCACAGGAGGGCTCATATACCTGCTATCTCTTTGAGAAGGGACTGGACAAGATACTCAAAAAGGTGGGGGAAGAGTGCAGCGAGACCTTGATCGCGGCCAAAAACGGCATACAGGAGGAGACCGTGGGAGAGATTTCCGATCTGCTCTACCATCTCACTGTGCTGATGGTGGAACAGGACATCCCCCTTGAGGCAGTTATGGACGAGTTGGACCGCCGAAGTCAAAAAATCGGCAATCTGAAAACCTTCCATCAGAGCGACCATGAGAGTTGAGCAATAAAAACCGGGTGTGCGCCAAAAACAAGGGCGCACACCCGGTTTTTATTGTAAAAGCTTTTGGAGCTGCTCACGGCTCAAAAGACCGGCGGTCAGAGCCTCAGTGGCTGCCGATTCTTCTCAAGTCTCCTGCCAGCCTTTGCATACATCGATCCATCCCGCGCTCCCGGCGCACTGTTCCAGCTCAGACAGGGAGAGCTCTACGGCGGAGTTGGCGCTTCCTGCCGCAGGAAAGACAGTGGTGAAGCGCTGCAGTGAGATATCCAGATAGGTGATCACATTGGAGTGCTCAATCGCGAAGGGACATACGCCGCCAATGATATCTCCGGTAAATTCCAGGACCTGATCCGGCGTAAGCATGGTGGCTTTATGGTGGAACTGCCCTTTGAACTTGCTGTTGTCGATTTTGGCGTCCCCGGCGCAGACAATGAGAAGCGCCCCGTCCTCATGGAGAAAGGAGAGGGTCTTGCCAATGCGGGCCGGTTCACAACCCACAGCCTGCGCCGCCAGCTCCACAGTGGCGCTGGAGACGTCAAACTCCCGAATCCGATCTTCCAGCCCCTTCGCCCGGAAAAAGGCGCGCACCTTTTCAATCGCCATGTTACCGGACCTCTCTCTTCTTTTCAGCCTTGGCCAGGAAGCGGTCTACGGCGATGATAAAGCGCCCGTGGACCCCTTTTCCGATCAGGCCGCTCTCGTCATAGGCCGCCACGGAGAAGGTGAGAGCCTTGCCATTGATTTCTGTGAGTTCCGCCTCTGCCCAGACCTTCATGCCGATGGGAGTGGCGGCGTCGTGAGTGATGTCCAGGCGGGTCCCCACGGTGCTCTCACCCTCAGAGAGGCAGCCGGCCGTGGCGCCGACCGCGGCGTGCTCCATCAGGGCCACCATCCAGGGGGTGGCAAATACGGGGACAAGACCGGAGCCTGCGGCGGCGGCAGTATTCTGGTCAGTGACCACGGTCTCGGCACGGCCCTTCAGGCCGATGACAAGCGACATAAGAAACAACTCCTTTGTAAAAGTAGAATTGGTAATAGTGTAGCCCAAATTTCGCCTGTTTGCAAGAGAAAAACCCGTCCGCCGGAAGCACGGCGGACGGGTCATGTGTCAGGAGGCGTTCATCAGACGGACCCACTGATCATTGTAGAGCGTGCGGATCTCAGCTGGCAGGCAGGAGAAGGTTTCGCACTGCTCGGACATAAAGGCCGTGTCGGGATAGGCGAAGGAGTCTTCGACTACCTCGGCCCCCAACTCCTCGCGGACGGAGAGCAGGGGCGTGGAATACCAAGTCTCCTCACAGTTTTTAAGCCCTGCGGCAGTGGAGCACATAAAGTTGATGAACTTTTCGGCGTTCTCCTTGTTTTCAGCGCCTTTGGGAATGCACATGGCGTCCACATAGCGGTTAGTACCCTCACGGGGCAGGGCAAAGGCCAGGACGTCGTTATTTTCTTTCATGGTCAGATAGTCCCCGTAATAATAGACGCCGATGGCCGCGTTCTCGCCCTCCAACTTTTCAAAAATATCATCCATAACATAGGCCTGCAAAAGGGGCTTCTGCGCAATCAACTGATCCACAGCCTCTTCGATTTGTGCGGAGTCTGTGGTGTTATAAGAGTAGCCCAGGCGTTTGAGTGAGATACCAATGGTGTCCCGAGAATTGTCGAGCATAAGGATGTCCCCGGCATATTTTTCATTCCAGAGAACATCCCAAGTCTCCATATCCTCGCCCTCGTCCACCATGGTAGGATTATAGATAATGCCCAAAATACCAAACATATAGGGCACGGAGTAAAGATTTTCGGGATCATATTCGGGGTTCAGCAGGGAAGGGTCGATATCCTGAAAATTAGGGATATGATCAAAATTCAAGGGCTCCAGCATATCCTCCTCGATCATCTGCCCAATCATATAATCGGAAGGAATGATCACGTCATAGCCGCCGGACCCGCCGGCCAACTTGCCATACATCGCTTCATTGGAGTCATAGGTCTGGTAATTGACCTTGATCCCGGTTTCGGCCGTAAAGTCGTCTAGCACCGACATATCGATGTATTCGCCCCAGTTGTAGACGTTGACCACGCCGCCGGAGGCGGCGTTGCCGGACGAAGTTCCGTTCCCACCGCAGGCGGTGAGAGCCAGGGTGAGCACACTGGCTGAGGCCAGCAGCAATGCCAGAGTCTTTTTCAATTGCTTTCTTTTTCCCCTTTCAAAATAATAAGGATAGAGATATACCAAGGGTCATCCGGCCCCAGATACCAAATCAGGAATGGGCGGTGAGGGCTGCCTGCTGCATCTTACGACGGCGCTCTTGGCTGGCTTGACGCAGATTGACGATGACCATCAGAATCACCACAGCTGCAAAGAGCAGGGTGGAGAGGGCGTTGATTTCAGGGCTGACCCGTTTTTTCGCCATGGAGTAGATGACCATGGAGAGAGTCTGGGTCTGTGCGCCGGCGGTAAAATAACTGATGACGAAATCATCGATGGACAAGGTGAAGGCGATGATGAGACCGTTCACCACGCCCGGCATGATTTCCGGAAGAATGACGCTGCGGAAAGCGTGAAAACCGTGGTCGCCAAGGTCCTGTGCCGCCTCATAGATATTGGGATCGAGTTGACGCAGCTTGGGCATGACGGAGAGGATCACATTGGGCACGTCAAAGGTGATATGTGCGATGAGCAGGGTTACAAACCCCATATTCCATTTCACGCCCAGAAGCTGACCAAGAGAGCCGTTAAACGCGGCCACTCCAAACAAAAAAAGGAGCATCATGGATACGCCGGTAATGATGTCCGCGTTGGTCAGAGGAATGTTATTGATGGTCATGAAGACGTTGCGGGACCTGCGCTTCAGATTTCGGAATCCAATGGCTGCGGCGGTGCCCATAATGGTGGAAAGGAATGCGGCCAGGGCGGAGACGGCCAGCGTGACCCAGAGGGCGTTCAAAATCATATCATTATGGAACAGCTCTACATACCAGTCCAGCGTAAAACCGGCCCAAACCGCCTTGGACTTGGATGCGTTAAAGGAAAAGACCACCAGCACCAGAATGGGCGCATACAGAAAGAGAAAGCAGAGAAGAAGAAAAAAACGCCCCAGAATACCGTTTTTTTTCACAGCGTCACCCCCTCCTCTCCGTCACCGAAGTGATTCATAACAGCCATGCAGACCATAACGATCACCATCATGACTAGGGAAATGGCGCTGCCGAGATGGGGGTTATAGGCACTGCCCAAGAACTGCATATCGATCAGGTTGCCCAGCAGCAGCGTCTTGCTGCCGCCCAAAAGGCGGGAGATGGCAAAGGTGGAAACAGAGGGGATGAACACCATGGTGATTCCGGAAAGGACGCCGGGGAGAGAGAGCGGCAGGATCACACGACGGAATACAGTGATGCTGTCCGCGCCTAAGTCCTGCGCGGCCTCGATGACTTTGGGGTCGATTTTTTCAATGACGGAAAAGATGGGCAGAACCATGTAGGGCAGGAAGTTGTAGACCATGCCCAGCACGATCGCACCTTGGGTGTCAATCATCTGAAAGGGGCCCAGTCCCAAAAGACCCAGCAGGGTGTTGATAAGGCCATGGCGCTCCAAAAGAAATTTCCAGGAGTAAGTCCGGAGCAGAAAGTTCATCCACATAGGCAGCATAATGAGCATGTTGGCCATGCGGTGGAGCCAGCCGGATTCCCGCGCCAGCAGATAGGCAAGGGGATAGCCGATCAAAAGGCAGACGACTGTTGCGATGGCTGCGAGAAGAAAAGAACGGCCGAAAGCCGAGGTGTATTGTGCCATATCCTGAAAATTGGACAGAGTAAAGCCGCCGTCGTCGGTGGTAAAGGCATACAGGGTAATGATGAGAATAGGGGCTACCACAAAAAGACCCATCCACCCCACATATGGATAGGAGATCGCCTTATTCTTCATCGGCGTCCTCCGCGTCTTCACTGAGCTCGTCATACTCGTCGCTGTAGGAGCTGTAGTCGCCGAACTTGCCGGAATAGGAGCTCTTTTTCATGATATGGAAGCCGTCAGGATCGATCTTCACGCCGATTTTTGCCCCGACAGGAGAGAAGTCGGTGGTCTGAATGAGCCACTTAAAACCACGAAAATCTACGATGATGTCATAGTGGACCCCCTTGAAGGTGACCTCCGTAACCGTGCCCGTGAGTTGTCCCTCTTCTTCCGGCACGATATCGATATCCTCGGGGCGAATGACCACATCCACCGGCTCATCTTTTTGAAAGCCGCTGTCCACGCAGGAAAATTTCTTTCCATACATGCCTACCACACCGTCGGCATGCATGATGCCGTCAATGATGTTGGACTCCCCGATGAAATCAGCCACGAATGCGTTCTTGGGCTCATTGTAGATATCGGTGGGAGAGCCAATCTGCTGGATGTTCCCCTTGTCCATGACCACGATGGTGTCGGACATGGTGAGGGCCTCCTCTTGGTCGTGAGTCACGTAGATAAAGGTGATTCCCACCTGCTGCTGGATCTTCTTCAGCTCGATCTGCATATCCTTGCGCAGCTTCAGGTCTAACGCACCCAAAGGTTCATCGAGAAGGAGGACTTGGGGACGGTTGACAATCGCGCGGGCGATGGCGATCCGCTGCTGCTGACCGCCGGAGAGAGAATCCACGCTGCGCTTGCCATAGCCGGGGAGATTGACCAGTTCCAGGGCCTCGTTAACCCGCTGTTCGATCTCTTTTTCGGGCACCTTGGCGATCCGCAGGCCGAAAGCGATGTTTTCAAAAAGGTTCATATGGGTAAACAGAGCGTACTTCTGGAATACGGTGTTGACCTTCCGCTTATGGGGAGGAACATCATTAATCCTCACGCCGTCGAAAAACACGTCTCCAGAGGTGGGCGACTGAAAACCACCGATGATCCGCAGAGTGGTTGTCTTGCCACAGCCACTGGGGCCGAGCAGCGTGAGGAATTCCTTATCGTTGATATAGAGGTTGATGGAGTTCAGCACGACCTCATCATCAAACACCATTCTGAGATCCGACAAGCGGATGAGCTCTTTGGACATTTATCCTCCCCCGTTCTGTCAGGAGGCCTGCCTTCACAGGCCCCGAAATCGCACGAAATATAGCAAGCTTCAATATATATGGTATCGCCGGAAAAGTCAATGCAATTCCAAGTAAATTTTTGAAGGATTTTGGGCCAGGGTTTATTACATCTCATCTCGCCTGTACAGGGGCTGAGAAACAAGAGGGAAAAGGTACGTTTTTCTTTGGCTTTCGATCCGGAGCGGCTCCGCCGCTCACAGGTAGATAAACAGCAACCGCCCACAAAGAGAAGAAGGCTTTGTGAGAACCTGGAGGAATTAGTGGCCCTGAAGTACCCGGCGTGATTGGCTGTCGAATTCCGGAACAAAAGGGCAGCGCAGCAACGCCCCCTGACGCAGTGCTTCTTCTGCGTCAGGGGGCGCTTTATCACGGCTCATTTGTTTGGAAGTGTGCGAGTTTTGCCGTTGAATGACGCACCGGGAAGCGCCTTGCCGAAATACTCATCCACAAAATCCACATGATCGACCTGCCAGCTCCGGCCGTTCAAGGGCTCCAGAATACCGGCATCTGTCGTGAAGGAAAAGACCAGACGGTAGGACCACAGCGCCTGGAATTTGCGGTCGTAGCGCCGGTTGTCCCGATTCCGGCCGTATTTTCCGTCCCCCAACAGCGGGTGGCCTGCCGCGGCGAATTGGGCGCGGATTTGGTGAGTGCGTCCGGTCACCAGCTCACACTCTACCAGGGACAGTCCGTTTTTCATCTGAAGGGTCCGATAAAGGGTCACGGCGGTGCGTCCGCCGGTGACTGGATGAGAGTGGACCGTCACCTGGTTCCTGGCCTCATCTTTGACGATGTAGCCCTCCAGCTTTCCGGACAGAGGAGCCATCTTTCCGTGGATGGCGCAGAGGTAATATTTCTCGATCTCCCGATCCTTTACCTTTTGGTTCATGATGCGCAGGGCCTCTGCGGTCTTTGCAGCGATAACGATGCCGCCGGTATTGCGGTCAATCCGGTTGCAGAGAGCTGGTGTAAAGGCGTTTTCCTGTTTCGGATTCCACTCATTTTTCTGGTATAGATAGGCCTGTATATGGGTGATGAGCGTGTTGACATATTCATGCTCGTCAGGGTGGACCACAAGGCCCGGGCGCTTATTGACCAAGAGAAGGTTCTCGTCCTCATAGACAATATCCAGTTGGGGCTGAAAGACGGACAGAAAGGCGTTTTCCGGCGCAGGGGCGTCAAAAAACTCATCATTGATATAGAGTGCAAGCAGGTCTCCCGGATTCAGGCGTGTATCCCGCTTGGCTCCCTTTCCATTGAGCTTCACTCTTTTGAGACGAATGTATTTCTGAGCGAGTGGAGCGGGGAGGAGAGGAACAGCCTTGCCCAGCCAGCGGTCCAGCCTCTGTCCGGCGTCATTTTTTCCAATGGTGAATTCTTTCATAAAACAGGGGGACCTCCGCAGTCATAATTTTGAACATCTGAATGGTACGGCAGCGCAAGGCAGACGAGGCGGCCGGACCGGCGCCCGGCAACGAGGATAACGAGGCTGGATGTGATTTCTGCCCCGAAAAACCCTGCTGGCCCTTATCCACTGAGGATATTGTATCATAAAAAGAAAAAAAGTGAAGAAAGTATTTGACATTGACAAAACTCTTGACTATAATATTTGACGTGCCATTATGCGAGGTGTGCCATGCGACTGAACCTGAAAGACATCATCCACGTACCCGGGGCGGTCCGTCCGTTCGTTTTCCAGTTGGACTTGTCCGACTTGGAGTTCAGCGGCATCCGGCCTATCGACCGTCCCATATCTGTAACGGGACAGGTCCGGAATATGGCGGGTGCGCTGGTGCTGGAGGGGGCAGCCTCCACCACGCTCCACCTGGTTTGTGACCGGTGTGCAAAGCCGTTTACAAGAGAGAAGGTGGTTCCCATCTCTACACTCCTCGCCACCGAACTGGCCGATGAGGCCAACGATGGTGAGATTGTCCTGCTGGACGGTGATGAGGTGGACCTGGGCGAGGTGGCGACCACGGCATTTGTCCTCGCGATGGATACCAAGAACCTCTGCTCAGAGGACTGCAAGGGTATCTGTGCCGGCTGCGGCGTCGACCTGAATGTCGGCGTGTGCCAGTGCAGGCCCGAGGTAGACCCCCGGCTGGCAGTGCTTGCCAAGCTATTGGAGGACAAAGAGAGCGAGTAAACTAGCAGTGCCCGTGAATGGGCAGCCAAGGAGGTGTCACAAATGGCAGTCCCTAAGTCTAAAGTATCCAAGCAGCGCCGCAATAAGCGCCGCAGCTCCGTGTGGAAGCTGGAGACCCCCGGTCTCACCAAGTGCCCCAAGTGCGGCGCTTACCGCCTGCCCCACCGGCTCTGCAAGTCCTGCATGACTTACAATGGCCGCGAGTTCGGCAAGGTCGAGACGACCGAGTCAAAGGCCAACTAAACAGGCAGCAAAAAGAAGAGGGGGAGACCCCTCTTTCTTTTTGTATGCAATTTGGGTAGAATATCAGAGATGAGGAGCAAAGGATGTGAGCCTGTGAGCACAAAGATACAGTCGGTTGATGCGGGAAGCCCGGCGGAACGGGCCGGAGTACACGCCGGTGAGACCCTTCTGGAGATCAATGGTCACCGTGTGGTGGATGTGCTGGACTACAAATTCCACGGGTATGATCCCAGGCTCACGTTGACCCTGCGGGCGGAGAACGGAACCACACGGACGGTGAGGCTGCGCAAGCGGGAAGGGGAGGATATGGGGCTCAATTTTGAGACCTATCTCATGGACTGTGCCCGCTCCTGTGCCAACAAGTGTATTTTTTGCTTCGTGGATCAGCTCCCGAAGGGAATGAGAGACACCCTCTATTTTAAAGATGACGACGCCCGCCTCTCTTTTCTTATGGGCAACTATATTACCTTGACCAATCTCTCGGACCGGGAGGCCCAACGGATCATTGATCTGCACATCTCGCCTATCAACGTCTCTGTCCACGCTACGGACCCGGCGCTACGCTCTATGCTTCTGGGCTTTCCCAACGGCGGGCGGGGCCTGGAGCTGATGAGGCGGTTTGCAGAAAACGGCATCACGATGAACTGCCAGATTGTCTCTTGTCCCGGGATCAATGACGGACCCGCCCTCCGTAAGAGCATGGAGGACTTGGCGGGCATGTATCCGGGGGTAAACAGTGTTTCCATCGTCCCGGTGGGGCTGACACGCCACCGCGGAGGGCTTTATCCACTGGAGCCCTATCAGGCTGATACGGCCGCTGCTGTGGTGGATATGGTGGAGGCATACGGCGCAGACTGCAAAGAGCGATTTGGGACCACTGTATTCTGGTGCTCTGATGAATTTTATCTGAAGGCGGGCCGTGATATCCCGGCGGACGAGTATTATGAGGACTATACGCAGCTGGAAAACGGCGTCGGTATGCTGCGGCTTCTGCGAACGGAATTTGACGCGGCGTTGGGACTGATGGACCCGACGGAGAAGCCGGTATCGCCCTTCTCCACAGCCTGCGGGACCTCCGCAGCACCGTGGATACGGGAAATCGTTGACAGAGCGGCGGAGAAATGCCATACTAAGGGGACGGTGTACCCCATTTTAAATGACTTTTTCGGCCATAGCGTCAATGTCTCCGGGTTGGTTACCGGCGGCGACCTGATCCGTCAGTTGAGAGGTCGGGAGCTGGGGGAACGGCTGCTGCTTCCTGTCAACATGCTCCGCCACGGGGAGGACGTGTTTTTGGACGACGTCACGCTGGCAGATGTGGAGCGGGAACTGGGCGTCAAGGTGACCCCTGTCAATCAGGACGGGTTCGATCTGTGCGACGCGATTTTTGAATATCATGAGGGAGGACGTTCCCATGGCTAAGCCTCTTGTTGCCATTGTAGGCCGGCCCAACGTGGGCAAATCCATGCTCTTTAATAAGCTGGTGGGACAGCGCCTGTCCATTGTGGAGGACACCCCGGGGGTCACCCGGGACCGACTTTACGCTGAGGCGGAGTGGTGCGGGCACACTTTTGATATTGTGGATACCGGCGGTATTGAGCCGGGGACGGACAGCGAGATTCTCACTTTTATGCGCAGACAAGCTGAGATCGCCATCCAAAACGCCACGGTCATTGTGTTCCTCTGCGACATTAAGACCGGCCTCACCGCCTCCGACCAGGAAGTGGCCAACATGCTTCTCCGTTCCCGGAAACCGGTGGTGCTGGCGGTGAATAAGGCCGATCAGGTGGGGCCCACCAACCCGGATATCTACGAGTTTTATAATCTGGGACTTGGAGACCCCATTCCCGTCTCGGCCGTCCATGGTCACGGCACAGGGGACCTTCTGGACGCCTGTGTGCAGCACTTCCCGGAGAACGGGGAGGAGGACGAGCCGGATGATGTGGTCAAGGTGGCCGTCATCGGAAAGCCCAACGTGGGCAAGTCCTCTTTGATTAACCGCATTCTGGGGGAGGAACGGGTCATTGTCTCCAATGTGGCGGGGACCACCCGGGATGCGGTGGACAGCTATTTCGAAAACGAGACCGGCAAATACCTGTTCATCGATACCGCGGGAATGCGAAAAAAGTCCAAGGTCGATGACAGGATCGAGAAATTTTCCGTACTTCGGGCCACTATGGCTATCGAGAGGGCCGATGTGTGCCTCATCCTCATCGATGCCAACGAGGGTGTCACGGAGCAGGATACCAAGGTAGCGGGCCTTGCCCATGAGGCGGGGAAGGCGTCCATCCTCGTGGTCAACAAGTGGGATGCCATTGAAAAAGACGATAAGACCATGGACCGGATGCGGGAAGATATCCGCCGGGACCTCTCTTATATGACCTATGCCCCGATTGTATTCATCTCCGCCATGACGGGACAGCGGGTGCCTCGTCTCTTTGAGCTCATCAATTATGTCAATGATCAGGCCGCCATGCGGATTACCACGGGCATGCTCAATTCTGTCCTAGCTGACGCCACTGCTCGGGTACAGCCTCCTTCGGACAAGGGGCGGCGGCTCAAGATTTTTTATATGACACAGGTGGGGATCAAGCCCCCTCATTTCGTCTGCTTCTGCAACGACGCCCAGCTTTTCCATTTTTCCTATCAGCGCTATATCGAAAATCAGATCCGGAATACCTTCGGGCTGGAGGGGACGCCGATACGGCTGACCATCCGGCAAAAGGGCGATAAGGAGGGATAAGGCTTGGAGTATTTGCCGACGGGGATGAACGACTTTGTTGCTATGTATCTGGGATCGCCGGTCCCAATTTATATCATGGTAGCGATCGCAGCCTATTTCCTGGGCTGTTTTAACGGTGCGGTCATTGTTTCCAAGTATATCCTTCGCAATGATATCCGCAATCATGGCAGCGGAAATGCGGGCCTTACCAACTTTCACCGTGTCTTCGGCGGGGGCCTGACATTTGTGGTCATCCTCTGCGACGTCCTGAAGGCCGTTCTTGCCGTCCTGATTGGCTCCGGACTGTTTGGGCTGTGCCTGGAAAACGCTGTTCTGGGCAAGTACTGGGCGGGACTTTTCTGCCTGCTGGGGCATATGTTCCCCTGCATGTTCGGCTTTAAGGGCGGCAAGGGTATCCTGTCGGGGGGCACCATTGCCATTATGATCGATTGGCGCGTCGCCCTGGTGGTGTGGGGAGGGTTTCTGGTCCTCGCTGCGCTGACCCGTTGGGTCTCACTGGGGTCCTGCTGGGCGGGAGCCTCCTTCCCCTTTGCCACCTGGTTTGTCTACCATGACACCGTATTGTTGGCGCTATCCATTCTCATCGGAGGACTGATCCTGTGGAAACACCGGGCCAACATGGGGCGTATGCTCAAAGGCGAGGAGTCTAAACTATCCTTTCATAAGAAAAAAGAGGGGGTATAGCAAATGAAGATATCTGTGGTCGGCTCCGGCGGCTGGGGGACCGCACTGGCGTTGCTGCTGTTGGAAAACGGCCATGAGGTGACACTGTGGTCTTATGCCGAGGAGGAATCCCACATTCTGCGCGAGACGAGGGAAAACCCCATGCTCAAGGGGGTGGCGTTGCCCGCAGGGCTGGGACTCACCACTGATTTGAGCTGTGTAAGGGGCTGTAAGATCGTTGTGCTGGCCACGCCCTCTTTTGCTGTGAGGAGCACTGCGCACCGGGTGGCGCCGCTCCTGGACGCGGAGACGGTTTTAGTCTCGGTATCCAAGGGCATCGAGAAGGAGACCTCCGGGACACTGACGCAGGCCATTCAGGCTGAAGTCGGGGCGGAGCATCCTGTGGTGGCCCTCTCCGGCCCCTCGCACGCCGAGGAGGTCGGGCGTGGTGTGCCTACAGCGGTGGTCTCTGCCTCAGAGGATCAGGGGGCGGCCGAGCTGGTGCAGGATGTGTTCATGAGCCCCAGGTTCCGCGTCTATGCCTCCGACGACACCGTGGGAGTGGAGCTGGCCGCCGCCCTGAAGAATGTGATCGCGCTCTGTGCCGGTTGCTGCGACGGCATGGGTTGTGGCGACAACACAAAAGCCGCCCTTATGACCCGGGGACTTACCGAGATCGCCCGGCTGGGCGTGGCCATGGGCGGAAGGAAAGAGACCTTTGCCGGACTGGCGGGCGTGGGGGACCTGATCGTCACCTGTACCTCCATGCACTCCAGAAATCGCCGCTGCGGTATTCTGATTGGGAAGGGAACTCCTCCTGAGCAGGCGGTAAAGGAGATCGGTGCCGTGGTGGAGGGCTACTATGCCGCCGCCAACGCGAAGGCGCTTGCCGACAAGATGGGGGTCGAAATGCCCATCGCAGCGGCGGCCTACGAGGTTCTGTATCACGGGAAGGATCCGCATGCGGTGCTGACAGAGCTGATGACACGGGAGAAGAAACACGAAATTGAGGACAGTTGGGTATAGCACGCTCCCCAATACCGCCGTTACCACTTGGCGCCGGGCGGTCCCACCGATTTGAAATCGGCGGGACCGCCCGTTCTATTTCAGTTTCAATTTGAGCGCGCATATCGGCAGGCCCGTCCGAATATACTTGAGTACCTGAGGTAACAAGACGGAGAGGGGCCTGCATCATGGAAAGCGTGTATACAAGAGAGACGGTCCGGCGGCGGTCGGCCGCCCGGGCGTCAGTACACGGGAAAAAACGGCGCAGCGGCGTGGCCTTGGCCCCGCGTGAACGCCGCAGGCTACTTCAGCTCTGTATTTGCACGGTCCTGTTCCTGGTCGTATTTCTCGGGCGAGGCGTTTTTCCTGAGCGGCTGGAGGTGGTTCGCGGTGAGCTTCTGGAGGTGATCCGCTCAGACGCCGACTTTGAGGCGGCTTTTGCAAATCTGGGGAGAGCCATAGAACGGCGTGAACCAGTTGCAGAGGCGCTGGGCACACTGTGGACGGATATATTCTCGGCGGGCGGAGGCCGGGAGCCCTATGTGGCGACAATGGAGAATACTCCCTTTTATCAGCAGGAGCGGGAGTTTCTGCGTTCAAATCCAGACGCACTGCAGAGCATGGCCCGGAGGTTGGGGCTGTCGTTTCAGGCTTCGGAGACGCCTACCTCTACAAAAGAGCCGGAATTAGAGACTTCCCAACCGGAGAGCAGTGCCCAAGCGACGCTGCCTCCTGAACCGGCCCCGGTCTACACCGGCCCCGCACTTCCGGACAATGCCACGATGGAACAGCTCCCACTGGGCCTGGAGGAGACCGCCGCTCCTGTTATGGCGGCAGTCTCCTCTGCTTATGGTTGGCGGGAACATCCTATCGAGGGGGGAGAGAAGTTCCATGCGGGAGTGGATTTGGCAGCGCCCTACGGAGATCCCATTGGAGCATTTGCGGACGGAGTGGTGGATTATATCGGAGAGAGCCCGGCCTACGGACTCTATCTTCAGCTCCGCCACGACGGGGGTGTGACCTCCTTTTATGCGCATTGCAGTAAACTCTGCGTCCAGCAGGGGCAGACGGTGACGCTGGGAGAAAAAATTGCCGAGGTAGGGGACACGGGGGAGACCACCGGTGCACATCTCCATTTTGAACTGCGGCTGGACGGAGAGCTGCTCAATCCGCTTTACTATATTGAGACGGAGTGAGATAAGGTATGCTGCGGCTGGGGAAACTGGAGTGCAGCGGAGGGTTTCTGCTGGCCGCCGCGCTGCTTTTTTATATGGACCCGGGGGATCTCATCCCACTGGCGGCGCTGGCTGCGGGGTTCCATGAGCTGGGCCACTGGACGGCGGTCCGTTTGATGGGGGGGGAGGTCCGCGTGCTGCGCCTCACCGTTACAGGGGGCAATATGGAGCTTGACCATCGGCGCCCTCTGACTTATGGCGGCGAGCTTGCCGCCATTCTGGCTGGACCGGGCGTCAACCTGCTCCTGGCGCTGCTCTGCGCCCGGCTGGGAGGGGAGCGGGAGGCGCTTTATGCACTCTCCGGCCTCAGTTTGGCGCTGGGGTGGTTCAATCTGCTGCCAATCTATCCGCTGGACGGTGGCAGGGCACTGCTGCTAATCCTTTCCGCCTTTACCACACCTGGCCGGGCGCGGCAGGCAGTATGGGGCTGTTCGGTGATCCTGGTCGCACTGTTGCTGGCGGCCGGCATGAGCCTTCTCTGGCGCGGGGGACGCAATCTGACGCTACTAGGCATGGCGCTCTGGCTTTTGTGCGGACTGACACGGCGGGAAGAGAGGCGCACTCCGGTCAAAAAATAGACTTGCTTTTCCATTTTTTTTGTGGTATCATATCTTGGTCTCAATAAAGGGCGGTCCTCTGCGGTTCCGTTTTCAGTGAAAAGCGGTGCAGTGCCGGCACGAACGCCTATAAACAGGAGGAAACAGAAAAATGGATCTGATGCAGAGCTTCAATGAGAAGTACCTGAAAGCCGAACCGCCCAAGGTTGAGGTGGGTTCCACCGTCCGGGTACACATCAAGGTCAAGGAAGGCAACCGTGAGCGTATCCAGGTCTTTGAGGGCACCGTCATTGCCAAGAAGCATGGCGGCGTTGCCGAGACCTTTACCGTGCGCCGCGTCTCCTACGGCGTCGGGGTGGAGAAGGTGTTCCCCCTCCACTCTCCCATCATTGAGAAGATCGAGACCGTCCGTGCCGGTAAGGTGCGCCGGGCCAAGCTCTATTACCTGCGTGACCGCGTGGGCAAGAGCGCCAAGATCAAGGAGAAGCTGTAAGAAGGCGAATACAAAAAAGGAGCGGAAAGCCGCTCCTTTTTTGTATTTGTTTCAAAAAATGTGCCGCAACCCTTTTCTTTGCGCTACATCTTGTGTATAATGAACTTTATGCAATAGTGCGATAAGAAAAAGGCGGTGGACAAGCTGAACATTCAGTGGTATCCGGGCCACATGACAAAGACCCGGCGAATGATCGAGTCTGACCTGAAACAGGTGGACTTGGTGGCTGAAGTGATCGATGCCCGCATCCCTATGTCCAGCCGGAACCCCGATATTGACGAGCTGGCAGGCATCAAACCGAGGCTCATCATTCTGAATCGCGCCGATCAGGCCGATCCGGCGTTGAATAGGGCCTGGGGCAGATATTTTCGTGAGCGTGGCTATTCGGTTCTGGAGACCGACAGCAAGTCGGGAGTCGGGGTGAACCAGTTTTCCGCCGTAATTAAAACGGCGCTCAAAGACCAGATCGCCCGTTGGAGAGAAAGAGGCCAGGTGGGGCGTCCGGTGCGGGTGATGGTAGTGGGCGTTCCCAATGTGGGCAAGTCCACTTTTATCAATAAGGTGGCAAAGAAGAAGTCAGCCAAGGCTCAGGACAGGCCTGGCGTGACCAGGGGAAAGCAGTGGGTGTCCGTGGATACGGGGCTGGATCTGTTGGATACGCCCGGCATCCTCTGGCCGAAGTTCGAGGACCAAGAGGTGGGGAGGAAGCTGGCCTTCACTGGAGCCATCAAAGATGAGATCATGGATACGGAGGTGCTGGCCTGTGCGCTGATGGAGACATTGGCAGAGCGGTATCCTCAGGCCCTGGCGGAGCGGTATCATTTGCAGCCGGAGCCTGACACGCGGGGATGGGAACTGCTGGAGGCCGCGGGCAGAAAGCGCGGCTTTTTGATTTCAGGCGGCGAAGTGGACACTGAGCGTATGGCCAGGGTATTGCTGGACGAGTTCCGAGGTGGCAAGCTGGGACGTTTTACGCTTGAGATACCGGGAGGGACAGAGCAAAATGACAGGGGTTGACCTCTGGCGTGTGGAGCGGGAATGCCGTGCAGATGGATTTCGCCTGATCTGCGGAGCGGATGAGGCGGGGGCGGGGCCCCTGGCGGGAGACGTATATGCTGCGGCGGTGATTCTGCCGGACGGTTTTATGCCGGATGGGCTCAACGATTCCAAACAGGTCAGCCCCAAAAACCGAGAGCGGCTGTTCCAGGTGATTCAGGAAAAGTCTGTGGCGTGGGCGGTGGCGTCGGTGGACCCCGCTGTCATCGATGAGATCAATATCTTGGCGGCCCGATTGTTGGCAATGGACCGGGCGATCCGCGCACTGATTCCGGCGCCGGACTTTGCCCTGATTGACGGAAACTGCGGCAAGGGCATCTCATGCCGTCACAGGACGATCGTCAAAGGAGATAGTATCAGCGCCAACATAGCGGCGGCCTCTATCCTTGCGAAGGTGAGCCGGGATCGATATATGGAGGAGATGGCCCGGCGGTACCCGCAATATGAATTTGAACGACACAAGGGCTATCCGACCAAGCGGCATTATGAGTTGCTTCGGCAGTACGGGCCCTCACCCATCCACCGGAAGAGCTTTCTCAAAAAATTTTATGCGGAGGAAAGCGGATGAACGGGGGCGCGGCTAGGCTGCTGGGCAGATGGGGCGAAGCCGTGGCGGCGGAGGATCTGAGGAGGAAAGGGTGGCGGCTGGTGGCCGCCGGATGGCAGTGCCGTTTTGGGGAAATCGACCTGATTGCAGAAAATAGCAAGTATATTACCTTTATAGAAGTCAAGCTCAGGAAAAATGCCGATTTTGCCCCGGCACGGGCGGCAGTAGACCGGCGGAAACAGGAGCGGCTGCGTACGTCGGCGGAACTGTATCTCTCTCAGCACCCCACGGACCTTCAGCCCAGGTTTGATGTGGCGGAGGTTTACGCGCCGGACGGGATTGCGACGAGAGCGCCGGAAATTATCTACATAGAGGATGCGTTTTGATGTGATTGATCTGTTTGACGGGCACTGCGACACCATATTGAAGTGTTATCTGGAAGGGATGTCTATGTGCCGCAGCCCCGGTCATCTGGATCTGGAGCGGACCCGGAAATTTGGACGGTACGCTCAATTTTTTGCGGCGTTTGGATCTCCGGAGGACATGCCGGGGCGTGCCCTGTGGGAGGTATTTCTGGAGGAGGCCGCGCTGCTTCAGCGGGAGCTGGAGGCCAACTCGGACCGTGTGGCGCTCTGCCGCACCGGTGCGGAAGCGGAAGCGGCGTTTCAAGCGGGAAAGGCGGCCGCCTTTTTTTCCGCCGAGGGGGCGGAGCTTTTGGACTGTGACCTGGAAAAGCTTCGCATTGCCCATAAGATGGGTGTCCGTGCCGTGAATCTCACCTGGAACCATCCCAATGCTCTCTCCGGCACCAACGCCAAGGAGCAGGACCGGGGACTCTCGGAGCAGGGAAGGGCCTTTGTCCGGGAGATGGACGCCCTGGGGATGCTGGTGGACGTATCCCACCTCTCCGATCCGGGATTTTGGGATGTGATAGAGGTCTCCACACGCCCCATTATCGCCACACATTCCAATTCCAGGTCCGTATTTTTCGACACTAGAAACTTGACCGATGCTCAATTTACTGCGATAATAAAAAAGAATGGCGTAGCCGGACTCAATATGTATGCGGGCTTTCTCGGGGAAGCCCCGGGCATAGACACGGTGATTGCCCATTTGGAGCGTTTCCTGTCTCTGGGCGGTGAGCGGAACGTGGCCCTGGGCGGGGACTGGGACGGCTGTACCCGGCTCCCGGAGGGCATCGGCGGCATTCAGGATATGGACAAGCTCTATGAGGCCCTGCTTCGGCGCAACTACAGTGAAGAGCTGGTGCGCGGCCTCTTTTATACCAATCTGATGAGGGTAGTGAACGAAGTATGCAATATGTAAGCACGCGAAACAAGAATCAGAAGTGCAGCGCGGCCCAGGCCATTGCTCAGGGGCTTGCTGCGGATGGCGGGCTGCTGACACCGGAGGTGTTGCCGAAGCTATCCTCTAACGGGCTGGCGACCATGACGGACATGTCCTATCAGCAGCGGGCGGTCTATGTTATGAACGCATATCTGGACGATTTTACGGCCTCTGAACTCTCCTCCTTTGCCTCCCGGGCATATGGACAGGATAAGTTTGATGAGAAGGACGTGGCGCCGGTCCGGCGTGTGGATGAGAACACCTATTGTCTGGAGCTCTGGCACGGGCCCACCTGCGCGTTTAAAGATATGGCCTTACAGATGCTGCCGCATCTCCTTTCCGCTTCTCTGGTGAAAAATGAGGAGCAAAAGACAGTGTGCATCCTGGTGGCCACCTCCGGCGACACCGGCAAAGCCGCGCTGGAGGGCTTCAAGGACGTGAATAAGACCCGTATCCTGGTGTTCTATCCCAAGGACGGCGTCTCCGATATCCAGCAGCTTCAGATGCAGACCCAGGAGGGAGACAACGTGGGCGTCTGTGCCGTGGTAGGCAATTTTGACGACGCCCAAACAGGGGTGAAACGGCTCTTTTCCGATGCGGCCCTGCGGGATACCTTGGCGGGGCGAGGGTTCTTTTTCTCCTCCGCCAACTCCATCAACTGGGGCCGTATCCTGCCGCAAATCGTCTACTACATCTCCGCCTACTGCGATTTGCTGAAGGAGGGCAGGATCCAGAAAGGGGATCCCATCAATGTGTGTGTGCCCACAGGCAACTTCGGCAATATTCTCTCGGCCTATTACGCAAAGGAGATGGGGGTGCCCATCCGCAAGCTGATCTGCGCCTCCAACCGCAACAACGTCCTTACGGATTTTATCCAAACCGGCGTATACGACCGGAACCGGAGTTTTTACAACACCATGTCGCCCTCCATGGATATCCTCATCTCCTCGAACCTGGAGCGGATGCTCTTTGAGTTTACAGAGCGGGATGATGAGGCGGTCAAGACCTATATGGAAGAGCTGTCTGCCAATGGCCGCTACGAGGTGAGCGAAAAGGTCAAAAAGCAGCTCGGCCGCCATTTTGCAGCCGGCTGCTGTGATGATGCCCAGACACAGGCCAGGATCGCACAGATGTGGAAGGATCACCACTATCTCATCGATACCCACACGGCCGTGGCGTTCCATGTCCTGGATCAATACCGGGCTGAGACGGGGGACGAAACGCCCACCGTGGTGGTCTCTACGGCAAGCCCCTTCAAGTTTTGCGACAGCGTGCTGGGCGCACTGGGGGCAACCGAGCTGGTGCAGGGCACAGGCATCCTAGACCAACTGACCGCGCTTACGGGCGAACCGGTTCCGGCTCCTCTTGCCGCCCTCAAGGATAAGGCGGTACGGTTTGACCAGGTGACGGAAAAGGAGCACATGGCCGACCGGGTGCTGGAGATGCTGAAATAAAGAGACTGAGGTGATGGTTTGGCCCTGTTTGCAATTGGCGACCCCCATTTGTCCCTGGGGTCGAACAAACCGATGGATGTGTTCGGCGGAGCGTGGAGCGGGTATGTGGACAAGCTCTCCGCCGGATTTCAGGCGGTGGGGAACGACGACACGGTGGTACTCTGCGGCGATATTTCCTGGGGGATGAGCCTGGAGGAGGCACGGAGGGATTTTGCGTTTCTGGATGCCCTGCCCGGGAAGAGAAAGCTCCTCTTGAAGGGAAATCATGACTATTGGTGGACCACAGCGGCGAAAATGAACCGTTTTTTTGCAGAGAACGGCTTTCAGACGCTGGCGCTTCTCCACAATAACTGCCACTTCTATGGCGAGACAGCCCTGTGCGGCACACGGGGGTGGTTTTATGAGGAGGATCAGGCGGGCCATAATGAAAAGGTGTTCCGGCGGGAACTGATCCGATTGGAAGCCTCTCTGAAGGCGGCGGGGGAGCATCCCAAGCTCTGTTTTCTGCACTATCCGCCCTGTTATGAGGGCTATACCTGCCCGGAGATCATCGCACTTTTGGAACAGTATGGGGTAAAAATCTGCTACTACGGACACCTGCATGGAGGCAGCCATCGCCTTGCGGTGGAAGGAGTCCGGGGGAAGGTGGAGTACCATCTGGTGGCAGCAGACTATCTCCGTTTTGCGCCCAAGCGCATCCTGCCTTAAAATTTTTTCGTTTTTGAAAAAAAGAGTAGAAATGTTCATAATTATCTGGTAATATAGGTAGGATTCTGGCAATGTCGTATTACACATTCAGGAGGAAGTAAGTAGATGAACGTCAAGAGTAAAGAAAAACAGGAGAATAGCGCCATCGAGCTGGTCATCGAGGTCGGCGCCGAGGAGTTTGAGGCCGCGGTGGATAAGGTCTACCGGAAGAACCGGAAGAATATCGCCGTTCCCGGGTTCCGGAAGGGTCACGCTCCCCGCAAGATCATCGAGGGTATGTATGGCTCCGGCGTGTTCTATGAGGACGCCATCGACGAGCTCTATCCTAACGCTTATGCCCAGGCTGTGGAGCAGGAGGGCCTGGACCCCGTGGCCTATCCGAAGGTGGAAGTCCTGGAGGTCGGCAAGGACGGCTTTACATTTAAAGCCTTGGTTACCGTAAAGCCTGAGTACAAGATCGGCGAGTATAAAGGACTCGCTGCGTCGAAAGAGGAAGTCAACATCACCGACGAGGACGTGGAAAATGAGCTCAAGCCTTTCATTCAGCGTGCCACCCGCCTGGTGAACGTGGAGCGCGAGGCCAAAGAGGGCGACACTGTTCTCATTGATTTCGAGGGCTTTGACAACGGAGTGCCCTTTGAAGGCGGCAAGGGGGAGAACTATGCTCTGGAGCTGGGATCTCACTCCTTTATTCCCGGCTTTGAAGAGGGCGTGGTCGGACTCAAGCCCGGTGATGAGAAGGATCTGGACGTGACCTTCCCCGAGGACTACAGCCCTGAGCTTGCCGGCAAGGCCGTCGTGTTCAAGATTAAGGTCCACGAGGTCAAGGAACCCCAGGCTCCGGTGGTGGACGATGAGTTTGCCAAGGATGTCTCCGAGTTCGATACTCTGGAGGAGTTCCGGAAGGATCTGGCGGAAAAACTCAGAGACCGCCGTGAGCATGCGGCTGAGCACGCTTTCGAGGACGCGGTGACGGATGCCCTGATCGGCGTGCTGGAGGTGGAGCTCCCGGAGGCCATGGTGGATTTCCGGGCTGACCAGGTGCTTCAGGAATACGCAGATCGCTTCGAGCGTCAGGGCCTGCCTTTCCAGCAGTATTTGCAGATGACGGGACAGACGCTGGATGCCATGAAGGAACAGGCGAAGGCTGCAGCTGAGCACCAGATCAAATCTGAAATGGCTCTGGACGCTGTGGCCGAAGCGGAGAAGCTGGAGATCAGCGAGGAGGAACTGGCGGACGAGTACAAGTCCCTCGCCGAACAATATGGTATGGAGGCGGAGCAGGTGAAGGCAGCCGCCCCCGCTGAGGACGTAAAGACCACGCTTCTCCGGCGGAAGGCCATGGGTGTGGTAAAGGAAAACGTCAAGGCCGTGAAGCCTAAGAAGGCGGCAAAAAAGAGCGCCAAGAAAGACGTGGAGGAGGAAGGTGCGTCTGCGGAAGAGGCACCCAAGAAGAAGACCGCTTCCCGGGCCAAAAAGGGCACTTCCAAGGTCGGCGAAGCCGAGTAACAATCTGTAGGAATAACCTTCCTCCCGACGGGCATACTTTCTAAGCATGACTGTCTGTCAATGGAAAAGGAGTTTGCGCATCATGATTCAATCCAGCCTAGTACCCTATGTTGTTGAACAGACCAACCGCGGAGAGCGGTCCTACGACATCTTCTCCCGTCTGCTTAACGACCGTATTGTCTTTTTGGGGGAAGAAGTGAACGCCACTACGGCCAGTTTGGTGGTGGCACAGCTTCTCTATCTGGAGGCACAGGACCCGGACAAGGACATCCAGTTTTACATCAACAGTCCCGGCGGGTCTGTCACCGACGGCATGGCTATTTATGACACCATGCAGTATGTAAAGTGTGATGTTTCCACCATCTGCATCGGCATGGCAGCCAGTATGGGGGCCTTTTTGCTCTCCTCCGGAGCGAAGGGAAAGCGATTCGCGCTTCCCAACGCAGAGATCATGATCCATCAGCCCTCCGCCGGCACACAGGGTCAGATCACTGACATGGCCATCCACCTGAAGCGTCTGGAGATCATCAAAAAGCGAATGAACAAGATCCTGGCCGAGAACACGGGAAAGCCGCTGGAGGTCGTGACTGCCGACTGTGAGCGCGATAATTTTATGTCTGCCGATGAAGCCATGGAATACGGCCTCATCGATAAGGTCATTACCAAGCAGTAAAAACGGATTTGACAGGGGAGCGGGGCCGTCGCGTTCCGCTCCCCTGCGCCGCTTAGTATTTGTGGACGGTATTCCGTCCGATTCGAGGTGAAGCCCTATGCCCAAAAACGACGACAAACGTCCGGTCCGCTGCTCTTTCTGCGGCAAACATCAGGAGCAGGTCTCCCGCATCATTGCGGGCCCGGGCGCATATATCTGCAACGAATGCGTCCAGCTCTGCATGAGTATCCTGGAGGATGCCGGAGACGACGTGGAGGAGGAGCGCCCGGATATTCCCGATGTGATCCCTACTCCCAAAGAGATCCGGGATGTGCTGGACGAGTATATCATCGGCCAGGAAGACGCCAAAGTGGCCCTCTCTGTGGCGGTATACAATCACTATAAGCGTATCTACTTCGGCGGTGGAGATGATGTGGAGCTTCAAAAGAGCAACATTCTGCTCATAGGACCCACCGGCTGCGGCAAGACCCTCTTCGCACAGACGCTGGCCCGTATCCTGAAGGTGCCCTTTGCCATTGCTGACGCCACCACGCTGACAGAGGCGGGCTATGTGGGCGACGACGTGGAGAATATCCTTCTGCGCCTGGTGCAGGCTGCCGACTATGATATTGAGCTGGCCCAACGCGGCATCATCTATGTGGATGAGATCGATAAGATCGCCCGGAAGAGTGAGAATACCTCGATTACCCGGGATGTGTCCGGCGAGGGCGTGCAGCAGGCGCTGCTGAAGATCTTGGAGGGAACCGTGGCCAATGTCCCGCCTCAGGGCGGTCGGAAGCATCCTCACCAGGAGTTCATTCAGATCGACACCAAAAACATTCTGTTTATCTGCGGCGGAGCCTTTGACGGCATTGAAAAGATCATTGAGCAGCGCCTGGACAAAAAGACCATCGGGTTCGGCGCAGAGATCGAGAGCAAAAAGAAGAAGGATATGTCGGCCCTTCTGCGGGAGATCCAGCCCCATGATCTTCTGAAGTTCGGCATCATTCCCGAGCTGGTAGGCCGTCTGCCTGTCATTACAGCGCTTCAGTCCCTGAATCAGGAGCAGTTGGTCCGCATTCTGACGGAGCCCAAAAATGCGCTGGTCAAGCAATATAAGAAGCTGCTGGAATATGACAATGTGGATCTGGAATTCCAGCCGGAAGCGCTGACAGCGGCCGCGGAGAAGGCCATTGCGCGCGGAATCGGTGCCCGGGGCCTTCGGGCTGTGCTGGAGGAGGTCATGACACAGGTCATGTATGACGTGCCCTCCGACGCTTCTATTGCCCGAGTGGTGATTACGCCCGAGTGCGTCACCGAACGGGCCCATCCGGAGATCACCCGCGACTCCGACCGTCCCGCCCGTCCCCGCCTGGGCGGCGCGTCTCTGCGGGCCGAACACGGTGGACTTCGGACCCAGAGCAACGTCTCTTAAAACAGATTCTGTCAAGGAAAGCAGGACGGGGGCCGGTCTCCCGCCCTGCTTTTTGTAAAGGAAGTGATTCCATGGCTGTTGAGCCGAATACAGTTGTAACCATGCCCGTCCTGGCGCTGCGGGGACTTACCATTTTCCCCAATATGCTCCTCCACTTTGATGTGGGCCGGGACACTTCAATCAAGGCCCTGGACCAGGCGATGAGCGAGGGGCTGCCCATTTTCCTGGTAGCTCAGCGCGACCTCTCTGTGGAAGAGCCCGGCCAGGAGGACCTCTATCATATCGGTACCATCTCCAATGTAAAACAGATCCTTCGCCTGCCCGGTGGTAATGTGAGGGTCATGGTGGAGGGGAGCAGCCGCGGCCGTCTGCTGGGGCTGAGCCAGAGCGCGCCCTTCCTTCAGGGAGCGGTGGAATACCTGCCCGTCCCTGAACACACTCGCAATACCCCTAAGACGGAGGCGCTGATCCGAAGCACCTATGAGCTCTTTGAGAGCTATGCAGGGCTCTCACCACGCATGACGGGGGATGTCCTCATCAGCGTTCTGGCCAGCGATGATCCGGGTTATATCGCGGACTACATTGCCCAGAACATCGCCATGCGCGCCTCGGACAAGCAGGGAATCTTGGAGGAACTGCGCCCGGTACGCAGATTGGAAAAGCTCTCACAGGCACTGGGTCGAGAGGTGTCTGTGCTGGAATTGGAGCAGGAGATGCAGTCCAAGGTCCGCGACCAGCTTACCAGCAATCAGCGGGATTACTATCTCAGGGAGCAGCTCAAGGTGATCCAGAACGAGCTGGGGGAGGGAGAGACCGGCGATGGCGAGCTTGGAGAGTACCGGGAGAAGATCTCCAAGGCAAAGCTCCCGAAAGAGGTGGAGAAAAAGCTGAACAAAGAGCTGGACCGCCTTTCCAAACAGCCCTTTGGCTCCGCTGAGGCCACCGTGATCCGCAATTATTTGGATGTATGTCTGGATCTCCCGTGGAGCAAAAGGACCCGGGAAAGGACAGATGTGAAGGCGGCCCGTAAAGTGTTGGATGCAGATCACTATGGGCTGGATAAGGTCAAGGAACGTGTCCTGGAGTTCCTGGCGGTCAAACAGCTCGCACCCGAACTGAAAGGACAGGTGCTCTGCCTGGTGGGCCCTCCCGGAGTGGGCAAAACTTCAATCGCTATGTCTGTGGCCAGGGCCACAGGGCGCAGGCTGGCCCGGATCTCGCTGGGCGGGATCCATGACGAGGCGGAGATCCGCGGACATAGAAAAACATATGTGGGAGCCATGCCGGGGCGTATCATTGACGGCGTTCGGCATGCGGGAAGCGCCAACCCTCTCCTGCTTCTGGACGAGATCGACAAATTGGCCTCGGATATCCACGGAGATCCGGCCTCCGCACTGTTGGAGGTCCTGGACGGAGAGCAAAATGCCACCTTCCGTGATCATTTCCTGGAAGTGCCCTTCGATCTCTCCGACGTGCTGTTTATCACAACCGCCAATACGACCGATACCATTCCCAGGCCGCTGCTGGACCGGATGGAGGTCATTGAGCTCTCCAGCTATACGGACGAGGAAAAACTCCAGATCGTCAAAAACCATCTTTTGCCAAAGGAGCTCAAACGCCATGGACTGAAGAAGTCTCAGCTCAAGCTCACGGATGACGCCATTCGGGAGGTCATTACGGGCTATACCCGGGAATCCGGGGTGCGCGTCTTAGAGCGGGAGCTGGCAAGCTTGTGCCGAAAAGCGGCTATGCGCATTGTGACAGGGAATGAAAAGCGTATCTCCTTAACAGGAGATACCGTCTCCCAATATCTGGGGGTACGGAAATATCACCCTGAAAAGCGGGAGACGGGGCGGCAGATCGGCGTGGTCAACGGTCTGGCCTGGACCTCTGTGGGAGGAGAAATCCTCCAGGTCGAGGTAAATGTAGTCCCGGGCTCCGGCAAGGTGGAACTTACCGGCAACCTGGGGGATGTCATGAAGGAATCCGCCCACGCTGCTTTGAGCTATATTCGCAGCCGTGCCGCTCAGTTGGGGATTGAGGCCGACTTCTACAAGACAAAAGATCTGCATGTCCACTTTCCGGAAGGAGCAGTTCCCAAGGACGGGCCTTCCGCCGGCGTCACGATCGCTACCGCCATGGTATCCGCGCTTACCGGCTCAGCTGTAAAGCAGGATGTGGCCATGACGGGGGAGATTACGCTCCGAGGCCGGGTGCTGCCGATTGGCGGTTTGCGAGAAAAGACCATGGCCGCGCTCCGCAATGGTATGCGGACGGTGATTTTGCCCGCCGACAATCTGAGTGATCTGGAGGATATCGACCAGACGGTTCGGAGCGCCCTCCATTTCATTCCGGTGGAGCATGTGGACGAGGTGCTCTCCAGCGCGCTGGAGTTCGAGGCTGTGCAGACGCTGCCGGATCTGGACGGGCTGGCAGGCAGGCATCAAGGGGTGGAGCCCACCCTCAATTTGAAACAGTAACGGGAGTGCGGAAATGATTCATTTACAAAACGCGGAATTTGTCCGTTCCGCGGCGAAAAAGGAGGACTTTCCCCGGGACGGGCTGCCTCAAATTGTCTTTTCCGGCCGCTCTAATGTGGGAAAGTCCTCCGTCATCAACCGCATTCTGAACCGGAAAAATTTCGCTCGGGTGGGTAACGCGCCGGGAAAAACCTCTCACATCAATTATTTCAGGATCGACGGCAAGTTTTATCTGGTGGACCTTCCCGGGTATGGATACGCCAAGGTGTCACAGGCGGAGAAGGCCCGTTGGGCCAGGCTGATCCAATCCTGGTTTGACGATCCGGGCCTGATGACCCTGGGATGTATGTTGGTAGATGCCCGGCACAAGCCCACGGCGGATGACTGTACCATGGGCGAGTGGTTCAAGCAGGCGGGAAAGCCTTTTGTGGTGGTGGCCAATAAGCTGGATAAGCTTAAAAAAAGTGAAATTGAGCCCAACCTCCAGCGTATCCGGGATACGCTGGAAATTGACGCCGATATAGAGGTGATTCCCTTCTCCGCCGAAAAGGGAACCGGCCGTCCGGACCTGCTGGGCCAGATTTCAGCACATTTGGGGGAGGGGCTCTTATGAAGTACGTACGTGTGGAGAGGATGGGAAAGATCAGTTGGGGCGTTTTGAACGGGGATACCGTACACACATTGAAATATCCGCCCTATGCTGGGGATACCGAGTACTATGACGGCAAGCGGTGGCCGCTCTCAGACTGCCGCCTGCTGGCACCCTGTACGCCGGGTAAAATCGTCTGCTTGGGTAAAAATTACGCCGATCACGCCCTGGAGATGGGCGGGGCCGCTCCAGAGACCCCGATTGTCTTCATGAAAACGCCCAATTGTGTCAACGACCCGGAAGGAGATATCTGTATCCCAGCCTTTGTTGGGCGCCTGGATTATGAGGGCGAGCTGGCATTTGTCATCAAGAGGCGGGCCAAAGAAGTGAAAGCTGCTGACGCTTGGGGGTATATTCTGGGTTTTACCTGCCTCAATGATGTGACTGCCCGGGACATCCAGGCGGCGGATGGCCAGTGGACCAGAGGCAAGTGTATGGACGGCTTTGCGCCAATGGGACCTGTGATCACGGATGAAGTGGACCCCACGGCGCTGAAAATCCAGACCCGCCTGAATGGGAATACGGTCCAGAGCGCCAATACCGCGCTTTTTCTAACGAAGATCCCTGATATGTTGGCTTTCATCACTGCCGGGATCACCCTGGAGCCAGGGGATGTGGTGTCCACCGGTACGCCGGCCGGGATCGGTCCCATGTGCTCCGGCGATACCGTTGAAGTGGAGATCGAGGGCATCGGCGTACTGAGAAACCATATTGTGTCGCAATAAGGCGATATGCCGGAATGCGTTAATTGGGGGGAAAGAACCGCGATGGAGGACGAACTGAAAATCAAAATGTATTCCTTCACGATGGACTGCAAAGACCCTTATGAACTGGCGAAATTCTATGCGCAGCTGCTCGGATGGGAAATACCATTTCACAGTGAGGAATATGCATGTATCGGCGCGCCGGGAACGGCGCAGGGGGGATACCCCGGTATTACATTCCAACAAAACTCAGAGTATGAACCGCCCGTATGGCCGGAAAGGTCGGGAATGCAGCAGCAAATGGCGCATTTGGACTTTGCCGTGAATGATCTGGAAAAGGCTGTTCAACATGCCGTCCGCTGTGGAGCGGCGGTGGCGGAGGAACAATTTTCCGACGCCTGGAGAGTGATGCTTGATCCTGCCGGTCATCCATTTTGCTTATGCCAAATGAAATCCATGATGGAGAGCGCTTGTTTTGCTCTGCGTTAGGAAAAAAGACCTGCATTTTTGCATACTCTGCTTTGTGCTTGCCCCGAGCATACAGTCCGATCCCTAACCATCTTTTCCTGAAAAAGAGGCTGCGTTTATTGTGTTCCTCATAGGAATAGCAATATTTCATGCCTATTTGCTGCATTACCGCTCCGCAAAATTTAAAATTTTTATATGCTTCGCAGCATCTCTGGTGCTACACCTCGACACCCCATCCTGAAACGCATTCCCTCAGCAGAAATATCCCGTGTTTTTGACAATGCGACCTGTGTTTTGGCCATATCATAACGCCCTGGCCATATTCTATTGACAAATGGGATGAATATAGAGGCATTCAATTCCCGGTCATCAGTCCTGTCGTCCTTGTTGGCTGCCTGCGAATCCTTTCCGATGGCTATTGTCTTTGGCGAGATGGAGAAGTTTACTCCCTATTCCTTGTCTCCGGTATTCCGGCAGTACCAGCAATTCTGTAATTGTTCCAAAATAATACCCCAACTATATTGTATTTTGGCGCACAGCCGGGGCTGGAAGCCTTTTATGAAAAAAGGGTGCAGGAAGAAACAGTGGCAGCCCAAAGACTTTTGGGCCACATTTAGGATGTACCAGTTGAGTCTTGACGGTCAGAAGGACAGAGTCTATAAAAAATATTGGGATCTTTATGATACGTATTCCATAGAAAAAATATAATGGATTCATTTGAAGGGTGGTTACCAGTTTTTATGGTGACTGCCCTTTTTGGGCCTTTTCAACGAATGATTTGGGAGAGGGGACTGCCTCTGCTCCTCCTTGTGCTTTTCGGGAAAATCTGCTATACTAAAATCCAAAATGTCTGGGAGGCGGTCCATTTGCTGCGCCATATTCCCTTGGGAAACATGAATAATCTGCGGGACCTGGGTGGATATCCGGCTGCAGGAGGCCGCGTCACCGCTTGGGAGCGACTGCTGCGCGGGGACAATCCAACTGGTCTGACGGAAAAGGACATCGAATGGCTGGTGGACCGAGATATCACCACCGTCATTGATCTCCGCAGCGAGGAGGAGACAAAACGCAAGCCGGATCAGTTGGCGGGAGAAACGGACTTTCGTTACTTTCATGCCCCCATGCTGGGTGGAGAGAGAATGCCGAATCTGGAGAGAGATGTGGGACGTGGCTACTTCCAGGTCCTGGATCGAAAGGAGAGTGCCTGCCGGATCTTGCGCCTCATTGTGGAGGCGCCCGGAGGCGTGCTTTTTCACTGTACGGCGGGAAAAGACCGCACCGGAATGGTGGCCGCGCTGCTGCTCTCTCTGGCCGGAGTGAGCCGGGAGGATATCCTGGCAGATTATCAGGTATCTGAGATCTATCTGGCGGAGATCATTCGCCGGATCAGGATGTCTGTTCCAGATCTTCTCCCCTTTGCCGGGATGTCAAAAAGCAAGTATATGGCCGAATGCCTGGCGCTGCTGGACGAGGCGTATGGCTCTGTGTCCGGCTATCTCCGTGCGGTCGGACTCTCTGAGCGGGAAATGGCCGCACTTCGTGCCAAGGTTCTGGCCTGACAATATTAGAGAATAGGGAGGACCTTCTTTTGGGTTCTTTTTCAGATTTTGCACAGAATATGGACTGGGCCGGTCTCGCTGATCTGCTGCTCCAAGTGGCGGCGGTGCTGCTGTGCCTGACGGTTCACGAGACCTGCCACGGTCTCGCCGCTTATTCCCTGGGGGATCCCACAGCCAAAGCACAGCACCGGCTGTCGCTGAATCCTCTGCGGCATATCGATCCCTTCGGTGCGCTGATGATGATTGTGGCGGGGTTCGGTTGGGCAAAGCCGGTCCCGGTGGATATGCGCTATTTCAAGCACCCCAAGACAGGAATGGCGGTCACGGCGCTTGCAGGTCCTGTCTCCAATCTCCTGTTGGCCTATGCGGCGCTCACTTTGAGGGCCGCACTGATCGGCGCTTACTACACAGGTGGCCCTGAAGGGCTGGGCACAGCCATTGACTTTTTGGCCATGACTGCTGTTCTCAGCGTGGGGCTGGGGCTATTCAACCTCATTCCGTTCCCACCGCTGGATGGCTCCAAGGTAGTGGAGGGCTTTTTGCCGGACCGGATCTACTACGGTATCCTCCGCTACGAGCGGTGGGGGATGCTTCTTCTTATGGCGATCCTGTGGACCGGCGTTCTCAGCACGCCGTTGGCCATTGCCAGAGATTGGGTACTGGATCTGCTGGTGAAGGGGTCCTCCTGGCCATTGACGCTGATGCTTGGATAGGAGAGGGGGAGCGCACTGTGGACAGTCCCATCTATCACCTGGAAAAAGTGGTAAAGGCTCGTGCGGAGGCTTTGGAGGACTTTACCGGCCCCCTTGATCTTATCCTCCATCTTCTGAGCAAAAATAAAATGGAGATCAAGGATATCCAGATCTCGGTGATCCTGGAGCAGTATCTGACCTGGATGGAGCGGCGCAAGAAACTCGATCTGGAAGTGGCCAGCGAGTTCGTGACCATGGCGGCCCAGCTTATTTTCATTAAATCCCGGATGCTCCTGTCCATCCATGACGAGGAGGCCCTCTCTGAGATGGAACAGCTCATTGCCTCCCTGGAGGCCCACCAGCGCCATGAAAACTATATGAAGATCAAGTCGGTGATCCCAGAGTTCACCGGTCGTTATGCGCTGGGCCGCGACTATATCACAAAGGGACCGGAACAACTTCCGGTGAATCGGGCCTATCGCTATGTCCATGACAAGGATGACCTGCGCCGGGCCATGATGACAGTCCGGGAACGTATGGGCAGTCAGATGCCGCCTCCCATGAGCGCCTTTGAGGGGATTGTGGGTAGGGAGCCCTATCCGGTAGCGGACAAGGCGGGGGAGCTGTTGAGCCGCCTTATGCGCTTGGGGGTGACTCGGTTCCGCTCCCTCTTTCAGGGAAATCGGAGCCGGTCCGAAGTAGTGGCCACCTTCATCGCCGTGCTGGAATTGTGCAAGGCCAAGCGAATTCGCTTGGCGGGGACCGATGAGGACTGTACCGTAACATGCACCGGAGAGGGCGAAGCAGAGCTGGAGTTTTCCACGGACGCATACTGAGGCCGGGAGAAGGGGAGCGCATATGGACCTGAAAGAAATTGAGTCCGCTATGGAGGGCATCCTGTTCGCAGCAGGAGAGCCCGTGGGAGTGGAGCGGATTTGTCTGGCGCTGGAAATCGACCGGGCCACGGCGGATGCGGTGGCCCAGAAACTGATGGATGCGTACAGCTATGAGCGCCGGGGCATCCGCCTCATCAAGCTGGACAGCAGCTATCAGCTCTGCTCTGCGCCGGAGTATGCCGAACTGATTCGAAAAACCTTTGAGAGCCGCAGGCCGGCCAAACTCTCTCCGCCTGCTCTGGAGGTGCTGTCTGTTATCGCCTACTATCAGCCCACGACGCGAGCTTACGTGGACCAGATCCGCGGCGTGGACAGCTCGTATACCGTGAGCTTGCTGCTGGACCGAGAGCTCATTGAGGAGTGCGGACGCCTGGCTGTGCCGGGAAGGCCGATCCTATACCGCACGACCACTACCTTTTTACGCTCTTTTGGGCTCTCCAGCCTGGAGGAGCTGCCGGAACTCCCCAGCGCCGGCCCTGAGGATGGACAGATCACACTGGAAATGCAGGCGGCGCTGGAAAAGCTACGGGGTGAGCAGACGGAAAATCTAACCGATGAGGAGCTGCTGGAAGCCGCGCGGGAACTCTCCGCCACCGAAGCAGATATCCCGGCAGCGGAGGAGTGAAGCGGGGTGAAGGCGTTGCTGATTCTAGGCGCGGTCTTCTTTGGGCTGCTGCTTTTTTCCCAGGTCCGCGTGGGCGGAACCGTGGCGTATGCAGAGCAGGGGCTTCAGATCCTGATACGGGTAGGGCCTCTGCGCATACGGGTATTCCCTGTAAAAAAGAAGAAAGAGAGACCATCTGGCCCAGGCACAGGGGCAAAACCAGAGCGGAAGTGCAAAGCGGATGCAGATGCGGTGCCGGAGCCGAAGGACACTCTGGAGTTGGTGCGGCAATTTTTGCCTCTGGCGGCTGATGCCGCTGGGAGCCTCCAAAAGAGGATAAGAGTGGATGATCTGGATCTGACACTCACGATGGCGGCGTCCGATCCAGCCATGGCTGCGGCTGCCTTTGGCGGCGCCAACGCAATACTTGGTATGGTAATCCCACTTTTGGAGAACAATTTTAATATCAGAGAGCGGAAAATCCGCACCGCGGTGGATTTCGACAGGCACAGCCCGGTCATTGCCATTCGGGCGGCGCTTTCGCTCTCCATTGGGCAAGGGATCGCCTTTGCCGTCCATTTTGGACTGCGGGCACTGGGCCTTCTGATAAAAAGAAACCGGGAAGCAAAAGCAAAGACAGCCGCTTGAAAGCCGAGCTGACTGTACACAAGTTAAGAAAGGGCGATATTTTATGGAAAAGAATCATCCCATCGGCGACCTGATGTCCACAACGATGCAGAAGATCCGGGAGATGGTGGACGTCAACACGATCATTGGGACTCCCATCCGCACCGACGATGGGATCACGCTCATTCCGGTCTCCAAGCTGTCGTTTGGTTTTGCCTCCGGCGGCAGCGACTTTATGACCAAAAATCAGAAGCCGGAGGCCGACAATGCCTTCGGCGGCGGCAGCGGGGCCGGAGTCAATATCTCCCCGGTGGCCTTTCTCATTGTCAAAGGAGATACTGTAAAGCTGCTGCCCGTGGCACCACCGGCGGGAAACACCGTGGATCGTGTGGTGGAGCTGGTGCCGGAAATGTTCGATAAGGTCACTGGTTATATGGAGAAGAATAAGAAAGAGGATAAAGACACCTTTTAAGTTTCATACTAGTGTCATCTCTGTGGTTTGAGGTGATGCCTGAATGAAACGTGTCTGCGCGGCTGGGCTGGCCACCTGCCTGCTGCTTTTCCCCCATGCTGCTGCCGTCTCCGGTCCGCCTTCTGTCTCCGCCGCTTCCGCGATCCTTGTGGATGCGGAGAGCGGTCGGGTCCTCTATGAAAAGGATGCCCACACCCGGCGGCTCATCGCCAGCACCACCAAGCTCATGACTGCCCTGGTGGCGGCAGAGTCGTGCATCGACTTGGGTGAGAACGTTACGGTGGAGTACGCCGATACGCGTACAGAGGGCTCCTCCCTGTACTTGCAGGTAGGGGAGCAGATCACCGTGGAGGCGCTTCTTTATGGCCTGCTGCTCCACTCCGGAAACGACGCGGCCCTTGCCCTTGCCCGATACTGCGGCGGAGATGTGGAGACCTTTGTGGAACAGATGAATCAAAAGGCCCGGGAGCTGGGCATGGCAGACAGCCATTTTGAAAATCCCAACGGGCTTAACGCCGACGGGCACTACTCCACTGCGGCGGATATGGCCCGTCTGGGGATCGCCTGTATGGAGAATGAGACTGTGGCCAAAATCGTCGCCACCCGCTCGATCACGCTGGGAAACCGGACGTTTGTCAACCACAACAAGCTTCTCAGTCAGTATGAGGGCTGTGTCGGAATGAAAACTGGCTACACACAACTGGCGGGGCGGACCTTGGTCTCCGCCGCGCGGCGAGACGGCCAACTGCTGGTCTGCGTGACCCTGAGCGATCCCGATGACTGGCGGGATCACGCCGCCCTTTTTGACTACGGCTTCTCCACATACCCGCGCCAAGTGCTGGCCACCCGAAACCGAGACTTTCGGATGCTGCCTGTGGCGGGCAGCCTGGTCCGCTTTGTGGGTGTAAAAACAGCGTCAGACGTCTATTTTCCACTGACAGAAGGGGAGAAAGTCCGGGCTGAAATAGAGCTTCCGGAACAGGTCCAAGCTCCAATCGAGGCGGAGGTCCCGGCAGGGCGGCTGGTCTTTTATGTGGGGGAAGAACCTGTGGGAGAGACGCCACTGGTCTATGCTTCCTCGGTCCGGCGGGACGCTGCGGATAAAAGGCCCCCAATCCGGGAGCTCCTAAAGTTCTTCTTCCCTTGAAATACCTTGCGCGGGAATCGCCCGCGCGCTACATAACAGAAATGAGGTGCCCTCATGGAGGAACGCCTGCAAAAACTGCTATCTGCCGCCGGGCTGTGTTCCAGGCGGACAGCGGAGGAATACATCGAGGCCGGGCGGGTTACCGTCAATGGTCGAGCCGCCAAACTGGGCGACAAGGCCGATTTGGGCCGGGACACCGTGGCCCTGGACGGCACGGAGATCGGGCCTGCGGCGGAGCCGGTCTATCTGATGCTCAACAAACCCAGGGGGTATGTCACCACCCTTGCCGATGAACAGGGGCGGAAGACGGTGGCGGAACTGGTCTCCGGCTGCGGAGTTCGGGTATGGCCTGTGGGACGACTGGATCTGGATTCCGAAGGACTGCTGATTCTCACCAATGACGGGGCGCTGACACACCGGCTTATTCATCCAAGCCATGAGGTGGACAAGCAGTATCTTGTCATGGTTGCGGGAGACGTGGAGGCGGCGCTGCCCATACTGTCCAGGCCCATGGAGCTGGACGGCATCGCTCTGGCGCCTGCCAAGGTGGACAGGCTGGGGCCTAATGTGCTCTCGGTCACCATTCACGAGGGGCGCAATCGTCAGGTCCGCCGGATGTGCGGTCAGGCTGGGCTCACCGTCAAGGCCCTGCGCCGGGTCCGTGAGGGGGGTGTTCAGTTAGGTGGCCTGAAACTTGGGCAGTGGCGGCATCTGACGGAAGAAGAGATATCCGCTCTCTATTCCTTGTAAATTATGCAAGAAAAAAACCGTCACTTGCAAAAATATCTTGCTTTTCGTCTGGTTTCCCGTTATGATAGGGACTGGCGGCGAGACCGCCTTAAGGTTTAGCCGTCCAATCACTCCCCAAGGGTGGGGAAGGAAGCCTGGGGGTGTCATCCATGACACGCGATATTCTCTCAGTCATTCAAAATAGTATGCCTACCTTCTCCAAAGGGCAAAGGCTCATCGCGCGCTTTATCCTGGAGTCCTATGACAAAGCGGCGTTCATGACGGCCAGCAAGTTGGGAAAGACGGTCAATGTCAGCGAGTCCACCGTCGTGCGCTTTGCCGCCGAGTTGGGTTATGACGGTTATCCCAGCATGCAAAAGGCACTGCAGGAAATGATCCGCAACAAATTGACCTCTATCCAGCGCATTGAGGTGGCGAACGACAGGATCGGGAATCAGGATATCCTGTCCATGGTCATGCAGTCGGATATTGAAAAGATCCGGATGACCTTGGAGGAGACAGACCGGGCCAGCTTTCGCCAGGCGGTGGACGCCATTCTTTCCGCCCATCGGATCTATATCTTGGGTGTGCGCTCAGCGGCAGCTTTGGCCGATTTCCTGGGCTTTTATTTCAATCTGATCTTTGATAATATCGTTTTGGTACATACCACCTCCGCCAGTGAGATCTTTGAACAGCTTCTCCGTGTGGGGCCGGAAGATGTGGTCATCGGGATCAGCTTTCCGCGCTACTCCAGCCGAACGGTAAAGGCCATGCGCTTTGCCAAGGACCGGGGGGCCAACGTCATTGCCCTGACCGATTCCGAGGCGTCGCCCCTGGCTGAAGCGGCCACCGAGACCCTGCTGGCCAAGAGCGATATGGCCTCCTTTGTGGACTCGCTGGTGGCCCCGCTGAGCTTGGTTAACGCCCTCATTGTGGCGGTAGGCCGTCGGAGGAATGAGGACGTGGAGCAGATTTTTGCCGACTTGGAGCAGATCTGGTCGGAATATGGCGTCTATGAACAGGTAGAGGAAGAGAATCATTGACGGGACAAAAAAGAACGATTGTCGTAATAGGGGGAGGCGCCGCGGGCATGCTCGCGGCGCTGACTGCTGCTCAGAAAGGGGCTTCCGTGACGCTGCTGGAGCGCAACCAGAAGGTGGGCCGGAAGCTTTATATCACAGGTAAGGGGCGGTGTAATCTGACCAATGACTGCTCCGTTCAGGAGGTCCTTGCCAACATACCCCGAAACAGCCGCTTTCTCACCAGCGCCGTCACCCGTTTTCCACCTTCCGAGGTAAAGGCGCTTTTTTCCAGCTTGGGTGTTCCGCTGAAGACGGAGCGGGGCAATCGGGTTTTTCCGCAGTCGGATAGGGCCGCGGACATCATCGACGCACTTTTCTTTGCCCTGCGGAGACAGCGGGTCTCCATTGTGCAGGACAGGGCGCAGCATATCCTAGTTCAGGAGGGCCGGGTTCGGGGCGTAAAGGCGGAGCACGGCACTTATGGCTGTGACGCCGCGATTCTCGCCACCGGAGGCTGCTCCTACCCACTGACCGGCTCCACCGGAGACGGCTATGAAATGGCCGGCGAATTGGGACACACGATCCTGCCGGCCAAGCCATCTTTGATCCCTCTGATCATGGAGGGAGAAGAGTGTCCCAGAATGCAGGGACTGTCCCTGCGGAATGTGGGTCTCAAGGTAAAAAGCCACAAAGGGAAACTCATTTACCAGGAGCAGGGAGAATTACTCTTTACCCACTTTGGCCTTTCCGGCCCTCTTATCCTCAGCGCCAGCGCGCATATGCGGGATTTTGAGCGAGAACATTATACGGTGAGCATCGATCTGAAGCCGGCACTGGACGAGCAGACCCTAGATGCCCGATTGGTGCGAGAGTTTGCTGAACAGTCCAATCGGGCATTTCACAATGTGCTGGAACGCCTTGTTCCCAGGCTGCTCATCCCCATCCTGGTGGAGCGCGCGGAGATTCCGGAGGAAACGCCGGCCAACTCTATTACCAGGAGCCAACGCCGCCGCCTGTTGGAGCTGCTGAAGGGGCTCAATTTTACAGTCCAGGGCCCTAGAGGCGTGGAAGACGCCATTGTGACCAGCGGAGGCGTCAAGGTATCTGAAGTCGATCCGCACACCATGGAATCCAAACTGGTGAAGGGGCTTTTCCTTGCCGGGGAGCTCCTTGACGCAGACGGTTACACCGGAGGCTTTAACCTGCAAATTGCCTGGGCCACCGGCAGGGCGGCAGGGGAGGCGGCTGCGGACATGGAACGGTGACGCAGCGGGCATACTTTTGATGCGGGAGGCATAAGAATGGGTTTTATAAGTGTCGCGGTAGACGGTCCGTCCGGAGCGGGGAAGAGCACCATGGCCAAACGTCTGGCCGAGGCATTGGGCTATGTATACGTGGATACAGGGGCGATCTACCGCACGCTGGGCCTTCTCGCCCGGAGAAGCGGTACAGATCCGGAGGACGCGCAGGCAGTGAGTGAACTGCTGAAGCGGGCAGATATCCAGCTCCGCTACGAAGCAGATGGGCTGCAGCATATGTTATTGTCCGGGGAGGATGTGACGGCCGAGATCCGGCTGCCCGAGATATCCCAGTATGCCTCGGCAGTGTCGGCCCAGCCGGCGGTGCGGGCTTTCCTGTTGGACATGCAGCGGGACATGGCAAAGCATTTCAATGTGATCATGGATGGAAGAGACATCGGCACGGTGGTTCTTCCGGATGCACAGGCCAAGATATTTCTTACCGCGACCCCAGAGGACAGGGCCTCCCGCCGCTGTGCCGAGCTGGAGGATCGGGGCACGCCTCAGGATTATGAGACGGTGCTGGCGGAGATCGTGGAGCGGGACCGCAAGGACAGCACACGTGCCGCGGCTCCGCTCCGAAGGGCGGAGGATGCCGTTCTGGTGGATACCACGGGGAAATCCCTGGATGAGAGCTTTGCGATACTGCTGGACGCCATCAGGAGGAAGCTGGAAGCATGAGAATGTTCTATGCGGTGATCTACACGATCATCTGGCCTTTTTTCAACTTGGTTCATCCCCATCGCGCCATTGGGAGGGAGCGTATCCCGGAGGGTGGCGTACTGGTCTGCGGCAATCACACATCGCTGTCGGATCCCCTGTTCCTGGCGTTTGCCTTTCATAAAAAGTATCAACTCCGCCCGATGGCTAAGGCGGAGCTCCTGCGGGTACCGTTTATCGGATGGATTTTAAAGCGGGTCGGCGTGTTCGGCGTGGAACGGGGCAAATCCGACGTGGGCGCCATCAAGCAGGCCATGAAATATCTGAAAGAGGGAGAGAAGGTCCTCCTCTACCCGGAGGGGACCCGGGTCCGCGCCAGCCGCGGAGAGGAGAGCGAACCCAAAACCGGGGCGGCCATGTTGGCGGTGCGGTGCGGCGTCCCCATCCTCCCTGTGTATGTGCCGGAAAAAAAGCGCTGGTTTGGACGGACGCCCGTGGTTATCGGCGAGCCCTATCTGCCTCATGTGGAGTCCCGCAAGGGAACGCAGGAGGAGTATGAGGCCATCACGGCCGACCTGATGGCGCGGATTCGGGCGCTGGAGGTACAGACGATATGAGGCTGGAACTCGCAAGGTCCGCCGGGTTTTGTTACGGCGTCCGGCGGGCGGTGGAGCTGGCCGAGTTGGCTGCCGACCGTGAGAAGCCATGCTATATGCTTGGCCCTGTTATCCATAACGATCATGTGACGGCGCATTTGGAGGAAAAGGGTATTGTCTGCCTTCCGGACGTCAGGGATATCCCTCCGGGCGCCGCTGTGATTCTCCGTTCCCATGGAGAGGGAAGGGCGGTATACGACGCACTGGCGGCCAAGGGGTGCAAGACCATTGACGCCGCATGCCCCAATGTCACAAAGATTCACCGCCTTGTGGAGCGCGCAGAGGAAAGCGGCAGGCAGCCTGTCATCATCGGCGTCCCTACCCATCCCGAGGTGGTCGCTATTGCCGGATGGTGCCGCTCTCCCGTCGTGCTGGAGGATGCGGACGCCCTGGGGGGCTGGCTGGATGAGTGCCCGGAGCGCCGCAGCAAAGCGCTGGCATTTGTGTCCCAAACGACCTCAACACAGAAAATTTGGGATGCGTGCAGAGAAAAAGTAAAAAAAGAGTGTACAAACGCTGAAATTTTTGATACAATATGCAGTGCTACGTATGTACGGCAATCGGAGGCACAGGAACTGGCCGCCCGCTGCGATGCAATGATCGTCATCGGGGACCGAAAAAGCTCCAATACCAGACGGCTGGCCGAGCTGTGCCGCGCACTCTGCCCCAGAGTGGTCGCTATAGAGGGGGCGGAGGAGCTGGAACCTTCCTCTTTTCAGGGGATGGCTTCTATTGGAATCACTGCGGGCGCTTCCACGCCCGGGTGGATTATAAAGGAGGTCTATGACAAAATGAGCGACGAAATCATGGAGATCGAGGAGTCCTTTGCTGATCTGCTGGAGAAATCGATCAAAACTTTAAATACAGGAGAGAAGGTCACCGGTGTCGTTACTGAGATCACGCCCACAGAGATTTACGTGGACCTGGGCACGAAGCATGCCGGTTACATCCCTGTATCCGAGCTGAGCGACGATCCCACTGTGAAAGTGGAGGATATCGTGAAGATCGGCGACGAGATCGAGACCTATGTCATGCGCGTCAATGACGCCGAGGGCGTGGTCACCCTGTCCAAGAAGCGTCTGGATACTGTGAAGAGCTGGGACGACGTGGAACAGGCCCGTGAGGAGGGCACCATTGTCGAGGGCGTCGTCACTGAGGAGAATAAGGGTGGCGTAGTCGCTTCCGTCAAGGGTGTTCGTGTGTTCATTCCCGCCTCTCAGACCGGGCTGCCCCGTGACGCCGCCATGAGCGACCTGCTGAAGAAGAAGGTCCGCATGAAGATTACAGAGGTCAATCGGGCCCGCCGCCGTGTCGTGGGCTCTATCCGTGCTGTGGAGCAGGCGGAGCGTGCCGAGAAGTCTGCCAAAGTGTGGGCTGAGATTGAAAATGGGAAGCGTTATTCCGGTGTGGTAAAGTCCCTGACCTCTTACGGCGCCTTTGTGGACATCGGCGGCGTGGATGGCATGGTCCACATCTCCGAGCTCTCCTGGAGCCGCATCAAGCACCCCTCTGAGGTGGTGAGTGTGGGGGATCCCGCAGAGGTGTACGTGATTTCCTTCGATCCTGAGAAGAAGAAGATTTCTCTGGGTATGAAGGATCGGAGTCAGGACCCCTGGACCGTATTCACCTCTAAGTACGGTGTGGGTGACGTGGCGACCGTCAAGGTCGTAAAGCTGATGACTTTTGGCGCTTTTGCTGAGATCGTCCCTGGCGTGGACGGGCTGATTCATATCTCTCAGATCGCCGACCACCGTATCGATAAGCCCGGAGATGTGCTCTCTGAGGGACAGATGGTGGATGTCAAAATTACCGACATCGATATGGAGAATAAAAAGGTCTCTCTGTCCATTCGCGCCCTGCTGGAAGACGCCCGCGAGGCCAAGGCGCAGGAGGGCGATGACGCCGTGGTCGCGACCTCTGATGACGAGGGTACCGAAGTGGCTCCCGGCGCTGTTGAGGAATAAAAAAAGTCAAATAGATAAAAATACCCCGTTTCCTTTAGAGAAACGGGGTATTTTTATCTATTATTTACTGGGGCTGCCCCTGCTTTTTACTTGCAAACAGATGGCAAATGCTTTATAATAAACTTGTTAAGAAGATTTGTCAAGTTATTTTTCGCACGATCAGGGAGGTGGTTATCATGTTTCAGGTAGGAGATAAGATCGTTCATCCGATGCATGGTGCCGGTGTCATTGATAGCATCGTCACCAAAAAGGTCAATGGAGTTGTGAGGGAGTATTATATTTTGAAGCTTCCGGTGGGCGGGATGCTGGTCATGATTCCCACCAGCAATAGCGAGGAAATTGGCGTCCGCCCCGTGGTGGACAAGGATGAGGCGGATCGGCTCATTGCCTCCATGCCTGACATCGAGGTGGACATGACCCAGAATTGGAACCGCCGTTATCGGGAGAATATGATGCGGATCAAAAGCGGCGATCTGCTGGAAGTTGCCAAAGTAGTCAAGGGCCTGATGCTTCGCGATGTGGACCGTGGACTCTCCACAGGGGAACGGAAGATGCTCCACTCGGCAAAACAGATCTTGATTTCCGAGCTGGTCCTCTCTCAAAATACCAGCTACGAAGATGTAGAGGCCCGCATAAATACGGCGCTGGCGTAATAGGATTTTTCTGGCGATCCCCGCATGTCTAAAAGGAGCCGAGAGGCTCCTTTTTTGCGAAAGGAGTTGCGGCTATGGCCCCGATTTTTGACCGTCTGCGGCGGAGAAGAGCGGATATGCCCTTCTGTACTGCAGTAGTGCCCGCAGCCGGATCCTCTACCCGCATGGAGGGACAGGATAAGATACTGCTCACTTTGGGAGATTATCCTGTGCTCGTCCGTACTTTGCAGGCCCTGGAGACCTGTACGCGGATTCAGGAGATCGTGGTGGTGACCCGAGAAGATATCATCGTTCCGGTCAGCCAGCTGTGCCGGGATTTTGCCCTGGAGAAGGTCACCCATATCGTGACCGGCGGCGCTACCCGCACGCAGTCTGTACTCAACGGTATCCGCGAAGCAAGCCCTCAGGCGGGGCTGATTGCCATTCATGACGGCGCCCGTCCTTTTGTCACGCAGGAGGTGCTGGAAGAGGTCATTGACCGGGCCGCGCAGTGCGGTGCAGCGGCACCGGCCGTTCCTGTTACGGATACGGTGAAGCGTGCCATGAACGGCATAGTGGAGGAGACGGTGGACCGGGATACGCTGTTTGCGGTGCAGACCCCTCAGGTATTCGAGGCATCTCTGATCAAGGCTGCCCTGCAACGTGCGGTGGAGGAGGGGGTCACCTTGACCGACGACTGTGCCGCAGTGGAGCGGCTGGGCATGAAGGTAGCCCTCACCCGCGGGGACCGGGCCAATATAAAGCTTACCACCCCTACTGATCTGGATTTGGGGCTGGGTATTCTCAATGGAAGAGGGGAGTTCGTGTGAATGCATTTCGGATTGGGCACGGCTATGACGTACACCGCCTGACAGCGGGGAGGAAGCTCATTCTGGGCGGGGCGGAAGTCCCGTTCGACCGGGGACTCCTGGGGCATTCCGATGCTGATGTGCTCACCCACGCCGTCATGGACGCGTTGCTGGGCGCTGCCGGGCTGGGGGATATCGGTAAGCTTTTTCCGGATCATGATCCCGCCTATGCGGGGATCTCCAGTCTGCTGCTGCTGGACCGGGTCGTGGAGCGGCTTGGAGAGGCCGGATACCGTGTGGGAAACGTGGATGCTACTCTGGTGGCCCAGCAGCCCAAACTGGCCGCCTTTATCCCACAGATGCGCCAAAATCTGGCCAAGCATTTGGGTGTTCCTCAGGACCAGGTGAATGTGAAAGCCACCACTGAGGAGGGGCTTGGCTTTACGGGTACGGGCCAGGGAATGGCGGCCCACGCCGTGGCTCTTTTGGAGTGCAACTGATACGACGATGAACGGCGGGGCTGAAATGCCCCGCCGCTTTTCTGTCCCATCTGGCGGCAGCACGGCATACAATGCTCCAGAGAGGAGCGTAATGCCAATGGTCTATTATCTCATTATATGCCGCTCGCTGACCTACGCCCAGCGTACGGCCGCCGTTTTGGAGCGTGCTGGAATTACAGCTCGGATCCTACGTTCTCCCAAAAGCATCGCCGGCGAGGGGTGCAGCCATGCAGTAAAGGTGTCTGAGCGCCGTCTTGCCGAGGCACTGGTGCTCCTCAACCGGGCAGAGCTGAAGCCGAAACGGGTCTATATTACAGAAGAGGACGGAAGCTACCGCGAGGTGGGGCTATGATTTATCTGGACGCAGCAGCGACAACGCTGCAAAAGCCTTCCGCCGTCGCCCGTGCCTCCGGCTACGCTATGGGGCATATGGCAAGCCCGGGCCGTGGAGGCCATCCGCCCGCCATGCTGGCCGCAGACACGGTTTTTGCCTGTCGGGAGCGGGCGGCCGAGCTCTTCCATGTGAGGGAACCCGACGATGTAGTTTTTACTATGAATGCCACCCACGGGCTCAACATTGCCATCAAGTCCATTGTAAAGCCCGGGGACACCGTACTCATCTCCGGTTATGAGCATAATGCGGTCACGCGTCCGCTGGCCGCGATTCCCAATGTGCGCGTGAAGGTGGCCACCTCGCGGCTTTTCGACCCTCAGGAGATTCTGCGCCAGTTCCGTGAGCAGCTCACATCGGAGGTCGACTGCGTCATCTGCAACCATGTCTCCAATGTTTTCGGTTATGTGTTGCCGGTGGTTGAAATTGCCGATCTCTGCGCCGGGAGAGGAGTCCCCTTCGTCCTAGACGCCTCCCAATCCGCAGGGAGCATGCCGATCTACATGGACCAGCTTCGAGCCTCCTTTATCGCCATGCCGGGCCACAAGGGGCTCTACGGTCCCCTGGGGACCGGCATCCTGCTCTGCGATCACGAGGTCATCCCCCTGCTGGAAGGTGGGACTGGGTCGCTGTCTGCCCGCCAGGAGATGCCGGACTTTCTGCCGGATCGGCTGGAGGCCGGAACGCAAAATGTGACCGGGATTGCCGGATTGCTGGAGGGGCTCCGTTTTATCCAGCGCAAAGGCCCCGAGGTGATCCTGAATCATGAAAGATTCCTGGCTGCCCGGTGTGCGGATGCCCTGTCAGCTCTGCCGGGTGTGCGCGTCTTTGCGGCGCCCCGCCTCTTCTGCCAAGCGGGGGTGCTCTCCTTTCAGGTGGACGGCATGGACTGTGAAGATGTGGGGCAGGCACTGGGAGAACAGGGGATTGCCGTCCGTTCCGGGCTCCACTGCGCGCCGCTGGCGCACCGCTCCGCAGGGACGCTGGATGTCGGGACCGTACGGGTCAGTTTTTCCGCCTTTAACTCCAGCGGAGATGTGGACGCGCTGGCCGGAGCTGTGGCGCGGCTGCCCAGACGCCAATAAAAGCATTCCAAAGCGTATTGTCTGTGCGAGTGCACGCGGTTCTTCGCCGCGCGCCCTCGTACTCTTTTTTTCAGGCTTTTTCTATGAAATTAAGGGAAAATTAATGGGCGGAGTTCTTGCCATTTGCAAGAGGATACAGTATAATATTTGAAATGGGCGGGTAGCGTTTTGGCACCGCCCATCGTGCACACTCTGAGATGTGGGAGACATTGGAAATGACTGAATTGCTGTGGGGGATGTGGCAGTACATCCTGACTTTTAACATTTCCATTTTTGACGTACTCGATGTGGCGATCATCGCCTACATCGTTTATCGCGTATTGATGTTGGTCCAGCGCAGCCGGGCCGCCCAGGTGGCGAAAGCCATTTTGCTGCTGCTGGTGGCGCTGGGTCTCTCCTACCTGTTGCAGCTCAGAGTGATCAACTTCGTGCTGAGCCGTATGGTAGAGATGGGAACGCTGGCGCTGGTTGTGGTCTTTCAGCCGGAGATCCGCCGTTTCCTGGAGCAGTTGGGCAGCAGCAGGCTGGGGGATATGTTCAGCCGCGAGGAGGCGCCGCCCGACGTGGAGAACGCCATCACACAGACGGTACAGGCCTATACGTCCCTCTCCAAGGATAAGGTGGGCGCGCTGATGGTCTTTGAGCGAAAGGTCCCGCTGGACGATATCATCAAAACCGGCACCATGCTGGATTCCACCGTGGCGGCGGAGCTGCTGAAGAATCTTTTCTGGAACAAGGCCCCGCTGCATGACGGCGCGGTGATCGTTCGGAACGGACATATCGTGGGCGCGGGCTGTGTACTGCCGCTGTCCGGGAACGTCAATCTCTCCCGGGACCTGGGGATGCGGCACAGGGCCGGAATCGGCATGAGCGAAAATTCCGACGCGGTAGTCGCCATTGTATCTGAGGAGACGGGATCTATTTCCGTGGCGGTCAACGGTATGCTCAAGCGGCACTTGGCCCCTGAAACTCTGGAGCGGCTTCTGCGCAACGAGCTCCTCCCGCAGGAGGAGTCGTCCTCCAAGTCCTCCATACTGACCTCGCTATTCAAGTCGAAAAAAGGTGACAAAGACGATGGGGAAGAAGTTCACGGAAAGTAAAGCCTTCAATATCATCCTAGCCGTCCTCATCGCCCTTGCGCTATGGGTTTATGTGACCGCCATTATCGGTCAGGTGGGCAGCATGACCATACGGAACGTGCCCATCACCCTGGTGGGTGAAGATGTGCTCAACTCCAAGGGGCTTATGATCGACGCAAGCACCAAGCTGACGGTCAATGTGGGCATCACGGGAGGGCGTTCGGCGCTGGTCGCCATTGCCTCCAACTCCTCGGAGTTCATCACTGCTCGGCTGGATGTGTCCGAGATCAGCGAGGCAGGGGAGTATGAGCTTCCCTGCAAACTGGGACTGGAAAATACGCTTACCAGCGGCGTCCGTCTGGATGGAGACTCGACCCAGACCATTCGGGTAGTCGTTACGAAAATGCTGTCCAAGACCATCGAGGTGCGTGGCAATTTCACCGGTACAGTGAAAGACGGCTATCGGACCAATACGGTGGAGATCACGCCCAGCACGGTGCGGATCCAGGGGCCTGAGGCATTGGTCAATCAAATCGACTACGCGCAGGTCACCATAACGGGTGAGGAGCTTACAAAGACAGTCAGCGGTGAAATGAGCTTTGACATGATTTCCTCCGATGGGGAAGTACTGAAGAGCGATGAGATCAGTTCCAATGTAAATACCGTCAGCGTAGTGCTGCCTGTAGTCAAAACGCTGGAGATCCCTCTCACGGTGGATTTTATCTATGGCGGAGGCATCACGGAAGAGAACTTTGCGCGATATGTAGAGCCCTACGTTGATATTCAACCCAACACCATTCAGATTTCCGGCGAGGAATCCGACATTACGCCCCTGGAGGGGAAATCCATCACTTTGGGTAAAATCGATCTGGCGGATGTGGTCCAGGAGAATCAGACCTATACCTTCCCCATTGTTCTTGCATCCGAACTCTCCAACGACAGCGGTATCAGTGAGGCCACTGTGACCATCAGTGTCAAGGGCCTGGAGACCAAGACCGTGGAGACTTCGAATATCGAGGTCATCAACGTGCCCGAGGGATTCACCGCGTCGGCCGTGACTCAGTCTCTGCAGGTGCAGGTCCGCGGCCCCGCCGACGCTTTGGAAACTGTGGATGGTTATCAGCTCCGGGTGGTGGTGGACCTCGAGGGTGAGACGCTCCGGCAGGCGCAGTTCCCATTCCAGCCAAAGATCTATTTGGATGGGGAGAGCACCTGTGGGGTGGTCAACGGTGCAAACGGATATATCGTAGTGGTCAATATTCAATCGCAATAGGAGAAATTGCTATGACACAGACTGCACAAGTAAAGCAGACCTTCCCAAATGGAACCGCAGTTGTGGCGGTGGTACGTCAGGGGGCCTGTGCCCATAATTGTTCAGAGTGCGGCGGCTGCATGACCGCTCAGCAGCCCACGGTTACCGCTCTGGCCCAAAATACCGTAGGCGCCAGGGAAGGAGAGCTGGTCGTGGTGGAGACGGAAAACGCCAATCTTATGGGAGTTATCGCCTTTGTCTATCTGGTCCCCATGGTTCTTCTGGTGGCCGGATATTTGGCCGCCCAGGCGTTCGGCCTGACGCAGGGCTGGTGTATTTTGGCCTCTGTGGCGGCCTTTGCCGTCAGCATTTTGATGGTGGTAGCCTTGGACCGTTCTGTCAAGCGCCGGAGGGCGCTTCAATTCCGGATCGTCCGGTTAAAGAGCGCCTGATGTTCGGGTATGTAGTCCCGCTCAGAGGAGAGCTCAAGGTGTGGGAGCTGGATGCCTATCAGGCGGCCTATTGCGGACTCTGCCATACGTTGGGACGCCGTTACGGCTTTTTGCCCCGGCTGCTGCTCAGCTATGATTTTGCATTTCTGTCGATGCTCCTTTCGACAGAGAGCGCCCGCCCTATAACGCAGCGGCGGCGCTGTATCGCTTGCCCCATCAAGGGCAAGCAGGTCTGCCGGGAAAGCCTCAGCTTGGATATCGCTGCCGATGAGAGCGTGATTCTCACCTATTGGAAGCTGATGGACGGGGTGGCGGACGCCTCTTTCTGGAAGGGACTGCCCTCGCGTCTCCTGGTGCTTCTGCTCCGTCCGTCTTATCACCGCGCCGCCAAGCGGCGCCCCGATTTTGACAGCTGGACGGCGGCATGTCTTGAAGAACTGAGATTTTTGGAGAAAGAGCGCTCCGGCTCCTTGGACCGTACGGCGGATACCTTTGCCCGCATTCTGCGGGCGGCAGCGCCAAGCACTGGAACAAGTGACCGTGACCGGGCGGTGGGGCAGCTTCTCTACCACGTCGGCCGCTGGATCTATTTGACAGATGCTTGGGACGACCTGGCGGAGGACCGAAGTCGGGGAACCTACAATCCCGTGGCCGCCCGCTGGCCGGACGGCCCGGAGGGACACAGAGAGGAATTGCGGACCACGTTGCGCCACTCCTTGAACCTGGCGGTGTCTGCCTGCCACTTAACGGATTTTGGCCCCTGGAGTGGAATCGTCCTCAATATTCTCTGCCTGGGACTTCCCATGGTGGAGGAATCCGTATTTCGGGGCGAATGGCGCAAGCGCAAGAAAGAAACAAATGGGAGAATGAGCTATGAACGATCCGTATAGCGTACTGGGCGTCGATTCCAACGCCAGTGATGAAGAGATCAAGCGGGCCTATCGAGAACTGGCCCGAAAATACCATCCGGATAACTACCAGAACAATCCGCTGGCGGACCTCGCTGAGGAAAAAATGAAGGAGATCAACGAGGCTTACGATGCCATCAACAAAATGCGCTCGGGCGGAACTTCATCCGCTTATCAGTCCTCTTACCAACAGCAGACGACCTATCAGCAGCAGAGCCGTTCCTACTCCGCCGGAAGTACCATCTACGCCCGCGTGCGGCAATCCATCAATCTGGGAAACTTGAGTCAGGCGGAACAGCTCCTTCAGTCTGCTCCCACACAGGATGCCGAATGGCACTTTCTCATGGGGAGTATCGCCTACCGCAAGGGCTGGCTGGATGAAGCCATGCAGCAGTATCAGATTGCCGTCAATATGGAGCCGGGGAACCCGGAATACCGGCAGGCCTACAACATGATGCAGCGGGGAGGACAGGCCTATCGGCCCTATGGGTATGCCGGGGGGGCGGACTCCTGTGACTGCTGCACCACCATGTTGTGTCTGAACTGCCTGTGCGGCGGCTGCGGCAACTGATATGAGAAGACAACGACAGGCCGCTTTCAGCGTGGCCTATACGGCCCTTCTGGCGGCGCTGTCTCTGGTGATCCTCTATGGTTCCTGCCTCGTCCCCACGGGGCGCGCGGGCGTGGTGGGATTAGCGGGGCTGCTGCCTGCAGCAGCGGTGATTTCCGGCGGCCCAAGCTCCGGCGTCCTCTGTTACGCCGGGACCGGTATCTTGGCGTTTCTGCTGCTGCCCGACAAGGGAAACGCACTCCTGTACCTGCTGTTTTTTGGACTTTATCCTCTGGTGAAATACAGCATAGAGCGAATTCGGCGCTTACCGTTGGAGCTGGTCTTGAAGCTCGCCTTTTTTAACGGTATGCTGTCTGTCTTTTGGTTTGTACTTCGTACCATTTTTTTGTCCGCGATCCCACTGAGCACACAGTCACTTCCCCTGCTCTACCTGGGGGGGAGCGCCGTATTTCTGATGTATGACTTCGGCTTTTCCAAGTTAATTGCCTTTTATATCGCCCGGGTGGACAAACCGCTGCGCAATGGGCGATCTGCAAATTAGTACGAAAGAAGAAAGGGGAGACCGCCGGTGGTCCGCAGTATGACCGGCTATGGCAGGGGAGAGGCGGTTTTGAACGACCGAACCATTACAGTGGAGGTCCGTTCCGTCAACAACCGTTACCTGGATTGTACCGTCAAGATGCCTCGTGCCTATATGTTTGCGGAGGATGCGATTAAAAGCACCGTCCAGCGCAGTATTTCCAGGGGGAAGGTAGATATTTTCGTCACCATCAACAGCACCAAGGCGGACGGAGTGATCGTCAGCCTGAACCGGCCGGTGGCCGACGGCTATTATGCCGCGCTTACAGAGCTTCGAGACACCTATGGGCTCCGGGACGACATTTCCCTGTCCCTGCTGTCTCGGTTTCAGGACGTGTTTTTTGTGGAGAAGGCCCCCGAGGACGTGGAGGCCGTCGCGGCGGATATCTGTGCCGTACTGGATATGGCTCTGCAGGACTTCAACGGCATGCGGGAGCGGGAGGGCGCCAAGCTCTCTGCCGATATTCTCTCCCGCGCCGGAACTATTGAGGTGCTGACGGCCCAGGTGGAGGCACAGTCCCCTAAAACCGTAGCGGAGTATCGCGGCAGGCTCGAGAACAAAATGAAGGAAGTCCTCCAGAACACCCAAATCGATGAGAGCCGCATCCTTACGGAGGCCGCCATTTTTGCTGATAAAGTTGCCGTTGATGAGGAGACCGTGCGTCTGCACAGTCATCTCTCTCAACTGCGCACGTTGTTGGAGCAGGACGGACCGATGGGGCGGAAGTTGGATTTTCTCATTCAGGAGTTCAATCGTGAGGCAAACACTATCGGCTCCAAATGCAATGACTTGGAGACTGCTCGACATGTCATCGACATCAAGGCAGAAATCGAGAAGATCCGGGAGCAGGTCCAGAATATCGAGTGAGGGAGGCGGAAAGCATGAAGCTCATCAACATTGGATTTGGCAACATGGTCTCCGCCAGCCGGCTGATTGCCATCGTAAGTCCGGAGTCGGCGCCCATCAAGCGGATGATACAGGAGGCCCGGGAGCGCGGTGTGCTCATCGACGCGACCTATGGCCGACGTACTCGGGCCGTACTGGTTATGGACAGCGACCACATCGTTCTTTCGGCGATCCAGCCGGAGACGGTGGCCGGCCGCTTGAGCGGCGGCAGGGATGCCGCGGATCCCATACCGGAGGAGGACGAGGACTGATGGCTCTGAAAAAGAAAGCCAAGGGACAGCTCATCGTCCTGTCCGGTCCCTCCGGTGTGGGGAAGAGCACGGTGATCGCCGAACTCCTCGGACAGAGGCAGGACATCCACTTTTCCGTCTCCTTCACCACCCGAAAGCCGCGGGTGGGGGAGGCAAACGGCGTCAACTACAACTTTGTGGAACGGGACGAGTTTGAACGCATGATTGCTGACGGCGAACTGCTGGAGCATGCAGAGTATGTCAACAACTATTACGGCACCTCTCTGAAAGTCATCCAGGAAAAGCTGGACGCCGGCGTCGACGTGCTTTTGGATATCGAAGTCCAGGGTGCGGCCAAGGTGAGGAGCAAATGTCCCGACGCCGTTTTGATTTTCATTATTCCGCCCTCTTTTGAGGAGCTCTCCCGGCGCCTCCGCGGTCGAAATACGGACAGCGAAGAGGTCATAGCCGGCCGGCTCCAAAAGGCGAGGGAAGAATATAAGCAGATACCCAAATACGATTATCTGGTGGTCAACGACAAGGTATCCGCCGCTGCGGAGGAGATCATCTCCATCCTGATCGCGGAGGATTGCCGGACCAAGAACCGCATCCATCTCATAGAAGGAGTGTGACTTTTGTATGATGCTCTATCCCGCAATGAAAGATCTGCTCAAGCAGGTGCCCAGCCGCTATCAATTGGTGAACGTGGTGGCCCACAGGGCCCGTGAGATCGCCGCCGATGCCGACGAGCAGGGCTATCCCCTCAACGATAAGCCGGTGTCCATCGCCATCCGTGAGATTGCCGAGGGCAAGGTGGATTTGAGCGTACCGGAACAGCATTGACGGATACAAGGCAAGTGCCGAGGGGCCGCTATCCCCGGTACTTGCCTTTTGTGGACGAAGGAGGTCGCGGAATGGAGCATGTCAGTATCGCCCGGGTGGCCCTTGCCGCGGCGACCTATGCGATCGACAGGCCCTATGACTATCAGATTCCCCAGGAGCTGGAAGGACGCGCCGCCCCGGGAGTACGGGTCATTGTCCCTTTTGGAGCGGGAAACCGCCGCACAGAGGGACTGATTTTGGCCCTGACAGACGAAACCCGTCTGGAAAAGAAGATAAAGGCTGTCCTTACCGTTTTGGATGATGCGCCGGTGCTGGGTGCCGATGGCATCAAGCTGGCGCTCTGGGTCCGCGACCGTTTTTTCTGCACGGTCTATGACGCGGCACGCGCCATGCTTCCTGCCGGACTGTGGTTTTCCATTCAGGACAGTTACCGTGTGGCGGAAGGTGTAGACCGGGAGCGATCCTATGATGCGGCCGGCCGCTCCGACCATGCACGGCGGATTCTGGATCTGATTTGGGCTGCCGGCGGCTCCGCCGAATTGGGACAGATCAGAGCGGCTTTGGGGACCAAAGATCCAAATCCAGCGCTCCGCCAACTCACCGAGCAGGGGATACTGGTCCTGGAGACCAGCGCCTCCCGCGGCGTGGGGGACAAGACCGAACAGGTAGCCGCGCTGGCCCTTCCAGCGGAGGAGGCGTTGGCTTTGGTGACGCCCAAGCGAAAGACCGCTCCGCTGCGTTACGCTGTGGTAGAACTTCTCTGTGGGCTCGGGAGCGCGGCATCCAAGGAGATCTGCTATTTTACCGGAGCATCCCCCGCCACCCTGCGCGCCCTGGCGAAAAGCGGGATCTTGACGCTGGAAAAGCGCGAGGTATTCCGACGTGTGTCTGCGGGCGAAGTCGAGCCGGCGGCGCCGCCGGTCCTCAATCAGGAGCAGCAGACAGCCTTTCTGCACCTGGACGCACTTGCCCGGGCGGAAAAGCCGGCGGTGGCGCTTTTATACGGCGTCACCGGGAGTGGTAAGACCCAGGTCTATATCAGCCTCATCCGTGCGGCGCTGGACCGTGGCGAATCTGCTATGGTGCTGGTGCCCGAGATCGCCCTGACGCCCCAGCTCCTGCGTATCTTCTCCGCCCACTTCGGGGAAAATATTGCCGTTCTTCACAGCTCACTGAGAGCAGGGGAGCGGTATGACGAGTGGAAACGGGTCCGCTCCGGCCGGGCCCGTGTCGTGCTGGGCACCCGCTCCGCTGTGTTCGCGCCGCTGAAAGATCTGGGCCTCATTATCCTGGATGAAGAGCAGGAGGCCTCTTATAAATCAGAAAATACGCCCCGGTACCATGCCAGGGACGTGGCCAAATATCGTTGCGCCAGGAATGGAGGGCTGCTGGTGCTCGGGTCCGCCACGCCGTCTATAGAGACCATGTATCTGGCAAAGAGCGGAGTCTACCATATGGTTACCCTCTCCCGCCGCTATAATGAGCATGCCCTTCCCCATGTCTTTGTCACTGATATGAAGGAGGCGCTTCGCAGCGGAAACGGTACCTCCATCAGTGCGCGCCTGCACAGGGAACTGGCATCCAATCTGGAACGCGGAGAGCAGAGCATTCTGTTCTTGAACCGGAGAGGGGCCAGCCGTATGGTCTCCTGTGGGGAGTGTGGCGCCGTTCCCACATGCCCAAGGTGCTCTGTCCATCTGACATATCATTCAGCCAATGGGCGGCTGATGTGCCACTATTGCGGCCATTCTGAACGGCTGCCGGACCACTGTCCGGAGTGTGGTGGTGCCCTCAATTTTATCGGAGTCGGAACACAGAAGGTCCAGGAGGAGCTGGAGTCGTTGTTTCCAGGGGTGGAAGTTCTGAGAATGGATACCGATACCATTTCCGCCTCTCAGTCCCATGAGGCGTTGCTCTCCAGGTTTGAAAAGGAGAAGATTCCCATCCTGGTTGGGACACAGATGGTGGCGAAAGGCTTGGATTTCGAAAATGTAACTCTGGTGGGTGTCATCGCGGCTGACCTTGCCCTGTATGTCGATTCCTTTCGCGCCGCGGAGCGGACCTTTTCTCTGCTTACACAGGTGGTCGGCCGGGCGGGGCGAGGCGGAAAGACGGGGCGGGCGGTCATTCAGACCTATACGCCCGACAACGACGTGATCCGATATGCGGCGTCTCAGGATTACGACAGCTTTTTTGAACAGGAGATCGACCTGAGAAAATTGATGGAGTACCCACCTTTCCGGGACCTCTTCGTGCTCACGGCATCGGGGCTGAACGAGGCTTCGGTGCTCAGAGCCTGCCAGCAGCTTCGGCGCAGCCTGGAGCGATGGATCGCCGTCTGGCCTTCCCCGGAAAACCGCCCCAGACTTTTGGGGCCCGCTCCTGCAGCGGTGGCCAAGGTCAACCACCGCTATCGCTACCGCCTGACCTTGATGTGCCAAAATACCAAGGAGGTGCGGGGGCTCTTGGCGCAGATGCTGCGCGCAGCGAACAGTGATAAAGAAAACAGGGGCGTATCCATATTCGCGGATGTGAACCCCTATGATTAGTTGGATACGGAGGAATGCAACCATGGCATTGAGAAAAATTTTGACCGACCGGGACCCGGTGCTGCACAAGACATCCCGTCCCGTTACTAATTTTGACGACAGGCTCCATGATTTGCTGGACGACCTCAAAGAGACCCTCGCCAACGCGGGCGGCGCCGGCCTTGCAGCTCCCCAGGTGGGAATTCTGCGCCGCTGCGTCATTGTGGTGGACGAGAATGATGAGATGCTGGAACTGGTCAATCCCGAGGTCATTGAACGCTCGGAGGAGATCCAGGACGGCTTTGAGGGTTGTCTCAGCGTACCCGGGATGTGGGGGATGGTGGAGCGCCCTATGCGTGTAAAGGTCCGGGCCCAGGACCGTACCGGCGCATTCTTTGAGGCGGAGGGGGCTGGTATCGTGGCCCGATGCTTCTGCCATGAGATCGACCACCTGGACGGGCATCTCTTTACGGAACTCACCGACCACCTCTACACCCAAAAGGAGCTGGACGAGATGATGGAGGCGGAGGAGGGAAAAAAGCGTTGAGGATTCTCTTTATGGGCACGCCGGAATTTGCCGTCCCCTCGCTGGAGGCTCTGCTCACCGCCGGCCATCAGGTCTGCGGGGTGTTTACGCAGCCGGATAAGCCCAAAAACAGAGGGATGAAGCTCCAGACAAGCCCTGTAAAGGAATGTGCCCTGTCACATAATGTTCCAGTGTTTCAGCCAGGCAAAATGCGGGATGGGGAGGCCTTGGGGTATCTGCACGCAGCGGACCCTGAGCTGATCGTGGTGGCGGCCTATGGGCGTATTCTGCCGGATAATATTTTGGCATATCCACAATACGGCTGTATCAACGTCCACTCGTCCCTGCTGCCCAAATATCGTGGCGCGGCCCCCATCAACTGGGCCATCTTGAATGGCGAAGCGGAGACTGGCGTTACGATTATGCATATGGCCTCCGAGTTGGATGCCGGGGATATCATCTGTCAGTCCGCCACGCCGATTGGAGAGAATGAAACCGCGCCGGAACTCTTTCAGCGGCTTGCGCAGCTGGGGGCGGGGCTGTTGCTGGAGGCGGTGGGACAAATCGCGGATGGCAGGCCCGCCAGGGTGCCTCAGGATGCCGCCCTGGCCACCTATGCGCCTATGCTGAGCCGTGCGCTCTCGCCCATCGATTGGAATCGGGACGCCCGCAGCCTCCACAATCAGGTTCGCGGGCTTCTGCCATGGCCGGCAGCCGTGGCGGAGTTTGGAGGCAACCGGTGTAAAGTGCTTTCAACTGTCGTGATTGACGACAAAATGGAGAAGGCGCCTGGGACTGTGATAGAAGCGGGGAAAAACGGCATCGTAATGGTCTGCGGCGGAGGGACGCTCCTTCGCATTTGTGAGTTGCAGCCGGATGGCGGCAAGCGGATGAAGGCCGCCGACTATCTGCGCGGGCACCCCCTGAGTTTGGGGTAGATGGGACGAGTGGGTGAGGATATTATGGCTGGAAATGCCCGGGAAGTAGCGCTGTTGACGCTCTCCGCCTGTGAAAAACAAGGTGCGTGGTCCGACCTCGCCCTCAAGAAAAATATCCATTCCGTCGGACTGGACGGCAGGGACGCCGCCCTGGCCACCCGTCTGTGCTTTGGCGTGCTTCAGAACAGGATGCTTCTGGATTTTTATATTGGAAAGTTCTCCTCCGTGCGGGTAGAGCGCATGGAAAATCGGGTGCTCAACGCACTTCGGCTGGGCGTCTATCAGATGGCGTTTCTTACCAGGATTCCGGTCAGCGCGGCTGTCAACGAGTCGGTAACCCTTTCCCGCAAATACAGCAAGAACCCCAGAAGTCCTGGCCTGGTCAACGGGATTCTCAGGGCGGTGTCCCGAAATATGGACCACCTTCCGCTCATTGAGGAAAAAGATCCAGCCAGATACCTCTCCATTCGATATAGCCATCCGCTGTGGCTGGTACGCGAGTTCCTTGACGCGCTGGGGGAAAAGGAGGCGGAGCGGCTGCTGGCGGCGGATAACAGCGAACCCGCTACGGTGGCCCAGATCAATATCCTCCGGGCCTCCACGCTGGAGGTCTTAAACGCCTTGGCTGCAGAGGCGGCCGACGCTGCACCCCATCCCTGGCTGCCGGACTGTGTTACGCTGACAGGAGGGGGCGACCTGGAACAGCTTTCGGTATTCCGGGACGGACGATTTTACATCCAGGACGCGGCGGCCCGCCTCGCTGTAATGGCTGCGGCTCCCAGGCCTGGGATGCGGGTTCTGGACGCCTGCGCCGCGCCGGGGGGCAAGTCCTTTGGCACCGCCATTGCGATGGGGGACCGGGGTGAAGTTTTGTCCTGTGATATCCACCCGCACAAGAAAAAGCTCATAGACGCCGGTGCGCAGCGGCTGGGCCTGGCCTGTATCCGCTCGGCTGTGCAGGACGCCAAGTCCCCCTGTGCGCAATGGGTGGATGCCTTTGATCTAGTGATCGCCGATGTACCGTGCTCCGGCCTGGGCATCATCCGAAAAAAGCCGGACATCCGTTACAAGGAGCCGGGGCCTCTGGCTGGGCTGCCTGCCGTACAGCGTTCCATTTTGGAGAATGTATCGGCCTATGTAAAGCCGGGAGGTGTACTGTTATACTGTACCTGTACACTGCTGGAGCGGGAGAATGGGGATGTGGTGTCTTGGTTTTTGGACGCGCATCCGGAGTATCACACAGAGCCCTTTGAACTGCCTGCCCCCATCGGGCGGGCGGCGGAGGGCAGGCTGACGCTTTGGCCCCATATTCATGGTACGGACGGATTTTACATTGCAAAGCTGCGGAGGGACCTATGACCGATATCAAATCCATGACCCAGGAGGAGATGGCCGCATGGCTCAAAGAGCTGGGGGAACCGTCCTTTCGTGCTAAACAGGTGTTTACCTGGCTCCACCGCGGGGCCATATCCTTTGAGGAGATGACCGATCTCTCCAAGTCATTGAGGGAGAAGCTGTCCCGCGAATGTGTGATCACGAAGCCGGAGGTGGAGCGAAAACAGGTCTCCGCGCAGGATGGCACGATCAAATATCTCTGGCGTCTAGGAGATAAAAATTGCATTGAGACGGTTTTGATGCGCTACCGCCATGGGAATACTGTATGCATCTCTTCCCAGGTAGGGTGCCGAATGGGCTGCGCCTTCTGTGCGTCCACCCTGGGGGGCAAGGTGCGGAACTTGACCCCATCTGAGATGTTGGATCAGGTGCTATTCACCCAACTGGACGCAGGGGTGCCCATATCCAATATCGTGCTGATGGGGATAGGGGAACCGCTGGATAATTTTGACACCGTACTCCGCTTTTTAGAGCTGGTCAATCATCCGGACGGCCTTCATATCGGGATGCGGCATATCTCTCTGTCCACCTGCGGGCTCACAGACAAAATTGACAAATTGGCGGAACATGGGTTACAATTGACATTGTCTGTTTCACTCCATGCCCCGGACGACGAGACCCGCAGCCGTATTATGCCGGTGAACCGCTCGGTAGGTGTGGAAAAATTGTTTGCCGCCTGCCGCCGCTATTTTGAAGTTACGGGACGGCGTATTTCCTATGAGTACGCCATGATCGACGGGGTGAATGACAGCGACTGGCAGGCCGATTTGCTCGCCGCGCATCTGAAGGGGACGCCGGGCCATGTGAATCTCATCCCCCTCAATGAGGTCAAGGAGAGCCCGCTGAAACCCAGCCGCAGGGTCGCCGCATTCCAAAGACGATTGGAGCAGCAGGGTATCAACGTTACGGTCCGGCGGAAGCTGGGAGGGGATATCGACGCCTCCTGTGGTCAGCTCCGTCGGAAAGCCATGCAGGAATCGTGAGACATAAGTCAGCCTGTGCCTGTTAGGGCGAAAGGACTGGTTCAATATGAACATATGGGGTATCACCGACACAGGTGTGGTCCGGGAACAAAATCAGGATTACTATCATATCGAGCTACTCGAGGAGAATGTGGGGCTCGCCGTCGTCTGTGACGGTATGGGTGGCGCCAAGGCCGGCAATGTGGCCAGCCATATGGCGGTGGAGACCTTTCTCGAAACGGCCGGGGCACAGCCGCCAGAACAGTGGAAAAATGAACCGGAGGCTGTGCTTCACTTCGCTGCGGAGCAGGCCAACCAGGCGGTCTACTTCCGCGCCGGCATCGACCCCGATTGCCGCGGTATGGGCACCACGATGGTGGCTGCGCTTGTGGTGGAGCAGACGGCCTATCTGCTGAACATCGGGGACAGCCGGGCATATCTGATTCGACCTGACGGCATCAGCCGCCTTACCCGGGATCACTCCGTGGTGGAGGCCCTGGTGGCCAGGGGAGAGATCACCCCAGAAGAGGCCCGGCAGCACCCTCAAAAAAATCTCATCACCAGAGTCTTGGGGGCGGAAGCCAAACTCCGCGCCGACCTGTACCGCCAACAGCTCAGTCCCGGAGACGTACTGCTCCTCTGTTCGGACGGGCTCATCAACGTGGTCACCGACCAGGAGGTCCTCTATGAGGTCCTGCACGGCGGCCCGGCTGAGGACTGCTGCCAGCGCCTGCTGGATATCGCACTGTCTCGGGGCGCTCCGGACAATGTGACCGTGGTCCTGCTTCAGATGTAACCTAAGGAGGATACCGCTTCATGGATCAGTACATAGGGAAAATGCTGGATAACCGGTATGAGATACTGGAGGTCATCGGCACCGGCGGCATGGCGGTGGTCTACAAAGCCCGCTGTCACCGGCTCAACCGCTTGGTGGCCATCAAGATCCTCCGGGACGATCTAGCAAAGGACGCTGAGTTCCGCCGCCGGTTCCACGATGAGTCCCAAGCTGTGGCGATGCTGTCCCATCCCAATATCATGGCCGTTTATGACGTGAGCCGTTCCTCCGACGTGGAATATATCGTGATGGAACTTATCGACGGCATTACTCTCAAGCAGTATATGCAGAAGAAGGGTGCGCCCCTCAATTGGCGGGAGGCACTCCATTTCATTACCCAGATCATGAAGGCCCTGTCCCATGCCCACAGCAGAGGCATCATACACCGGGATATCAAGCCCCAGAACATCATGGTCCTCCGGGACGGCAGCGTCAAGGTGGCTGACTTCGGGATCGCCCGGCTGGCTTCCGCTGCTCAGAATACGCTGACGCAGGAGGCGCTGGGCTCCGTCCACTATATCTCGCCGGAGCAGGCGAGGGGCAGCCGGATCGACGCGCGCAGCGATATCTATTCCGCCGGCGTCGTTCTCTATGAGATGCTTACCGGACGGCTCCCTTTTGAGGGGGATACCCCTGTCTCCGTGGCCATTCAGCATATCAACTCAATTCCGTTGCCTCCCAGAGAGCTGAATCCCGATATCCCCGAGGCCCTCGAGAGCATCACGATGAAGGCTATGGCACCCAATGTGGAAAATCGCTATGCCAGCGCCGACGCCATGCTCTCTGATTTGGAGGAATTCCGCAAAAATCCCAGCATCAATTTTGAGTATACGCCTTCCGACCTCTTTCCTACACCAGGCGTTACTGACGAGCCGACTCAGATCATTGATACGCACCGGCGGAAAGCTTACGCCCCAGCGTCCCAGGAATCCCCTCGTAAGGCGGCGCGCGGAGAACAGCGCAAGGCGGAGGATGACGACGACCCGGAGGAATACCGCAGCTCTGCCAGAAAACACAAGGACCAAGGCGGTGGCATGTCCGTCCCGCTGGCAGTGGCGTCTATCCTGGTGTTTGTGGTCGGGATCGGCGTTCTGCTGTGGGTCATCTTCTTCAGCAATATTTTTGCCAGCACGACTACCTATACCGTCCCCAAAGTGACAGGGATGACGCTGGAAGAGGCCCGGGAGGACCCGGATGTGGTCGGGCGATTTACCATTGTAGAGGGAGAAAAAGTGACCAGCGATACGGTGCCGGTCGGACAGATTGTCTCCCAGGAACCAGCGGCCCACCGCCAGGTAGGAGAGGACGGCCTTACCATTACGGTCAACATCAGTGCCGGTACCGAGACCATCACCATGCCGCCCGTAGTGGGTAAGGAGTATCGCGAGGCCCTGGTAGAACTGCAAAAATATGGACTGCGCCCCACAGAAACGCAGTATGAGGCCTCTGAGACCATTACAGAGAACTATGTGATCCGTACCACGCCCGCTGAGGGAACGGTCGTGGTGCCGGGCGACGATATCCTTGTGGTGATCAGCTCCGGTCCTGCGGTCAAGCCGGTGACGATGCTACCCGTTGTGGGCCAAATGGTGGACGACGCCAAAAAGACACTGGAGGAGGACCTGCACCTGTCGGTAAAGGTGGTCACGATGGACAGCGACAAGCCCGAGGGTCTGGTCCTGTACCAGAGCATCGCATCCGGCACAGAGGTGGACGAGGGGACTACTGTGACCCTTCAGGTCAGCAACGGCTCCGGCACATCCTCTGGAGAGACGCCCAGCCCCAGCGAGAGCACAAATCCTGGCAGCAGCTCCCAGCCGGAAGATCCCTCTGTCAACGGGAATCTCAAGTCAAAAGATGTGGAGGTTTCTCTGCCCAGTGACGGTGAGCCAGGGGATATCGTCCAGGTCCGCATTTCCGGGAAGGATATCGACCAGTCTAAGAGCGCCGAACGCCGGGTTGGAAATGTTCACTTTACTGTGTGGGGAACCGGAACACAGGAGATAAAAGTCTACATTGACGGCGATTTTATCGGTACTGTGACCGTCAACTTTGACACCTGACGAATCATATGGATGAGGGAATCATTTTAAAAGCGCTCAGTGGCTTCTACTATGTCTACGACGGCACAGGGGACTTGGTGACCTGCCGCGCGAGGGGAAAATTCCGTCACCAGAAGATCACGCCCCTGGTGGGAGACCGGGTGAGATTCACCCGGCTCTCCGGGGGCGAGGGTGCTCTGGATGAGATATTTCCCAGGAAAAACCAGTTCCAACGTCCAGCAGTTGCCAACATCGACCAGCTGGTGATTGTGGTCTCCGGTGCCATACCGATCACCGATCCCTTTCTAATTGACCGTGTGGCGGCGATCGCAGACAGCAAAGAGGGCTGTGAAAGTCTCATCTGTATCAATAAGTGTGATTTGGATGCGGCCGACATGCTCTATCAGATCTATACCGCGGCTGGGTTCCACACTCTGCGGGTCAGTGCTGAGACAGGAGAGGGCATCCAGGAGCTTTCTGCTGCAATTGCAGGAAAGGTTTCTGCCTTTACAGGGAATTCGGGTGTTGGGAAGTCCAGCATTCTGAACGCGCTGGACTCAGATTTTCACCTCCAAGTGGGAGAAGTCAGCGAGAAGCTGGGGCGTGGGAGGCATACTACGCGGCATGTCGAGCTCTATCGCCTAAGGAATGGGGCGATTGTAGCCGACACGCCCGGCTTTTCCTCCTTTGACACGGAACGTATGGAGTCCCTGAGAAAAGAATCGCTGGCCCATGCTTTCCGGGAATTTCGGCCCTATCTGGGAATGTGCAGATATGCCGGCTGTGCACATGTAAAGGAAAAAGACTGTGCAATATTGCAGGCCCTTTCCGAAGGGAAGATCCCACCCAGCCGCCATGAGAGTTATGTCCGCCTCTATGAGCAGGCAAGGGAGATCAAGGACTGGGAGCGAGTTACGAAACCATAAACATACTGCCATATACTTTTGCACACGCAGCGCCTTCTTCCGCGTATACTGGTATAGCGATACCAGACCACGTCGGAAGGAGGCGTTTTTGTTGAAGATCGTCGTAGTACGTTCCCCGAAGTGCCTGTGCGGCATTTTGAAAGCGCTGTTTGGACTGCGCTGAAAAAATGAAAAGATGTCATAGCGGCGAGACCTTGTACATATGCTCCCTGTAGAATCAGTACAAGGAGAGGAACGCTATGGAGCTGGAATGTAAGACCACCCATCTCAACTGTTACGATACCGTTCTGGACACCACCCTGTATCAGGAGGAGACCCTGGAGAGCATTGTCCCCGACGCCTGCCCGGATATCCTGCGCATCGTGGATACCGAAGCGGTGGTATGTCTCAAGAGCAAAGAAGCCCAGGAGGGGCGGATCGAGGTGGCCGGAACCGCCCGGTGCGCCGTCCTCTACGTCCCCGATGGCGCCGAAGGGCTCCGGCGGATGACCATCAGTATCCCTTTTACCTGCTCCGCAGAACACGCCGGCCTGGGGAGCAGCTGTCGGCTGATGGCCGTCCCCCGGGTCCAGGCGGCGGATGCCCGCAGTCTGAACCCCAGAAAAGTCCTCACCAGAGTGAGTCTGGCCGTAGAGGTCCAGGTATTCGCCCCCAGGACCGCCAGCTTCTGCGACGGGGTGGAGTGTGAAAGCGCCGCCGGCATTCAGCAGCTTGGCGAGACCCAATCCGCTTGTCTGGTCATAGCTGTGGAGGAAAAACCCTTTACATTTTCTGACGACCTGAACCTCTCGGGGTCCAAACCCGCGATGGAAGAGCTCTTGAAGAGCAGGGTGGACCTCCGCTGCAGCGAGTCCAAGATCATTGGAAACAAGCTGATTTTCAAAGGGGAGGCGGAGCTGCAGCTCTTGTACCGAGAGCCCTCCGGCGCGATCTGTCCGGCCAGCTTTGAGCTGCCCTTTTCTCAGATTATGGAGGTCTCTGGTGTAGAGGAGGATGCCGACTGTACGCTCCAGGTGCTCCTCACGGGCTGTGACTGCAGCCTGGATGGAGGAGAGGGGCATACGGTCGCGGTCTCTCTTGCCATGCTGGCCCAGGCGGTGGTACGCGAGGAGCGGCAGATCGCACTGCTATCCGATGTCTACAGCACGGTCTACGAGCTGAACGCCGAGCGCCGCCCCTATACCTTCTATCGCCTTATAGAGCACACAGAGCGCAGGGTCATGGTAAGAGAGATTCTGGAGACGGTCACACCGGCCCGGGAGGTCTGCGATGTCTATGTGACCGTGGGCGCTGTGAGCCAGAGCCGGGAGGGGAGCCAGGTCAATCTGTCAGCAGAGACCACTGTCAACGTGGTTTATCGCGGCGAAGACGGAAGCCTCTGTACGGTCGCACGGACGCTGCCCTGTTCCTGTTCGGTGGAATTGGCGGAGGGGGCTTCCTGCACCTGCCGCTGTACGTGTCCCGGAGAACGATTTGCCACCCCAGCGGGCGGAGGCATAGAGGTCCGTTATCCTTTGGATTTCCGCTATCTGGCATTGATGCCGCATAACACGACCGGAGTATCCGATATCCGTCTGGATGAGAGCGCACTGCGCAATACCGCCGGTCAGCCCTCCATTGTCCTGCGGATGGTGGGCGAGGGGGAACGGCTCTGGGATATCGCCAAGGCCTACGGCACGACGATGGACGATATCGTTCAGGCCAACGCCTTGGGTGAGGACGTATTGCCCATAGGTCAGTTGCTGCTCATCCCCAAGAAGCGGTAAAAAGGAGGAATTTCCAGTGGAAGATCGGAACATTTACGAGGATATCGCCCTGCGCACGGAGGGTGATATCTACATCGGGGTGGTGGGCCCGGTGCGGACGGGCAAATCCACATTCATCAAGCGGTTTATGGAGACCCTGGTGATTCCCCACATCGACAACGTTTACCGCAAAGAGCGGGCGCGGGATGAACTTCCCCAGAGTGGCTCAGGGCGCACCATCATGACTGCTGAGCCGAAATTTGTCCCGGAGGAAGCGGTGGAAATCGCCATGGACGGAGGCGCCAATCTATCGGTCCGTCTCATCGACTGCGTGGGCTACATGGTCCCGGGTGCGGCGGGACAATTCGAGGACGATATGCCCCGGATGGTCACCACGCCTTGGTTCGACCATGAGATTCCTATGACGGAGGCGGCGGAGATCGGCACCCGAAAGGTCATTGCGGAGCACTCCACCATCGGCATTGTCATCACCACCGACGGAACCATCACGGATATTCCCCGAGAGGACTATCTGGAAGCGGAAGACCGGGTCATTTCTGAATTGCAGGAGCTGGGCAAGCCCTTCTTGGTGCTGCTCAACTCGTCCAGCCCCAAGTCGGAGCGGGCACGGGCCATCCGAAACGATATTGCCGCCCGGTACGACGTGACATGTATGGCGGTCAACTGCCTGGAGCTGGACCAGGGCGATGTGGCGGATATCATCAAAGCGGTCCTCTATGAGTTCCCCCTCAAGGAACTGGACCTGTCCCTTCCTCCCTGGGTGGATGCCCTTCCGTACGATCACCCCATCAAGAGCGGTCTGTACGCCGCGATCCGTGAAAACTCCGCTGGGATGCGTCGTATCCGGGATGTGGAGCAGGCGGTGAGCGCCATTGGCGCCTGCGAGGGCGTCAGCAGCGCACGGATTAGCGGTATCCAGCTCGGTACCGGCTTGGCGGCGGCAGATCTGGACCTGCCCAGGGGCCTTTTCTATGAGACATTGTCCAACCAGTCCGGCTTTACCATCCAGGATGACGGGGACCTGATGGAACTTCTGACCGAGTTGGCTGGTGTCAAAAGCGAGTATGACAAGGTAGCCGCCGCCCTCCAAGAGGTGAGAGAGACCGGCTATGGTATCGTGGTCCCCACCACCGATGAGCTCCATCTGGAGGAGCCCGAGATCGTCCGTCAGGGCGGACGCTATGGCGTACGCCTGAAGGCCAGCGCCCCGAGCATCCATATGATTCGGGCCGATATCGAAACCGAGGTCTCTCCCATCGTCGGGAATGAGAAACAATCCGAAGAGATGATCAATTATCTCCTTCAGGAATTTGAAGGGGATACCAAGGCCATCTGGCAGTCCAACATTTTCGGAAAGTCCTTCCATGAGCTGGTCAGTGAGGACCTGAACACCAAGCTCAAACGGATGCCGGAGGATGCCAGAAGCAAGCTTCAGGAAACTCTGCAGCGCATCATCAACGAGGGGTCCGGCGGTTTGATTTGCATCATCTTATAAAGTTATCGGATTTTAAATTCATCCGGCCCAGAGGCGCGCCCCTGGGCCGGATCTTTATGCCCTCCTCTATCGTTCGGCCAAGAGATGAATCATTTGTTTGATTGAGGCAACGCTTATAGAAACGGCCTCTCGGAGCATTGCCTTCGGCGAATCCCCCAGTGACGTCTGGAGGGAGGCGTAGGACAGGATCTTTTCCAATCCCTCCAGCAACAGTCTGCGGTCTTCCGTCGCGCCGCCCAACCGCTCCCATGCCCGCTGCGCCTGTTCCTTGGAAAAGGTAAGACTGTACAACTCCCCACCGCCTAATCCGCAGGCCAGCGCACAGGCAAGGACCGGTTCGCACAGATTGCAGACCATGCTTTTCACCGTCTCTCCATAATCAATGGCGTGCAGGGAGAGAACACGGGAGACCGCTCTCGTTTCAAATGCTTGACACAGGAGGTCCTCACTGTGGATGCGGCCCAGATAGAGACGGATAAAGTCGAGTCCCTGATATCCCTGCGGGTAGAGAAGGGGAGGATAGTCCGCCGTGATGGAAATGCGGTGGGAGGTGAATGCAGGACGGTATCGTTCGAAAAAAGCGGGGATTCCGTCCCGCAATGTGGAATTGTAGAGCTCGTTTTCTGTCGGAATCCTGTGCTTCATCACTTGGCGATAAAATTGCTGGGTGGACCGAAGCTGAATGATAAGCTTCAGGCTGCCTCTGCGGTAACCTTCGGCGAGGCTGGTCTCCAAAAGTGCATGCAGCGCATCCTCTGGATCGGGAAACTCTTTCAGCTATATGCCAAGCGTAAAGAGGAGGGAACGGCTCAATTCTTCCGCTGTCTCGACAGGTACTGAACTGCCGGATCCGCCGGTATAGGTCTCACAGGTCTGAGACAGAAGCGCGAGAAACTCTCCCTGCATCCTGAGAAGATCATTTTGCGTGAGGAGCCCGTGATCCAGCGAAACGGAGAGCAGCGCGTCAAAATATCGCCTCTCATCCAGACATTCCCGCCGCAGGACACGATGCGGCTTCAGATCAGACATCCTGGTCCTCCTCGCATGCGCCTGAACGCAGCCTGTGGGCCAAGCGGTAAAGCGCGCGGCCGCCCAGAAGTTCCAGTGAACCGCCGCAGGGACCGTCAAATGCAGCGCGCATATAGCGGATCAGACCGTCGTCTGTGACACGCTCCCCGGTCTCGCTCTTATAGAGATAAAAAAGCTCCACCAACTCGTTCAAAGTTTCCGCATAGGTCTCTCTGCTGAGATAGGGAGAGGAGCAAAATGCCTCTGCGAGCTTTCCTATCATGCCCGCACCGAACTCCACCCTGCCGCAGGCATGAAGTGCTCTGGAGCGGGTCTCCGCCAATTCCAGAGCCTGCTGTTTGGTGAGTTGCAGGCCAAACGGAAGAGAATGCCTGTTTGAGTGCAGGATTTCTTCCGCAGCCTGTTCCTGAAGGAGAAAGGATGACATTTCGTACCACATCAGCGCCATAAAACCACCCCGTTTGAAAAGAGTAAATATAGATATACACCTGTGCCGGACTTGGGACAAGACTTGAATTTTAGTCGGATTTGTGGTATGATACAAACATAGAAGGGCGGGAATTTGAAAAATTCCCGCCCTTCATCCTTCTATTTCCCGTATCTCATTTTTATTACTGTCCTCAGTCAAAAAGGAAAAGCCGGGATTGCAATCTCCTGTCGATTCAGGTATGCTTATTGGGAATTCCTTCTGGAGGTGCGTCGTGAATCTGTTTACACCTGCTGAAACCGTTGAAAACTATGCTGCCGCTGGAGTCGCCAAGACACAGGCCCCCGCTTGGAGACTCCTGCTGCTGGGCATACTGGCGGGGTTTCTCATCGCTATGGGCGGGGCCGTCACCAATACCGCCGGACACAGTATCGCCAATGTGGGGCTGTGCCGGCTGGTCTCAGGATTGCTCTTCCCCTTTGGTCTTGCTATGGTGATCCTCACTGGCGCCGAGCTTTTTACCGGAAACACGCTCCTTTTTCTCTCTGTACTGAATCAGAGGACCAGCGCAGCGAGAATGCTCCGCAACTGGGGGCTGGTGTACCTCGGAAATTTTGCCGGTGCGCTGGCCGTGGCCGCCGGTTGTGCCTTTTCCGGTCAAATGGACTACTCCGCCGGTGGACTGGCGGTCTTTACCATGAAGGCGGCCGCCGGAAAGTGTGCTCTGACCTTTGGAAACGCCGTTCTCCTCGGCCTGTTTTGCAATGTACTGGTCACCCTCGGGGTTCTTCTCTCTCTGACCGGGCAGGACCTCACCGGTCGGGCGCTGGGCGCCTATCTGCCGGTCGCCTTTTTTGTAATCTGTGGTTTTGAGCACAGCATTGCAAATATGTTTTATATCCCGGCGGGCCTTTTTGCGCGGAGCATCCCGCGATATGCCGAGCTGGCTGCCGGGGCGGGGCTGGACCTGACCGCGCTTACCTGGGAGAATTTCCTGCTTCGGAACCTGCTTCCCGTCACGCTGGGAAATATTCTGGGCGGTATGGCGGTTGCCCTTGTCTTTTGGCTGTGTCACTTGAGAGGGAAGAGCGGGTGACCTCCTAATCCTCCCTTTGGCTTGCAAAGTCGATGAGCGCCCCGCGGTCTAGAATTCTCATAGAGCGGTAACCGGTCTCCAGAAAGCCGCGGCGGGCAAACTCGCTCAAAACCCGGCTCACCGTCACCCGGCTTACGCCCACGGCGGCGCCCAGCTCCTCATGGGTGCAGTGCAGGGCGCCGTCCGTCTCTTCCTGGAATGTGAGGAGACAGCGGGCCACCCGGCGGTCCGCCTGGAGGAAGGACATATTATCCACGTGGCTGGAGAGCATCCGCACCGTGCGGGCCAGGTACTGGAGCATCGGGAGAGCCAGACTCGGGTGAGCACGGAAGATGCGGTCCAGGCGGTCGCGGTCCACCGAGACCACACGGCATTCCGTGACCGCCACAGCGGAGGACACCCGGGGACAAGCGTCAAAAAAAGATGCCTCGCCCATCAGGTCTCCGGAGCGGTGGGTGGCAAGTACCCGCTCCCCGCCGGATGCGGAGCTGATATAGCTGCGTGCCTTACCGGAGAGCAGATAATAGAACACATCCGCTTCCGTGCCCTGAAGGTAGATGAGCTGCCCTGGCGCATAGATCCGCGGCGTCTGGCCCTCAGCCAGTGGGGCCCAATGATACGCCATCTTTTTCACCTCTTTTTTTTGATTGTATCACACTTTACATTCTTTTTCTACCACAGGCTTCATAATAAAGACAATCAAAAACAAGGAGGGACCCAAAGATGGGCATGACCATGACCCAGAAGATTCTGGCAAAGCATGCGGGACTCGCTTCTGTAACGGCAGGGCAGTTGGTCGAGGGCAGGCTGGATCTGGTGCTGGGCAACGACATCACCACACCGGTGGCTATCACGGAATTTGACAAGGCAGGGCTTACACAGGTGTTCGACCGGAACAAGATCGCCATCGTCCTGGACCACTACACTCCCTGTAAGGATATCAAGGCGGCGCAGCTCTGCGCCCAGGCCCGAAGCTTTGCCCAGCGTTTTGGGATCACACACTTCTATGACGTGGGGCAGATGGGAGTGGAACATGCCCTAATCCCCGAGAAGGGGCTGGCCGCCCCCGGTGAGGTCATCACCGGAGCCGACTCCCACACCTGTACCTATGGCGCCCTGGGCGCATTCTCCACCGGTGTGGGCTCCACCGATATGGCCGCCGGCATGGCCACCGGTCTTGCCTGGTTCAAGGTTCCCTCCGCCATCAAAGTGACCCTTACGGGAAAGCCGGGAAAGTATGTCAGCGGAAAAGACGTCGTGCTCCATCTCATCGGTGAGATCGGCGTGGACGGCGCGCTCTATCAGTCCTTGGAATTTGCGGGAGACGGGGTGGCGGAGCTCACCATGGACGACCGCTTTACTATCGCCAACATGGCCATCGAGGCAGGGGCTAAGAACGGCATCTTCCCGGTGGACGCCAGGACCAGGGCCTATTTGAAGGGCAGGGTGGACCGCCCTTGGGAAGCCGTAGAGCCCGATGCCGACGCCGTGTATGAGCGCGAGGTGATCATTGATCTCTCCGCGCTCCGTCCCACCGTGTCTCTTCCGCATCTGCCCTCCAATACCAAGACGGTGGACGAGGCGGCCGGTATGTCCATTCAGCAGGTGGTCATAGGTTCCTGTACCAATGGTCGGCTCAAAGATCTTCAGGAGGCCGCCGATATCCTGAAGGGCCGGCAGGTGGCAAAGGGCGTACGCTGCATCGTCATCCCGGCTACCCAGCAGATCTATATGGACGCCATGGCCCAGGGCCTCATCCAGACCTTTATCGAGTCCGGCTGTGCCGTATCCACCCCTACCTGCGGACCCTGCCTGGGCGGCCATATGGGTGTGCTGGCGGACGGTGAACGGGCGGTCTCCACCACAAACCGGAATTTTGTGGGCCGCATGGGTCCGGTGAGCTCTGAAATCATCCTGGCCAGCCCCGCGGTAGCCGCCGCCTCCGCCGTGGTCGGCGTCATCGCAGATCCTGAAACCGTGATGGGAGGTACACAGGCATGAAAGTCTATCGCTATGGGGACAATGTGGATACCGACGTTATCATCCCCGCCCGTTATCTGAATGCGCCGGATGAAAAATCTCTGGCCTCGCATTGCATGGAGGATATCGATGCGCAGTTCGCCGGAACGGTGGAGCCGGGCGATATCGTGGTGGCCGGGGCCAACTTTGGCTGCGGCTCTTCCCGGGAGCATGCCCCTCTGGCCCTGAAGGCCTGTGGCGTAAAATGTGTGATCGCGGCTTCCTTTGCCCGCATTTTCTACCGCAACGCCATCAACATTGGCTTCCCCATTCTGGAGTGTCCGGAGGCCGCAGCGGCCATTCGGGCTGGCGACATGGTAGCTGTGGACTTCGGGACCGGCGTCATCACGGATGAGACCCTGGGGAAGACCTTCCAGGCCGCGCCTTTCCCTGCGTTTATCGAAGAGATCATCGAGAGCGGGGGACTGCTCAAGTCTCTGAAAACCCGGGGGGTGGCAAAATGAACTACAAAATCGCATTGATCAAGGGCGACGGCATCGGGCCTGAGGTGGTCGGCGAGGCCGTGGGAGTGCTGGAGGCCGTCGGGAAGCGGTTCGGGCATACGTTCGATTTTGTGGACGTGTTGCTGGGCGGCTGTGCCACCGACGCGGTGGGGAAGAGCTACCCAGATGGGACTGCAGAGGTCTGCCGGGCTTGTGATGCCGTCCTCCTGGGCGCGGTAGGCGGGCCCAAGTGGGGCTCTGACAAACCGGCTGAACAACGGCCCGAAACAGCGCTGCTGGCCATTCGGAAGGACCTGGGACTCTATGCAAACCTGCGTCCCGCCACACTGCGCTCCGCTATGGCCGGTGCCTGTCCCCTGAAAAAGGAGACCGCAGAGAAGGGGATCGACCTTATGATGGTCCGTGAGCTCACCGGCGGCGTCTATTTTGGTAAGCGGGACCGGTATCAGACAGAGGACCGGGGCGTGGAATGTACCGATCTTATGGCTTATTCCGAGAAAGAGATCGAGCGCATTGGGCGCCGCGCTTTTGAGCTGGCCCGCCTCCGCCGCGGCAAGGTCTCTTCGGTAGACAAGGCCAACGTACTGGAGACCTCCCGCCTGTGGCGCTCCGTCATGCACCGGTTGACCGGGGAGTATCCCGACGTCGCGTATGAGGATGTGCTGGTGGATAACTGTGCCATGCAGTTGGTCCGTGATCCCGGACAGTTTGATGTGGTGGTAACAGAGAATATGTTCGGGGATATCCTTTCCGACGAGGCGTCTATGGTCACAGGTTCTATCGGGCTGCTGCCTTCGGCTTCCATTGGAGATGCCGCTCCGGGCCTTTATGAGCCGATTCACGGCTCTGCACCGGATATCGCCGGTCAGGATAAAGCCAACCCCATCGCCACCATTTTGTCTGTGGCGATGATGTTCCGGTACTCCTTCCAGTGTGCGGAGGAGGCCGCCGCCATTGAACACGCTGTGGATGCTGTTCTGGCGGAGGGCTGGCGCACTCCCGATATCGCCGAACCGGGTACTGCCGCCATTGGGACCCGCGAGATGGGACGTCTCATTCGAGAGCACATCTGAATGAATCGAGCTGAGAGGCGGGCCGTTATGGCCCGCCTCTCAAAGCGTCTGCTGGATCACTTGCGGATGTGCCGGTATTTTTAAACAGCGGGAAATCCCTTGCATATTTGTGCTGTCTCTGATAAAATCCTAGTTGACAACGGAGAAGGAGCGTGGCAGAATTGGTTTTGGCAATCGACATTGGGAATTCCACAACGACAATCGCCCTGTTCGGACCAGATGGGAAGCCTGCTTTCCGCTCCGATACTGCGACGAGACGGAATACGACGCGCGACCAGTTTGCTATCGTGCTCAAGGGTATTTTTGACCTGTATCATGCCGACCTCACCGCGATCGGCGGGGCCGTCATCTCCAGTGTGGTGCCCTCTGTGACTCATGCCGCTAGCGCCAGTGTGGAGCTGCTCACCGGAAAGCCACCCATGATGATGAGCCCCGGACTGAAAACAGGACTTAACATTAAGTCGGATATCCACACTCAGATGGGCGGCGACATTGTGGCCTGTTCTGTGGCTGCGATTGACAAATATCCTTCTCCCATCATTGTAATCGATATGGGAACGGCGATTACTATGTCGTTTCTGCGGGGCAATGTCTATGAAGGCTGTGTTATTATGCCAGGGGTCCGAGTGGCGCTGGAGGCGCTCTCGGAGCGCGCAGCCGCGTTGCCCCACATTTCCATTACGCCTCCGCCCTCGATTTTCGGACACAATACAGTGGATGCCATGCGAGCCGGCGTACTCTACGGAAACGCCAGCATGGTGGATGGAATGATCGGCAGATTGGAAGAGGAGGCCGGGATATCCTCCGCCGCTGTAGTCGCAACAGGCGGAAATGCGCCCGACGTTTTAAAATATTGCAAAAGAGACATTCTATATGATGCCGACCTGCTCATGAACGGGCTCTATCTGATTTATCGGAAGAACACCGAAGGGAAGGGCGGACGCAAAATTTAATATCATGTTTCTCTTGTGCTCAACGGCTGCATGCCGTGGGTAAATAAATTGCGCTGCATCCCCGCCACAGGGGAGCGGTAGCAGGAGGGTTCAAACCATGGAAAAAGCAGTATCCCACTCCCGTACCCATTATGATACCAGGCGGCTGGTACGTATGGCTGTCCTGGTGGCCATCATTTTTTTGCTGGCCTTTACACCTCTGGGCTATTTGGTGATCGGGCCCATAGCCGCCACCACCATTCAAATGCCCGTCATCATCGGCGCGGTCCTCATGGGGCCGACTGCCGGTGCGATTCTGGGTGGCTTTTTTGGACTGTCTGCGCTTTTAAAGGTCATCACCATGCCCGGCGCAGATCTCTTTGCCACCACCATCATGACCTACAGTCCCTTCCTCTATATTGTCATTGCCATGATTCCCCGTATTCTGATGGGGTGGCTGGCCGGGCTGCTGGCGGTCGGTCTGAAAAAAATGTCGTTTGACAAAAGCGGTATGGTCGGCTACGCTATTACGGGCTTTGTAGGTTCCATGCTCAATACGATTTTCTATCTGGGCGCGCTATGGCTGCTGGCCAGCAATGTCGTTGCCACTTATTATGGTATTGACGTAAGCGGCGTAGGTGCCATGGTGATGACGGTTGCGACCACTGCCGGTATTCCGGAAGCAATCGTATCCTGCATTGTTGTCGCAGCGGTCTCTAAAGCGCTCTCCAAGTCCCTATTCAAGTAAACAAAACAGCGGCGGTATAAACATCCACCCCTGACGTGCATAGTGCACGTCAGGGGTGGATGTTATTTTAGTATACCAAAAGCTTCTGTAGTTCCAAAGGGGAAGGGATGACCACGGACGCCCCATGCTCTATTAAAAAGTCTCTACTGCGAAACCCCCAGGAGACAGAAATACAGGGGAGTCCTGCATTTTTGGCGGTCTGAATGTCTACGTCCGAGTCTCCCACATAAACTGTGCGTCCCGGATCGGCATCAAGGCACTGGAGGCAGCACTCCACCAGATCTGGAGCCGGCTTTTTTCGGATGCCGGCCTGCTCTCCGATGGCAACAGAGAGGATATCTCCAAAATATTGCCTGCAGAGCCCCTTTACTGCACCGTCAAATTTGTTGGAGACCACACCGATTCGGCAGCCTGACTGTTGAAGTGCGGTCAACAGTTCCCGAATTCCAGGATAAGGTTCTGTTTTACAGCTCATATGGTCGAGGTAATAGTGTCTGAACAGTGCCAGACACCGCTCTTCGCAAAACTCCGATGTCCCGTCCGGCACAGCTAGATGGATCAGCCGTGCTACGCCATTTCCAACAAACGCTCGGATCTCTTCCAAGCTGCGTGCTGGAAAGCCGCTACTCACCAAAGCGTAGTTTGTACTCTCGGCCAGGTCTTGCAGGGTGTCCAGAAGCGTCCCGTCCAAATCAAACAGGACGGAATCATATAAAAGCATATTTTGTTCCTCTCTTTCTGAGCGCCCATACTATTCAAAGATGGGAGGGAACCTGAGAACATTGCGTGGGCCGAGACATAGAATGTAGCGAAAACACTCGTGTGGAAGGAGGGACCCATTATGCCGCCGCCCAAGCCTGTTATCCCATACGATCGAAAGGCAGCCCTGCGCTATGCCCATAAATGGGCCTTTGGCCGCAACCCGGCCTATTACGATTATGAAGAGCTGGGAGGGGACTGTACCAACTTCGCCTCGCAATGTCTGTATGCGGGCACAGGCGTTATGAATTTTACCCCCGACCTGGGCTGGTATTATATCGATGCCAATCGGAAGGCGCCCGCGTGGACTGGGGTTCCGTATTTTTATAATTTTATCACACGGGACTGGAACGGTCCCGGCCCTTTTGGACTGGAGACAACGCTCGAGAATTTAGAGCCTGGAGATTTCGTACAGCTCCGATTTCATAAAGAGATTTTTGGACATACGCCGATCATCGTGGCCATGGGAGATCCCCCCACATTAGAAAACACACTGATTGCCGCCCACTCCTACGATGCCGACTGGAGACCTCTGAGCACCTATTTCTTTCAGGAGATCCGTTTTCTACACATCTTGGGCGCATATTCTCCAGAGCCGATGGAACCGCCTCCGGAGAACGGACCTCCTATGTCCTAATCTCTCTTTGGAGGAGCCGGGGGGCTCCTCTTCTTTTTTAATTTCCCCAAAGGATTGGCCTTCGCCGCCACACGCAGATTGTCGCTCTCTACGTGGGTATAAATCTGCGTGGTATTCAAATGATCGTGGCCCAAGACTTCTTGAAGCGTTCGTACATCAACTCCGTTCTGGAGCATCAATGTGGCCGCCGTATGGCGCAGCTTATGGGGCGAATACTGCGCACTGTCCAATCCTGCTGCGGAGAGATGCTTCTTGACCAGCTTTTCGACAGCGGATTTTGTAATTCGGGTGCGACGTTTGCTGAGAAAAAGAGCATTTTTGTCGATTATTTGGCCTTCCGGACCGCGGACGGCCAAATAATCGTCGATGGCTGTTTTACAGGCATCGTTTAAATAGACGATGCGCTCTTTATTTCCTTTCCCTAGTACTCTGAGGGTATCCTCTCGAACATCTGTTAGATTAAGACCAATCAGCTCTGAAATCCGCAGACCGCAATTGAGAAAAATCGTCAAAATACAGTAGTCACGCTCCCTAAAAGCGCCATCTACAGCCTGCAAAAGCGCCACGCTGCCCTCCAAATCCAGATATCGCGGCAGGGTTTTCTTTAATCGTGGGGAATCCAAGTCCTGCATAGGGTTTTCCGGAATCAGTTTTGCCTTATTGGAAAGGTACTTATAGAACGACCGGATCGCTGCAACCTTTCGTGCGCGGGCCGCCGCACCCAAACCATAGCTGGTCGCAGAACTGTTGGGATGCTGGGCCCGGTCCCGGCTGAGATAAGCCATATAAGAATATACGTCTGTGAGCGTTACCGATGCGACGAGAGACAGATCCACATCCTCAACAGAAATTTCATCAAGCTCCGCACTGCGCGGAACAAAACCGCGTTCAATTTTTATGTAGCGAAAGAAATTCCTCAGATCCAGGTAATACTCATCAACCGTTTTTCGCGAATGACCTTGAATGGTCTCATGATATATCAAAAAATCGCGAAGAATTGGTGGAGCCTCGGCACGATAATCCATAGGTATTTCGGCATACAGATCAAAGAATTCCTCTCCAGAAGTAAACAAAATCTTTATTTTGTTTACTTGGAAATCTCCAACTCTGCCGCCGCGACACCTCCTCTTCTTTGATATTTTTATATTCTTATCATTGCTGGACAGACTAACCAAACACAAAAGCTTTGGAGGGATTTCCTTGAGTTTGATCGCCTGTACCAGCGAATGCATCTACCAGCAGGACGGCTACTGTGTACTCACCCATGCGACGTCGATTGGAACGCCCAGTCATCTGAATTCCTGCGTCAACTTCGCACCACGTAAAGACCATTCACAAAACTGCACTGAGCGCCTCCCGAATATTTCGGACTCGGACAAGCTGTAAGCCCTCAGGTTCCACCAGCTTCATACTGTTTTGAGCTGGGATCAGACACCGTTTAAAGCCCAAACGCCTAACTTCAGAAAGACGCTGCCCCAAGGCGCTGACGGAACGGAGTTCGCCGGTAAGCCCCACCTCGCCAATTGCAGTCAATTCGCCCGGTACAGGCTTGTCCCGAAAACTAGATGCAATGGAAATAATTGCAGCTAAGTCCGCAGCGGGTTCATCCAGATAAAGTCCGCCTATCACATTCATATAGGCGTCACAAGAACTTACTATGAGCCCGCCCCTCTTTTCCAAAACCGCCAGCAAGAGCATCGCGCGGTTGTAGTCAAACCCATTGCTGGTCCTGCGAGGGTTTCCAAAACTTGTAGGGGCAAGCAGCGCCTGGATCTCAGCCAGCACAGGTCGATTTCCCTCCATAACACAAGTCACACAGGTTCCTGGAGTGTCCTTGGGGCGGCCTGCCAATAGTGTCTCGGAGGGATTTGGGACCTCGACGAGACCGCTGTCGGCCATCTCAAAAACACCGATCTCATTGGTGGCTCCGAACCGGTTCTTTGCTGCTCGCAGGATCCGATAGGACATATGGGGCTCCCCTTCAAAGTATAGAACACAGTCTACCATATGTTCCAGTACCTTGGGCCCGGCAATGGAGCCTTCCTTGTTCACATGTCCAATGACGAATACAGTGATTCCCTCTCCTTTTGCGAGCTGCATCAGTGACATGGTACAGCACTTTACCTGACCTACACTGCCTGGAGAAGTAGTCTGCTCCTCGTCGTACATGGTCTGAATAGAGTCCACAATAAGTACATCGGGTTTTAACTCATGGACGGACTCCAGAATATTCTCCAGACTAGTTTCAGCCAGCAGATAAAGGCTCTCACTGCGGACGCCTAACCGCTCGGCCCGCAGCTTGATCTGCCGTTCAGACTCTTCGCCGGATACATAGAGCACTTTGGAAAAGCGGCAAAGATTATCGCAGATTTGAAGCATCAGCGTAGACTTTCCAATCCCCGGAGCACCGCCCACCAAAACCAGAGATCCCTGAACAGCTCCGCCGCCCAAGACACGGTCCAACTCACTCAGGCCTGTGGGGAATCGCAGTTCATCTGTAGTTTCGACCTCTGCAAGAGATTTAGGACGACTGACAGAACTCCCTCTGACAGATATCCCCTGAGCCACAGGACTCCCTTTCTTTTTGGCCTCTTGGGGCTGTTCCACCATAGTATTCCAGCTCCCGCAGGCAGGACACTTCCCTACCCATTTGGGCGTTTCATTGCCGCATTCCGTACAATAAAAAATCGTTTTAGCCCTCATTTTGGAATGGTTCCTCCAAATTTGTCTCAGAATAACCAAGATAAGCTCCCGCCAGTGCAGTTGCGATTTTGGTTTGATAGCCACTGGTTTGAAGCAGGACGTCCTCATCCGGGTTGGATAGAAAGCCGCATTCTACCAAGATAGCCCGGCAGGTAATGTGGTTCATGAGATAAACGGTATCTGGGATTTTAGCAGCTTTCCGCCCGTTTTCAGGATCCAATACCACGCGCAGTGTCTCTTGTGCAAATTTGGCAAAGGGCAGGCTCGACGCTTCGCTTGCATAAAAGACCTGTGCACCGTGATATTTCGAACTGCCGCTGTAGGTATTCTGGTGGATACTGATGAGGGTTGCATTGGGAGTTTCCTCAATGATTTTTACCCGGTTATGAAGATCCGACACTTTTTTTTGACGTAGCGTCTCGGAGCCGGGATCATGAAGGGACACATCCTTTTCCCGAAGCATGATGACATTGGCCCCATAAAGGCCTAGAATGGAGTCCAGCCGCTTCGCAACGGCCAAATTGATGCTGCTCTCCACTGTCCCGGAAGGCGAGACGGCTCCCCCGTCCTCACCGCCGTGTCCGGCATCGATTACGATTGTCTCGGCTGAGAATCGGTCGGGATGCGCCATGGCAGGTACCGTGTTTCCCTTCCAGAGAAAAAGATAATAGCAGGTACTTAACGTTAATATACTCAGCAAGGCGACAGAAAAAATGCGTTTCTCAAAGATCTGTTTCACTGTGGACACCCCCTCTCTGCACTCTATGAGAGGGAGGCATCCGATATGTATTACACCTCAGGCAGGGGTTCCGCAGGGGAACGCTTGTTTAATATCTTTCGGATGGTCAGCAGGTAGACCACGACAGATACCAACGCTCCTCCAAAATCTGAAATGGGGCCGGTAAAGAAGACTGCCTCCGCTCCAAAGGCGGCGGGAAGGGCAAACAGACTTACAAAGTAGATCAGCTTGCGCCAAAATGAGAGCGGCAGCGCGGCCTGGACCACCCCCATTCCAGTAAAGCCATCCACAATTTCATACTGTATCCCCAAGGGGATGATGCCCAATGTATAAATTCTTATGGCGCGCGAAGCCAACGCCACATATTCCGGTTCACGTGTGAAAATCAAAACAAACAAGTGAGGAGCCAGTTGGGCAAACAAGAACAAGAGTGCAGTGAAGGAGACGCAGAGCAGGATAATATACTTTTGCGCCTTGAGCACCCGGTCTGGCCGCCTCGCTCCATAGTTAAAGCCCAGGATGCTCTGCGTGCCCCCCGTGATGCCGCCTAACGGCATGGTAACCATCAGCATAAAGCTCTGCATAATGGTGCAGCAGGTAATCAAGATATCCCCCTGTCCAGGGCCTCCATATCGCTGTAGCACAGCATTCATGGCAATGATCATCCCATTATCGATGGCAATAATCAGAAAGGATGTGAAGCCCACGGTCAGAACCGAACGGACGACCTTGAGCTGGTAGCCGCCAAATGTAATTCGAATCGGCGGGCGCTGTCCGAACAGGAAGAGAAGTACATACGTGCATGACGCCATTTGGGAGAGAACGGTAGCCAAGGCCGCCCCTTTTACCCCCATATCCAAGCTGAAAATAAAAATCGGATCAAGAATAATGTTGAGCACCGCGCCCAAAAGGACCGAGCGCATCCCTGCGTTTGCAAATCCCTGGCAGACGATAAATTGATTCAATCCGGAAGACATCAGGGCAAAGACTGTGCCTAGGAGATAGATTGTGATATAGTCGTTTGCGTATGGGAATGTCAATGCACTGGCGCCAAACCACATCAGGAGCCGTTCCCTCCAGACAAGCGCCAGCGCGGTCAGCAGAGCGGACAGGGCGGCAAGCATCAAAAAGCAATTGGAGAGGATTCTTTGCGCCCCCTCCCGGTCTCCCTCTCCCAGCTTGATGCTCATCAAAGGGGCACCGCCTACCCCGACTAAAAAGGCAAATGCGCCAACTAGGTTCACAATTGGACCGCAGATTCCCACGCCGGCCAGGGCTGTATCGCCGATCTCCGGGATATTCCCGATGTACATCCGGTCCACGATGCTATAGAGTACGCTGACGAATTGCGCCAACATGGAGGGCAGCGCTACACGCAGGACAAGCTGCTTGATGTCGTCTCTGCCCAGGTCATTTACATGCTGCAAAAAATTTTTTCTCCCCTAAATCATATTCACCGTGGGCCATTATACCACACCCGCGCTTCAAAAGCAAAATGGTTTCCGGCTTTAAAACGTCAGGGTCCCTTTTGCACCATGTCACATAAGATAAAACGGAGGGGAACTCTGCCGTACAGAGTGTTCTCTCTGAAACCATAGAAGGAGGAATCCTGAATTGTACCCTGACAATGCACCGAATCCCGCCACATGCAGCGATAACTGCGGCACACTGCCCGAATGTGCCCCTCTGGCGGTACCATATGTCCCCTTTCAGCAAAACAATCCAAAGCGATATTCCCAAATGGATGCCCTCAATAATGGGACGCTTTATCCCGGCTTAAATCTCCCCTTCCGTGCCAAAGTCAACGCGGCCAGCCTGCAGCAGACGCCTATGACGGAACTGCAAGCGCTGGAATTTGTGCTCCAGGAACTAGCGCTCTATCTAGATACGCATCCCTCTGACGGCGAGGCCTTCGAGCTTTTCCGCCAGTATGCCGCTCTGGAGGAGACTGCGCGGGCCGACTATGTAGAGATCGGCGGCCCCATTATGCGCGGCGAAACCGCCAGGAGCAAGACCTACACTTGGCTCCAGGATCCGTGGCCCTGGAACTACACAGAGAAGGAGGGCAAATAAATGTTTTCTTACGAGAAGAAACTACAGTATCCAGTGAAAATCAAGACGCCCAATCCCAAACTGGCGTCCTTCATTATCAGTCAGTATGGCGGACCGGATGGCGAACTCGGCGCATCTTTACGCTATCTGAGCCAGAGATACGCGATGCCCTACGCCGAACTGAAAGGCCTTTTGACCGATATTGGTACAGAAGAACTGGGGCATTTAGAGATGATTGGCGCCATCGTCCATCAGCTCACGCGGAACATCAGCGACACCGATGCTCGTATTGCTGAGTTTGCCCCCTACTTTGTGGACCATACCACAGGGGTCTATCCGACTGCGGCCTCCGGTTTTCCCTGGAGCGCCGCCTCCATGGCTGTAAAAGGCGATGTAATCGCCGACCTTACCGAGGACATGGCCGCGGAGCAAAAGGCCAGAGTCACCTACGATAACATTTTACGCCTTTGTGATGATCCGGACGTTACCGACGTAATCCGGTTCCTCCGTGAGCGGGAGGTCGTCCACTTCCAGAGATTTGGTGAAGCGGTCCGCCTGGCAAAAGAAAAAATGGATCAGAAAAATATTTACTTCACCAATCCCGTTACAGACAAATAATCCCCTTCAGGCCGAAAGCGGCGCAAGGCCGATCGCCTTGCGCCGCTTTGAAATAAGAGAAATCTATTCCGCCTTATGGACGCCATCCGGATGTGAAGCCGCCCACAGCGCTCCAGCGGTGACTGCCCAGTGTTCAGCTGCATCCTTACATTTTCCGCAGAGGGTATGTACATCCTCCGGTGCAGCGAGATCCGTAGACTTTGCTGCGCTCTGATCCACCATGTCCGCCAGCCGTCCATAGTTATCCAGCAGCGGGCAAGGACGCAGATGATTTTGATTGAAAGGCTGATTGTCATGATAGGCCATAAAGAGCGGAGATTGATAGGCCTCCAGAAGGGTTTTATTGTGGATATTGGAGTCTGAATAATGGATAAACGCACAGGGTTCAATGTCCCCCGCCGCATTGATGTGGCAGTAGTGCCGTCCGCCGGCAATACACCCCTCCACATACTCTCCGTCATTCCAGAAATCCAGCGTAAAGATGGGTTTGGAATCCCGGAATTTTCGAATTTGATGGTACATAAACTCCCGCTGCTCGGCAGTGACCATCAACTCCGGCACCGCGTCGGCGCCGATCGGCATATATGTGAAGAACCAAGCAAACTTTGCCCCCCACTCCACCATCTTGTCAAAATAGGCCTCGCTGCCGATAACATCCACATTGGCGCGAGTATAGCAGCAAGAGACGCCGAAGGGCAGCTTTTTGCGCTTGAGTATCTCCATGGCGCGCATCACAGCTTGGAAAGTGCCATGCCCTCTCCTGGAATCTGTCGCCTCTTCAAAGCCTTCTACGCTGATAGCGGGGACAAAATTCTTGACACGCAGCATCTCGTCGGCAAATGCCTCATCGATCAGCGTCGCGTTGGTAAAAGACATAAATACACAGTCGGGATGGCGTTCGCAGAGGGTAATGATATCCTTTTTCCGAACAAGCGGTTCGCCGCCGGTATAGAGATACATGTAGGTACCCAACTCCGTACCCTGGCGGATGATGGAGTCCATCGTATCCAAGTCCATATTCATCTTATTGCCGTATTCCGCCGCCCAGCAGCCTATACAGTGAAGATTGCAGGCAGAAGTGGGGTCCATCAGGATAGCCCATGGGATATTGCAGCCGTACTTCTCACGGTTGTCACACTCTTTTGGGAACCCGATCAGCGCCGAGTTCACAATAAAATTTTCAAAAAGCGTCTTACGAACTCCGTCGTCGATGTCTGTCCACAGACTTTTAATCAGACGATACCAGTTGTTGTCCGGATCCTCGATCACCTTCCGGGCCTGCTTCCGGGCAGCAGCAAAGACATCTTTTCCCGCAAACTGATCTACCCAGTCCATAATTTTCGGCAGATTCCGATCCGGGTCCTTGTCCAAATAGTCGTACATGATGGACATGCCTGTTTTTTTAACCCGATCCATCAGTCCCATGCAGAATCACTCCTTTTTGAATGCAAAAACATTTCGAAACTGCTTTCGCTTTCGTAGTTCTATTATAAAGCGAATTTTTAAGGACTTCCATAGACAAAACAGGGAAACTGTGTCACAGGACGCAAGATTTCTGGATATGATCTATGTGCCGATCATATCCAGAAACTCCTGCTCAGAGAGCACAGGGACCCCCAGCGTACGAGCCTTTTCCAGTTTGGAGCCCGCCTCTTCTCCGGCCACCACATAGCTGGTTTTTTTGGAGACGGAAGAGGACACCTTCCCGCCCAGCGCCTCAATACATGCTCCGGCTTCAGAACGGCTGAAATGAGCCAGTGTCCCCGTAAGGACAAAGGTTTTTCCGGCAAGCTGATCTCCTGTGCTCTGCGCGCTGCTTGCCATATTCACACCCGCATCCTTCAGCGCAGAGATTAGGTGTTCCGCCTGAGGACTATGGAGCCACGCAACCAGACTCCGCGCCGTAATTTCACCAATATCGTTTACCTCGGTGAGGGTTTCCACCGTCGCCCCGCGCAGTGCGTCCAACGTACCAAAACGGGCGGCCAGGACCTTGGCCGCCTTCTGTCCCACCTGTCGGATACCAAAGGCGAACAAGAGACGGGAAAGGTCGTTCTGCTTGGAACGCTCAATAGCGTGGATCAGGTTTTCCGCGGACTTTGGTCCCATTCGCTCCAATTTGGCAACTTCATCGATCCGCAGGGTGTAAAGGTCTCCCGGAGCCTTCAACAGACCGGCGTTTACCAGACTCTCCACCACGGCCGGTCCCAGCCCTTCAATATCCATGGCATCCCTAGATGCAAAATGCGTTAGATTTCTCAGGAGCTGCGCCGGACACTCGGCGCCGGTACAGCGAATGGCCGCTCCCTCCTCGTCCCGTACTACCGGGGCGCCGCAGACAGGACATTTCCCCGGCAGATGATAGGGGGCTGAATTTGGAAGGCGTTTTTCCTTTATAACTCTTACTACCTCGGGGATGATTTCTCCGGCCTTCTGGACCAAAACGGTATCTCCGATCCGAATATCCTTTTCTGCAATATAGTCCTGGTTGTGCAGACTGGCGCTGGTGACTGTGGTGCCGGCCAGACGCACTGGGCTCAAAGTGGCTTTTGGCGTCAGAACACCGGTGCGCCCCACTTGGACCATGATATCAAGGACCGTAGCCTCCTTTTGCTCCGGCGGGTATTTAAACGCTGCAGCCCAGCGTGGAAACTTTGCGGTACTGCCCAATTCTACACGCTCTGAAAGGGAATTTACCTTTACAACTGCGCCGTCAATGTCGTAGGGGAATTGAATCCGGTTATCTCCAATATCTTCCACCTGTTTCTGGGCCTCACGTATCGTCTGACAGATCTTACGGGGAATCACTTTGAATTTCATCTGCTCCAGAAAATCCAGCGTTTCTGAATGCGTCTGGAACGAGCGGCCCTCCATATACTGGATATTGAAAAGGACAATGTCCAAACGGCGGGCCGCTGCGATTTTAGGGTCCAATTGCCGGAGCGAACCCGCAGCGGCGTTGCGGGGATTTGCAAAAAGGGATTCTCCGTTTTGTTCCCGCTCTTCATTGAGTTTTGCAAATACGGTGCGTGGCATGAACACCTCTCCGCGGACAATGAGGCTGGGCAGTCGTTGTGGCAGCAACATGGGAATGGATTTGATGGTACGAAGATTTTCGGTGACATCCTCTCCCACCAGCCCATCCCCGCGGGTAGCGCCCCTGACAAAAAGGCCATCCCGGTATTCCAGCGCCACAGAGAGGCCGTCTACTTTGGGCTCCACCGTATACTCCACATCCCCAACGCTCTCATGGACGCGCTGGTCGAAGTCGGAGAGTTCTTCCATGGAAAACACATCCTGAAGACTTTCCAGCGGAACACGGTGGCGGACCTCTTCAAATCCGGAGACCGCCTCTCCCCCCACCCGCTGGGTGGGAGAATCCGGTGTGATATACTCCGGGTATGCCTTCTCCAGCTCCTCTAAACGCCGGAGCCGGTGATCATAATCGTAATCGCTCATGGTAGGGCGATCCAAAACATAGTATTCATAGCCGGCCTCGTTGAGCGCGGCACGCAACTGTTCAATCTCCTGTTTTACATCCATGGAAGGTCTCCTCTTCTGTCTTGTATATCACTTTACAGGCTGTTGCCCACCGCGGTCTCCGTCCGGCCAAGGTCCGATATAGTGCATATCCAATTGCTGTGCCCAACGTGTTGAGCCAAAGGTCGTCGATATCGGTGCTGCGTCCCAGGGGAAGCTGGCACAACTCGATGGTGAGTGAGGTGCAGGCTCCGATCAGCAGTGCGATCCGAAAGGTAATTCTGTGCCAAAGCAGTGCGGGGCAAAATCCTACAGGCAAAAACATAACAATATTTCCCAGGAAACTAATCCAAAATCCCATCCAGATTCCGGCATGCAGCTCTGAGGCCAGGTCCGCAATTATTTGGAACGGGATTAGATTGTAGTGCAGTCCTCCGGAAGATTTTCCGGAGGACTGCACGATCAGCGCAAAAAGCCCCGCAAGAAAAGCGGTAAAGAGCATCAAGCAAAGCTCATGCGCGGCGCTTGTGCCCATATTGTTTCGAGAAAGTCTCTTGCGACGCAGAGGCAGTGTCGCCGCGCAGAACAGCACCCCGAAGCACCCAGCGGGGAGCATTTTGACCATATAAGTTCCGATCACTGCAATCTCGCGCAAAGTACCGCCTCTCTTATGTTCCAAGCTGCAAGTAAGTGTCCGGTACTGCACCCACGATAACAGTTTCCGCCACGGGGACCTGTGCGGTGACCTCGGTCCGTAGGGTATCCCCGGGCAGGAGGATGTCCACAGCGACGGACACATCCAGCAGGATCTGATGCCGGGTCTGGTTGATTCCGGCATAGTCGAACTGATTGTGAAATTCCGCATGAGCGGAACCCACGGCCACCACTTCCACTGGCAGAGATATGCCCCTTCCGGAGAGAAAGTTGATCCCTGTCAGGTTTCCCACCGGAATTGCAAGCTGCTCCTGATCCAGGGTATCCACGGCTGTGACCACAGCGCTGAGAATACTCGTCCGGAGTCGGTTGAGCTCCGCCATATTGCTGGTAAGGGCGGTCACGCGCCCCGTACTGTCCTTTTCTATAGAGATGAGATCTCCGTAGGTGATCCCAACGGAGGATATCTCATTGGCGATGGCGCCATCCAGCGTCTGCGTAACCGTATTGGTCACCTTTGCCGTGGCCATAGCGTTCAGGATCGGATGCAGCCTGATTTCCAGGTATCCGATGAGGAGGAGCGCAAGGCTCACCCCGAGCAGTCCGCTGAGCAGCAGTCCATGCGCCTTTCGGGCTTGGGGCGGTCCCCGTCGCCTGAATCGGGGAAATCCCCATCTGTGCCAAGTCCGCATATATAAGGTCACCCCCATATGCAGACTTTATGCGCACACCGGCTTGTATCAGTCCTTTAAAAGTTCCTCCACGGCCAAAAGCACGCCCGCTTTCCCGGATTCATAGGTGAGGCCGCCCTGAAGATAGAGGGTATAGGGCTCACGCATGGGAGCGTCGCAGGAGAGCTCGATGGAAGCCCCCTGGATAAAAGCGCCAGCCGCCATGATGACAGGGCAGTCATAGCCCGGCATATCCCAGGGCTCCGGCGTCACGTAGGAGTCGACCGGCGCCCCCATCTGGATACCTTTGCAAAACTTTTTCAGCTTTTCCGGCTCACCGAAATGAATCATCTGAATGATATCGTGCCGCAGCGCACTGGAGGCGGGCTCAGCCCGATAACCAAGCAGTTCCATCGTCTTGGCGGCAAATACAGCGGTCTTTACCGCCTGAGCCACGGTGTGGGGTGCAAGGAAAAGTCCCTGATAGAGCAGACGATTGTTTCCCAAAGTAGAGCCGCATTCTCTGCCGATTCCAGGCGTAGTGAGGCGCATAGAGGCCGCCTCCACCAGATCGCGGCGTCCGGCGATGTATCCCCCGGTGGGCGCAAGACCGCCCCCCGGGTTTTTGATGAGGGACCCCACGACCAGATCCGCCCCGGCCTGTGTTGGTTCACGCTCCTCCACAAACTCTCCGTAGCAGTTGTCTACCAAGATATTGACCCCAGGGTTGGCGCTGCGAATGGCGGCGCACAGCGTTCCAATTTCATCCACAGAGAGAGAAGCTCGGGTCGCATATCCCCTTGAGCGCTGGATCAGCACCGTACTTACGGAGGGGGCCTTTACCGCCTCCACGATTCCCTCCACATCCGGGCGGTCCTCGGGGGTGACATCTACCTGACGGTAGTTTACGCCATACTGCTTGAGCGATCCTGGGCCTTTATCCACCACTCCGATCACGCCTAAAAGGGTATCATAAGGAGCGCCCACCGCCGAAACCAGAGTATCTCCCGGCTTCAGCGCGCCAAAAAGCGCGCAAGAGATGGCATGTGTACCGTTGACAAAGCCGATTCGGACCAGAGCATCTTCCGTCCCAAAAAGGTCCGCAAAAATGGCGTCCAACTGGTCACGGCCCAGGTCATCGTATCCATAGCCGGTGGTCCCGGCAAAATAGGACTCCGCCACCCGATGTCTCTGGAAGGCGGCCAGGACCTTCTGGGTATTCTCCTCCGCAATGGCGTCAATGCGTGCAAACTGTTCCCCCAGTGCCGCCTGCGCCTCCCTGCCCAATGTGCGGACGTGATCGCTTATCTGTAATGGCATTTCCCTTTTCACACTCTGCTTTCCTAATAGTTTTATTATAGACTGGCTTCTGCAAAAGCGCAAACCAGCCGGGCACAGGCCTCTACATCGCCGCGGTCCACCATCTCTTGCGGAGTATGGACATATCGGCATGGGATGGAAATTCCACCGGTCAGTACCCCCATCTTCGTGGTATAGATGCTTCCGGCATCGGTGCCGCCGGATCGGATGACATCCATCTGGACATCGATCCCCCGCTCCCCGGCCAGCGCCGATAATTTGGAGACCATTTCAGGGTGACATATGATGGAGGAGTCCATGACCTTGATCGCCGCGCCTCCGCCCAGCCTGCTGCTGCCGGAGTGCTTACTGCCCAATTCATCGGCGGATACGGTCACGTCCACTGCAATGCCGTAGTCCGGATCGATGGCGTAGGCTGCAGTTTTCGCCCCGCGCAGCCCCAGCTCCTCCTGGACGGTAAATACAAAATAGAGATCGTTCTCGCTCTTTTGGAACTGCTCCATCGCCATCAGAAGGACAATGCAGGAAATGCGATTGTCCATGTAGGGGGAGACCAGACGGTCTCCCGCGCCAAAGGTGGGAGTATCATAGACTGCGGTATCGCCAATGCCCACCATTGCGCGTGCCTCCTCTTCGTCATGGGCCCCAATGTCAATATAGAGATCCTCCAAAGTCATTTCCTTGGGCTCGACACCCTCGTTCAGGCAGATCACGCCCCGCACTCCGTTTTTAAAGCGTACAGGTGTGGCGATCAGGTCAGGCGCATGGAGGCCGCCCACTTTGCAGAAGCGGACAAAGCCCTCCTTCTCAATATAGGTGGCGATGAAGCCGATGGAGTCCATATGGGCTGCAAACAGGACCCGTGACCCAGCCCCCTTCTTGTGGGCAATCAGATTCCCCATGGTGTCCCGGCGGCACTCGTCTACAAAGGGCATGGCCAGCTTCTCCAGCAGCGAAGCGACCTCTGCTTCGTCTCCAGAGGGGCCGTGACAGGCATTTAAGCTTTGCAGCGTTTTTAAAATATCCATTTCCTATCCTCCCGTATTATAAGCATGCGACGGCTTCGATCCACTTCCTCGCCAAAGCATGCATATGATCAAAATCCTGGACGCAAGCCACACTGGATGGCGCGTGCAGATAGCGCACGGCCACGGACATTGCCGCCACCCTGACGCCCTCCTTGGTACGTTGGACGGCAGATGCGTCGTTGCCGCCCGAGATGCCGCTTTTCAACTGCCATGGAATCTGGTGCTTTTCGCCCAGCTCCCGCATCAGCTCAAAAAGTTCGCGGTCGTATACCGTGCCTCCGTCCATGAACGAGAGAACCGGACCCCTTCCGGGGACGGCCACCTGTCTGTGGCTGTCGGTTCCTGGCAGATCTGCCGCCGTGGTCCCCTCCAGGACCAGCGCGATCTCCGGCGTCACGGAAAAGGCGGCCCCAAAAGCCCCTCGGGTCCCCACTTCCTCCTGTGTGGAAAATACGAAGGTACAGTCCATGGGAAGCTCCTCTTCCAGGAGCTTGAGCATAACGGCACATCCCACCCGGTCGTCAATTGCCTTCGCTTTAAACATCCCGTATCCAAATTCCACAGCATCGCTCTCAAAGGCGACCAGAGCCCCCAGCGAGACTGCGGCTTCCGCGTCTGCCCGGTCCCTGGCTCCGATGTCAATATACATATCTTCAAATTTGGGGACGTTTTTTTCCTCTTCCGCACTGACCAGATGATACGCCTTGAGACCGATTGCGCCCTGGACCCGTCCCAGACCCACGCTGACCCGTTTGCCGATCACGACCCTGGGATCGATCCCGCCTACCGGAGCAAATTTCAAATATCCATCCTCTGTGATGTCATTGACGATAAAACCGACTTCATCCATGTGGGCGGTCAGCATCAGCTTGTTTCCGGTGGCCTTCGCCCCTTTTTTGAATACAATGAGGTTGCCCAGGGCGTCGGTCCGCATCGCTTCGGCATAAGGGGCAGCCTTTTCACGGATAAAGGCCCGGACTTCATCCTCTCCGCTGGAGACGCCGTTGAGCAGGCACAATTCCTTTACAAGACTCAGCATATGCTTCCGGCCTCCTTCCCCAAATGTTCGGCAAAGGCGGCCAAGAGCTGCGCTGTCTGCTCGATATCCGCCAGGTCCAGCACCTCGATAGGGCTGTGCATATATTTCAGCGGCAGGGATACCACAGAGGTAGCCACACCTTCGCGGACTATCTGCATGTGCCAGCCATTGGTGCCGGTGTGCCCCTCCATGACCTCCAGATCATAGGGAATTCCAAGCTCACGGGCCTTGCCGACCATACGCTCCGTCATCCAGCGCGTCATATTGGGCCCCACTCCAATTTGTGGGCCGCCGCCGATATTGCTGCGGCGGCCCTTTCCCATATCGGGCGTCTTGGCATGTGTGACGTCCACCGCCACACAGTAATCGGGATGTATCCCGTAGGTCCCCACCTTGGCCCCCGCTCCGCTGACCTCTTCCCGGGTGCTGCCCATCACATAGAGGTCAACATCCAGCGGCTTGTCCTTCAGAAGCTCCGCCGTCCGCAGGAGGATGGTAAAGCAGGACCGGTCATCCATAGATTTGCCGCAGAGCCTTCCGTTCTTCAAATCGAAGCATCCGCCGCGAAAGACCATAGGAGTGCCGATGGGAACTGTACGCTCGGCTTCTTTTTGGTCCATACCGATATCTACGCGCAGCTCAGAAATTGGGATGGCCTTCTTGGTATCCCCCGGCTTGAGCACATGGGGCGGCAGACAGGTCACCACGCCTAAGATAGAGGGATGCGTGAGCACGGTGAGTTCCCGGTCCGGCAGCATGCGGGGATCTACTCCGCCGATGGTGCGGAAACGGAGAAATCCATCCTCAACTCCGGTCACCATCAGGCCGATTTCATCTAAATGAGCATCCAAAAGCAAGCGGGGGGCTCCCGGCTTGCCACAAAGACGCACCCCCACCGCATTTCCGAAGCGGTCTACATTGGCTTCGTCCAGGAAGGGCCGCATCAGCCCGGCCGCCTGCTCCGCTACAGGGTGCTCAAAGCCTGAAGGACCTGCCATAGCACTCAGTGTACCAAGTGTCTCTCTGATATTCAAAGTCTTCCCTCCTTGGCGGGAAACTCGTCGTTCCGCCGTCTGAATTGTCCGTATATCCACGTGCCCTTGGAACCGGGCCTACAGCTCATAGATGATCTTCTTGAATGCTTCGCCACGCTGGGCAAAGTTTTTGAACTGGTCAAACGAGGCACAGGCCGGTGAGAAGAGGACCACATCCCCTGGCTGGGCCATACCGTGGGCTGCCATCACAGCGGCGCTGAAATCCTCATATTGGGAGATGGACGGCTCGCCACGGTATTCCGCGCATTCCCGGACCGCCGCACTGATCTTATCCGCCGTGGCGCCGGTGAGGACCAGATGCTTCACATGAGCGACCACCTCGGGCCCCAGCACATCAAAGGGGATATGCTTGTCATACCCTCCGGCAATCAGAATGACCTTGTCCGGGAAGGAGCGCAGTCCGGCGATGGTCCTGGAGGGGCTGGAGGCGATGGAGTCGTTGTAATACCGCACGCCGTTCCGCGTGCGCACCAGCTCGATACGGTGCTCCACCCCGCCAAACTCCGCGGCAAACTTGCGGATCACCTCGTCGGGCACCATGCCGTCTACTGCGGCGATGGCGGCCATGTAGTTCTCCACGTTATGCTCACCCGGGAGAAGGATCCCGTCCAGAGGGAGAACCGATCTCCTGCCCCGATCGTTGGCGACCCAGATCGCGCCATCCTTCCCATACACACCTTGGGGGAGCTCCTGCTTGAGGCTGAAGGAGACGGCCCGGCCGGGGGTCTCCTCGAGAAACTCACGCGTAATCTCATTATCATAGTTGAATACGGCGCGGTCCGCTGTACCCTGATGCAGAAAAATATTTTTCTTTGCCGCAGTATACTCCTCCATGGACGTGTGCATATCCAAATGGTTGGGCGCAAGATTGGTGACCACTGCGATCTCAGGACTCAGGTCCATGGTCATCAGTTGAAAGGAGGAGAGCTCCAGTACGGCCCAATCGTCCGGCTCCATCCCGTCTGCGTCGGCCAGAAGGGGGCGGCCAATATTGCCGCCTACAAAAGTATGATAGCCGGCCGCTTTTAAAAGCGAGGCAATGATCGTCGTCGTGGTGGTCTTTCCATCGCTTCCTGTGACCCCAATGGTATGGCATGGGCAGACTTGGAAAAACGCTTCCATTTCAGAGGTGATCATGCTGCCCTTTGCCTGGGCCGACAAAAGTTCGGGAACATCGGGGCGCAGCCCGGGTGTGCGGAAAATCACATCCTGATCCAGACCTTTCAGATAGTCAGGCCCCAGGCGCAATCCGGCCCCCAGACTCTCCAGCTCCTCCGCCAAGCCGCCGAAATCCTCGCGGCGATTCTTATCGCAGGCGGTAACGCGGATTCCTGCCCGCAACAGCATTTTAATAAGCGGCGTGTTGGATACGCCGATGCCGATCACAGCCACTGTTTTCCCCTTGAGCCCGGCCAGATATTCTTTGAGCGTCATTTGCACTGCCGTTCCCCCTTTTGATCGTAATATCGTGAAATTTATTATATCTTATTGCGCAGAATATTTCAATCGAATTGACAGTGTGCTTCTCTTCCGATATAATAAAACACTGCAAGCAGGCTGGACAGCCACGTGGACAGTGCCGAAAGGCCGTTCATGAGGAAAGTCCGGGCTCCACAGGGCAAGGATAACGGGTAACGCCCGCCGGAGGCAACTCTAGGAAAAGTGCAACAGAGAGATACCGCCTCGCCCCTTGAATGCGCTTTCTGTAAGGACTTTGTTTTTGCGGGAACATGCGTCGGCGAGGTAAGGGTGGAAAGGTGAGGTAAGAGCTCACCCGATGGCTGGAGACTGCCCATCGATGTAAACTCTATCCGGAGCAACACCGTGGAGGGACACACGGCCGGCCCGGCCGTCCCGGGGAGGTGGCTGGAACGCGTTGGCAACGGCGCGTCTAGATAGATGGCTGTCTTAAATGACAGAACCCGGCTTACAGGCCTACTTGCATACAGGAAGCGGCGGGGAGCATATCCCCGCCGCTTCTCTTCTTCATTCTAGCAAAAAGATCCATCCCTAAGCTCAGTAGCTCAGTCCTGCTCCCAGTTGTGGTACACGTTCTGCACATCGTCATTCTCTTCCAACAGATCGATGAGCTTCTCCATGTTTTTGATATCCTCTTCTTTTTCCAGCTTCACATAGTTCTGCGGGACCATATCCACTCCGGCGGAAAGGAAGGCATATCCCTTCTCTTCCAGCTTAGCCAAGACCTCGCCGAAGGAATCCGGCGTAGTAGTGATTTCAAAGCACTCCTCATCCGCCTGCATATCGTCGGCGCCGCTGTCCAGAGCGTCCATCATAACGGTATCCTCATCCAAGTCTTCCCTCTCAATGACGATAACACCCTTCTGATCAAAGGACCAGGAAACACAGCCGGTAGCGCCCAGCCCCTTTCCGTACTTGTCCAAAAGATGGCGCACCTCCGGAGCCGTACGGTTACGGTTGTCTGTCAGCGCCTCCACGATCACGGCGACGCCGCAGGGGCCGTAGCCCTCATAGACTACGCTCTCAAAATCGTCGGCGTTCCCGGAGCCAAGCGCCTTGTCAATGGTCCGCTTGATGTTATCATTGGGCATATTGGCGGCTTTGGCCTTGGCAATCACGGTGGCCAGTCGGGAGTTATTGTTGGGGTCCCCGCTGCCGCCCTGTTTCACTGCCACGATCATCTCACGGGCGATCTTTGTAAAGATCTGAGAACGCTTCGCGTCGGCTGCCCCTTTGGTCTTCTGAATATTATGCCACTTGGAATGTCCTGACATTGGATTCGTCCCCTTCTAGAAATCTCAAAATTAGCTAAAATATTTTACCATACCGGCGTCTGTAACGCAACCCCTCACAAGTAGGAAAAAACCTCTTTATGACGCTGAGAAAGCATGACCTCCACGCCTGGAAATATATTGCGCAGCTTTTGGGCCAAAATCGGGCAAATCACATTTTCCGTTGGAAAATGTCCTGCGTCGATGAGATTGACGCCCTCCGCCTTGGCGTCCAAAAAAATATTATATTTTACGTCTGCGGTAACAAAGGTATCACATCTCAGCTTGCAGGCCAAGGACAGCATATCCCCGCAGGCACCGCCGCCAACGGCCACCCGATAGACGGGACGCCCCGCGTCCACATAGCGTACCCCATTTGCCCCCAGCGCCTTTTTTACCTGTGCGGCATAGGCTGCCGCATCCATGCCTGTTCCAGTCCGCAGCACACCGGTGCGACCAACCCCGATCACCGCCCCCGCGCGGTCTGTGCCGGACGGTTCCAACACGGTGCACTCCGTCAGGCCCAAGGCATCGGCCAGCGCGTCGCTGACGCCGCCCACCGAGGCGTCCAGATTCGTGTGTGCACAAATTGCGGCAATTCCCCGCTCCGCCAGGGCCAATACGATTCGTCCTACCGAGGTCTCGTCGGTAATGCTGCGGGCAGGATGAAAAATAATGGGATGGTGGGAGACAATGAGTTCAACTCCCCGCTCCACGGCCTCCCAGACGACCTCTTCCGTAATATCCAGCGACACCAGCAGCCGTGTGACCTGCTGCTCTCCCCTGCCCACCAGAAACCCGGCGTTGTCAAAATCCATTTGTGCAGCAAAGGGGGCGATCTGATCCACAGCAGCGTAGACATCCTTCACCGTTGCCATGCTATCCATTCCTCCTTCATCTGTTTTAATTCCGAAACAAGACCTCTCCAACGCTTTGCTCTCTCCTGGTCCTTCAAACGCGCAGAACATCCCAAACCTTCCAGGGCCCGTTCGGCTCTGGAAAGCATCATCGACAGATACTCCCCTCTGTAAGGTGACGTCATGTCGCGGGCCTGTTTCCCACACCATTCTTCTGCAGCCGTCAGCGGAGCCATCTCTCCTCCACGAGCTGTGAGCACCACATAGAGCTTGTCTTCACGGACCAATTCCTCCCGTTCGATGACAAAACCATTCCGCCATAGCCACCGCCGCAGATCAGGCACTGAAGTCATTGGTTGGAGGTAAAAAAGGCAGGTCCCCCCGGATGCCCATGGAGCATTCCCCAAAATAGAGGCAATGGTCTCACCGCCCATACCCGCGATTGCTATGGCATCGGCCTCCTCAGGTCCCAGGGGCGTCAATCCATCTCCCAAACGGAATGAAATACGCTCTGTCAGATCATGACGCGCAGCAGTCTGGCGCGCACGCGAAAGCGGTCCTTCCTTCAAGTCGACCGCAATGGCGCTGGGGATCCTTCCGTGTTCCAGCAGCCAGACCGGCAGCCTGGCATGGTCTGTACCGATATCGGCAAAACGCGCACCCATCGGAACTTGGTAGGCAATTGCCAGCAGTCTGGGGGACAACTCAACAGGGCGCACAGAGACCACCTTCCTTTATGCATGATGCACGATAATCCTCTCAATCTCGATCACATAAAAACGGGGCGGCAGATTGCCGCCCCGTTTTTATGTGACGATCTTATTTTGCGGCGGGCACCAGCGCGTTGATCTTCTCCAACAGAGCGTCAACATCCACGCCATGGACCATGCAGGCCTGTTCCACAGTCTCCCCGCGGGAAGAGGGACAGCCCAGGCAGTGCATCCCGATGGACAGGAAAACCGGAGCGGTCTCCGGCGCAATATCCAGAATATCGCCGATGATGGTATCTTTGGTGATGGTAGCCATAAAATAAACCTCCAAAAAACTAGGATTTAGGATATGCTTTAGTATACCCTATCGTTCCCTATTTTTCAATAGGAATCGCAGTTTTTCTGGGAAACAAAATGTTGGATCATTTCTGCCTCGGTATGATCGCAAATCAAAAAAACAGGGGCGCCCTCATGAGCGTCCCTGTTTTTTATTGGCCTTAGTTAGCGGCCCTGCTCCTCACGCATGCGAGCGAAGCACTCGCTGCAGTAAACAGGACGATCGGACTTGGGCTCGAAGGGAACCTTTGCCTCGCCGCCGCAGGCAGCACAAGTGGCGGTGAAGTACTCACGGGGGCCGCGGGCAGCCTGCTTGCGAGCGTCACGGCAGGCCTTGCAGCGCTGAGGCTCGTTCTGGAAGCCGCGCTCCGCATAGAACTCCTGCTCACCGGCGGTGAACACGAACTCCTGGCCGCATTCCTTGCATACAAGTGTCTTGTCTTCGTACATGATCTTTTCCCTCTCTTTGACTCGTTTGCCCAGGCCCGGAATAAACCGACAGTGCTGGGTCTGTAATATTGCGTTCAGCTCTCGCTGAAATCGCCGGAAAAAAGGTGCCGCGCTACTTTGCGCCGGATGCGCTGCACGGCGTTGTCCACCGCTTTCGGGGAACGGTTTACCTGTTCTGCAATCTCCACATAAGAATACCCGCGGAGATAGAGTTCCAGGATATTGGCCTCTAACCCGGATAACTGTCCCTTGAGCGTTCCAAGACGTTCCCGGCGCTCCTCCCTGCTGATCAACATATCTTCAGGATTTTGAAGCGGCTGTCGGGACGCGTTGAATGGATAACTGTCGGCAATCCCATCTAAAAGAGGGGGTTCGAAAGAGACATAGTGGTTGAGCGGAGTGTGCTTATCTCTAGATGCCGCCCGGATGGCGGACAGGATACGATTGCGGATACATATCTCAGCATAAGTCCGAAAGGCCGTACCCTTTTGGGGTACATACTCCCGGATGGCATTCAGCAACCCCACCATGCCCTCCTGAATCAAATCTTCGCTGTCGCCCCCTGCGAGAAAATAAGGGCGGGCACAAATACGCACCAGACGATTATACCGCATCACAAGAGTCTCTTCTGCGATGCGGTCGCCTGATGCGGCTTGCAAACACAGGATCTCGTCGGTGAGCGAATTGGGGGTTTCTTCTGCTGGCTTCATTCCAAGGCTCCTTGTGTATTATAGGGCCGAAGTACCCGAAATGTCAAGTGTTTATGCAGGTTATTTTAGAAATTTCAATGAAATCAAAGCTTTTTTATGAGATTTGCCAGTTCCTGTGCACGGCTGTCGGCGACTCCTTCCGTTTCAGCTTCCACCATGACCCGGATCAGGGCCTCCGTGCCGGAGGGGCGTACCAGGATGCGGCCATTCCCGGCCAGTGCCCTCTCCCCAGCCGCGATCGCGTCCTTCAGTTGTACAGAGCCCATGACCGCCTGCTTCTGGGCATTATCCGCAACCGCTACATTTACTAGCACTTGGGGATACTGCCGACAGTCCGCAACAAGCTTGGAAGCCGGCTGACGGGACTGATGAAGAATATTCAGAAACTGGAGCGCCGTAAGCTGTCCGTCACCGGTGGTGGCGTGCTCCAGAAAAATCGTGTGGCCGGACTGTTCGCCGCCGAGCGAAAAGCCATTCTCCAGCATCCGCTCCAACACATTTCGATCTCCTACGTCGGTACAGACCACTTCCATATTATTTTCCGCTGCAAAACGGTGGAGCCCTATGTTGGACATAACTGTGGCAACAATGGTGTCTCCCGCCAGTTTTCCCCGGCTTTTCAGATAGCGGCCGCAGACGGCCATAACCTGATCGCCGTCAATGGGTATGCCCGCTTCACTGACGGCCAAAAACCGGTCTGCATCCCCATCAAAGGCCAAACCCAAGTCGTAGCCTCCTGCCTTTACCATGGCCGCCAACCCCTCCAAGTGAGTGGAGCCACAGTTGGTATTGATGTTGATGCCGTCAGGGTCGGCATTGATGATGTCACAGTGAAGATCATCAAAGCGGTCAAAGAGCTGAGGCGCCGTCGCAGAGGCAGCGCCATTGGCGCAGTCGACAAGGATGCGAAGTCCGGCCAGGCCGTCCTCTACTGTGGACGCCAAATGATCAATATAGTCGTCCCGCGTCCGGTCTTCCGCATAAGTCACACGTCCGATCTCTCCGCCCGTTTTGAGGGAAACCTCCGCACCGGAGAGAATGATATCCTCAATTTTCCCCTCCAGCTCGTCGGAGAGCTTAAATCCCTGACCGTTAAAGATCTTAATGCCGTTGTGTTCAAAGGGATTATGAGAGGCAGAGATAACTACGCCGGCATCCGCCCCCTGATCCACTGTGATCCACGCCACTGCCGGAGTAGGAATGACGCCCAGATGGAGGACGTCGGCGCCCGCCGAACAAAGGCCGGCCACCAGCGCGCCCTCCAAAAGGTCAGAGGAGATACGCGTATCTTTTCCGATGGTTACCAAAGGCTTCTTTCCAGGCTTGCCCTCGCCCAGCACTTGCGCCGTGGCCAAGCCCACCTGAAAAGCCAGCGCGGCATCCAACCCGGCATTTACCACGCCCCGAATGCCGTCGGTTCCAAACAGTTTACCCATGGGTCAAAACTCCTTCTGGTTCAAAATTCGAGCTGTTCCTGTCCGAAATAGGACAAGCCCAAATGTTCATACGCCTTTCTGGTCACACAGCGCCCCCTGGGCGTGCGGGTGAGAAAGCCCATCTGCATGAGATAGGGCTCATAGACATCTTCCAAAGTGACGGACTCCTCATTGATGGTGGCCGCCAGGGTGTCCAGCCCTACCGGCCCCCCGCCGTAATTTTCAATGATGCTGTGAAGCATCCGGCGATCCACGGCATCCAATCCCAAATAGTCCACCTCCAGGGCGCTGAGCGCTTCGTCAGCCACCCTTCTGGTGATCACGCCTCCGGCCTTGACCTGGGCGAAATCACGGACACGGCGAAGCATCCGGTTGGCGATCCGAGGAGTACCGCGGGAGCGTTTGGCGATCTCCAGAGCGCCGTCCTCCTCGATAGGTACCCCCAGAATACCGGCGGAACGTGTGACGATCAGGCACAGTTCCTCCGGGGTGTAGAGCTCCAACCGGAGCGTGACGCCGAAACGATCCCGGAGAGGGGCGGAGAGCTGCCCGGCGCGGGTCGTGGCCCCAATCAGCGTAAACTTGGGCAGATCCAACCGGATCGAATTGGCCGAGGGGCCTTTGCCGACGATGATATCAATGGCGTAATCCTCCATCGCCGGATACAGGATCTCCTCCACAGAGCGGTTGAGGCGGTGGATCTCGTCTACAAATAAGATATCATTTTCATTGAGATTGGTGAGCAGAGCGGCCAGATCACCGGGTTTTTCGATCGCCGGTCCAGAGGTGATCCGGATATTGACACCCATCTCGTTGGCAATGATGCCGCTGAGTGTCGTCTTTCCCAGCCCCGGGGGGCCGTGAAGCAAGACATGATCCAGGGGTTCCTTACGCATTTTGGCAGCCTCGATGAAGATGGATAGGTTCCCTTTTGCCTTCTGCTGTCCAATATACTCACTGAGCGTTTGGGGACGCAGGGAATATTCCCCCTCATCTTCCCTCAGCAGCGAAGTCGCGACCAAGGGCTCCTCCGTCTCAAAACCACCGTCACTGGAAAAGTCGATGCTCATTCCGTTCGCCCCTTCCCCTATCTGTCTCCGGCCCCGGCATTATTTGACCATCCTTTTGAGGGCCTGACGAATGATTTCCTCCAATTTTTGGGACTCCATATCGACTCCCTTCAGAGCGACGGCAATTTCAGCCTGACTGTAGCCCAACACAGCCAAGGCGGCGGCGGCCTCAGTAGATTTATTTTCCGGAATGATCGTGACCCCGGTTCCCCCGTACTGTTCGCCGCCCGCTGATGTACCGAGCTGGCCTTTCGCCAGCTTATCCTTGAGCTCCAGAATGATACGCTGGGCAATTTTTTTGCCGATACCCTGAGCGACCGTAAGGGCCTTCTCGTCCCCTGTGATGATGCTCATGGCAAGCCCCTCTGGTGACGTGGCGGACAAAATGGAGAGCGCCGCCTTGGGCCCCACGCCGGATACCCCGATCAAAAGTTCAAAGCAACTGCGCTCCTCTTCTGTGGAAAAACCATAGAGATCAAACAATTCCTCGCGCACGTGGAGATAGGTATACAGCTTTGCCACCTCGCCCTTTTTCAAATAAGAAAGCGTGTTGGCGGTGGTATGGCAGGCATAACCGACCCCGCCGCAGTCTATAACGGCCAGGTAGGGCGCAATATGGGCGACAGGGCCCTTCACATAATAAAACATTCGGTTTTCTCCTACTTCTTTCGCACTTCATAGCGTCCGCTGCCGGGTGTGGCTGGGTCTAGGGAGGCAAGCAGAGAGGCGTGCGAGCGGGCGTGACAGAGGGCGATCGCCACAGCGTCTGCGGCATCGTCCGGCTTTGGTACTGTCCTGAGATTCAATATCCGTTTGGTCATATCCATGACCTGACGTTTTTCCGCCTTGCCATAGCCGACCACAGCCTGCTTGACCTGGGAGGGCGTATATTCATAAATAGAGACTCCGGCTCGTTCGGCCGCCGTCAGAATAACACCACGCGCCTGCGCCACACCGATGCCGGTGGTCACATTATTGTTGAAAAAAAGCTCCTCTACAGCCATCGCCTCCGGATGAAATACAGCGATGAGCTCATCCATATCCTGCTCAATCTGGAGCAGTCGCGCCGGCAGCGGGAGCCCTGCCTGGGTGGTGATGGCACCGCACTGGATTAGTCGCTGTTTCCCGTGATTCGCCTCTAAAATGGCAAAACCGACAATGGCAAAGCCGGGATCGATGCCTAAAATGATCATAACGTCCTCCAAATATTCATACATCGTGTATTGTACCACGGCAAAACTGGAGGCGCAACCACAAAATAGGCATAATATACGGGGCGTGCCGTTTTCAAACAGCGCGCCCCGTATCAGTCGAAAAGGTCTTCCCTACTCTCAAGCCCGCGGGTGCGCCTTGATGTAGACGTCCTTTAATTTCTGTTTGACCAGTTGTGCATAGATCTGTGTGGAAGAGATGTCCGCATGTCCCAGCATTTCTTGGATCGACCTCAGATCCGCCCCATTTTCCAGCAGATGGGCCGCAAAGGAGTGGCGGAGCGTATGAGGCGTAATCTCCTTTTTGATTCCGGCCTTCTCCTGATAGTGCTTGATGATTTTCCAAAAGCCCTGCCGGGACATACGCTTGCCGTTCATATTGACAAAAAGGGCCGTCTCCGTCTCGTCTTCCACCAATTGAGGGCGTACATCCCGCAGATAGTCGCCCAGCGCCTTGACTGCCGCGGGATAGAGGGGAATGATGCGCTCTTTTCCCTTCCCCACACAGCGCAAGAAACCGCCGGAGAGGCTGAGATGCTCCATATCCAAGTCGATGAGTTCACTCACCCGTATCCCGGTGGCATAGAGCAGCTCCAGCATGGCATGGTCCCGATATCCCTTGGCATCGGTACACTCCGGCTGCTCTAGAAACAACTCGACCTCTTTGCTGGTCAAAATCTGCGGGAGCTTTCGCTCGACCTTGGCGGGAGCCACTCCGCGGGCCGGATTGGCGTCGATATATCCCTCCCGATACAAATACCCAAAAAAGGACTTGAGAGAAGCCACCGCCCTAGTAACGGTGGATACCGACTTTCCGCGGCTCATTAAATATTTGGCGTATCGTTCCACGTCCCCCGTGGTCGTCTCCGTCAACTCCAATGTCTCCCGCTGACAGTATTCGGAAAACTGCCGGACATCTCTCAGATAAGAGCTGAGCGTATTCTCAGACGCCTTTTTTTCAGTTGTGAGATATGCCTCATAACCCTTTAAATAGTCCATCCGCTCAAACCCTTCTTACCGCTCCAAAATCAAAAGAGTCCGGCCACCGAGCACAACAGTGCCGGGACCGCCCAGTATTCCAGCACCGCGCTGAGCGCAACTGCGCCGGCACACAGAGCGCAGCGGACCCAATAAGCCCTCCCAAAGGGAAACACGCCCTTCTTCCCGGACAGGGCCCTGCCCGCAAGTTCCCGCGCACCTGCAAAGCTCTGGACACCCAGGACGAAGAGCGCCGGTACAGCCGCAAGCCCCGTGATCCCAAACGCAAAAAAGGCCAAAATCCCCCCTGTCCCTCCAAACATGCGCACAAAGGAAGAGACTGCAAAAGAGAGAAGAAAACCGCGCACTGCGAACAAAGTGGGGATCCCCAGCACGCCTAAGGCGGTAAACCCCATCAAAAAGGCAAACAGAGGCCATCGGACGCTCTCCCACAAGACGGACAGCAGCCCGGGAGACAGAACAACAGAGCCGGACTTTGCCGCCGCCAGATACCCCTCTATGTATGCCGCCAGGCTGTCATGCCCACCGCCGCCCACTTGGGCGGCCAGCAGCATACCGGCCAGTCCTCCAATACAGAAAGCGGAAGCCACTGTAATCAGCGCGGGCAGCAGCCCGCCCGCAGGCACATCCCAAATCCGTACGATTCGCTTTCTCATGGCTGTCCCCCCTCTGGGACAGCATATGAGACAAGCGTTCCAAATATCAATGTTACTTGCCGAGTTCCTTCGACCGCTTTGTACACCGGTCCATCGCGTCCAGCATGAGCCCGTCAAAGTCCCGCTCTTCGAAAGCAGAGAGGGACGCCAAGGTCGTACCGCCAGGAGAACAGACCTGACGACAAAGCTCTTCCGGCGTCTTTCCGGACTCCGCCAACATACGGGCCGCACCCTCCATCGTTGCCGCCGTCAGCCGCAGCGCCGTATCTGCATCGATTCCCACAGAGACGGCACGTTTTACCATGATGTCTGCAAGGCGAAAAAACCAAGCCGGGGAGGAGCCGTTGACATTGATGATATCGTCCATCTGACTCTCTTCAATCACCGCCACCACCCCGGCCGCCCGAAAGAGCTCAAGTACCGTCTGAAATAGCTCCGGTGCGACGTCCTCCGCGGGGGCTACCGCTGTAGCCCCCACTCCCAGCATCAGCGGAGTATTGGGCATGGCGCGGATGATATGAGCGCCGGGGAGCTCGGCCTTCAAATAAGAGGCTGAAATACCGGCGGCAATAGAGATTACACACTTTTCCGATACAAGATCCTTCAGCTCGGGGAGCACATCGCCGAACATCTGAGGCTTTACGCCCAGGATCAGAATATCCGCGTTCCGGGCAACCGCGCGGTTATCCGTCGTGGTGCGGATTCTCAGTTTGGAGAAAGCAGAGAGCTTTTCGGCATGCCGGTTGGAGAGCCAGATCCGTTCAGGTGGAAACATCTGCTTCCGCAATACGCCGCTCAGAATCGCAGTGTTCATGTTTCCAGCACCAATAAAGCCCAGCACCAAGTCTTTCATTTCCAACAGCTCCCATCCAAGCTGAAAAGTTAACGTAAAAATACTATAAGCCACCCTGCCGGATTATGCAATGTTTTGCCGCAAACTTTTTCATTTTTGTTTATTATGCCTACTGATTATGTAAATATAATTATGTAAACTTAATTTAGCTTGGTGCAGTCCGCTCCCTGCGCAGTCATGTATTTTGTGTTTTCGACATAAAATCATCTACATATTGTGTGCTTTCTTTTTTGTAAACAGTATACATTTTGTATTATTACATTCCGTATTGTGTGCCCGCTTCTAACCCGTCCTCTTGGCGCATGCCAACAGCGGAACCCCGATTTATTTTCTACGCTTCTTCTTTTTGGGCCTGGTCCCTAAAATCCCTGCCGCCGCGCCGCCGCAGAGCGCTCCGGACAAGAGACCCAGTCCCCCGGCTTCTATCGACATGTCCTCAAACAGCAATACCCCCGCAGTAAGAATCAATAGGAAAAAGACTCCCCCCGAGGCAAGCCCTACAATCAGAGCCCGTGCGCCGCTGTGTCGCACGGCAAAAATTCCGCCGGAAAATCCCCCTATGACGCAACCTACGACTGAGAGCTGGTACATGAGGTCCTCCTCCACCCAGCCTCCAGAAATCCCCACAGAGCAAATCAGCAGGAATACCAGGCATACTACCAGCGCAAGGCCGCCGCCCAGCAGCACGCCGGTCATAGCCCGTACCAGCTTCGCCCCCTGGTCCTCCTCTGTCTTACGCATAAAAACACCCTCCTCACAACAGCTTTGTACAGCCTATGCGAAGAGGGTGTTGGTCATGCTTTTATTTACTTTGAGTTTCAGTGGTCTGAGCACCCTTAGTGGAGATGGCCCACTTGGCAAATTCGATGCGCACACGGTCCGCGCTGGTCTCGATCACAATGCTCTCTTCCTTTACTGCGCAGATCGTACCGATGATTCCGCCGATAGTGGTGATCTCATCCCCTACCGCCAGTTCGCTGCGCATTTTTGCCAGCTCTTTCTTCTTCTTGTTTTCGGGCCGAATCAACATGAAGTAGAAGATAGCCAGCATGACAACCAGCATACCAACCGTGCCTAACATATTAGCGTCCAAATTTGTCCCCTCCAATGAAAATATCCGTTTTTCCACGGCATTAGAACATATTATACAGGGAAAGTGCTCGATTGACAAGACCTTTTCCAAAAAACATTATACTAAATCCGGGTCTCCAATTTTCGGGAATATGCTTCGCGGAATGCGGAAAAACACCCTTCATCCAGTGCGGCGCGGATGCGGGCGGCCAACTCATTATAAAACCAGAGATTATGCAGGACAGCCAGTCTCATCCCCAGCATCTCACCCGCGGCAAAAAGATGACGGATGTAAGAACGAGAAAAAGAACGGCAGGCTGGACACTGACAATTTGGATCGATGGGCCGCTCGTCGAGTTTGTATTTCTCATTTTTGATGTTGAGCGCGCCTTCCCATGTAAAGAGCTTCGCATGTCGGGCATTTCTGGCCGGCATAACGCAGTCGAAGAAGTCTACGCCCCGCGCCACGCCCTCAATGATATTGGAGGGCGTACCGACTCCCATCAGATAACGCGGCTTGTCCGCCGGCATGAAGGGTTCCACTGCATCGATCATGTCGTACATGGTCTGGGTGGGCTCACCCACCGCCAATCCCCCGACGGCATACCCGTCGCAGCCAAGCTTGGCGATTTCTTTCATATGCCAGATGCGCAGGTCGGCATAAGTTCCGCCCTGATTGATGCCGAAGAGCATCTGGTGGGGATTGACCGTGCCGGGCAGTGCATTCAGGCGATCGTGCTCCGCTTTGCACCGCTCCAGCCATCGCAGCGTGCGCTCACAGGAGGGCTTTACATACTCATAGGTGGCCGGATTTTCCACGCACTCATCAAAGGCCATGGCAATATCAGAACCCAGATTGGACTGGATCCGCATGGATTCCTCCGGCCCCATAAAAATGCGCCTGCCATCGATATGAGAGGCAAATGTAACGCCTTCTTCGGTAATTTTTCTGAGCCCTGCAAGGGAAAACACCTGAAATCCACCGGAATCCGTGAGGATCGGCCCGTCCCAGTCCATAAATTTATGGAGACCGCCCATCTGCCGTACCACATCGTCTCCCGGCCGCAGATGCAGGTGGTACGTATTGGACAACTCAATCTGGCACCCGATCTCTTTCAGATCGTGGGCGGACACCGCGCCCTTGATGGCACCCTGTGTACCGACATTCATAAAAACCGGGGTCTGGACCACGCCTCCGTGGGCACAGGAAAATTCGCCGCGCCGCGCACAGCCTTCCGTCTTGATGACCTTGAACACAGAAAAACTCCTTTATGCTAAGCTGGTGTAAATTTTTGAGGGTTCCCCCAATAAAAAGGGGCTCCGAAAATTATGACCATCCTTATCAGAACAATAGTATTATACCTTTACCAGCCTCTTTTTTCAAGGCAATAAAAGCGGCGCACAGAATTGCAGTCCCCCAACTACGCATACCCAAAATTCAGCTTTGCGCAAAAACTTTTATAGATTGTTACAAGCGAGGACCAAACCTTCATTTCTGCTAAACAAACTGTGCCACCGCCCATTTTCAATGCTGGTGGTGGTACAGTTCAAACCCAATGAAACTTAAATCAATTCCGGCGGCGAAGCGTACCGGAGCAACGCCTGCAGCGGCTTTGGGGTCCTGAATCTTTGCGTAGAGCGCAATCCCCTCTATTTGCGGAGCACCGTATAGTGGTCCAAGAACTCATGGTTCACCTCGACTCCAAGTCCAGGCCCCGCCGGTACACGGATGTAGCCGTCGCTCTCTACCTCCAGCGGTTCCGTTAACATGAGATCCCGTACCTTATAGTCCCAGTGCGGAGGATCGTAGTAGTACTCAATTAGATGGACAGTTGTTCACCGCGCCGGCCATGTGCAAAGCCGCAGCGAGTCCCATGCCATGGATCCATGTATGCGGCGTACAGATCTTGTTCTCAGCTTCGACCATCGCCGCGCCCTTCCTATTTTGCGCAAAGCCACCCGACAGACCCACATCCATCGAAACATTGATGCTTGAGCATATCCCTATATTCGTGTACCTGTGCATTCAGTTCTCAGCCGGCAATGTTGAGAGTTGTACTTCTTCGCAGCTCCGCTAGGCCCTCAAAATCATAACCGTACAGGGGCTCCTCCAGCCACTCTATACCGAATTTCCTTAAAGGCCCTGCATACATTGATCGCCTTTTTGACATCCCTTTTCGCCACCACTCGCTTCCCGATGAAAAACCACCCTTGATTGGTGTCTACGGCAATCTTAATCCTATCCCCTACCCGTTCCTTCCCCTACCCGCAGGGGTCCTCTTTACTCTGTTTTCTGCAATTATGTCAAACCCTGCTGTTTGAAACAAACGCAACTCTCTGCCCGCCCCTGCTCACTGGGACCGGGACGGGAAAAGCCGCGGCCCTATAGACAGAGCCTGCGGCTTTTCCTCGTTTTTCCATATGGAAGGAGCATGCTCCACCGTTCTGACGGAATCAGCACGGCTCCAGCTTTCCCTAGCCGATAAACATTGCATCCCCAAAGGAAAAAAAGCGATATTTCTCTCGCACCGCCTCCTCATAGGCAGCCAGGATATGCTCCCGCCCCGCCAGTGCAGAGACCAACATAACCAGTGTGGATTCCGGCAAATGGAAATTGGTGATCAGGCCGTCCAGCACCTTGAAGCGGTATCCGGGATAAATATAAATGCTCGTCCACCCCGCAGCTTCCCTCAGGGTACCGTCCTCTGCCGCCCAGGACTCTATGGTGCGGCAGGACGTGGTTCCCACACAGATGATCCTGCCCCCATTTTTCTTTGTACGATTGATGAGGTCTGCCGTCTCCCGGGAGATTGCACAGTACTCCGCATGCATCTCATGGTCGGTGATCTCCTCTTCCTTGACCGGACGGAAGGTCCCCAATCCTACGTGGAGCGTTACATAGGCCAGATTTACGCCCATGGTCTGTATCTGCTCCAGCAGTTCCCGTGTAAAGTGAAGTCCTGCGGTAGGGGCTGCAGCCGAACCCACCTCTTTGGAATAGACAGTCTGATACCGCTCGGGATCACTGAGTTCTTCCTTGATATAGGGCGGCAAGGGCATCTTGCCGAGTCGCTCCAAGATCTCCAGAAAGATCCCGTCATAATCAAAGCGGATCAGACGGTTCCCCCCCTCCAATGTCTCCACGACTTCAGCGGTGAGCAGTCCATCCCCAAATGACAGACGCGCCCCGGGCCGCACCTTTTTACCGGGCCGCACCAGGCACTCCCAAACCTTATCCCCCCTGTCAGTGAGCAGGAGGACCTCCACCGCTCCCCCTGTGGGCTCACGGTGGCCCAAAAGCCGCGCGGGCAGAACTCTGGAGTCATTGAGCACCAAACAGTCTCCCGGCCTCAGCAACGTGGGGATGTCATAAAAGTGCCGATGCGCTGTCGCGCCAGTCTTTTTGTCCAGTACCATCAGCCGGGAGCCATCCCGCCGTTCAAGCGGCGTCTGAGCAATGAGCTCCTGAGGCAGATCATAATAGAAATCCGATGTTTTCAAAATATTGTTCCAGCTTTCTTCGAGTTCTCACCGGACATCTACGCCGGTAAAATAGAATTTCAAAATCTCATCGTAGGTTTTCCCCTGTTCCGCCATAGCGTAGGCCCCCCACTGGCTCATACCCACGTTATGCCCCCAGCCTGACCCTGTAATGGTAAAGGAATTTCCAGCGGACGAGGAGACGAGCTGCTCCGTGCCGCTGCCAGTGATCACATAGGGCGTGCCTGTAATCGCAGTGATGTTCCCGGCGCCGTCAACGGCGTAAGCGCCGGATGCGGAGGCTATCGTGGTGCTGCTGTCATTGACAAAGAATTTACCGCCCCCGCCGGAAATGGTATATCGGATAGAATTCAGCCCCAAAAGTGTACGGGCATACTCTTTGGTCGTGTTGACAAAAGACCAGCTTTTTCCCGCTGCATCTAGAAATGTGATTTTATAGACATTGCCTGTGGGCGTATACTCCGCCACATAGAAGTCCACGATATCGTCGCAAAGGTACCCTTTCTTATGTAAGATATCTTTGAGTTCCTGCTTGGTAAAAGTGACCGTCCAATTATACTTCCCCGTCTTATCGGCTACAGAGGGCTCATAGATGTCCACGACTCCGGTCAGGTAGGGCAAGTTTTGTCCGCTGCTCCCCCACACGTTCTTTACATCCTCGGTGGCTCCGCCGTCGCAGGAAAAATAATACGTCTGTGCCAGCTCGCCGGCATACCAGACATATTTTCCATAGGTCTCAGCAGCCGCTTGGTCCGTACGTGCGTTGGAGAGTCCGGCCCCTTGATAAACCTGACAATCTGTCGTATTGCAGATATCAAATCCACTCTTCTGATGTTTGCCGAGATTCATATAAGCATAGGTCCTGGCACACACCGCCTGTGCCTTCAGGGCCTCGAGCGGCCAATCGTTGCTCATCTCATAGGGCAGGACACCACGGACATAGTCCTCCAGCGGAACCACATTGATGACGCTCAGATTTCCCCCGCTCTCACGGACATACCGGAAGGAGCCATAATAGCGGTAGCCTTTGAACCAGGTGACCGTTTCTGTCGCATCATCCAATCCAGGCTTGACCCCCAGCGTATAGGATGCGCCTCCGTCAAACTGGAACAGAGGTCGGCCCGTCTTAGTGGCCACCACAGTGACCCCATAGCTGCTGGTCCCCGTCACCGACGCGTCAGACAGCCCAAGGGTGTTCTGGGCGGCCGTCGCGGCTTCCTTTGTGGCGTATGCGCCGACACGCACGAAATAAGCGCCCTCTATCCAGGCCGGAAAAGCGCCTTGGAGGGCCGCCGCAGCCGCGGCTGCGCTCTCAAAATCAGGATAGCTCCCCGGCATCTGCAAATGATAGCAGCCTACGGTCACAGAGCCGGTCCCATCCACATAATTTCCGTTGGACAGAGATACGTTCTGGGTCTTTACCATAGAGATCTGAGTCTCTGGCGTATGCCCAAGCGTGACAAAATGCAAGTCCTCGTCAAAATACCCCAGGCGGTACCCGCTGCCTGTATAGTTTTCCAGGTTTGCCCCCGGGAGGGCGTTCTGACCATAGAAGAGCCCCACCTGGATGGTCGGGTTGATCTCAGCGTACACAGCCGATACCATACTAGTAAGACATATGGCCGCCACAAAAAATATTATCACAAATTTACCCATTTTCCCGGCCATAGTAACCTCCATTTCTACAAATTAGCGGTTTACACTGGAAAAGAAGTGTGCTAATATAACAAAAATACCTGCCTCTGCTTTCGTAGGCAAGGCAGATTCCTTGTGCGCCATACGCTCAGTTTAGATATTATAGTACAAAACCTGACTCTATTGCAACCGCCGTTTTTCTGGTGGACTAGCAATTTATGGGCGGATACAGTATAGAATGGATAGAGTAACAGGCATGGAGGTCTGCGGAATGGAAAAGTATCAGGTAGGCGTGATCGGCGGAACCGGTATGGTGGGACAGCGTTTCATCACCCTCTTGGAGCATCACCCCTGGTTTGAATTGAAGGTCATCGCGGCCAGTCCTCGTTCTGCAGGGAAATCTTATGCGGAGGCCGTTGGCAACCGGTGGGCTATGGATACGCCGATCCCTGAGCAGGCCAAAGACATCGTGGTCTTAAACGCCGAGGAGGATGTGGCGGAGATTGCCGATCAGGTGGATTTTGTCTTTTCCGCCGTGGATATGAAAAAAGAGGATATTAAGAGTCTGGAGGAGCGCTACGCCCGACACGAGTGCCCCGTGGTCTCCAACAATTCCGCCCACCGCTGGACGCCTGATGTCCCTATGGTGGTGCCGGAGCTGAACCCTGAGCACATCAAAGTGATAGAGGCACAGCGAAAGCGATTGGGGATGAAGCGCGGGCTCATTGCGGTCAAGTCCAACTGCTCCATCCAGAGCTATGTGCCCGCCCTCCATCCCCTGCGCGGCTTCGGCCTGGAGCGGGTCCTGGTATGTACATATCAGGCCATTTCCGGTGCCGGCAAGACCTTCGCCACCTGGCCGGAGATGGTGGATAACCTGATCCCCTATATCGGCGGCGAAGAGGAAAAGTCCGAGCAGGAGCCATTGAAGGTCTGGGGACGGATAGAAAACGGCGTCATTGTAAATGCGGAAAAGCCCGCCATCACTGCGCAATGTCTCCGCGTTCCCGTGTCGAACGGCCACACTGCTGCGGTCTTCGTGGATTTTGAGAAAAAGCCCTCGATGGATGAGATGAAGGCCATCTGGGCGGAATACAAGGGCCGTCCTCAGGAGCTGAAACTCCCCACGGCCCCGGAACAGTTCCTGCGATATTTCGAAGAGCCCGACCGGCCCCAGTCCAAGCTGGATCGGGATTTGGGCGGTGGCATGACCGTCTCTATCGGTCGCCTCCGTCCTGACACCCAGTACGATTATAAGTTCGTATGTCTGTCCCATAACACGCTCCGCGGCGCGGCCGGCGGCGCGGTGGAACTTGCCGAGTTGCTGTGCGCCGAAGGCTATATTACCAAGGCGTAACAATTACATCATTCATGGATTCTTGCGCCTCCGGGACAGCATACCTGTCTTTTTTGGAGGTATGATTCAGATGAGAGAACCTGTTTTTACCGGCGCCTGTCCTGCTATCGTCACTCCGTTCGATCAGAGCGGAGCCATCCACTACGACCGATTTGCCCAACTGATCGATGAACAAATCGCCGCCGGTGTGGATGCCATCTGTGTGGTCGGGACCACCGGCGAGTGCTCTACACTCAGTCTGCGGGAGCATATTTCGGCCGTTAATTTCTGTGTCAAGTATGTCAACCATCGGGTCAAAGTCATTGCCGGGGCGGGAAGCAACGATACCTCCGCCGCCGTATATCTGTCCCAGCACGCGGAGGACTCCGGCGCCGACGCGCTTCTGCATGTAACCCCCTATTACAATAAGTGTTCCCAAGAAGGACTGATCCGGCACTATGAGTACATCGCAGACCGAACGGAGTTACCCATCATTCTCTACAATGTTCCCTCCCGCACGGGCGTCTCTTTTACCGCCGATACCTACCGTACACTTTCTCAAAACCCCAAAATCAACGGCGTCAAGGAGGCCAGCGGAAATCTTTCCCTGATTACCCATACCCGATACCTCTGTGGAGATGATTTTTACATCTGGTCCGGCAATGATGATCAGGTGGTCCCCATGATGTCCTTGGGCGCCAAAGGCGTCATCTCTGTTGTGGCCAATATCGCCCCCCAACTGATGGTGAATATGACACACCTGTGTCTGGACGGATGCTTCGAGGAGGCTTCCAAGCTTCAGATTACATATATGGATCTGATCGACGCGCTTTTTCTGGAGGTCAACCCCATCCCCGTAAAGGCCGCGCTTGGCCTGATGGGGCGGGATGTCGGCGGCCTCCGGCTCCCCCTGTGTGAAATCTCTGCCAGTAACCTGGAAAAGCTCAGAGCTGCCATGGAGCGTTCCGGTTTGCTGGATGCGTCCAAGAATAGCGTCGCGTCCTGAAGATTTGTTGTTCACCGCAGGCGGCCATACAAAATGTGTGGCCGCCTGCACGTCTATCAGGGAGGAAGTTCACGATGTCCCACACAGTCCTTAGACGGGCCGATATCTCTGATGCGGCCCGTATCTTGGAGATCTATACTCCATATATCACCGATACCAATATTACTTTTGAATATGATATCCCTACCTTAGAAGAGTTTTCAGCGCGTATCCGGAAGATCTCTGCCGACTATCCCTATTTAGTCTGTACAGTGGATAACCTTGTCGCAGGTTATGCCTATGCCCACCGCCATATGGAGCGGGCGGCTTATCAATGGAATGCGGAGCTCTCCATCTATCTCGCGCCCCGTTTCCGGGGAGCCGGGCTCGGAACCGCCCTCTATACCGCATTGATCGAGATCCTTCGTCAGATGCATGTACGCAACGCCTATGGATGCGTGACGCTCCCCAATGAGGGCAGTGCGGGCCTTCATAAGAGCATGGGCTTCTCCCTCCTCGGCATCTTTCACCATACCGGCTATAAACTTGGCGCTTGGCACGATGTGGGGTGGTTTGAGCGCCCCGTCTGCCAAGGAAGCGAGGCGCCGCTCCCTCTGCTTTCTGTTCAGGATATCCCGGACGGACAGATCCGGGATATCCTTGCCCATTGTAAGCGGTTGATTCAAACCGACGTGCTGGAAGGACGTGTTTAAAATGCTGGATATCATTCTCTCAGGATGCAACGGTCGGATGGGCCATGCGCTGGAAGCGCAGTGCAGCACGGACACAGAGCTGAATATCGTTGCCGGGTTCGACATCCTTGGCACCTCCGAGCGTAACTTTCCTATATTCGCAGTTCCTTCGGAATTCTCCGGTTCTGCCGACGTTGTCGTGGATTTTTCTCACCCCGCCGCCCTCTCTTCCCTGCTGTCCTTCTGCCTTCAGCGCCGTCTCCCCATCGTATTGGCGACTACCGGGTATTCCCAAGCCCAGCTTGCGGAAATTGAGGACGCCTCCCAAAGTATCCCCATCTTCCGATCCGGGAATTTTTCTTTGGGCGTCAATGTCCTTTTGGAACTGGTGCGTCAAGCCGGCGCCATGCTGGGAGAGGACTTCGACGTGGAGATCATAGAGCGGCATCATAGTAAAAAGGTGGATGCGCCCAGCGGCACCGCACTGATGCTGGTGGAAGCCCTCGCTGTGTCTCTCCCCTACGAACCTGAATACGTCTATGACCGGCACATGGTTCGCAGACCCCGGGAACACCGTGAAATCGGAATCTCCTCTGTGCGGGGCGGTACCATTGCCGGAGATCACGAGGTGCTCTTTGCCGGAAAGGATGAGATCATCGAACTGCGGCACTGCGCCCAATCCAGGGAGGTCTTTGCCGCCGGAGCACTGAAAGCCGCCAGGTATCTGGCAGGACGTGATGCTCCGGGCTTATACGGCATGCGGGATTTGACCAACAGCCTGCTGGAGGCACAGTCCTGATCCTCTCCGTCTCGCGCCGGACAGACATTCCCTGCTGTGGGCTGTATCGTGTTCTGGGCCAAGGACCCGTCTCCCCTTCTCCCTCACCTGGCGGAGATAGACCGTATGGGCTGCCGCCATTATTTCCAGTTCACATTGATGCCGAGCTTTTTTGCAAATCCCAGCTTCTTCCATAACCTTCCCTCGTTTAAAAACATGTCCCGGCCGACGGGAAGAGGCCATAAAACAACAAAGCATCCTGTCCGGTGATTGGGCAGGATGCTTTGCTGTGAGTGGGCCGCACAACAAAATGTGACGTTTTTTATCTTTTTATGTCAGCGCGCGGCAAAGGGTTTCCCTCTCCGTCAATTCCCTTTCCCTTCAAACGATGGTAAGTCCACTCGCGGACCAATGCATACAGAACCGCAAAGGTGGGAACGCCCAGCAGCATTCCCGCAAAGCCGAAAAGTCCGCCGCCCACCACGATGGCCACCAATACCCAGATTGCCGACAAGCCTGTACTGTTTCCCAGTATCTTGGGTCCGAGTATATTGCCGTCGAACTGCTGCAGTGCGATGACCAGGACTCCAAAGCGCAGCGCAGCCCACGGGTCCACGATCAGCAGAATCATCACGCAGGGCACAGCGCCGATGATAGGGCCAAAAAAGGGGATCACATTGGTCACGCCGATGACTACGGCGATGAGGATATTATATGGAATTTGCAGAATCAGGTTAAGAACAAAGCAAAGTACGCCGATGATCGCACTGTCGATGAGCTTACCGTTGATAAAACCCACAAATACATTGTTTGCCTGGCTGCACACACTTAAAAACCAGCTTGCTTTCTCCGTGGGGAAAATTGCGTAAATCAGCTTCTTCAGCTGCGGCACCAGCCGCTCCTTGCCCGAGAGCATATAGATAGAGGCAATGAGCGCTGTCACACCGGTGATTACGCCGTTGCCGACGGCGACCCCAAAATTCAGGATTTGCGGTAAGGCCTCCGAAACGGCAGTGATTGTTTTTTTCGTCAGGCCGGCCATGAGCTCCTGATAAGAGACCAGCAGTTCATTGATCCCCTCACCCTCCAGGTCGAACCGCGTGATCAGCTCCTGCACCAGAACATCCAGACCCTTCATATATTCCGGCATCTTATTGACCAACTCTACAGCACTGCTCCAGACTTGAGGTAGAATGAGATTGAGCAGAACCACCAGCAACAAGACAGCCAGCAGATAGACAGAGATGATGGACCATGTGCGTCTGTGACGGCAGTGCGCAAAAAGCTCGCGCTCCAAAAACTTGGCGGGCGTGTTCAGCAGATAGGCGACGGCAAAACCCACGATAAACGGCGCCACCACGCTGAGAAACATATCCAGCTTTTCTCTTACCAAGTCGAAGTGGGACAGCCCCAGATAAAAAGTAATCCCAATGAGCACAACAATAAGGTTTGACAACGTTCTCGGCTCCAAAGGCCATATTTTTCGTCCCCGCTCTATGCCGCACACACCCTTTCTGTTACGCTCATCATACCATGCTCAGGAGGCTTTGTCTAATCATTATCACGTAAAATTCTTTTACAATTTTATGAAGGGGAACGCCCCGCAGGCGTCCCCCTTCTCCACAAAGCAACGGCAGCAATCTCTCAGGCCAGTAAAATACGGTGGAATACCTTTTTCCCCTTCTTCACCGTCAATCCTTCGCCGCGCATCGCCTCGGCCTTACAGACAGCGGTGGTATCGATCACCTTTTCTCCGTTGATTTCCACCCCTCCCTGCTGAATCAGGCGGCGTGCCTCGCCTTTAGAAGGCGCAAGGCCGCATTTCACCATCAGATCCACCACGCTCAGCTTTCCGTCGCTGAGGTCTGCGTCGGTCAGCGTGGTGGTGGGCATGTTGGAACGGTCTCCTCCCTGGGCGAAGAGAGCCCGGGCGGCATCCTGTGCCTTCTGTGCCTCCACCTCGTCATGGACCAATTTTGTAAGCTCAAAAGCCAGAATCTCTTTGGCACGATTGAGTTGGGCCCCCTCCCACTTATCCATCTCATCGATCTGCTCCAGAGGAAGGAAAGTCAGCATTCGCAGACATTTGAGCACGTCGGCGTCGTCAATATTTCGCCAGTACTGATAAAACTCGTAAGGCGAAGTCTTTTCCGGGTCCAGCCACACCGCCCCCGCCTGGGTCTTGCCCATCTTTTTCCCCTCGGAGGTAAGCAGCAGTGTAATCGTCATGGCATAAGCGTCCTTGCCAAGTTTCCGGCGAATGAGTTCGGTGCCGCCCAGCATATTGGACCATTGGTCATCGCCGCCGCACTGCATATTGCAGCCCACGGTCTGGAACATATGATAAAAATCATAGCTCTGCATAATCATGTAATTGAACTCCAAGAAGCTGAGCCCTTTCTCCATCCGCTGCTTGTAGCACTCCGCACGAAGCATATTATTGACGGAGAAACATGCGCCCACTTCCCGGAGAAGTTCCACATAATTGAGCTTCAGCAGCCAGTCGGCATTATTGAGCATCAGCGCCTTCCCTTCGCTGAAATCGATGAATTTGCTCATCTGCTTCTTAAAGCAGTCGCAATTGTGCTGGATGGTCTCCACCGTCATCATAGAACGCATATCAGAGCGTCCGGAGGGATCTCCGATCATGCCTGTGCCGCCGCCTACCAGAGCGATGGGGCGGTTGCCCGCCATCTGAAGCCGCTTCATTAAGCACAACGCCATAAAATGACCCACGTGGAGGGAGTCGGCGGTGGGATCAAAGCCAATGTAAAAGGTTGCTTTTCCGTTGTTGATTAGCTCTTTAATCTCCTCTTCGTCGGTCACCTGTGCGATAAGCCCTCTGGCCTTCAGTTCATCATAAATGGTCATATTTCTTTCTCCTCTCGCTTTTTTGGGGGAGGGCCTTTTGAGCAAAATAGCCTTGCAGCTTTCGCTCCATCTATATATGCTCTCATACGGCTCCGCCCATCGTAGCACACTCTGTTCCAGCCCGCTGTTTTGGGGCCGTTCATCCGAGATGCCTCTTGATCATAGGACCGAAACGCCTTTTCTGCATAACAGCCCTTTCCATTCGTGTCGGTTCCGCTTCAAATAAAAAACACCCCCTGTCCCATTGGACAGAGGGCGTCGAAACGCGGTACCACCTCTGGTTGCCCCACCCTCACAGGCGCTGGCCTCACGGGGTGCCGACACACCCCTGCGCGATAACGGGCGCACCCGACTCTCTCTACTGCGCTGTAAGACGGTTCAAGAGGCCGCTCCGAGGGGTATTCACAGCCGCGCTCTCTCCCCTTTTCACCAGACAGGGGCTCTCTATGCAGACGGGCGGCTGCTACTGTTCCTCATCCTCGCGTTGTACGTGACGGCATTTTAGCACATGCCGGACGGATTGTCAACCAAAATGCCGGAAGATCATATCCGGGTTTGCCTCTTGCGCCAGAGACTCAAAGCGCAGCCGTGCCTCCTCATCCTGGAATGCGCGCAGCGGAAGCAGCGTATAACCCTCACTGGAACCGAAGAGGTAATAGAATTCCGGTCCTCGCCAGAGCTTTTTGATATCCCAGTCCAAAAGCGCCGCCGCCGTCTCATCCTGCCGGGCCACGTCCTCCTGGGTAAACAAAAAGGTCACAGGCTCTGCCAGCTCCGCCTCCCGGTCAAAAATGCGCCCCGGCTTGATCCAATACAGCCACAGACCATACAGCGCAGCCATCGCCAGCAGGACCAGCACCAAGGTGTTCAGGAAGTTGAGTCTCCCCATCATAAGCGTGACCGTGACCGTCGCGGCCAGCGCAAACAGCATGACCAGGACCTGGACCCAGCTTACCAGGTGACTTTTTCTCAAATAGTACCGGACTCCACGGATATATTCCCCACGTTCCAGTTGAAAGGTGACCCGGACCTGGTCCGGGAGCTCATTTTTCCCCATTATAGCCTCTCTTATACGTCTCTGCTGCCTCCAGAAGCTCTCCTGCGCTCTCCAGCATGGCGGATGTGATATGGGCCCCTCCGGTAAGGCGGGCCAACTCCTCACGGCGGCGCGTTTTGTCCAGCCGCTCCACCGCCGTATAGGTGCGTCCGTCCCGCTCCCCCTTCTCCACTGAGAAATGGGTATCTGCCATTGCCGCAATCTGGGGCAGGTGTGTAACGCACAGAACCTGTTTGTGTCTGGCCACGTCGGCCATTTTCTCCGCTACCTTCTGGGCCGCACGGCCGCTAACGCCAGTATCCACTTCATCAAAGACCAAGGTGGACACGTCATCATTTTCCGCCAGGACATTCTTGAGCGCCAGCATGATGCGGGCCAATTCACCGCCGGAGGCGATTTTCTGGATGGGCTTGAGCGCCTCGCCCACATTCGCGGACATCAGGAACTGGACCTCATCCATTCCTGTTGCATCCATGCCGTATTCTGCGGCGTTAGGCGAAAACTCCACATGAAAGCGGACTTTGGGCATATCCAACTGTTCCAGCTCCTTCTGGATACGCGCTTCCAATGCAACCGCCGATTCCCTGCGGACCGTGGACAGCGCACTGCCCAGCATTTGCGCCTCCTTCAAGGTCACAGCCTGCTTTTTCTCCAATCGTGCCAAGATATCGCTGGAGTACTGGATTTGGTCCAGTTCTTTTTTACAGGACTCCAGATAGGCGAGCATATCGGCCTCCGTGGCACCATATTTCTTTTTCAGACGATAGATCACGTCCAGGCGGCTTTCCAACTCATCCAGCTCTCCCGGCTCAAACTCCAAGCTGTCCCTCAAGTCACGGACCAGCTCGGCGGCGTCATCCGCCGCACATCGCAGCTCCGTGAGCTTTTCCGCAAGGGCAGACACCTCATCGCTCACGGTACGGGCCGAAAAGAGGCTCTGTTCTGCCTCCATAACAAGGGACGTCGCACCCGCACTGTCGTCATCGCCGGAAAGCGCCCGATGGGCATCCTCCACCGCCTCGATCAGCTTTCCGGCGTTGCGCAGCACCTTTCTCCGGGCGGCCAGTTCGTCCTCCTCGCCCACTCGCAGCCCGGCCCGTTCCAACTCGCTGATCTGGTAGCTCAGACTGTCCATGCGGCGGGACTTCTCCGCTTCGTCCATCTGCAAGGCCGATATCTCATGCCTCACCTGACTCAGAGCCGCATAGGCCTCCTGAAATGCCAGGAGCTCCGCTTGGTCGCCTCCGAAACGGTCCAGATAGGAGAGATGGCAGGCGGGGTCCAGGAGCTGCTGTCCGTCGTGCTGGCCGTGGATATTCAAAAGCTGCTGTCCTAGGGTACGAAGCTGTGACACCGTCAAAGGCCGCCCATTCAGGCGGCAGACATTTTTGCCGTCGGCCTGGATTTCCCTTTGCAGCAGAAGGGTTCCATCTTCATCCGGCCCCATCCCGTTTTCTGAAAACCAGGAGAGCGCCGGAAGCTCCAAAAAAAGCGCACTCACCAAGGCCGACCGGGCCCCTGTGCGGATCAGATCGCGGGAGGTCCGGTCCCCGATCACCGCTCCAATGGCATCTACTACAATCGACTTGCCCGCACCGGTCTCGCCCGTCAAGGCATTGAAACCCCGGTCGAATTGGATATCCGCCGACTCGATCACCGCAATGTTTTCAATGTGGAGCAGAGACAGCATGCCTCATCCCTCCCTGTGCTCACTGGAGCATCTTATGGATTTCGTCACAAAAGGCCTCTGCTTTCTCAGTGTCCCGCATGATGAGAAGGGCCGTGTCATCCCCGGCGAGACTTCCGACCAGATCTCCGATTTCCATACCGTCAATCGCGGCACAGGCTGCAGAAGCGAGGCCCGGCATGGTTTTGATCACAACAATATTCTGGGCGCGGTCAAAGGACGTGACCCCCTCCTTGAAAATGGTCCGCAGACGTCCCGCGAAGTTCAGGCTGGCCCTGCGGCCGGATACCACATATTTGTAGGTCCCGTAACTGGTAAGTTCCTTCACCAGATGCAGCTCCTTGATGTCTCTTGAGATCGTTGCCTGGGTAGAGGTGACGCCCCGCAGCTTCAACTCAGCCAACAACTGATCCTGGGTCTCAACATCAACCTCCTCAATGATTCGCAAAATTTCTGCCTGCCGTTTGGACTTCATATCCGTCATGCCCTCCCCAACTTCTGATTGATGATTTCATAAAAGCTGTGATCCGTCAGTCGGACCAACCTGGTCACACTTTTGGAGCGGCGGACTTCAACAGTGTCCCCGCCACAGAGCTTAAAGGCTCTTCCTCCGTCCACAGACAAGTAAGCCGTTTTCCTTGACAGCTTTCCAATCCGGACAGAGACAATCCTGTCCCTTCCCATTACCAGCGGCTTTGCATGGAGGGAATGGGCGCAAATGGGAGTCACAAGGATATTCTCAGAGGTTGGCTCCACAATGGGGCCCCCCGCAGACATAGAATAGGCCGTGGAGCCTGTGGGCGTGGCAAGGATCACTCCGTCTCCGGAGTAGTCATAAATGTGAACACCGTCTCCCCGCACGATCAAGTCAATCACTCTCGCCACCGCACCCTTGGTGATGACAGCATCGTTCAGCGCCAAGTCTCGGTAAAGGGTCTCTCGACCTCTTCGCACCGACACGTCCAGCATCATTCGCGGCTCGATTGTATATTTGCGCTTGGAGAGCTGGGAGAGCATATCCAGTTCGCTGTGCTCCAGTTCTGCCATAAAGCCGACACTGCCCATATTGACCCCCAAAATAGGGACGTTGTGAGCATTGGCGTCCCGCGCGGCATGAAGGATGGTGCCATCCCCGCCAAAGCAGAGGAGAATATCCGCCCTCTCCAGCTCATCCTGCATGTTGCGATAGTCCAGATCCCTGGGCAATTCAGCATGACCGCTCCCTTGCTCTAAGTCGAAAGGAAGGCACAATGAGGTGTCGACCCCGCCCGACTTTAAGATCTCACGGGCCTTCAATGCCGCTTTCAATCCCCGATCCCGGTATGGGTTCGGGCTGAGCACTACTTTCACGGGTGAACCGCCCCCTCGAGTTCAGCATGGGACCTCTCAACCAGTGCAGCGAGGTTCCCCACATAGGGCTCACTGACACCGACGCACAAAAAACCCAGGTATTCAATGTTGCCCTCCGGTCCCTTTATAGGTGAAAAGTCCATATCCTTTACAGAAAATCCGGCATCAGATGCGTGAATCAAAAATTGCTCCAACACCTCCAGATGTACTTCCGGGTCGCGTACGACCCCTTTCTTTCCCACCTTTTCCCTGCCCGCCTCGAATTGCGGTTTGACCAGGCACACCACCTGCCCCTGCGGCTTCAGCAGACCGCGTAGGGCCGGCAAAATCAGCTTCAAAGAAATGAAGGATACATCCACGCTTCCAAAGTCCAGCGGTTCAGCAATCTGCTCCGCAGTCAGATATCTCACGTTCGTCCGCTCCATGCATATCACCCTTGGGTCCTGGCGCAGGCTCCAGGCCAATTGTCCGTAGCCGACATCCACGGCGTATACCTTGGCCGCCCCATTTTGCAACATGCAATCCGTAAAGCCTCCGGTGGAGGCGCCGCAATCAATGCAGATTTTTCCCTTGAGGTCCAGCGGGAAGCGCTGGAGCGCCTTTTCTAGTTTCAGGCCTCCCCGGCTCACATAGGCCAAAGCCTTGCCGTGCAGCTCGATCTCCGCGCTCTCTTCCACTGCAAATCCAGCCTTGTCGATCTTCTGCCCGCCCACAAAAATCTGCCCCGCCATAATCAGGGCCTGCGCTTTTTGTCGGCTCTCCGCCAGTCCCCTCTCACACACCAGTACATCCAGACGTTTTTTACTCACGCTTTAAAACCTCCACTGCCGCCTGGTAAAGCGATTCCGCATCCAGCCCGCACAGGCGGCGCAGCTCCGCCGTGGTTCCATGGGTGATAAACCCACTTCCCGTATTGCAGAGCGCCATCGCTTTGGGCACGACCCCCTGTGCCGCCATGTGGGCAGCGATTTGCTGCCCCATACCTCCCATTGCGGCGCACTCCTCGGCAATCAGGACCCGCTCCGTTTTCTTTACGGAAGCAAGGATTTCTTCGTCATCCAACGGCATAAGGCGATTCAGCTTTATGATTTCCGGGACGTATCCAGCCGCCTCCAACATAGCGCCGGCCTCCAGTACACTCCCCGTAGTGATCCCATAAGTGACAAGTGTTATTGCTTTCCCCACTTTCAGACACACAGTCGGCTCCACACCTGCATCTCCCCGATAGCCGCTCTCTCCGCCTCTTGGATAGCGGAGAGCCACTGGCCCCGATACCTTCCGCACGGCGTGGCGCAGCATGCTCCGCACTTCAGCAAAGCTGGCCGGCGCGAAGAGCGTCATCCCCGGGACCGAGGAGAGATACGCCACATCAAACAGACCGTGGTGGGTCTCGCCGTCTTCTCCCACCAATCCAGCACGGTCTACGCCGAAGACCACATGGAGGCCAAGGATCGCCACATCGTGGAGCAGCATATCATACCCGCGCTGCAGAAACGAGGAGTACACGGCAAAGATCGGCAGACTTCCCTGCTTGGCCATTCCAGCCGCCATCGCCACGGCGTGCCCCTCCGCAATCCCCACATCGAAAAATCGTTCCGGGAATTGAGCCTCAAAGGAGCCCAGTCCGGTGCCGTCCCGCATGGCAGCAGTCACCGCACAGATTCTCCCATCCTCCGCCGCCAGCTCGCAGACAGCCTGTCCAAACGCGCTGGAAAAGGAGGGCCTGGAGGGCTGCAGCGGCTCACCTGTCTGGACACAAAACCGTGATACGCCATGGTAGGCATCCGGATTCTTTTCAGCTGGCGGATAGCCTTTCCCCTTTACAGTCCTTACATGAAGCAATACAGGGCCTTTCAACTCCTTGGCGTAGCGCATCAGGCGAGTGAGCCCTCTCACATCATGCCCGTCCACCGGCCCCAGGTAAATGAACCCCATATCCTCGAACATACTGCAGGGGAGCAGAGTCTCCTTTATCGCCGTTTTGATTTTATGGGTCACACGGTAGATTTGGGGACCGCCTGGCAGCACCGACATCATTTTTCGGTATCCCTTTTTGAACTGAAGATACTGTGGCTTGAGCCGCTGATGTGCTAGGTGTTGGGCCACGCCCCCCACATTTTTGGTAATGGACATGCCATTGTCATTTAGGATGACCAGAAGGGGCTCTCCGCTCAACCCTGCGTTGGAAAGCCCTTCATAGGCAAGTCCGCCTGTCAGGGCCCCGTCTCCAATGAGGGCGATCACGTGGTAGTCCTCCCCTCTCTGGCTCCTGGCTCTGGCCATTCCCAGCGCCACAGAAACAGAGTTGGAGGCATGTCCCGCAATAAAGGCGTCATCCTGGCTTTCCTGTGGCTTGGGGTAGCCCGCAATCCCTCCAAACGTGCGGAGGGTGTCCATGGCCGTGTCCCGCCCCGTCAGGATCTTGTGGGAATAGCATTGGTGTCCCACGTCAAAAACCACTCTGTCCCGCCCGGTATCAAATACCCGGTGGAGCGCTACGGTGATCTCCACCGTACCGAGATTGGAGGCCAAATGTCCTCCCGTGCGTGAGACCGCGTCGATAATGCGGGCCCGCAGCCGCGCACAGAGGCCCTCCGCCTCGCTGTCGCTAATCTCTTTTAGATTTGGAATCTCATCGAGCTGTATCAAAAACGCACCCCCAAGGATGGGATCTATGAAGCTGGGCGCTCCGGCGCCGTTTGTAGCCCTTCCCGCCTGATCAGCGGAACAGCCAGGTCCCCGCAAGACCAATGACGATCCCCAGCACCGCGCCGGCAATGACCTGGACCGGAGTATGTCCCAAAAACTCCTTGAGCTCTTTGCCGAAAAGTTCCGGCTTCATCTCCATCCAGTGTTCCATCATGTAATTTAAAATCTTGGCCTGCTCTCCGGCTGCCTTGCGGACATTTGCCGCATCATACATGACCACGATGGCTAGAACAGCAGCCAGAGCGAAAATGGGCGAGGACCAGCCGTATAGATTTCCGGTCGCACTTGCGCAGGCACAGACAAAGGCGGAATGAGAGCTCGGCATTCCCCCGCTTCCCGTGATCCGTCGGAAATCCAGCCTGTGGTTTTGGATCAGGACGACCACGACCTTTAGCACCTGAGCGATTGCCCAAGCGACGACCGCGAGGGCCAGGATCAGATTTCCCAAATGGCCGTTCAGAAGATTATTCTCCATATCCGGTCAGCTCTCCCGCCCGGCCAAGGCCCGGGCAAGCCAGCACAGAAAATCCGCCCGTCCCCCGAAGGGCTCTAAGGCGGCTACCGCCGCATCAGTCAGGGTATCCACCAGCTCACGGCAGCCATCCATACCCAGCAGGGTAACAAAAGTTGTTTTTTCGTTGGCCTGGTCTGAGCCGATGGGTTTTCCCAGCGTCCTCTCATCCCCCTCTACATCCAACATATCATCCCGGACCTGGAAGGCCAATCCCAGCTTCTGGGCGTAGCGGCGAACAGCAGCCCGGTCATCCGTGCCGCCGCCGGCGATCACACACCCCATCTCAGCCGCCGCACTGAGCAGCGCGCCGGTTTTCAGCTTTTGGAGGTCTTCCACATCCCGCCGGGTCACCGCCCGTCCCTCGGCGGCCATATCCAGCGACTGACCACCCACCATGCCGCGCGCACCGGCGGCATGCGCCAGACAGGCAGCAGCGGCTACCACGCGGTCCGACGGGACCCCGGAGCTCTGCTCCAGTGCGGTTTCAAAGGCGGCGGTGAGCAGCGCATCGCCAGCCAGTACCGCCGTGGCCTCCCCATAGATCTTGTGGTTGGTAGGCTTTCCCCGGCGCAGATCATCGTCATCCATGCAGGGCAGGTCGTCATGGATCAGGGAATACGTGTGGATCATCTCCACCGCGCAGGCGAATGGCAGGGCTTGTGCAACATCTCCCCCACACATCCGGCAGACCTCCAGTGTGAGGAGGGGACGGATGCGCTTTCCGCCGGCCATCAGACTGTACTCCATGGCGTCATAGATATTGGCCATAGGCTCCCTGCCCGCAAAGCACGACTGCAGCGCACGTTCAATCAGGGCCTGTCCGTCACGTAACTGCCGCTCATATTCCATACCGATCATCCCTCCCCGTGGAACGGCGTTTCTACCGGTCCTCCGTCTGTCCCGACGGTGAGCTTGGACACCTTCTGCTCCGCCTTGTCCAGCAGTGCGGAACACTGCTTCATCAGCGTCATTCCCTCCTCAAAGAGCTTCAGCGACTCCTCCAGAGGGGCTTCGCCCTTTTCCAGCTGCGTGACGATCTCCTCCAGGCGTATCATGGCCTGTTCGAAGGTCTTTTTCTTTTCCGCCATATTTATAACAGCCTCCTCTTATCGTCCACACGACAGTCCAGCACACCGTCGGAGAGACGAACCGACAGCTTACCACCCGGCTCCACCTCATCCACAGAAGTTGCCACCTTTCCGTTGGCGGTCTGAGCCAGCGCATACCCTCGCCCCAGTACCTTGAGCGGGCTCATCGCATCCAGGGCCGCCGCCAGACGGGCGAACCGTTCCCGTTCCCCCGCCATCACGCCGCCGAGACCGTGAACCAGCCGCCGCCGCAGATCCTCCAAAAGTGCCCGCCGATCCAAAATGTAATTTATGGGGTCCTGGAGCACACGATTTTTCTCCAGGCGCGCCAGCTCCCGGCGCGCCCGGTCCAGCCGGACCTCCATGGTCCCCATCAGCTTGTCCTCATAGTAAGCGAGATTGGCATAGATCTCATTCTGATCCGGCACCGCCAGTTCCGCCGCATTGGAGGGCGTAGCCGCCCGCAGGTCTGCCACAAAATCTGCGATCGTCACATCAGGTTCATGCCCTACCGCGGAAATCACGGGGATTGTGCAGTCGTAAATCGCACGGGCCACCCGTTCGTCGTTGAAGCACCAGAGGTCCTCCATCGAGCCGCCGCCTCTGCCCGTAATCAGAAGATCCGCCAAAGCATGGGCACTGGCATACCGGATAGCGGAGGCAATCTCTCCCGCCGCCTCTTCCCCTTGTACGCGGACCGGGAGGAGAAGGACCTTCGCCAGCGGATACCGCGCCCCCAGGATGCGCAGCATATCTCTCACCGCTGCGCCGGCCGAAGAGGTGACCAGCGCGATCCGCCCTGGATATCTCGGAATGTTTTTTTTATGCGCCGGGTCAAATAGCCCCTCCCGGAAGAGCTTTTCCTTGAGCTGCTCAAAGGCCACATGGAGGTCTCCGACCCCGTCCGGCGTGAGGTCCGAGCAGTAGAGCTGATACTGGCCATCCCGAGGGAATACCGCCACACGTCCAAAGGCAATAACCTTCATACCATTTTCCGGACGAAAGCGGAGGCGGGATGCCTCCCGCCGGAACATCACGCAGCGGAGCGCCCCGCCCTCATCCTTCATGGAAAAATAATGGTGTCCAGAGGGGTAACTTTTGTAATTAGAAATTTCGCCTCGAACAAATACGCCGCTTAAAAGTCCATCCCGATCCAACAGATTTTTAATATAGCCGTTGACTTGGGTGACAGTATAGACAGGCTGACCCTCTCTCATAGCCGGCTCCCCCCCGTCAGGGCCCGCCGGGCCAGGATCGCCACACCAAGAGCGTTATCTGTGGAGTATTGCGGTGGTGCAAACACCGCGTCCCGCAGAGCCGCCCGCAAAGCGGAATTGGAGGCCACCCCTCCGGAACACAGTACTGGGAGGCCCGGATATTGCTCCAATGCCTTGTCCGTGGTCCGCAGCACCGCTTTCACAACGGTGTCCACGACAAACCTAGCTACGTTGGCCGGAGGTGCCCCGCGCTCCACCAGTTCTCTCACCTTGTTCTCCATTCCGGAGAGAGAAAATGTAAGGTCATTTATCTTTACAGTGTAATTTTGACAAACATCTGCCTGACCATACAGTCCATCCAACGCCTTTCCCGCGGGGAATGGCAGCCCCAAGAGCTGTCCGGTCCGGTCAATAAGCTGTCCCGCAGAAATATCACTGGTCCCCCCCAGTTTCTGCGCCCAGACGCTCACCCCGTCCGGCTGCACATACAAAAGCTCCGTCGTCCCGCCGGACAGATGCCAAGCCAGATGGGGACGGTCTAAAAGATCGGGACGTCCGGCGGACCAGGCGGCCGCCGCAATGTGTCCCTGCTGGTGAGCACAGGGGAAAAAGGGGACGCCCAGTGTATCCGCTATCCCGCGCCCCTGAGACTCTCCCGCCAGAAAACAGGGCATATAAGAGCCCTCTACCCAGCGCGGTTTGGTGCTGGCACCCACCGCTGCGATACATCCGTCCAACCGCCCTTCCGCCCGCAGCGCGGCAAAAATCTCAGGCAGATGTTTGACATGCTGGAACAGCGCGTCGCTCTGCCGAAGCCCCAACGCTCCCTCAGGTACATCCAAAAGCCTGCCAAGATTGTATCCGGACACCCCGTCAAACAGAGCCACAGAGGTGGTGTAATTGCTGGTGTCAATTCCCAGACAGAGCGCCATGGTCACGCTCCGTCCTTCTTGTCCTCGGCCTGTGTGTCCACTGCATCGGCCCGCTCCGGAGGCAGTTCTCCCCGGACAAACGCACCCAAGATGCCATTGGCGAAGGACGCGGCCTCAGGCGCGTCATAGCGTCTGGCCAGTTCCACCGCCTCATTGATGGCGGCGGCGGCGGGGATATCCGGCATATACAGGATCTCATACATCGCCACCCGCATGACGGCCGCCGTCATGCGGGAAATACGGGAGAAGGACCAGCCGATGGCATACTTTGAGATATAGCCGTCCAGTTCGGCGCCGTGGTCGTATACCCCTTTCACCAGCGCGGTTATGTACTGCCGCTGCTTCTCGTTGGGATATTCTCCATACAGGGGCTCCTCGTCCTTGAGCTGCGCAAAGTTTTCACGGCTCAGGGAGTCCTCCAGCAATTCTTCCGCGGTCTGATCTGAAAAGCCGAGGGCAAAGGATAAATGGACGGCAATTTCCCTGGCATTGCTCCTGGTCATAATCGGTTCCTCCCGTTGTCTCTCTTTTGTGAATATTCATAGACTATTATATACAGTTTGCGGTGGAAAATAAACCCCCAATTTCCCCTCACAGACGGCAAAAGAGCACTGAGCGCATCATATCGCCCAATGCTCTTTGAGTGTACGCCGATTTACTGAGCCTTCTTCGGCTCTTTCTCAAAGACCACACCGCCCACGCTTACGTTGACGGCGGCGACAGTGAGGCCGCTGGTGGCCTCGATGCTGCCAGCCACAGCTTCCTGCACAGCGTGGCCCACGTCCGGAATGGTGTAGCCATACTTTACAAGGATGGCCACCTCTACCGTAACGTTCTCCTCCTCCACCTGGAGGCGAATCCCGCGGCTCAGGTTCTTTTTTCCCAGCAGTTCCGCAAGGTCAGTGCCCAGATTGGCCGCCAATCCTCCCACGCCCTCAACTTCCAGCGCAGCGGCGGCGGCAATCACCGCCAGAACTTCCTCTGATATATGGATATTTCCCAACTCATCGGACCGGGAAACATACTCTCTGCCTTCACCCACAGTGGTCACGCTCCTTTTATCATGTTCAGGGATTACAACACGATGGCCTCGGCGACATGGCCACCGCCGTGGAAACCGGCGACGCCGGTTTGGGGCATCACATGGCCCCCGGGCAGTTGCAGCCCCATGTGGGGCTAGGCTGCCCCGCTGCGGCGGGACGACGCACACAATACACCGATTGTCGCTATTCTACCACAAAGGCCGGCCATTTACAATCCAATTTTTGAAATTTGAAGGGGCGGACCGGCGCACACCTTGTGCCGCGCCGGTCCGCCCCTTTCATTCAGCTCGCCTCGATGATTTTGATTTGACTTGCTTTGAGCCCTGTCTCCTCCATCACGATCTCGCTGATTTTTGCCGTGTCTGCGTCGGCGAGCGGCGTTCCGTTGTTGGACACCACCACACTGATGCTGTTATCGTTGAGAAACGCCACACAGTCGCTGTATCCCTTTGCTGTGACCAAATTTTCAATATTGGCTTCGGCCAGTGTATAGGTGGCCATCGCCTGGATCGTAACGTTGGCCTGGTCTACCGAGGCTTGATCCGCCTTCTCGTCGGCTGCGGCCTCCTGGAGGAGAGAGAGGGCGCTGTCCCTGGCCTGCTGACGGTTCAAACGCGCGCTGGCAAAATAGCCGCTGGAGCTGCTCTGTCCCTCTTCTCCCGCCGCAGGACTCTCGGAAGGCGCGGGTGATGATGCGTCCTCTCCCTTGAGCAGCGGATCCGTGGCTTTGCCGCCCACCAGGGCCGCCTCTCCCAACACCTTCCCCGTATCCGCGGTCTCTCCGGCTCCATCCTGGCTGTAGGACCAGTTGAGATATACCGCCACACACACAAACAGCACGATGGCGGCCACCACCGCGTTCCGCTTCCAAAGTTTCATCTCAAGTCTCCTCCTTACTTTCCTTTACAAATTGAAATTTTATCGCTTCCCAGGCCGGTCAGGGCAGAAACTGCCTCCACCAGCTTGAGCCGTACCTCCGGGTCGCTTCCCCCGGGGCAGACCACCAGAGCGCCTTGGAACTGCGGATATATCTGCTGAAGCGGCACAGCCTCCTCCCTGCCGGAACCCTTGGAGACCACTACGGTGGTCCTCCCCTCATCCACCGCCCCTTCCTTTTGAGAGGAGGTGATGTCCTGGGCCAGCACTTGGCGCGTGCTGGCCTTCACAGTAAGGACCACTGAGACCTCTCCCGCTCCCTCTACTTCCGAGAGTGTATCGGACAGCTTTTTTTCCAGACCCTCCAGGTCGAAGGCCAACTCCGACGGAGGATCAGTTCCTCCCGCGCCTCCTGTTCCATCTCCCCCTTCAAAGGTGGGCAGCAGGAGCAGGAGAATACCAGCCAGCAGGACCAGCAGCACGAATTTATATTTTTCCAGTAGCCCCATCAGCCGCCTGCCGCCCTTGGCGGCTATATCCGTTCCCCTCATGATGCTCCATCCCCGCTTTCGTAAGTTTGACATTCCTCGGGAATCGCCAAGTCCGCCTCTATGATACGTGCCAGGAGGCGTCTCTCCTCCCCGCCGGGCGCTCCCGTGATGGACACTGCGGAGGGATAGGGCACGCCGTCCTCTCCTACTGTGCATGTTACGGTCACCCTCTCGCAGGGGACCCCCAGTGCTTCCGCCTTGTCCAGAATATATGCGCCCGTCTTCTCTCCTATGATGGTTTTCATTAGTTCCAAGTCAGTTTTTTCCAGCTCATTCTGCGTACTCTCCAGCTCTATCTGGGCGGCGGACGCTGCCAGAACGCTGAAATCCACATGCAGGACCGGCTGGACCACAGCAACCAGGAGCAATAAGCCTCCCGCCATCCTCCCGATCTTCCTCACGGTACCAGACGGCGTAAGACTGTCCGCCAGCGCCACGATCATAGCTGCGCAGGTGATCCCAACCAGCCACTGCCGCAACAATTCCATCATGGCGTCACCATAGACACTGCCGATACCATGGATACCAAGAGCAGCATTGCGGAAGCTCCCGTCATACCCAGGATGAGTCCGAATGCACCGCCAAGACCGTCGATCAGTCCGGAGGTCCTCCCATCCGCCACCGTGGCCGCCAGGGCGGCGGTCAGCTTATAGGCCAGGTAATGTATCCCCAGTTGCAGGAAAGGGACCACACACATGGAGAGAATCACCAGCATGCCGAACACCCCCACCGCATTTTTCAAAATTCCTGCGCCGGCCAGAACGGTCTCCGCCGCGTCGGAAAGGATACCGCCCACCACAGGCACCATGCTTGAGACCGTAAATTTGGCCGCCTTGACCGCCACTGCGTCCGCCGTCCCCGCAATGACCCCGCTGACTGTGAGATAGCCCACAAATACCAACAGCAATACTGTAAGGATCGAGGTGACCGTCCACTTGAGCACCCCGGCAATGCGCTTGAGCCCCTCGTTCCCCACCGCCGCATGGGCCACACAAGCGGCGATATACCCATACACAAGGGGTAGGAGCAGCTTGGTGATCAGGCTCATCAGCACCGTGGAGAAGAGCATGGTGGCCATCTGTCTGGCCGCCGCCCCGCCGGGCGCCCCGCTGGCAGCCGTGGCCACCGCCATGGTAGGCAGCAGTATCTTGGAAAAAGCGGTCATATTGTCCAGCGCCTCTCTCCCCATTCCAATCAGGGAATGGACATCTGCGACGGAAATGGCCGTGATGGCCAGCGCCCCCACCAGCGGAACTACCTGAAGTCCCCCGGGCTCTCCAATGGCCTCGCACGTTCCCTGCGCGAGAGAACACAAGAGCACCACGGTCAAAAGCAGCACACCGCTCCGCACCGCCTTGCGGAGGACACCCGCCAATTGGTCGCTGCCGGTATCCAACAAATCCTGAAGCCCGGCATCCAGATCCACCCCAGTCACAGTATCCCCGGGGCTGTACTCGCCCGCCGCCTCTGCCAGTTTGTCCAGCCCCAGCGCCTTGGACTGCTCGTCCAATACGTCCTCAGATGAGGATGCCGCCGCCGGAAGGACAAAAAGGCAGGTGAAAAGGATCAGCATCAGAACTTTTTTTATTTTCCTATGTATTCCCGTCATCCGTCGCCCCTCTTCCCTCCGGCCGGACGCCGCTATAGAAGCCCTGTCACCATACTCAGCACCGTCTTCAATAGAGGAAGAGACACAAACAGCGCCGCCGCCGCGCCCGCCGTCTCTACGAACGCGGCAATCCCCCCCTCTTTCGCGTCCCGGCAGAGCTCTGCCGAGACTCTGGTCAGCACTGCGATCCCTACTGTTTTGACAACGGGCGCCAATACCGCAGGCGAGAGTCCCGCCGTATCCGCCAGGGTGTCCATCAGCTCCTTGACTCCCTCCAGCGCTCCCAGCGAGCAGCTCAGGATGATCGCCCCGGCGCACAGCGCCAGCACCATCCCCAGCTCGGCCACATTCTTTTTGACCACCACTGAGCACAGTGCGGCGGCCACCGCAATGGCCGCGATCTTTACCATATCCGGCATAGACTACAGCCCAAACAGGTTCTTTACCAGGTTGAAGAGATCGCTGATCTCCTGGACCACCATCATGAGAACCACCACAAGACCCGCCAGCGTGGTCATGGTGGCCTGCTCGTCCCGTCCGGACCGAGTGAGCACCTGGTTGAGCACCGACACCAGTATCCCGATCGCCGCAATTTTGAATATGAGGTCTACGTTCATGCCTTCTCCACATCCCCGCATTGATATCAGTCATAATAACAGAATAACCAGCATGGCCCCGGAGCCCAGTCCCAGCGTGGTGTAGACCCTTCCCAGCCTCCGCTGCTCTTCTTCTGCCCCGGCGAGACATCGCTCCAGCTCCAGCACCGAATTCCGCAGGGCCCCGCTCTGTCCTTCCACGTCGTATCTCCCCAATACTTCGCCCAACTCGAGCAGGATCTGACTTTCCCGTTCGTCCAGCAGGAGGTCAGGTTCGCCGTCCAGCGCCTCTCTCCATAGCTGGCCAAAGCTCTTTTCGCCCAGCTCCCAGAGGTGGTCCCTGCAGTGTGCGAACAGATAGGCCGCCGGCCCCTGTGACTGCCGTGCCAGCCGCTCCATCAGCTCCGGCATCGGCGTAAGGCGAAACGTAAGCTCCCTCTCCAGTTGACCCAGGGCCCCCACTAGGGAGCGCAGACTGGCCACTCTTGTCCGAAGCTGTGCCGCCGCGCCTAAGCCCAGACCTGCCGCGCCCGCCATCAGGAGGAGCGCTCCGATCCACCGGATCATCTCAACCCCTCCTCCAGCGGCACTACTCGGTAGTTCCGCCTGCCCCCGCGCAGCTCGATGAGAACCGCCCGGCGAAAGACGCCGCCTGCCAGAAGCCGGCGGTAAAGAGGACGCCGCCGCAGGTCGTCCGGTGTCCCCCCGTGCGCGCTGCACAAGAGGGCGACTCCACAGCCGGCTGCCTGCTCCAGCGCCTCCACATCCTCCGGCGCCGTGATCTCATCCGCCGCCAGGACCTGGGGGTTCATCCCGCGCAGCAGCATCATCAGACCTGCCGCCTTGGGGCACCCGTCCATCACATCCGTTCTTATCCCCACTTGTGTCATTGGGACGCCGTTATACATGGCGGCAAGCTCCCCACGCTCGTCGACCACCCCCACTCGAAGGGGCGGCCCTCCAACACCGTCGGAAATGCGGCGAATCAAATCCCGCAGGAGAGTCGTCTTCCCTCCGCCGGGCGGCGAGAGAAGGAGCGTACTCTGCAGGGTGCCTGCCTCCCACAACTGCGGCAAGACCTCAGCTCCCGCCCCCGGGACCTCCCGGGCGATCCGGATGGCAAGCGAAGAGATCTGTTTTACATTGCATACTTCTCCATCCTTCATCACCGCACTTCCACATAGACCCACCCGATATCCGCCCCGGACAGTAACAAAGCCGCTTTTTACCCGGTCCAATACCGTATGTGTCGACGCCTGACTGGCAACCTCCAGTACTCCCGTCAGATCGGCGGCGGTGATCGGGCATTGACCGCAGCCCGGTACCGTCCGTTCCCCCGTCGGATCTGCAACCATCGGCGGTCTGCCCGCCCGAAGCCGAAACTCTTCTGCTCTGGCCTTCTCTGCTGTCGAAAGCCTCTGCACCCCTTGTCTGAGTTCATGCGGTAGCAGCGCCGCCGCCTGTTCAAACCGCTCGACCGCATATGCCTCTTCCGGAGCCCGCACCTTTTCCAGCTCCCTTCTTCTGTGTGATGCTCCATTCTATGTGGGGTTGTCCATGTCTATGACGGCCGGAGAAAAATTTCCCTCACTAAATGGCATAGCCGCCGGAATCACAATGATTCCGGCGGCTATGCCAAGGCAGTAAATCTATCTATGTTCGTTGTATTCCCGCACCCACCGTACTAATGATGCAAACTATCTGCGTCGTTTAAATTGCCATTCACATATGCTCGACTCAAGCATACCAACAGGCTGTATCACAGCAATATGAATCAATACTAGCTTCGATAACAGACTGTTGGGATCATTGGAAATCATGGCTATAGTTTCTGGCGGCGCTACGTTTGCTCTCTGACTCTCAGTGAGCATATTGCCGTTGTTATTGTAGGTGTAAATCTACTGGCGAGGCAGTTGGTCGGATTTTAATTTAATGCTCAACTTCTTGAACTGTATCTGGGCAAACGTTCCTGACTGTCCTCATGAAATAGACCACTCCTTTCCCCTGAAGTGAATCCAGTTCGTCTTATTTGCCTCTTTTTTTATCTGGCTGAGATAATTCAATATTTTATCCATATTTGCGTACTCTCCAATAGTATATAGTCTTACATCAATGCCATTGTTTTTGCAAACAGCTTCATTCAAATCAATTAGTATCCCCTCTCTCGCCTTATACAGCAACTGTTCATGTATCATTTGAGTATTATCCGGCAAAGGTAACTCTATGCATTTTGCCAGTCGACCGCATAGGATGTAGAGAAAGTCATCAATATTTTGTGCATATAGCTTCCAGTACCAACTATCATCATGGGATAAATATGCAAATCGATTTTGTAGTTGTGGAAAGAACGGTGAATGAAGCGGCTCAAACATATGGCCTAAGTAGAGCAGTTCCGAAATTTCCTGTGCCGTTAATTGATCCACTTGTTCTGAAGAACAATAGTCCACAAAACAAAAGTTCCCAAAACAATATGACTCTTGTTCCGCAATTTTTTTTATTGCGGCCTTTCCCTCAAATAGTGGAAAGCCTTTTTTATAGTTTGTTTCAGAAACTTCTACACAGGTATCTATTGCGATGTTTATTAAATTTTCTATTGGTTCAGGCAAATAACAAATAAAATCATCAAAGCTAAGTCCGGAACAGACAATTTCATTTTTTTCGGGCACTATTTTTACATATAATTCTTTTTTTTCATTTTTCATTTTTCTCTCCTCTTTATGGCACAGGGATGGGTACCGGAACCACTCCTGGAATAACTCCCGTTGTAGGACTTACAAACGGCAGAACAATCATTGTATTTGTAGGCATAGACGCTATTTCTGTATACGTTGCTTCATAGTAATAACCTTTTAAGTCTCGATTACTTGGATACGCCGATATAGAAATAGGGTTAGTACCCTCGTAAATCGTTACCTGCCTCCCATTAGGATACGTAATAAAATAATATCCGCTATCTGCCGCTATAATTTCAATTTTACTAATCCAATCTGCCTCTTTCTGCTCCCAATCCCAATTCTTTTGCTTCTTGAGTTCTTTAAGGACTCCTCGGGGTGGAGAACCCGGAGGATTTTTATGATGATCGTGTGGAGACCCATCTTCGTTTTGTATCCATTCCTTTCCGTCTTTTAAGATATGAACATGTCTCATGTATTCTTTTCCTGCTCCGCCCCTATCTATGCGTCCAGACCATCCCTTCCCTAGACTGAAACTAGAACCCAATGACAAAAATAGCATCTCGTCATCGGTATACATTACTCCATTGTCAATATATGTTCCTATAAAATCTCCTCCATGCAAAAAAAACGAATTCCCATCTAAAGTTACAGTTGCATATTTATATTCATTATTCCAAGATACGTTTCCACCTAACCCTTCAATTGTTGCTCGAACTGCAATTGGTTCAAGGCCATAAGTATCACAAAATGTCGCCGGGTTATTATTACAATAAATATACCAATTTTCTCCATTCCTCATAATATCTTTGTTTACAAATCTCCCAATTTCCGGGTATAGTATCTAGCCCTGAGGTAGTAATTTTGAGTTTCCCTGTCCTGATATTCTCCGCAATAGCCAAAACCGCTCTTTACGATGCTGGAGTCCCTCACGCCAAATGCGTCATACCACTCCTGACCGCTAAATATGTACTCAAATTCGCTTGGGTCGGGTTTCCGCTGTACCGCCCCCTGATCCTCCCCTTCCAGTGCAGAATTAGCGGTATAATTGATCGCCCGGTGTGACGTCGTGACTACATTTCCGTGCGCATCATGAAAATAATATACCTCATCAAATTCATAATCAGTTAATTCTGCGATCAAATCCAGGCCATAGAAATACCGGGTATTTCCCTCCAGTACAAGCTCCCCGCCGCTCCACACATAAGAGACTGATCCCTTCCCGGTACGCAGTCCGTCGGGACCATAGGTGTAGCTGGTGCTCACCCCGTTCACAGTAGCGGAGGTCTGCCGGTTAAAGCCATCGTATCCATAGACGATACTGTTTGTCCCCTGACTCTTAGTAAGTCGTATAGCTATAATAACGCGAATCTGATCACATATTTCTTCCGGCGTGTACCCTCTCTCTGTCTCCTGCGCAGCATTGGCAGAAAGCGCTTTTGGTTCGTTTGTATTTCTGTAAAATTGCTGCGCGCCTGTGTATACGCAGTTTTCAGCGATTCGATGTTTTCGATAGAATCCTCCAAAAATGTATCCAGTGTGATATAGGGGATGCCCATCAGCGCCGCAAGTGCTTTCCGTTCCTCCTCCTGATCCTCTTCAAGAAACGCCTCCTCTGTACACGCACGGCCCTCCACGATCTCGGTTTGCTTGTCCATGATAAGCTGCTGTATCGGCTTGTTTAAAATACTGCTGGATACGTATGCCGCAAAAGCCTGACTATTGGTATACCCCCCCGAAGATCAGGTCCAGAATGTCAGATTTTTCTTCCGGCCTCAGGCTGTAATACTTTTCTGCGGTCAAGAACCCTTTTAATGACTTCTGGAGCGTTCCGATATCTCCATGATAAAAAATAGCGCTGTCGATTTCTTCATATGTGTACCCAAACCCATCCTGGATCATTTGGATCTCTGGACGAATCTTATATATCTGCATGATTTCTGCCTGAAGCTCATACACGGGGTCAAGCTCTACCGTATTCGCTTCTGCATATGTGATCTGGCCAAAAAGACTTTTTACTTCGCCTGGCGTCAAACCTGCATTCTGTTCCAGATGGACAGGCGCCGTTCGGCCTTTGCCATCCAGAGAAATATCTGTACAGGCCAACAGCTCCTCAAGGTCCCTGTCTACGGAAGTATCGATCCCAATGTGAAAATAATCGGCGTTTGTTTCTGCATACGGTTCAACGAATATATCGCCTTGCAAAACTTCAGAATCAGAATAAGAAGGAACATATGAGTACGCAGGATATTACGATCTTGAACATTCTTTTTCTTGACATATTATCCTCTCCCTATCGTTTCTTGTCCGCATACTAATTCCAAAGCTGTGTTGAGGCTTTCCAGGGTTGGCATGTATCGAGGAGATGCACTCTATGACACATTCATTATACCGGCGAATTTTGTTTATATCAACAATATTTTCTCGGTTTTACCAATATTTTTGTCATAAATATACTTTCAACCCTGCAAAAAGCCGTGTGCAGATCAATCCGCACACGGCCTGTTTGTAGTAATAAACTTGGGGTCCAGTGCATCCCGCAGGCCGTCCCCTACCAGTTGAAGGCAAATGACAGTCAAGACGATGAACAGCCCTGGCGGGAGCCAGACCCAGGGCCTTCCGGTGAGGACCGCCAGATTGGATGCGTGCTGCATCAGATTTCCCCAACTGGCCTGGGGTGGACGGATACCCACGCCCAAAAAGCTCAGGCTGGACTCGGAGAGGATCGCCCTCCCCACCCGTTGGGCCAGGGCCGCCCAGACCGGGGCCACCGCATTGGGCAGCACGTTCCGGAACATGATGGTACGGCTCCTGGCCCCCAGTGCCTGTACCGCGATGATATACTCCTTTTCCCGGATCGCCAGCGCGTTCCCATACACCAGCCGGGCGATGGAAGTCCATCCCAAAAGTCCAATGACCAGAATGATATTGCACACGGACGGCCCTACGAGCGTCACCAGACACAGGATCAGTACAATGCTGGGAAAGGATTGGAACACATCGGCGCAGCGCATGATCCAGAACTCGCATTTCCCTCTGCGGTAGCCCGCCAAGAGCCCCAAAGGCACCCCCACCGCCATACTGATAGCGGCGGCGGAGAAGCCCACCAGCAGGGAAACGCGCCCGCCGCAAAGAAGCCTTGCGAAGACATCCCGCCCCACGTCGTCGGTCCCCAGCCAATGTTCCGCGGAAGGGGGCGCCCAGAAACCGGCGGCGCGGTCCGTCAGGTTGGGCTCCAGACCCAGTAGGGGCGGCAGTAAAAGAACGCACAGGACCTCCGCTCCCAAAATGCACAGCGCTGCAACGGAGCGCCGGTCCCGGCACAGGCGCCCCAGCGCGCGTTTAAATTCCCTCATAGCGCACCCTCGGGTCTACCATACCATACACCAAATCCAGCAACAGATTGGTACACAGCACCGCCAGCGCAATGACCACGGTGACGCCCATGATCACATTATAGTCCCGGCCGCTGATGGCGGAGAACATCAGACTTCCCATTCCGGGCCAGCCGAAGACCCGCTCCACTACCACGGAACCTCCAATGATGTGGGGGATATGGGTGAGAACGGTGGTGAGGACGGGAATGAGCGCCGTTCGAAATCCGTGGCGGAGCACCACCGCCGCTTCCTTCAGCCCCTTAGCCCTGGCGGTGGTAACATAATCCTCTCCCAGGACCTCCAGGCAGGCGCTGCGGGTCTGTTTCAGGATGCCTCCCACATTGCTCAGCCCGACAACGCCCGCCGGCAACAGCAGATGCCGCAGCAAATCCGTAAGTGGGCCGGAGGAGCCGGAGGCGTACATACCGGAGGCCGGCAGCCATCTGAGCTTTACAGCAAAGAGGTAGATCGACACCAGTGCCAGGAAAAAGCCCGGGACGGCGGACCCTGCCACGGTGAAGAGATTGGAAAGGCGGTCCCAATGGGAACGCGGCTTCCAGGCCGACAGGATCCCCAACGGAATGGCCACCGCCACCGCCACCGCCACTCCGGTCCCTGTGAGAAGCAGTGATGGCCCAATGCGCTGCCCGATCAGGTGGGATACGCTCTGCCCCAGATGGTAGGACTCTCCCAAATCCCCGCGGAAAAGCCCCGCCAGCCACAGTACATAACGGGCCAGCAGGGGCTTGTCCAGTCCAAGGGCGGCTTCCAGCGCGGCCTGTTCCTCTGCACTGGAAGCCCCCTCCCCCATCAGGTCGGTGACCGAGCCTGGGGCCAGATTCATAAAGAAAAAAACAACAAGGGTAATACCAAAAAAGACGGGGACCGCGGTGATCAGCCGTCTGCGAATATAGTGCGCCATTCTGCTTCCTCCTGCACTTCCGGCCCCGCGCGGGGCACAGGCGGCCCCATAACAGGGGCCGCCCTACAGAGGTTATTTTTTATTCTTGTTTTTCCCACTCCCAGACATTCTCGTTGGAGAAGCTGGAGGAGGCGTAATCAATGCCGGACACCGTGGGCGACTGGGCATGAAGCGCTGTACCAAACCACAGAGGTACAAAGGGCCGCTCCTGGGCCAGATAGTCCTCCAGAGCCTGCACCAGATCCTGCTTGGCATCCGGATCGGTCTCCATTTGAATGCGTTGGATATAGACGTCGTACTCAGACAGGTCGGACACATGAAAGATATTATTGTTTTCCGTCAGGCGGGTCCCCACAAACCACAGAGGAAGCGGGCCGGGCGTATGGCTTGCGATCCCCATGTCGTAGGTGCCGTCCGACATGCCGGCGAACATGGTGGCCGAATCCACCGTCTCAATGGAAATCGAAATCCCGGCATCGGCCAGATTCTGCTGCATCAGGGCGGCCAATCCGGCCCGGTTGGAGGTACAGGCCAGACGGTAGGTCCTCCCGTCATAGCCCGCCTCTTCCAGCAGCGCTTTGGCCGCCTCTACATCCCGGCCGGCGGCGCTTCCCTCTCCCGCGTAGGGGCTGGTGGGCGGGATGCTGGAGTCCGTCACAGTACCCAGTCCGTTTGTGGAGTGCTGACACAACAGTTCCTTATCCAGCGCCAGCTCAACCGCACGGCGGATGCGGGCATCTGGGAGCGACGCCCCGTTGAGCATCAGCTCAAAAAAGGTGTTGGGTACCGTGCCGCGGAGTACGGTCAGCCCATTCTGCTCCGCCACCTGGGCGTCGTCTGCGGAGACGCTGCCGCCGAAAGCGTAGTAGTCCAAGTCTCCGGAAATCAGCGCCGTGAGAAGATTGGATTTATCCATCACGGTGATGACCAGGCGGTCAAACCCCGGCGTACCCAACGGATACGCCTTGTTTGCCTCCAGGATGAGCTGGCTGCCCGCCAGCTCAGAGACAAATTTACAGGGCCCGGAGCCCACCGGCGCCTTCCACAGGTCCAGGTCCATGAGGTCGGCGGAGGCGACCCCCTCCAGGAGGTGGGTGGGCAAAACATAAAACTCCCGGTTTTTATCCAGCAAAAAGTCCTCCGGAGATGTGGGATTCTTGAAGGTGAGCTTCAGCGTATACGCATCCACAGCCTCCGCCGCCACAGAATGTTCCGAAAGCGCATAGCCGTTCTCGTCTGTGCCGGCAAGGACGGAAAAGTTATCCCGCCCCAGCATGGGACAATCCGGATCGGTCATCAGGCGGAAGGTCTCCACCCAGTTTTGCGCCGTCACAGGGGTCCCGTCATGGAAGGAAAACCGCTCATCCAGCGCGAACTCTATCCCGTATCCGTCGTCCACGCTCTTCCAGCTCCTGGCTGCACGCGGGGACAGCGTGCCGTCGGCATGGACATAGGCCAGACGGTCATAGATCTTATCATAAATGATTCTGGCATAGTTGCTCCCCGATACACTGTTATAGGGCATCAGGGCATCCCAGGCGTTTGAGATCCCGTAGCGCACCACCACAGGATCGGCCGTGACCGTCCCAGTATCCTGCGGCGCCCCGTCGCTCCCGGCGGCACATCCCGCCAACAGCAGGGTAAAGGCCGCCGCCCATACAACAAACCGCTTTCTCATTCCACCGTCACCGACTTTGCTAGATTTCTGGGCTTATCGATATCACAGCCGCGCATCAGCGCCACATAGTAGGCAAAAAGCTGCATGGGCAGCACGTCCAGTGACGGGAGCAGCATAGGATGGGTGTCCGGCACCAAGATAGCGTGATCCACCGTCTTTTTCATCGCCTCTGCCCTGGACTCCACTGTAAGGCCCAGCACATCCGCCCCCCGGGATTTTACCTCCACCACATTGCTCATGAGTTTGTCAAAAAGCTGGGTACAACTGGCCAGAGCCACCACCAGCGTCCCCTGCTCAATAAGGGAGATGGTGCCGTGCTTCAGCTCGCCGGCCGCATAGGCCTCGGAGTGAATATAGGAGATCTCTTTGAGCTTCAAAGAGCCCTCCAGGCCGATGGCATAGTCGATGTTCCTGCCGATAAAGAAAATGGATTCGTGGTTAAAATAGATGGAGGCATAGTACTGGATGGCCTCCCGGTTTTCCAGGATGTGCTCCATCTTGGTGGGAATAGTCAGGAGTTCGGATACGATATGATCGTATATCTCCCCGCTGATGGTACCCAGCAACTCGGCAAAGCGGAGTGCGATCAGATAGATGACCGCCAACTGGGTGGAGTATGCCTTTGTGGTAGCTACGGCGATCTCCGGCCCCGCCCACGTATAGAGCACATCGTCGGACTCGCGGGCAATGGAAGAACCGACCACGTTGACGATGGAAAGTATCCGGGCGCCCAGACGTTTGGCCTCCCGGAGCGCGGCCAGCGTATCGATGGTCTCACCGGACTGACTGATGACAATGCAGAGCGTCTTCTCCGTCACCAACGGATCACAGTAGCGGAACTCGGAGGCCAGGCTCACCTCCACCGGTTTGCGGAGCAGCTTTTCCAGGATATACTTGGCCACCATGCCGACATGATAGGAGGACCCGCAGGCGATAATGTAGATCTTATCCGTCTCCCTCAGATAGTCTCCGTCCAGGTTCAGGTCGTCCAGCACCACTCTGCCGTCCTGGATGCGCGGAAATACCGTATCTCGAAAGGCCTTTGGCTGCTCCATGATCTCCTTTGCCATGAAGTGCTCGTATCCGCCCTTTTCCGCGGCGGACACCTCCCAGTCCACATGGTGTTTCTCTTTTTCCACCGGCTGAAGATAAGGGTGGTTAAAAACCCGGATACCGTCTCTGGTGAGAACGGCGATCTCGCCGTCCTCCAGATAGCACACCTCCCGGGTATACTTGATGACAGCGGTCACATCGGAGGCCAGAAAGTTGAACCCCTCGCCGTACCCTAGGATCAGCGGACTGTCCTTTCGGGCGGCGATCAGTTGATCCGGGCAGTCGGCGCAGATGATCCCCAGCGCATAAGCCCCCTCAATCCGGTGGAGGACCTTGGTGACCGCCTCCATGATGTTCCCACGGTAATAGTACTCCAAGAGCTGGGCCACTACCTCGGTATCGGTCTGGGAGACGAAGCCCACGCCTTTCGACTCCAGGAATTCCTTAATCTGTACATAGTTTTCAATGATGCCGTTGTGGACCACGGCGATGCGTCCTGAAGCACTGACCTGGGGATGGGAATTTACGTCTGAGGGCTCCCCGTGGGTAGCCCAGCGGGTATGTCCCAGCCCCACGGTCCCATGGATGTTCTTACCGCCCTCCACCAAGTCCGCCAGTACCCGGAGACGCCCCTTTGCCTTTACCACGCGGAGGCCGTCGTCCTGTGAATAGACTGCCAGTCCCGCGGAATCATACCCCCGATACTCCAGCCGCTCTAGGCCGTCAAGCAGGATCGGCGCTGCCTCTTCCGCGCCGATATATCCGACAATACCACACATAGCTTTATTCCCTCCGTTTTTCAGAGTCAACGGGTGATGTTGTGAACTGATGTATTATATCATTCCAGAACGGCCCCCACAACAAAAAATTTGAGAGGGGCGGCCTCAAACCAAGCCGCCCTCTCCCACGCATATACTGGCGTTCTTCACATCTGGCCGCTCAGGGCCTGGTCGAAATGCTCGTTGATCTGCTGAGTAAACGCCTGCGCCGCGTTATACCCCATTTTTTTGTGGCGGTTGTTCATCGCCGCCACCTCCACGATAATCGCCAGATTTCTTCCCGGCTTGACAGGCACCGTAAGGGCAGGCACCTTTACATCCAGGATCACCGTATAGAGCTCCTCCAGACCAAGGCGGTCATACATCGTGTTGTCGTTCCACTGCTCCAGATTGACCACCAGATCGATATCCTGGTCCTCACGCACGGCAGACATACCGAAGAGCTGCTGCACATCCACAACGCCGATACCCCGCAGCTCGATGTAATGGCGAATCAGTTCAGGCGCCGAGCCCACCAGCCGCTTGACGCCCACCCGCTTGATCTCCACCGCATCGTCCGCCACCAAGCGGTGGCCGCGCTTTACCAGCTCGATTGCCGTCTCGCTTTTCCCCACGCCCGATTCGCCCAGCAGTAGGACTCCCTCGCCGTAGACCTCCACCAGCACACCGTGGCGTGTGATGCGCGGAGCCAGGTAGTTGCGCAGCGCCGCGATCAGCGCGCCCATAAAGGCCGTGGTCGTCTCCTGCGTGCGGAGAATGGTACGGTTATACTTCTCAGCCATCTCCATGCACTCCGGAAAAGGCTCCATCCCGCGGGTGATGACCAGAGCGGGGATGTCATGGGCCAGGAGTTCGTCAAAGCTCTTGAGGCGCTCTTCCGGAGAGAGCTGGGCCAGATAAGTACTCTCCACTCTGCCCAAAAGCTGCATCCGTTTGGCGTCGAAGTAGTCAAAAAAACCCACCAATTGAAGGCCCGGCCTGTTCACGTCCTCCCGCTGGATCAGGACCTCCCGGTATCCCTCTGCACCTCGCAGCACATCCAGCTCAAAGTCCTCGATCAGTTTTCCCAGTTTGACGGAATAGTGACTGTCCACTTCCATCACCCCTCACACATTCAATGTCACGCTTAAGTATAACCGAATCTCCCAGATTTCGCAACTTCAATTCAAGTCATCCTATAAAAATAGAAAAAGAATGAAAATACTACTTGCATTTTTTCACTCAATCTGGTATTATATCATTCGATGCTTTGTGATAAGCTGATACTTTGACCAGCGAGGAGGTTGAAGGAAATATGGCCAAATGCGAGTTTTGCGACAAGGGTGTTGTATTCGGCATTCAGGTGTCCCACTCCCACCGTCGTTCCAACCGTCCCTGGAAGCCCAATGTGAAGCGCGTCAAGGCGATCGTCAACGGCACGCCCAAGCACGTGTACGTTTGCACCCGCTGCCTCCGTTCGGGTAAGGTCACCCGCGCTGTGTGAGTGATACTTGAAAAACTCCGCACCAGTTGGTGCGGAGTTTTTTTATGTCTGCCGGGAAGTAGCTTTAATTGTTAGTAAAGGAGCAGGACATCTTCACGGGGCACGCCCAACTCCTGCGGGAGTCCCTTTTTCCCATCCCGTCCGGGCCGGCTCCACCAGAGCTCCCCTTCCGTTTCCGCCTGACCCTCATACCGAAAACACATTTGCGTCTCAAACGGCAGCTCCATATGTCCGGTAAAGCTCACCGGGAAGCGATTCTCCGGGCATGTGTGGGAAAAAGCGCCGGCCCGCACCCCGACGGCCCGCACCCCCTCTTTCACCGGTCGCGCTGTGGCCAGGCGGATTCCCCACCCTGGGATTTCCACTTCATAGGCCCCCACCCTTCGGGCGGCCGAGGATATGTTCCGGCATCCGGTCAGGCGGGCTGCCGGGACGCTCCCCGGGTCCAGAAAAAGCAGCTCGGTTTCCCGGACGCCCAGGATGCGGCCCCCGTCCACCACCGCCGCTTTTTCACACATATGATAGGCCTCATCGTGGTTGTGCGTCACCAGCAGAATATCTCCGTCAAAGGTGTCCAGCAGTTTCTTCATCTGGATTTGCAGTTGATCCCGCAGATGTTCGTCCAGCGCGGAGAAGGGCTCGTCCAGCATCAGAAGCTCCGGCCTGCTCACCAGTATGCGGGCCAGCGCCGTCCGCTGCTGCTGCCCACCCGAGAGCTGGTCAGGCCGCTGCTCCTCGAGCCCTTGCAGGTGCAATAACTCCACCACCCGGCGGAGCTCCGCCGCGCGGCGGGCACGATCCCGTTCCCAGCGTATTCCGCACAGAATATTTTGCCGCACGGTCATATTGGGGAAGAGCGCATAGTTTTGAAAGAGATATCCGACCCGTCGTTTCTGCGGCGGCAGGTTAATCCACCGCTCTGAGTCGAAAAGCGTAACGCCGTTGAGCAGGATCTTTCCCCGGTCCGGCCGCTCGATCCCCGCGATACATTTCAGGGTAAAGCTCTTCCCGCTTCCGGAGGCGCCAAGCAGTCCCAGTGTTCCACCGTCAGCGCGGAAGGAGGCATCCAGGGAAAAGCGCCCCAGCTGCTTGTGGATGTCCACCGTAAGGCTCATGGCGCCGTCCCCCTTCTGTTTCTCCGCTCCAGCAGATTGACCGCGAGCAACACAACCGCGCTGATGGTCAGATTCACCATCACCCATCGAAAAGCGCCGCTCTCGTCATTGGTGCGCCAGAGCTGATAGACCGTGGTGGATATGGTGGCCGTCTTTCCGGGCGTATAGCCGACGAGCATGCTCGTCGCTCCATACTCTCCCAGCGCTCTCGCGAAGGCCAGCACAGCCCCCGCCAGGATGCCCTGACGGCACACCGGCATGCGGATGCGCCAAAAAATATAGGAATTGCTGAGCCCCAGGGTCTTCCCCGCGTAAGCCAGCGTCCCGTCGAAGCTCTCAAAGGCGCCCCGGGCGGTGCGGTACATGAGAGGAAACGCCACCACCGCAGCGGCCAGCACGCCGCCGTACCAGGTCATGACAAACTTGAAGCCGAATTGCGCCAGAAAAATCCCGAGGGGCCGTCGGTTTCCAAAGAGCAGCAACAGAAAGTAGCCGCACACCGTCGGCGGCAGTACCAGCGGCAGGGTGAGGACTACGTCCAGCAGCCCTTTCAGCGCCCGGGGAAGCCGGGCCACGTAATAGGCTGCGGCGATCCCCGCAAAAAAGACGATCACGCTGCTGATGGCCGCAATGCGCAGCGAGTTCCAAAGGGGATACCAGTCCATGCTGTCAGGAGGCCGAGAAGCCCACGCTCTCAAAGACCGCCATGGCCTCGCTTCCCGTCAGATAGTCCAGGAATGCCTGGGCTGCCTCGGCATGGGCGCTGCCTTTGAGAACGGCCGCCGGATAAATGACCGGTCCGCACATCTCCGCCGTGGCCGAATCCACCACGGTGAGTCCGGCGCTGAAAGCGTCTGTACAATAGACCACACCGCAGTCCACGCTCTGCTCAGAGACCTGTGTGGTGACCTCCTTCACATTGGTGCCGTAGCTGAGAACGCCGGAGGGGGCCAGCGCGTCCTCGTCCAGACCGTAGTAGCGCAGGATTTTTTGGGTGTACTGGCCCACAGGTACATCGCTGTTCCCCATCGCCATCAGGATCGATCCGTCGGAGAGCCCGGCGGCCATATCGTCAAAGCTCTGAATATCCTTGGGATTCCCATCAGGGACCACCAGGACTACGCGGTTCTCCAGCAGATCCACACGGCTGTCCGTGTCCACAAAGTCCAGCCCCTCGGTGTTCACCTCGGGGGAGGACGCGATATCCAGCTGATCCATCTGTTTCTGACCCGCTGAGATGAAGAGATCACAATCCGCCCCTTCCTGTATCTGTGTCTTCAAGGTACCAGAGGAGTCAAAGTTGAAGGTCAGGGTCACATTGGGAGCTGCCTCTGCATAGAGCCCCGCAATCTCCTGGAGCGTCTCCGTCATGGAGGCTGCGGCATACACGATGAGTTCGATGGATGCGTCGGAGGGTTCCGCCGGCGCAGGCGTATCCGCCTGGGACCCGGAGGTGCCTCCGCAGGCTGCAAGGGATAGAGTCAGCATCAGCGCAAGGGTAAGGGAGCACAGCCTTTTCATGAGTAACGCCTCTTTCCTTTTGATTCTTATGGATCACGCGCCTACTGCGCGTCGACAGATCGGGTTCATCCCTCCATCCGGGACATGCCACAGTCCACGGCTTCCCCCCGGAGTACCTCCAAACCATGGGGCAGCACCTCCAGGAAACAGTCCAGACTCTCTTCCGCAGCCTTGACGCTCCCCGGCAGATTGACGATCAACGTCCCGCCCCGCAGTACGGACACACCGCGGGACAACATGGCTCTGGGCGTAATGGAAAGGGAGTGGGCGCGGATGGCCTCGGCTATGCCGGGCGCCTGCCGCTCGGCCACAGCCAGGGTGGCCTCCGGCGTCACATCCCGGGGGCTGAAACCTGTTCCGCCGGTGGTGAGGATGAGGTCCGGCTGCCGCTGGTCGCAGAGCCGGATGAGTTGGCCCCGCAGTGGTTCCAACCCATCCGGGAGAAGCAACCGCTCGATGATCTCATAGCCGGAGGCCTCCAGGCGGGCGGCTATGGCCGGGCCGGAACGGTCCTCCCGTCTCCCCGCCGCGCCTTGGTCCGAAAGGGTGATCACCGCCGCCCGATAGGGCCGGCCGCCGAAGCGCGGCTCCACCGTCAGCACATCTCCCTCTGCGAGGTCGCCGCCTTCCACCACGCGGGCAAATACCCCTTCCCTGGGCATGATGCACTCCCCCATCCGCTGGTGAATGGCGCAGTGGCTGTGGCATTCCTTTCCAATCTGTGTGAGCTCCAGCAGGACCTGGCCGCAGCGCATCCGAGTCCCCACCGGAAGGGCCCGCAGGTCCACCCCTTCCACCACTAAGTTCTCACCAAAGGCGCCGTATTCTACCCCGGCCCCCCGCGCATTGAACGCCTTGATTTTCTCCGCGCTCAGCAGGCTGACCTGCCGGTGCCAGTCTCCGCCGTGGGCATCACCCACAAGCCCCCACTCCGGGGTGAATCGGCCGGCCCCCACGCGCCTTTTCTCCGTGCCCCGGGCGGGGCTGGCGCAGACCGCAAGAATCCTTCCCATCCGTCATCCTCCAATTTCATGCATGCCCCGCGCCTCGGTCACGGCGCCGCCCTCGCCGAAGCCGTGGGCATCCGGCTTTTGCAGGATACAACAGGCCATCGCTTCACGGAGGGCCCGGTCCGTCCCGCCGTTGCGCAGCAAAGCTCGTAGATCCGTCCCGCCGCCGTAGCAGAGGCAGGGCTTGAGTTCCCCCGTGCTGGTGAGCCTCACTCGATTGCAGCTGCTGCAAAAGGCCCGGCTCACCGCGCTGATCAGCCCCACCCGCGCCCGGAGACTGGTACTGCCGTAATACCGGGCGGGGCCGTTCCCTCTGCGCTCCCCTGTGGGCTCCAGGTCGGGCCAGCGCGTCCGCAGACGCTCTAGCGCCTCAGAGGCTGGGAGACCTTTCCTTCCCTTCCCTGCGCCAATCGGCATGAGCTCAATAAAGCGAATATCGGCAGGTACCGTATCCGCCGCCGCCGTCAATTCCACAATTCCCTCTACCGTTTCCGGAAGCAGGACCGCATTGAGCTTCGTATGGATTCCCATCGCGGCGGAGGCCTCCGCCGCGCGCCATACCAGGGCAGCGGTGCCGGGCGGCGCTCCGGTGAGACTGCTGTAAAGGCCGTCGTCCAGCGTATCCAGGCTCACATTGATCCCGTCCACCCCCGCCGTCCTGAGCGCCTCCAGATGGTCAGGCAGCAGGATGCCGTTGGTCGTCAGCGTAACCTGCTCCACACCCCGCAGTTTTTTGAGCTCGGCCAAAAAGCTCATGCAGTCCCTGCGGACCAGCGGCTCGCCTCCGGTCACCTTGAACGCATGGATACCCAGCCCCGCGGCCAGGCCGCACAGGCGCAAAAGCTCTTCATACCGCAGCACCTCGGCATGCTCCACACTGGGGACCCCGCCGGGCATGCAATACCGGCACCGCAGGTTGCAACGGTCTGTAACGGAGACCCGAAGGTAATCGATCTCCCTCCCCATCCGATCCCTCATGGCGCGCTGCTGAAGAGAAAGCGCCCGCTCTTGCCGCCCTCCTTCTCCACGAGATGGATGTCCCTCAGCACCATGCGCTTGTCAATGGCCTTGCACATATCGTAGATAGTGAGCAGGGCCACCGTTACCCCGGTCAACGCCTCCATCTCCACTCCCGTTTTTCCGTCGCACTGTACGGTACAGATCGCCTCGATCTCGCTGCTTTCCGGGTGGAGGAAAAATTGCAGGCCGCTTGCAGTCAGTCCCAAGCCGTGGCACAGCGGAATGAGTCTGGAGGTCTCCTTCGTGGCCATGATGCCGGCCACCTGCGCCACCCCCAGCACATCTCCCTTGCGGGCCGTCTTGTCCCGCACCGCGGCGAAAGCCTCCTCGTTCATGCGGATGGATCCGGCGGCCACGGCCCGGCGATGGGTGTCCGCTTTCTCCGTCACATCCACCATCACGGCGTTCCCGTCGGCGTCAATATGGGAAAAACACATGGGTCTATCCCCCTTTTCCAAAGCCGCAGTTGGGAAAATGGCACTCAGGGCAGTCCAGGCACAGTCCCCCCTGCCCCAGCCCGGCCAACCAGTCTGCCGTGATCGGCACATCCGCCAGAAGCCGGGGCAGCGCCAGATCGAAGATGGTGCGCTTGGCGTACATCACACAGCCGGGCAGGCCGCAGATGGGCCGGCCGTCCCCCGTGTAAGCCACCAGAAACATGGCGCCCGGCAGCACGGGAGCGCCGTAAGAGATCACGTCCGCCCCGGTGTTCCTGATAGCCAGTGGGGTGTGGTCGTCCGGGTCCACGCTCATACCGCCGGTACACAGCACCAGCTCCGCCCCCCGGTCCAGCATGTCGGTGATAGCGGCGGTGATGGCGGCGGGGTCGTCGTCCAACACCGTATGGAACGCCATTTCACACCCATACTCCCCCAGCTTTTCCAGTATCACGCCGGTAAAGGTATCCCGGATACGCCCGTGGAACACCTCGCTTCCCGTGACGACGAGCCCATACCGCTTGGGACGCATGGGCAGCAGCTTCAAAAGCGGCTCCGTTCCCACCACCGCCTTGGCCCGCTCCATCCTTTCCCGCGCGATGACCAGCGGGATCACACGGGTGCCGCAGAGCTTATCTCCCGTTTTGACGGGGAAACCCGCAAAACGGGTAGCGATCATCATATCCCCCAGTGCATTTACCGCCCGCAGACGCTCGGTGTCCACCAGAAACAGGCCGTCACAGCCGGCGGTGAGTTCAATCTTTCCCTCCTTGGGGGCGGAGGCCTTCATATTCGGTCCCTGGCAGAGCCCCCGCAGGATCTCCGCCGCCTCGTCCTCATGGAGCATCATCTCATCGTTTTCCCATATGTACAGATGCTCTTTGCCCACACTGAGGAGGATGGGGATATCCTCCTCAGTGACGATATGCCCTTTGCGGAAAACAGGCCCTTTCGAAATGTCCCGGATGATCTGTGTAATGTCGTGGCACAGGACCTGCCCCACGGCCTCCTCGGTTCTGACCAGTTTCATCTCATGTTCTCCCCCTCTTCTCTCTTCCATACCCGGCCTTTCCTCTCGGCCCTGAGCTGTACAAGCTGGGCGGCCACGCTCAAGGCGATCTCCGCCGGCGTCTCGCCGCCCAGCGGGAGGCCAACAGGCGTTACGATACGGGAGAGCGCCCGGTCTGAGAATCCCGCCTCTCTCAGCCTTTCAAAAACAAATTCCTTTTTCTTCCGGCTGCCCATGACTCCGATATAGCCAACGGGGGTGGTAAGCAGTTGTTTCTGCACCTCCAGGTCAAAGAGGTGGCCTCGGGTCATCACAACGGCATAATCCCCCGCGCCTGGGGCAACCGCATCAAGAATATGTCCGAAATCAGCACAGAGGACCTCCTTCGCACCCGGAAAATCTGCAGGTACCGCAAATTCCGCCCGGTCATCCAACACCATAAAGCAAAAATCCAGGCGAGCCAAGAGCGGGGCCAGCTCACGGGCCACGTGGCCGCCGCCGAACAGATACACCGCGCCGGACCTTATCAGGCGCTGCGCAAACCATGGTTTCCCTTCCGCCTCAAACAGAACCTCGTCTGCCGCCTGCTGCCTCAAGGCCGAAAACCGTATCTCCGCCGCCTCTTTCTCCAGAAAAGAGAGGTCTCCCGCCTCTGCAGTGGACAGCCGGGAGACCAGCCAGCCGTCTCCACCGGCCCGGAGGCATCTCAGTGCGGCGTCCGCCGCTGCCAGCGGTCCCGCAGCACCGCCCGGGAGATACTGCACCGCCAGCGTCACGTCTCCGCCGCAGACCATTCCAATGCGCTCCAGCCCCTCCGCCCGCAGGCAGAACTCCCGCAAAGCCGACGTCCCCGAGCGCAGCGTCTCCATCGCCAGAAGCTCTGCCTCGTGCTCCACCAGCCCGCCGCCCACTGTTCCCCAGAGACGCCCCGAGCGCCCGACCAGCATTCGCGCGCCGGCGTCCCGGGGCGCGGAGCCAGAGCGCGCCACCACCGTGGCCAAGGCCACCCCATCTCCATCGGCAAGCAGGCCCCGAAGCGCCTCCAGAAACTTTTCCATTCGGTCTCCCTTCCCCGTTGGCTCTGCACTCAGTCGGCTTCCCCCTGAAAATATTTTATGTTTCCATTATATTTGTTTGACTTTGGAAAGTCAATATGTTATTCTCAAATGAGAATAACGATTGCGTGAGGAGGTCTGGAACATGCGCCTCTGCGAGGCACTTGGTCTCCCTGAAAGCGGTGTTCTTTCCCTGGTGGGCGGCGGCGGAAAGAGCTCACTTCTCCTCCGCCTGACAAAGGAGTGGTCGGTGGACCGGCGGGTCGTGGCCGTCACCACCACTCACATCACCCGCGCGCAGGGTGAGGCTCTTGGATTGCTCCTGCTGGGAGGATCGCCCGACGCCCTGCACGCCGCTCTGCGGGAGCACAGCGCAGTCTGCGCCGCCTTATCTGCGGAGGGCGGCAAGCTCTCGTCTCCCCCGCCCGCCCTGCTGCGCGCCGCGCCCACTTTAGCGGATTGGGTCCTGGCAGAGGCCGACGGCGCCCACGGATTCCCCGTCAAGGCGCCCGCCTGTCACGAGCCGGTCCTGCTGCCGGGCGGATATGTTGTCGGCGTGGCCGGGCTCTCCGCCCTGGGCCGCCCCTTGTCAGAGGTGTGCCACAGGCCGTCGCTTGCCGCGACACTCCTTGGCGTCCCCCCGGGTGCGGCGCTGACGCCATCGCTACTGGCGGGATTGCTCACCTCTGAACACGGACAACGCAAGGGCGTAGAGGACCCCGCCCGCTTTCGGGTTCTGCTCAACCAGGCCGACATGGTCCCCCGCCATCTGGCGTGCGCCGCGGCGGCTGAAATCGAACGTCTCCTCCCCGGCTGCCGGGTCGTCATTGCCTCACTCCGGGAAGAGGACTGCATCAAAGAGGTGTTTGACGGATGCTCGTAGTCATCAAAGGGGCGGGAGATCTGGCGACAGGCATCGCCTGCCGTCTGTTTCGCTGCGGCTTTGCCCTTGTTATGACGGAAACAGCACGGCCCACTACCGTGCGGTGCACGGTAGCCTTTTCACAGGCGGTTTACCGGGGAAGCGCTCAGGTGGAGGACATCCCGGCCCGCCTGGCCGCCGCTCCTGAGGAGGCGCTGGCCCTCACAGGGCGCGGATTCGTTGCCGTGCTGGTCGATCCCAGCGGGACCAGCGTGGAGGCCCTCCGTCCGGATGTAGTGGTCGACGCCGTCCTGGCAAAGCGAAACCTGGGCACACATCTCACCGACGCCTCCTGTGTGGTGGGCGTCGGGCCGGGCTTTCTCCCGGGACGCGACTGTCATGCCGCCGTGGAGACACAGCGCGGACACGATCTGGGCCGCGTCCTCTGGGACCGAGCGCCGGCCTCCAACACGGGCGTTCCCGGTGAAATCGGCGGCTATACCGTGGAGCGCCTCCTGCGAGCCCCGGCAGACGGCGTATTTCTGCCCGCCGCGCGGATCGGCGACCTGGTGGAGGCCGGGCAGCCGGTTGGATACGTGGAGGGAACTCCTATGCGCGCCCAGATCTCCGGTGTCCTGCGGGGACTTCTGCCCGATGGCACTCCCGTCCACACCGGAATGAAGGCGGGCGATATCGATCCGCGCTGCCGCCGGGAACACTGTTTTTCCGTCTCAGACAAGGCAAGAGCAGTGGGAGGCGGCGTACTGGAGGCCATTTTGACGCAATATCATCGAAAGGAGGGCGGCACTTATGTCCGCTGATATCAAACTGACCCGGCTGGCCGAGTGCGCCGGCTGCGGCGCCAAGGTCGGTGCAGGAGTATTGGCACAACTGCTGGACGGGCTCCCCACCCGTACCGACGAGCGTCTTTTGGTGGGCTACGACACCAGTGACGACGCCTCGGTCTACCGCCTGTCCGACCAGCTCGCCCTTGTTCAGACCGTGGATTTCTTTCCGCCGATCGTGGATGATCCGTTCCGCTTCGGACAGATCGCCGCCGCCAATGCCTTCAGCGATGTCTATGCCATGGGAGGCGAACCCAAACTGGCGCTCAATCTGCTCTGTGTCTCCCCTGAGATGGATGATGAGGCGGTGCGTGCGGTGCTGCGCGGGGGATATGACAAGGCCTATGAGGCCGGCGCCATCATCACCGGCGGCCACACCATTCGGGATCTGGAGCCCAAATACGGCCTCGCGGTCTCCGGTTTTGTCCACCCCGACCACATTTTGCGCAATGACCGGGCGAAAGTGGGAGACATTCTGATTTTGACCAAACCTCTGGGCATCGGCGTTACCACCACCGCCGCTAAGGCCGGCCTTGCGGAGCCGTCCCTCCTGCGCCTTGCAGAGGAACAAATGGCCATGCTCAATCGGGCCGCCCGCGACATCCTGACGGATTTCCCAGTGGAGAGCTGTACCGATGTGACCGGCTTCGGCCTGTTGGGGCACACACTGGAGATGGCGAAAGGAGGCGGCGTTACCGCTGTTTTGGACAGCAGGCGCATCCCTCTGCTTCCCGGCGTTTTGGAGCTGGCCGTCATGGGGTTCCTTCCCGAGGGTATGTACCGCAACCGCCGTTTTGCAGAGCCCTATACCCGCGCGGACGACGGTATCTCCCGCGCCCTTTTGGATCTGCTGTACGACCCACAGACCTCAGGTGGCCTCCTGATATCCGTTCCTGAGAAGAGCGCCCCTCCACTCCTGCGCGCCCTTCGGGATCATCTGCCCTGCGCCGAGGAGATCGGTCATGTCGAGCCCAAGCAGGGCGACACCTTCCTGTGGGTGCGGTAACATGGAGGCGTGCTACTACCTTCTGACCTTCGATCGCTCTCAAAGCGCGCTCTCCGCCGAGCGCGTCCTGCGCCCTCGGGTCCCCGTCCAGGTGATGCCAACGCTCCGCCAGCTCTCGGTGAGCTGCGGTATCTCCCTGCGGGTGGAGCGGGAACACTACCCCGCGCTGGCAGCTGCCCTGAGGGATGCCCTTTTGTCCCCGGAAGAGTATCGGCTTTACTATGTGGATCACACGCAAATCAAAGAGATGAAAGAAGGCTGACCAAATGACACTGGAAATCGACGCGCTGGGCAAAGCCTGCCCTATGCCTGTAGTCTTGGCCAAACAAGCGTTGGATCAAGGCGCACGGGATATCACGGTCCTGGTCGACAACGACATTGCAGTCCAAAATTTGACCCGTCTGGCGGAAAGCCAGGGGATGACGGTCCGATCCGCTGCGGAAAGCGGCCGCTTTTCCGTCCGGATCTCAGGAGAGGGCGTAGCGCCTTCTCCCGCAGCAGCGGTCAAATGTTCCATCGGACCCGGCGCGCCCACCTTTTTCATCAGCCGTAGCTTTATTGGTGACGGTAGCCCAGAGCTGGGCCGGAACCTGATGAAAATGTTTCTCTATACGTTGGCCGAGGGCAGCATACCGCCCCGTGCGCTTATTTTTATGAATGGAGGCGTACAGCTCCCCGCCGGCGAAGACGAACAGATCGTCGCACATCTGAAGGCCCTGGAATCCAAAGGCTGCACAATTCTGGTGTGCGGGACCTGCCTCAACTTTTTTGGCTTGGCGGAGCACTTGAAGGTGGGCGTGATCAGCAATATGTATGACATCGTCGAGCAGATGCAGCACACTGAAAGGGTCATCACCGTCTGAAGCGGCTGACTTCCCTGCATGGACCGTTCCTGGCAATTCTTAATACAATATATCTGAGATAAGGCCGCCCTATTAAAGGGCGGCCTTATGATCTATCTATATGAAAAAGGGTGCCGCCCCCGGTATTTGCGTACCGGGGACGGCGGAAAGGAGCAGAAAAGCTTGGGGGCTATCTGCTCTTTTATTTTACCAAAAGATAGGAGGAAATGCAAGGGAAAGAGGGAAAAAGACTGTTTCCTCCCAGGCGCAGTTACGCTGCCATACTCTCTGCATGCGGAACAAGAGGGTCAACGCCCTCGAGGTAAAATCAAACCCAAGGCCATATAGGCTAATTTTTTACGACATTTGATAGTCGTAAGCAGCGGTTTTTCAGTAGTTGACAGCGACACACAAAAAAACATAAGAAAACCCTTGCAATCACTAGTTTTTCTAGCAACTGCAAGGGTTTTCTTTTTGGCGGAGAAGGAGGGATTTGAACCCTCGCTCCGGTTTCCCGGACTACTCCCTTAGCAGGGGAGCCCCTTCGGCCAACTTGGGTACTTCTCCATGCCGACGGCAGGATGTGTGATTCATTTGAATAAAATTGGCGGAGAGAGTGGGATTCGAACCCACGGCTCTTGCGAGTCACCGGTTTTCAAGACCGGCTCCTTAAACCACTCGGACATCTCTCCACAAGCCGAGCGCCACCAAGCACATCAAACGCGAGTGTTATCTTACCATATCAGACGCGCTATGTCAACAGTTTTCAGGAAAAAACCGGGACCTCGCGGCCCCGGTCCCTTTCCTGTCACCCGAAAAATGCGTGCGCGCCAATTGTGGTCACGTAGGGCCGGTTCCGCTGTGCCCAACTGTTGGGCGATATACTGGGATTTACAAAATACAGGCTGTTTCCTCCCACTCTGACCCCTTCCAGGATCAGCTTGGCCGCGATCACGCTCTCAGCGTTGGGCTCACGGTAAATCGCACCATTCTGTACCGGCGTGAACTGGTTGGGTGCGCAGACGACCTCGTAAATCGTATTGGGAAAACGTGGGCTGTCTACACGGTTCATGATGACCGTGCCTACAGCCAGCTTTCCATCCAAAGACTGATTCCCACTCTCAGCGTTGATGATATGGGACAGCCAGTAGAGGGAATCGCTGTCGTAGTAACTCTCACCTGAGACGATGGCGCCGCTGCCGCTGTAGATCTCCACCTCTCCGGTTTCAGCGTTCCAGCCCACCCATGCGCCCATGGCCTGGGCAATGGTCCGCACCGGGACCAGAACACGGCCATTCATCGCAATCACACCGTTGAGGACATACAGATACCGGCCATTGGCTTCGACGTATTGATCCCCCACTCGGACACGGATCGTCAGGCCTTCGGCGCTGACCACCGCGTATTCCCCTTCCCACGTAATGACGGCGTCCGGCCGCAGAGCCAGAACCGCGTTCATCAGGGATACATAGGTGATATTGTTATATACCGTAAGACCAGGATCCTCATAGGCTATGCCATCCACAAGAAAATATGGGGCAGCTTCTTCCTCCGCCTGGATTCCCTCCGCCGCCAGAGCAAAGCTTCCCACCGGGAGTACGATAGCCAGGCAAAGCATGAGACATAAAAAACGCTTCTGCATGTCGCGTGCTTCCTCCTTACTGTTTCGTTGTAGTTTCTTGTTGCTATTGTAGCTTGTTATTTACTTTTTGTAACCAGATTGTAACCCATTTCCGAATAAATTGCAAGCCCAATTTTTTCTTTTATTTTGTCAAATGCCATGTATCCATTGCAGCACAATGTGTTCATCCTTCAAGCTTCCTTGCCCTCGCTTGCAAATTCAGAAATAATTTGTGGCGATTTTGCAAGAATCCCACTCATCCGCGGGGCCCGGATTCCCGGCCCGAATCCGTGTTCCCTGCCGGGCCAAACCGCCTCTCTGCCCCACGAATGATCCGAAGCAGTCCGTGGGTGTGTCGTGAGAGCATCACCAGGGTCAGCACCGCAGCAATCCCTCCGGCTTCGGCCCCCAGAAAAGAACCTGCAAATAGTAAAAACGTGCCTGGGATCACCACAGCGCCCAAGGGCAGGTATCCTGTGATCCATACCACGGCGAGCCCCGCCAAACAGCTTACGGCTCCCCACATGGGTGCGCCTAAAATCAAACATGTGCAGGTCACAGCCACCCCTTTCCCGCCCCGGAATCGGTTCCAAAACGGGAAATTATGTCCAAGTACAGCTCCCAATCCGGCCCAAAACACCCCCAATTGTCCCAGCTCCCGACACAGGAGCGCCCGACATAGCAGACATGCAAACGCGGTCTTGCCCACATCGCCCGCCAATACCGCTGCGCCGCATCGCAGACCGAGGTGCTCGGTGATGTTGGCCATGCCCGGGTTTCCCGAGCCGACGTCCTGCGCCCGTTTTCCCGTTTCCTTCCTGGCTACCAGCTCTGCAGTCAGGAAACAGCCGCAGAAATACCCTGCCAATAAGCAGAACGCTCGTTCCATTGGCCTCCTCCTCCAGGCAAAAGATGGTTTTTTTGCCCTTAGCATATTCTTTTTCCGCACTTTTATACGGGGACTGTCCGGACACATTCCCACGAGGAGCAGGGCTCCACTCGTGGACAGCGCTTCCGGCTTTGATGCCTTGCCCCTGCTATTTCCCGCAAAAAAGTCGAAGCAAGCGATATGACGCTTGCTTCGACCTGTCCTAAGCTCTGTTTTTCTACATATTAAATACGGACTAAGAGGACCGGCAGGAACGCGCCAACTTCTCCGGGAAGTGTCTCCCACCTCATTTCGTTGCAAATCGGTGTATAAAGAAGTCGGTAAAAGCGGCCAGTTCTTCATCCTGTGACACATAAACATACAGCTTTTCATCTTCCAACCAATCATAGGCATAGATGCCGATATAGCTTTTTTATCTGGGTAAATGATAAAGGCATCGGTGGGATACTTGTTCCGGCAGGCTTTAAAGATTTCAGAACGGCGGTAATAGGTCGGGTCTCCACAGGCGGAAAGATTGGGGACGATGGGAACGACTGTGATCGTCTGACCAGCTTCGTTCCAGCCGACAATCAAATTCCCGATTTTCGTTTTGCTTCCATGAACAAATCCGTAATTGAAACGGCTCACATCCTCGGTACATCCCAAAATCAGCCTATAATCGTCTCCCACTTCTACGGCATAGGTGGGGTTCAGCATGATACCGGAAAACTCCACAACGGTTTTCCCCGCCTGCCGGAGTAAGGCGTAAACTTCATCGTAAACTCCGTTTTTCTTGACGGATCCACCGCCATAGACGAACAGCACAGTATCCCCGTATTTCCCCAGCTCAGCGGAAAGCGCCTCTCTCTCGCTGCCTGCGCCGAAATAGACCTTTGTGGGATAGAAATAAGTAAAGCTGTTCATTGCAATGCCTCCGTTTTTATCGAATAAAATTGCTCGGAACCTTCTCATTGTCTGGATGCGGGAGTCCGTTCATTTTGCCGAGCTCCAAGCATTTCAGCAGCCACGCCATGTTTTTGCCGATGTTCGTCATGGTCACGCACCCTTCCTTGTCCTCCGCCACCTCCTCTGGCTGTGCGCCATATACATGGTTCCAGTAGGTGGAGGAGACCACCGGCATGGAGCATATGGTGAAATATTTGTTGCGCACGTCGAAGGACGCTGTTGTCCCCGCCCGCCTTGCGGACAGCACTGCCGCCACGGGCTTGAAAGCGAACGCCCCGCCGCCGGAATAAAACGCCCGGTCCATGAAGGCAAGCAGACGCCCGCTGGGGTGGGCGAAATACACCGGCGAGCCAAAGACGAACCCGTCCGCTACCTTCGCCTTCTCCACAAATTCGTTGACTATATCGTCGAACACACAGCGCCCCAACTCCCGGCATCTGTGGCAGGCGGTGCAGTCCGGCAGCGGTTTGTTGCCGATAAAGAACCCTTCGGTTTCAATCCCTTCATTCTGTAAAGCGCGCGCTACCTCGCGGAGTCCCGCCCCTGTGCAGCCTTCTTTTCGAGAACTGCCGTTGACCGGCAGAACCTTCACCGCCATCGTCCTCTCCTCTTGCAGTTTTGTTTTTCGTGTGGTATCCTGTGGTTGCTTGAATCGCTTGTTGAAACCGATTATAATTTGCGGTTGTCACAATCGGTCAAGCATTTTTGCGTTTTTGAAACTTTTTTGTCCGCTGCAGGAGGGATAAATTATGTATACGATGATGCAGGTCTGTCGGGAACTGGACCTGACCTATCAGACCTTGAAATTTTATTGCAACGAGGGGCTTGTCCCCAACGTCAAGCGGGATAAAAACAACCGTTTGCAAGCGTGCCCCTTTTGCCCATTCTCAATGAACATGCTATCAGGGACAGAAAACAATCCTAAAAAAAGCGCCGGAAGTCATTGAAAATCAATGACTTCCGGCGCGCATATTGTGACATCCCGAACATTTTTGTGGCCTCTTGTAGCTCGGTATGCTATAATCGGAGAAACAAATTGGAAGTTGTGGAGAAGTCGAAAATGCGAAATACAGTGATTTATATACACGGAAAAGGCGGCAGTCCAGATGAAGCGGAGCATTACAAAGCCCTGTTTCCCCAAAATGATGTGTTTGGTTTAGATTATCATGCTCAAACGCCGTGGGAAGCAAAGCGGGAATTTCCCACCCTGTTTCATAGGGTTTGTGAGGGTTATCGTTCGGTTGTTCTTATTGCGAATAGCATTGGCGCCTTCTTTGCTATGAACGCTTTGTATGAAGAAAACATAGAACGGGCTTTCTTTATCTCTCCTGTTGTAAACATGGAGAAGCTAATTTGCAATATGATGTTGTGGTCCAATGTAACAGAGAACGACTTGCGGGAAAAGAAAGAGATTGAAACGGATCTTGGCGGAACCCTGTCATGGGCATATCTCTGCTATGTTAGGGAAAATCCTCTTGTATGGACTGTTCCAACGGCTATCTTATACGGAGCAAAGGATAATTTAACCTCTTATGATACAGTTTCAGAGTTTGCCCTGGAACATGGCGCATCGCTTACTGTTATGAAGAATGGCGAGCATTGGTTTCACACCGAGGAACAAATGAGTTTTCTTGATGATTGGTTAAAGGGGGCATTTTGACAAGTGGGAAGTTGCAAAGGGGGTGAAGTTGAAATGTGTATGGAATGTTATGTTGATGAAAACAGGATAACGCCACTATTAAATCCGTTGGATTGTTTAGAAAATCACACACAATACATTTGTGGGACTTGCGGGCGGTGCATTTGCATTGAACATGACCCCCATCGTGGATTACAACGATGGAATTTCCCTTTTAAGTCGTTAGAAATTGCAAAGTTGTATTTGCGTACTGCTGATTATAGTATGAAAAAGCCATGTGGTATTTATGAGCTGAAAAGTGAAAGTGGCAGACTTTCATACAAAATCTTTGTGGACAGCGAAAGCTTACAGTTATATCTAAAAAAGAACAAAGGAAAAACTTGTGAGGATATGAAACCTGTTTTCATTGTTGAAGAATATAGAGAGTATGCAAAAACACAGATAAAAAAGTTGACTTCTGATGAAATACAAAAATATATGTCAGAGCGATAACTCCCAGTTTGTTGATTTGATTAGCCCCGCTCCGGCAGGGCTTTTGCGTCCCCTTCGGCAATGAAAAAAGATATGTTTTAAGGCTTTTTGAGCTTGCTTTTTGACCGATGGTGTGTAATTCAAGGCCACAGCCGAGGCCCATGGCCCCCACATTGAGAAGCACGACAAATATCACAACATCGACAGCCGAGGCAGAGGCCTGGATCAGAAAATCCTTGGGCAAGGATAAAATCAACGCCAGTCGCCAGCCAGTGGAAGGCACGACAAAGGGCGGGAGCAAAAAATCCAAGAACCGCAGTATCAAGCATGTATGCCCCTGTTGCGGCACCATCATCCGGGCGACGCGTGAGGTCAATGTGATCTGCAGGGATTGTGGAGAGCCTTTCAAGCGGGCAGAAAATAAAGAAGGAGGCAAGCCCGCTGGCGAGCTGCATCGCCAAGCTACCTGAAAATAGAAAAAGCCTGGAAAGCCCACAATATTAGGCTTTCCGGGCATAGATACAAAAACAGCCCTCCAAAAAGGAAGGCTGTTTTTGTATTAAAGGTTTGTCCCTTAATATGGCGGAGAGAGAGGGATTCGAACCCTCGAGACGCTATTAACGCCTACACGATTTCCAATCGTGCGCCTTCGACCAGCTCAGCCATCTCTCCATAGTGCTGGACAACGTTGATTATTATAAGCGTTCTTTCTGCTTTCGTCAAGAGCTATTTTAAAAAACCTGTGAAAAATTTGCCGCCGTTGCAAAGTACCTTTAACTATGCTATAACTGTAAGAAACATCGAGGTGCGATATCTGTTTTTACTAAGGAGTGTTCAGCATGGATCTCACACGTACACAGGCATTGGATCTGCTCAAGCAGTACAACAAGGACCCTTTCCACATCCGCCACGCTCTTACCGTGGAGGCCGTGATGGGATGGTTTGCCCGAGAGCTGGGCTATGGCGATGAAGCGGGCTTCTGGTCCGCCGCCGGACTGCTCCACGATCTGGATTTTGAGATGTGGCCGGACGAGCACTGCATCAAATCTCAGAAGCTGATGCGTCAGGCCGGTTTGGACGAGGCACTGATCCACGCCACCGCCAGTCACGGCTGGGGGCTGGCCTGTGATGTCAAGCCGGAGCACGAGATGGAGAAGGTCCTTTTTGCTTGTGACGAGCTCACGGGGCTCATCGGCGCCGCCGCCCTCATGCGTCCATCCAAGAGCTGTACCGACATGGAACTCAAATCTCTGAAAAAGAAATTCAAGGACAAAAAGTTTGCGGCTGGCTGTTCCCGCGAGGTAATTGCCCAGGGCGCGGACCTGTTGGGCTGGGAGCTGGACAAGCTGCTGGATATGACGCTTCAGGCTATGCAGGACACTGAGGCCGCTGTGCAGGCTCAGTTGACCTGATATCGTTCCCTCTCAAAGCGGGTATACTATTGACGATTCATTATATTTTAAAGGAGCTACTATGGAAAACAAAAAGCAGCGAGGGCCTAAAAGCAAGCTCGGCGCCGTCCTTCAGAGCCTGCTGATCACCGCCGTGGTTGGTTTCATCTACTTTTATGTCTCCCTCCCCGCGCTCAACCTCCAGGACAGCAATTTCTACGTGTTTGTTTTTGTGCTCTGTCTGGTCTTTGTGATCTCGGCGCTCTTCACCACCGGCTTTCACATGGACCCGGGCGGCGGACTCAAAGAATACTTCCGCTTCATCAAGTCCCAGTGTCTGCCGGTGGGTATTCTCATGGCCGCTCTCATCCTGGTCGGCGTGGTAGGCAGTGTGATTTCCATGCCGCTGTTTCGCGCCAGCGCTTATCGGCAGCTTCTCCAGGTGGAAGAGGGCGATTTTTCAACAGATGTAAAGGAAATTTCCTTTAATGAAATTCCTCTGCTGGACGAGGACTCCGCCCGATATCTGAGCACCACACAGATGGGTACCATTCCCGACATGGCCAGCCAGTTTGAGGTGGCCTACGACTCCACCCAGATCAACTATCAGGGCAGTCCCGTCCGTGTGGCCCCCCTGGAATACGCCGATCTTATTCGGTGGTTCACCAACCGCTCCAACGGCCTGCCCGCTTACATTGTGGTGGATATGGTCTCCCAGGAGGTCAAGGTGGTCCGCCTTCCCGATGGCCAGGGAATCAAATACTCCCCTTCCGAGCCTTTGAATCGCAACGTGATGCGCCATCTGCGCTTTCAGTATCCCACCTTTCTTTTCGCAACCCCCTCTTTTGAGATTGACGAGTCTGGCAATCCCTGGTGGGTCTGTCCCCGTGTGGTCAAGACCATCGGTCTTTTTGGAGGCACGGATATCCGGGGAGCGGTGCTCATGGACGCTGTTACCGGCGAATGCTCCTACCATGAAGAGGTCCCGCAGTGGGTGGACAGAGTTTACCTCGCCTCTCTCATCATGGAGCAGTACGACTATTACGGCACGCTGGTCCACGGGTTCATCAACTCCGTGTTCGGCCAGCGGGACGTGAAGATCACGACCGAGGGCTATAACTATATTGCGCTCAACGACGACGTATATATGTACACCGGCGTCACCTCCGCTACCAGCGATCAGTCGAATCTGGGCTTTCTCCTGTGCAACCAGCGCACCAAAGAGACCAAATTCTACACCATTCCCGGTGCCACCGAGCAATCTGCCCGGGCTTCCGCCGAGGGGATGGTCCAGGATCAGGGCTACCGTTCCACCTTCCCGCTCCTGCTCAATATTTCCGACCAGCCCACCTACTTCATCGCCCTGAAGGACGACCGGCAGTTGGTAAAAAAATATGCCATGGTCAATGTGGGGCAATTCAATCTGGTGGGCATCGGCGACACTGTGGCGGCCTGTGAGCAGGATTATCTGCGCCTGCTGGGTGAAAAGGGCATTGCCGCTCCGGAAGAACGGATCGAGACCCAGGTCTCGGGTACGGTAGCGGAGATCCGATCCGCCGTGCTGGACGGTACCACCTATTACTTCATCCGTCTGGAGGCCGAGGAGGTATTCTATTCCCTGTCCGCCGTGCAGAATCCGGTGGCTGTTCTTCTCAACGCCGGGGACCTCGTCACGATCGACCACGCCCCTCAGGCCGAGGGGGAGTCCTCCTCCATCCTGGACGGCTACACGCTCACTGTGGAGGGGAAAGCCGCCCCGGAGCCCTCCTTTGTACCGGAGGCGGGTTCCGGGACGGAGGATTGGACCGAGGTGCCTATTCTCTCTTAGCGTTTCTCTTTTGCCAAGCAAACACGCCCAGGACCGCCATTCCAGCGGTCCTGGGCGTGTCTTTTCCCTTCGGATGGCACGCCCGCCGCGTGTCCCTTTCAGATACACCCGCAATGCCCGTGCTATCTTCCGGAAACGCCTCCCTGGCCTTTTCGAGCCTTTTTCTGCCGCAGCGACCACTGAAAAATCATCCGCAGGGCCTCCGGTGACAGGAGCAGCAGCGCGGCCAGATTGGGCAGAGCCATCATACCGTTGCAGATGTCCGCCACCTGCCACACGCGCCCCACGTCTCCCACGCTGCCCGCCACGACAAAGAGAAGGAATACCATTCGATAGCACCCAACCCACCGGTCGCTGCCTGTAAGATATGCAAGACCCCTCTCCCCATAATAGCTCCAGCCCAGGAGTGAGGAAAAGGCAAACATCAGAAGGCACACCGCCACAAAGGGGCCGCCCCAGGCCCCCATGACAGTGGAAAATGCCGCGGCGGAGAGCGCAGAGCCCAGCATGGAGCTGTCCACGCCTCCACTTTGAATGGCCAGAAGCGCCGCTGTCTCGTCATAGACGCCCGAGGTCAGAATGACCAGCGCGGTTACCGTACAGACCACCAGCGTCGCTACAAAGACCTCAAACGCACCCCACATCCCCTCTTCCGCCGGCTCTTCCACATCCGCCGCGGCATGGGCCATAGCGGAGGAGCCCAGACCCGCCTCATTGGTGAACACTCCCCTGGCCACACCGAAGCGCATGGCGGAGGCCATGGAATAGCCCAACGTCCCCCCCAGCGCGGCTTTGGGCGCAAAAGCGCTCGCCACAATTCGGGAAAGGGCGGCCGGAACGGCCGTAGCGTGGACCCACAGCACAGCGGCCCCGCCCGCCAGGAACAGAACCGCCATGGCGGGCACCAGCTTTTCGCTGACCCTTCCAATGCGGCCGATCCCGCCCAGGATCACCAGCCCCGTAAGCAGGGCGGTGACCGCACCCACGGCCAGCCGGTCCCAGCCGAACGCCGCCTCCAGGGCGGTGGCAATGGAATTTGCCTGCACCATATCTCCCCCGCCGATGGAGGCGCAGACACAGAAGAGAGAGAAGGCCAGCGCCAGGCCCCGAAGTCCCAGGCCCTTTTCCATATAATCCATGGGGCCGCCCTCCCAGCCCCCGTTTTTCCCACGGTGGCGGTAGCGGACGGCCAACGTCTTTTCCGCACACCCGGTCATCATCCCCAGGAACGCCGAAATCCACATCCAGAAGACAGCCCCCGGTCCCCCGTAAAAAATCGCGGTGGCCACACCTGCGATGCTGCCCGTACCAATGGTGGAGGCAAGCGCCGTAGACAGGGCCTGAAATTGGGTGATCCCTTCCGCCTCCCCCCCGCGCTTCGAGTGCAGAAGAGACCCTACCGTAGCGCGCATCCAGAGCCGGAACTCAAAAAGCTGGAAGAATCCGCTGCGTATGGAGTAATAGAGCCCCAACAGCAAGAAGGCACCCAAAAGCCATGGATTCCAGATCCAATCACCCAGGCGCTCCAAAAAAGACATGTCCGCATACCCCCTCGTACAAGGGGTATGCGGACCGGCCCCCAAAGATGCGCTTGATCCCTCCGCCGTGCTACAGGCTCCAGTCGATCTCTTCCCCGCCTTTTTCCCGCAGGAAGGCATTGACACGGCTGAATGGCCGGCTGCCGAAGAATCCTCTGCCCGCAGACAGCGGGCTTGGATGTGCGCTGACGAACACACCTGCCCCCGAGCGCGGAATCCCCGCTCCCGCAGCGGTGTTTTGAGCATGGCCGCCCCACAGGAGATAGGCCACCGGCTGCGGAAGTGCCCGGGTAAGCCGGAGGGCCTGCGCGGTAAACTGCTCCCAGCCCCAGCGGCCATGGCTGCCCGCAGCCCCCTCATACACGGTGAGCGTCGTGTTGAGCAGCAGCACACCCCGATCGGCCCATACAGACAGATCTCCGGCTCCATGAGAGGGCGTTACCCCTACATCCTCTCTCAGTTCCTTCAGGATGTTCTGTAAAGAGCGCGGGAGCGGACGAATTCCCTCCCGCGCGGAAAAGGCCAGTCCATCGGCGTGTGCCTTTGTAGGATAGGGGTCCTGGCCGAGGATGACTGCCCGAACCCGCTCCGGCGGTGTACGAGAAAACGCACGGAAGAGCGCCTCCCTGGGCGGAAATACCCTGGGATCCCCACGGGAATAGGCCGTATCAACCCGTTCGGCCAGCCGGAGGAAATACTCCTTTTTATACTCCTCCTGCAACAGCGGTCCCCACTTGCCCAGTCCTTCCAGCTCCATGCCCGCTCCCCCTCCCGCATCAGATCAGGCTCATCTGACATCCACCCGCAGAATAAACCCCACGCCCGCATGAAAAGAAAGACGCCTGCCCGAAGCAGACGTCTTTCTTTTTGGAGGCGCCACCCAGACTCGAACTGGGGGTAAAGGTTTTGCAGACCTCTGCCTTACCACTTGGCTATGGCGCCATATGGATAGCAGGAGCAAAACGCTCCTGCTATCATTTGCTGGAGCAGGTGACGAGGCTCGAACTCGCTACCTCCACCTTGGCAAGGTGGCGCTCTACCAGATGAGCTACACCTGCAAATCACAGTCTATCTTATGCATGTGATCTGCCATTGATACTGCAAAAGAGGGAAAGTTCCCCCGGAGGATACACAGCGTATCCTCCGGAGAAGCCTTGGTGCCTCCGGCCGGAATCGAACCAGCGACACGGGGATTTTCAGTCCCCTGCTCTACCAACTGAGCTACAGAGGCAAATGGCGACGCGGAAGGGACTTGAACCCTCGACCTCCGGCGTGACAGGCCGGCGTTCTAACCAACTGAACTACCACGCCATTTGACACTTTGGGTTTATCAACCCATGGTGGGAACAACAGGGCTCGAACCTGTGACATCATGCTTGTAAGGCATGCGCTCTCCCAGCTGAGCTATGCTCCCCTGTTGGCCATTCTTTTCAGACGGCGAAAGTTATTATACTAAACCAGCCTCAATCTGTCAACACTAATTTGACCATTTTTTGAGATTTTTTTCTCATGCCGCGGAAAAGGTCCTTCCGCGGCATGAGAGCTTTCTGCTACGCCTTGGTCGCCTCCTGCAAGATTGTCTTCAACTCCTCTTTTGAGAAGTGATAAACCGCGTCGCAGAACTGGCAGGTGAGGTCCGTCTCCCCCTGCTCTTCGATCATATGCTCCAATTCGTTTCTGCCCAAACTGATCAGGGCCCTGGACACCCGCTCCCGGCTGCAATAGCACCGGTAGGACACCGGCACGCTCTCCAGCAGCTCCGCTCCCATCCCCTCCAGCAGCTGCTCCAGAAGGGTCTGCGCGTCGGCGCCGCGGTTGAGTACATCTGTCACCGGTCCCAGCCTGCCTACAGCACCCTCCAGCCGGCCCGCCACAGCGTCGTCGGCACCGGGCAGGAGCTGCACGATATAACCACCGGCGCAGAGGACGGATTGATCAGTATTGATCAAGACGCCCAGACCACAGGCGGTGGGGATCTGCTCACTGACCGCAAAATAAGACGTGAGATCCTCCGCGATCTCCCCACTTACCAGCTCCACGCTGCCCACATAGGGTTCTTTGAGCCCAATGTCCTTGATGACCGTGAGATACCCGTCTGTTCCCACGGCAGAGCCCACATCAAGCTTCGCAGGCGCCTTCCGGGGCAGATCCACCTGCCCGTTCTGGAGGTAGCCCCTGGCATTCCCATGGCTGTCCGCCACAGCTGTAATACTGCCCAGGGGGCCTCCGCCCTGAATGCGCAGGGTGACTGAGCCGTCCTCCGTCTTCAGATCCGAGCCCATCATGGCGCATCCCATCAAGGTGCGTCCCAAGGCGGCGGTCGCCACAGGCAGCGTCTTGTGGATCTGCCGTGCCCGCTCTGCCATATCTTTTCCGGTTATGGCCACGGCCCTCACCGTGCCATCGGCTGCAATCATGCGTACGATCTCATCCATGGATCTCTATCATTTCCTTTCGCGCTGCAAAAAATATACGCTGCTCATCCTCGCCGGGCGGGCGTAACTTCAGTTCGCCGTACTGCCGCACCTTGGAAAATCCCGCTCCATAGAGGTAGGCTTCCAGCTCCTCCAGCTCATAAGCCCGTTCTTCATGGACCTCCTCCTCCCGGCGCCAGAGGCCGCCTTCCTCCCGGAAGAAGAGGTCCATTCCGTAGGTGCAGATCTTTCTCCGTTCAGACCAGTCCGCCCGCCAGACACAGTAAGTGTCCTCTGTCTCGTCAAGAAATATGCCCCCGTCTAGTCCCCGCAGCTTCCCCGGCGCGTTTATGTCGAAGAGGAACAGTCCGCCCGGCATCAGAAAAAGATGCACCCGATCAAACGCCCGGCGCAGATCGGCCGGGCGGGTTACATAGTTGACGCTGTCCAGACAGCAGATACAGGCGTCGATGGTGCCGTACAGATCCAACTCCTGCATGGACTGCTGGAGAAAGATCGGGGCTTCTCCCCTTACCTGTCGGCCCTTTTCCGCAGCCACGGCCAGCATATCCTGAGATTGATCCACGCCGATCATCTCGTAACCCCGTTCCGCCAGCAGACATGTCATCTCCCCTGTCCCACAGGCCAAATCCAGCACGGTATGAATGGGAATGGGGCATTTCTGGAATTGCTTTTCGATATAATCCGCCCACCGACGATGGTCCACGTCAGCGGTAAGGGCATCGTACCGGGCCGCCAGGGCCTCATAGCTGCTCATTCGTCCTCCTGTTCATACCTCTTCCGGATCTCCTTGGCGCGGGGCAGTACATTCTTGTAGCCGTCCGCGCCGTAGTTCAGCGAGCGGTTGACTCGGCTGATGGTGGCGCTGCTGGCCCCGGTGCGTTCCAGAATATCATTGTAGATCATCCCATCGCTGAGGAGGAGCGCCACCTCAAACCGCTGCTCCATGGCCCTCAGCTCCGCCACCGTGCAGAGATCTTCAAAAAATTTCTTGCACTCGTCCAGATCCTTTAGGGTCAGGATGCTCTCGTAAAGCAGGTCGCCATGCTCCTTATCGGCTTTTTTCGTCATAATTGGGAAGACACCTCTTTCATTATCCTTGGCATCGAGCCGCTTCTATTTTACCACTGTGAAGTATGAAAGTAAAGGATGATTTCCAGATTTTCACCACTTTCTACGCGCCACATAGGATAGAAACGAGGTGGTTAAGTTATGTGGAAATCACAGCATTGGACGCAGACGTTGGAGCATGAGGGGGAGCCGGTGCTCTCCCTCTCCCAAGCCCTGCCCCTTCCGGTTGAGGAAAGGCGTCCAGACCGCCGGATGGAACGGTATTACCGGCATCTGGGAGAGCTCTGGAAAAACCGCTGGGCCGCCGTCCTCTACCCCCGTGCCTGTGCCGCCCTCCAGGAGGCCAGAGCCGGCTCCCGTCCCTTCCTGCCCTGGGAGGCGGAGCTGGTCTATCATGTCACCTTGGAGCGTGACGGCCTCTCCAGCCTCTATGTAGATGTGACCGAGCGTCAAAACGGCACCCGCCCTCTCACAGTCCGCACCGCAGAGACGTGGGAACTTCGATCAGGCACGCCCAAGACCCTCTCTGAATTTTTCCCGCCCCGTCTGTTTTGGAAAAAACCGATCATCGAAGCGCTGCAACATCAGGCTCTGGACCGCCTCCAAGGGGGAGAGTCCCTTCTTTTTGAGGATGTAGAGACCAGAGTGGCCTCTTATTTTTCTACAAAGCGGTTTTACCTTACAGAAGAAGGCTTATCCCTCTTCTACCCCATGTGGTCCCTGGGTTCCCCCGCAGAGGGTATCCCCGTCTTTCTCCTGCCGCTCCCCACTTCCCTACAAAAACTTTCCCCAGAAAAATCCTGAAAAATACTTTAATTGGCTAATTCTTTCTTGCATCCCGGTCCACATTAGTATATAATACCTCAGTTCTCAGAATGAAAAAACACAGGAGGAATCATTATGGTCAGAGCAATCGTCGGAGCCAACTGGGGCGACGAGGGCAAGGGCAAGATCACCGATATGTTCGCTGAGGAATCCGACGTTGTCGTACGGTTCCAGGGCGGTGCCAATGCCGGCCATACCATCATCTGTGACTATGGGAAGTTCGCCCTGCACCAACTTCCGTCGGGCGTGTTTTATCCCCACATCACCAATATCATCGGAAATGGCGTTGCACTGGATGTGCCGAAATTTTTAGAAGAGTTGGAACACCTGGAGGCGGGAGGCGTCCCCGCCCCCCACATCATCATCTCCGAACGGACCCAGGTGCTGATGCCTTACCATGTGCTCCAGGATCAATATGAAGAGGAGCGGTTGGGCGGTCATGCGTTCGGTTCCACCAAGTCCGGAATCGCCCCCTTCTACTCCGACAAATATGCCAAATATGGCATCCAAGTCTGCGAGCTCTTTGATGAAAAGAGGCTGATGGAGCGTCTGGAGCAGGTCTGCCAAATCAAGAACGTGCTCTTTGAACATCTCTACCATAAGCCGCTTTTGGACCCCAAAGCGCTCTTCCAGCAGCTTATGGGTTATCGTGAGCAGATCGCCCCTTATGTCGGCAATGCCCTGACCTTTGTGAAGGGAGCCCTTGCGGATGGGAAAAAGGTCCTGCTGGAAGCGCAGTTGGGCGCCATGAAGGACCCGGACTTCGGCATCTATCCGTTCACCACCTCCTCCCATACGCTGGCCGCCTTTGGCTGTATGGGCGTAGGCGTCGCGCCCAGCGACATCCAGACTATCACGGCCGTTACCAAAGCCTATTCCAGCGCTGTAGGCGCGGGCGCCTTCGTGTCCGAGCTTTTCGGGGATGAGGGCGATGAGCTGCGCCGTCGGGGCGGAGACGCGGGTGAATACGGTGCCACCACCGGGCGTCCCCGGCGGGTGGGCTGGTTCGATACCGTGGCCACCCGTTACGGCTGCATGGTACAGGGGGCCACCGAAGTTGCCCTCACTGCGGTGGATGTGCTGGGCTATCTGGATGAAATCAAGGTCTGCACCGGCTATGAGATCGACGGTAAGGTCACTCGTGATTTTCCCGTTACCCGCCTGCTGGAACAGGCAAAGCCGGTCTATACCACGCTGCCCGGCTGGAAGTGCGACATTCGCGGCGAAATCGACTACGCCAAATTGCCCCAGGCGGCCAAAAACTATGTGGACTTTCTTGAGGGGGAGATCGGCGTTCCCATCACACTCGTCTCCACCGGTCCCAAGCGTCACGAAATTGCCCGTCGCTGATTAAAATCTCTTTCTTTTGAAACGTGCAGAGGTTTTTCTCTGCACGTTTTTCTATTCCGCCCGCAAGCATCCCCTCTCGCCGCTCCGTTTTGTCTGCAATTCCCTGTTAATATTGGTGCTACCATTTTAAAATTTAATTTTTTGTCACTTTTTTCGTCAAAAAAGTTCTGTTTTTTATATGTTTAAAATGACGGTTTATTGTTCCGCGAACCAGAACGCAAGTCTTTCATCTTTCCTTCCATTTACTGAAAAAAACCTTGTATCCATTGCACTGCAATCTATTTTCCGTTTCATCCTCGTGTCTTCCTCCCCTCGGTTGACAAACTATATTTTTCGTATATAATGTAGTCCGTAATTGTGAACAAATTGTGTTGGGATTCGTTCACAATCAGTTTTGTAAGGAGGGAAAAACGCATGTTCAAAAAGTTTACCAATGGCTGCGTACGCGTAGTCAACCGATGGCTGCCGGATCCGTTCCTGTTCGCCATCATCCTGACCATCGTGGTGTTTATCGGCGCCATGATCGGTACGCAGCAGACTCCTATGGCTCTTGTCGATGCCTGGGGCAACGACAAGGGCTTCTGGGGGCTGCTGTCCTTCTCCATGCAGATGGCCCTGGTTCTGGTCCTCGGCTCTGCCATGGCGTCCGCCAAGGTCTGTAAAAGAGTCCTAGGCGCCATTGCCTCTCTGGCCAAGGATAAAAAGAGCGCCATCCTCATCACCACCTTCGTGTCCACCGTCTGCTGCTGGCTCAACTGGGGCTTCGGTCTCATCGCCGGCGCTCTGCTTGCCAAAGAGATCGCCCGTCGGGTCCGTGACGTGGACTATCCGCTGCTCATCGCCTCCGCCTATTCCGGATTTGTGATCTGGCACGCCGGCCTTTCCGGTTCCATTCCTCTTCAGCTCTCCAGCACCACCGAGATTCTGGGGGTGGCCTATCAGGCTCCCACCACGGCTACCATCCTTCATCCTATGAACCTCATCATGTGCCTTGTCATTCTGGTGCTGATGCCCTTTGTCAACTATGCCATGCATCCTGATGCCGCACACACCATCGTCGTGGACCCCGCCCTCCTCGTGGACGAGGAAGAGAAATCGTATGTCGTTGACACCCCTGCCGCCAAAATCGAGCACAACAAGATCCTGTGGGTCATCACGCTGGTGCTCGGTTTTGCCTACATCGTCTATTACTTTGTAAATAATGGCTTCAACCTGGGGCTCAATATCGTCAACATGATTTTCATGTTCTTGGGCATCCTGCTCCACGGCGACCTGCGGAAATATGTAGACGCCATCGGAGAGGCCGCCTCCGGTGCCGCCGGTATCCTGCTCCAGTTCCCCTTCTATGCCGGCATCATGGGCCTGATGGTGGCCGCCAACAGCGACGGCGTTTCTTTGGCCTCCATTATTGCCAACTTCTTCACCAACATCTCCAATAACGTCACCTTCCCCATGCTCACCTTCCTGTCCGCCGGCATCGTAAACTTCTTTGTCCCCTCCGGCGGCGGCCAGTGGGCTGTGCAGGCTCCCATCGTGATGCCCGCTGCCACCGAAATGGGCATCGATTATGGCCGTGCCGCCATGGCTATTGCCTGGGGCGATCAGTGGACCAATATGATCCAGCCTTTCTGGGCCCTGCCTGCCCTGGGGATCGCCGGGCTGTCCGCCCGCAACGTAATGGGTTACCTTGTCATCGTTCTTCTCTTTACCGGCGTGGTTGCCTGCCTGGGCTTCCTGGGCTGGGCGATGTTCTTCTAACTCGACGATCCGGTCCGAAAGGAGCCCGCACGATGGATCTCGTGCGGGCTCCTCCTTTTTATCCCCGCGCCGTACACCACTTTCCGCAGCGCACACGGCGCACCAATCCGCCTCTAAGACATAGAATGGGATGGAAGCCCCAGGCAGAGGGAATCGCCTCTCTGCCTTCCCCATCCTGACACTATTCTTAGGAGGTATTGCAATGCCTGAAAAGGTCGTGCCCGGTCCCGTGCAGGATGCCGCCTGTATCCGGGAGGCCGTGTGCATACACACGAAAAAGATTTATGATAGCTGCCGCGATAAGGACTGTATCGAAGATCTTCGCTTCTACCCCACGCAGAGCTCTCAATGCGCCATTGACCGCGCCATCAGCATCAAGGCCGGAACCGCGGAGCTGTTGTACGTGTACATCGATGTGGAGCCCGTCGGCTTTAACCGCGGCTTCTATACTGTAGACGTCCGCTATTTCTACCGCGTAACCGCGGATGCCTTTGTGGGCGCCGCCCGTCCTGTGGAGATCTGCGGCCTTGCCGTTTTTGACAAGCGCGTCATTCTCTTCGGCAGCGAGGGTAACGCCAAGATCTTCAGCTCTGAAGCCGCCTTTGAGGCGCTGGACGAGCAGAACATCCGCAAGAGCAACCTGCCTACCGCTGTTGTGGAGGCCGTAGATCCCATCGTGCTCAATATGAAGCTGGTGGACGTCTGCGAGTGCCGTCCCTGTGACTGCGAGCTCACCGAGATCCCGCCCTGCATCTGCGCCTGCTTCGGCAGCGACCTGTGCTTCGGCGGCGAGGGCAAGCGGGTCTATGTCACCCTGGGTCAGTTTTCCATCATTCGCCTGGAGCGCGAGACTCAGCTTCTGATGCCGGTGTATGATTACTGCATGCCCGACAAGGAGTGCGCCTGCGGCGGCGGCGAGGATGACCCCTGTGAGATTTTCCGCCACGTCAAATTCCCCGTGGATGAGTTCTTCCCCCCCAATACCATCGCCTGCGGAGACGCTTTCCGCGACGTGCAGTCCGGCTGCTGCAAATAATCCCGCTCCTATTCTCCACATGCAAAAAGGAGGAGACGCCCGAAAGGCGTCTCCTCCTTTTCATGAAAAAGCGGATTTTAGATGACGTTCAGGTTCACATTGGACCACTCGGTGGTCTCCAGCTTGGTGAAGTCGTTGTCCACCACCAGGGTGCCATCCAGCACTTCCTGATACAGAGCCTCGTACTCCTCCACGGGGTAATTCTCCAGGCTCCAGGTGTCGGTGGGAAGACCAACGGAGTTCTCATTGACGCCCAGAGAGGTCGCCACGCCGCCGATCTCGGAGAAGGTGCCGTCATAGACCTTGGCCACGGCCCATTCGACAGCGTCGGAAAGGCCCTTCATGGCGGAGGTGATGACAGTGTCGGACTGGCTGGACTGATCTACGTCTACGCCGACCACAAACCCGTCGTTGGCGGAAGCAGCAGCGGCGATGGACTGGAACATGGAGCCGCCGCAGGCAAAGATGACCTCGGTGCCGCTCTCATACCAGCCATTGGCCATGGTCTGCAGCTCGGGGGAGGCGCTGAAGCTGGAGCCGTACTCCCAAGAGTAGTTCATATCCACGGTAACGCCCATGTCCGCCGCAGCGGCGTTGGCGCCCTGGACAAAGCCATAGCCGTAACGGCAGCAGGCGTCGTTGGTGCCGCCGCCGCCGCCGGAGAAGCCCAGCTTGGTGAAGCCGTCCTTCACAACGGCATAGCCGGCGAAGTAGCCGCACTGCTCTTCCTTAAAGGCCACAGCCGCCACATTGGTCAGGGTATTGCCGGCCTCATCGGAGAGGGGATAACCGTCGATAAAGACAAAGGGGGTGTCGGGGAACTCGGCAGCGGCCTTCTTCAGGGCGTTCTCCTGCATAAAGCCGGCGGCCACAACCACCTTGGCACCGGCGTCAACGGCGGCCTTCATGGCGTCGTAACGGTCGTCGTCGGTGGCCTCGTTGCCGTTGGCGGGCTGATAATACTTGTAGCTCAGTCCATTGGCGGCGGCGTACAGCTTCACGCCGTCAAAAGTGCCCTGGTTGAAGGATTTGTCCTTGAGCTGGCCCACATCGGTGATAAAAGCGACCTCATAAGTACCGTCGGCAGAGGTCATGCTGTCCTCGATCTCGTCCGGATTGGTGACTGCCTCAGGGGCGGTGGTATCGGCAGGGGCGGAGGTGTCGGCGGGAGCGCTGGTGTCCGCAGGGGCGGGCGTGGGAGTGCTGGCGGCATTGCCGCCGCAGGCCGCCAGCGAGAAGACCATTGCACCAGCCAGAACAAGAGCGGAGAGTTTCTTAAAATTCTTCAAACTGATCTACCTTCCTTTCAAAATCAATGCCCGGTACGGTACAGACATTACGATAAGGTCCATTCCTCCGAGCACGGGCTTATTATAACGCACATTTTACCAAAGCGCAACTGCAATTTCGCCATTATCAAAAAAAGTTTACAGAATTGTTTCAAAAGTATTAACCGCATTAAGGGACCGGCTCCGGTTTCTCCTGAACCGCAGCCGGTCCTGTCATTCAATATCCTTCCCCTTGCTGTCCCTTCACCAGCTTGACGATCCGGGACGTTCCCAGACGGTCCGCGCCCAGCGCCAGAAAGTCCTCCGCGTCCTGAAAAGTGGAGATGCCGCCTGCCGCCTTGATCTTCACGCCAGATCCGATGTGCCTGGCGAAGAGGGCCACATCCTCCCGGGTGGCCCCGCCGGTGGAAAAGCCGGTAGAGGTCTTGATATATTCCGCGCCCGAGGCGGTGACGATCTCGCACATCTTGATCTTCTCCTCCTCCGTGAGCAGGCACGCCTCCACGATGACCTTTAATATCCTTCCCTGACAGGATGCCTTGACGGCTTTGATCTCTGTGAGCAGGTCCTCCCAGCGCCGGTCCTTCACCCAGCCGATATTGATGACCATATCGATCTCGTCGGCCCCGTTGCGGATGGCGTCCTCCGTCTCAAATACCTTGACGGCAGTGGTGGAATAGCCATTGGGGAACCCGATGACCGTGCAGATCTTCAGCGCGTTGCCCACGTGCTCCGCCGCCCGGCGCACATAGGAGGCGGGGATGCAGACCGAGGCGCAGCGGTATTTGAGGCCGTCGTCGCAGACCTCCCTGATCTGTTCCCAGGTAGACTCCTGCTTGAGCAGGGTATGGTCGCAGTGGGCCAGGATTTTCTCAGTATCCATGGTGGTACTTCCTTTCCGAATCGGTTTCCGCCCTTACGGGCGGCGCTCTGTCCTATTTCCGCTCCCGCAGATCGGACCGCCCCACGAGGTAGTCCAAGGAAACGTCAAAAAAGTCAGCAATAATAATTAGCCTTTTAAATGTTGGATATCCTTCCCCGTACTCGTAAAGCTGATATGCACGCAGAGTCAACCCAACTATTTTCGCCAGTTCCTCCTGCGTGAGCTTTTTTTCTTCTCTTAGCTCCTTTAATCTGTCTGGAAAAGACATTTTATGCACGCTCCTCTTGACATGCAGAATTTATTCATATATAATTACGTAGAAATTCTACATATGAGGTGAAGTCATGGACAAGCTTCTGCAAAGCCTGCTGCGGGAGTGGGATTATCTGCTCCAGCTTCAGGATGAGACGCTGAAGGCGCTGCCGGAATATCCCCTGGTCTACTCGGAATACACACGTTTGGCCGACGAGCTGGAGCAGCAGTTGGGCGAGGCGGGAAACAAGGCGCTTTACCGGCGCTATGAGGGCGCACATTCCGCTTACCTCGCGCTGTGCGAGCGCGCCTCCCTGCTCTGCGGCGCCCACACGGCCCTGCGGCTGCTGCTCACACTGTTATGAGTGTATAAGAGCGGCTCCCCAGGCCGATTTTCTCCGCATGCTCCAGACAGCTCTCCCACTCGGCTTCTGGTGTGGTGTTGATGAAATGGTCGTGGTGGTCTACGAACCCGTCCTCATGCATCCGGTCGTCCAGCAGACTGCCGGGCATGACGGGAAGCTTGAGGCAGGCGTCGACACAGGCCTGGTCCAGCGCCACCGGGTCGAAAGAGGCAAACATGCCCACATCGGGCAGGATGGGCGTATCGTTTCCGTCGTGGCAGTCGCAGTATGGGGAGATATCGATGACCAGACTGATGTGGAACTGCGGCCGGTCCTGCACCACAGCCTTGGCGTACTCCGCCATTTTACGGTTGAGCTCGGCATTGGCCGCGTCGTCGGGGGTGCGGATGGCGTCAAAATTACACGCGCCGATGCAGCGCCCGCAGCCCACGCATTTCTCCTGGTCGATGCCGGCCTTACCGTCCTCGCCGTAGGAAATGGCGTCCTGACCGCACTCCCTGGAACATCTCCGGCAGCCCACGCAGCGGCTCTGACGCACCAGGGGTTTGCCCGCGTTGTGCTGCTCCATCTTGCCTCTCCGGCTTCCGCAGCCCATGCCGATATTTTTGATGGCCCCGCCGAACCCTGTGGCCTCATGGCCCTTGAAATGGGTCAGGCTGATAAACACATCCGCGTCCATAATGGCCCGCCCGATCTTGGCGGTCTGGATATACTCCGCCCCCTCCACAGGAACCTCCACATCGTCGGTGCCCCGCAAGCCGTCGCCAATGATGACATGACAGCCGGTGGAAAAGGGTGAAAAACCGTTTTCATAAGCGGCCTCCATGTGCTCCAGGGCGTTTTTCCTGCGCCCGGGATACAGGGTGTTGCAGTCGGTGAGGAACGGCACCCCGCCCAGAGACTTCACCACGTCGGCCACCACCTTGGCATAGTTGGGCCTGAGATAGGTGAGATTGCCCGGCTCGCCGAAGTGGAGCTTGATGGCCACCAGCTTCTTTTCCATGTCGATGTCCCCGATGCCCGCTCTGCGGATCAGTTTTTCCAGCTTGCGCAGCAGATTGGTGCCCACCGGGGCCCTGAGATCAGAGAAATATACCTTCGATTGTTCCAATGTTGTGTCCCTCGTTTCTTTTCGTCTCTCAGACGGCGAAATAGGCCGCCTTTCCGCCCTGGAGCTCCTTGCGTATGCGTCCCTGCACCATCAGGTGATCCAGATGGGACATACACTCCCCCACTGCGAACCACTTCTGCGCCACCGGGAAGGTGTCCCAGGAGCTGGCACGGATCTTCCATGTCATTTTTCCCGCCAGGAAATAGGCCGGCTGGCCCGGGTGGTTCTTTACCGCGGAAAAGGCCTCCTCCAGGCGGCGCTTATGGTGCTCGAGGAGTTGGTCGATCCGCAGGCGCATATCTCCGCCCCGGCGATGACCGGGCAGGGCCAATTTCACGTCATATGCCCTGATCTTCTCCAGGCTCCTGAGATAGGACCCAAGGGCGTCCGGCATCCGTGGCCAGGCGGTAATATTGGGCGTGATATCAAAAAGCACGTGGTCTCCCAGGAACATGCAGCCCTCCCGTTCCATCCAGAAGCACATCTGGCCCGGGGTGTGCCCGGGCATCAGCAGGCACTGCAGCCGGTAGTCCCCGGCCTCCAGCACATCGCCGTCCTCCAGGCTGGAATAATGTCCCCCGGTGGGTGGAGCCATGGAGCGGGCGGGATTCTTGTCCCTGATCTGCATCATCATGGAGATGGGAAATCCCTCTTCCCGGAACCGGTTGTCCGCCTCTTCCCAGTACTTCTGGCGCTCCGCCATGTTGTCCAGCGTGAGACGGTCCACCGAGCTGACAAAGATCGTTCCCGTCTCCCCCGCCGCCTCCGGAGCCAGTCCCGCGTGGTCCGAATGCAGGTGTGTCAGCAGCACGTCCACATCTCCACGGCGCAGCCCCAGCTCTCTCAGCCCCGCGAAGAGGGCCTCCCGGCAGGCCGGCTGGCGGAACCCCGTGTCGATGAGCAGATTACGGTCCTTCCCCCGAATCAGATAGGCGTTGAGCTCCTTGAGCGGATTTCCCGGCAGGGGAACGGGAATCCGATGGATATTTTGCATGATTTCCTCCGGCATGAGGCACCTCCCAATTAAAGTGTTCTATTTTTAGATATGTATAAACATACCACATCCTTCTCCAAAAGGAAAGGGTGGAATTGCCCGAAAAGCTCCCCTCGCCGCGATAAAAGGTGGCCCGCCGCAGTATGCGGCGGGCCACCCGTATGGATGATGCTGCAGATCAATAATTCTCAGCCTTGATCTCAAAATAGGCGCGGGGATGACCGCAGACGGGGCAGACCTCAGGGGCCTCTACGCCGTACTCCAGGTGTCCGCAGTTGCGGCAGTACCACACCTTGACCTCAGCTCTCTTGAACACCTCGCTGTTGGAGAGGTTCTCGGCCAGCTTCACATAGCGGTCCTCATGGCTCTTCTCGATCTTGGCCACAGCGGCAAACGCATCGGCCAGAGCGTGGAAGCCTTCCTCACGGGCGGTCTCGGACATCTCCTTGTACATCTCGGTCCACTCTTCATGCTCACCCTCGGCAGCGGCCAGCAGGTTCTCAGCCGTGGTGGCGATGCCGCCCAGAGCCTTGAACCAGAGCTTGGCGTGCTCCTTCTCATTGCCGGCGGTCTCCTCAAAAATAGCTGCGATCTGCTCGTAGCCCTCCTTGCGGGCTACGCTGGCAAAATAAGTATATTTGTTGCGGGCCTGGGACTCCCCGGCGAATGCTTTCCACAGATTGGCCTCCGTCTTGCTGCCTTTCAGTTCCATATGATATAAATCTCCCTTCATCAAAATATCTATTTTTTATGTACCGGTTCGGCGCACCGCGCCGCAGGACGCCTTATTCCTCGCCCTTCCAGAAGCCGTGGAGATTGCAGTACTCGTAAGCGGTCACAGGCTCGCTGCTTCCCACCTTCAGGACAGGCTCGTCACCGGGCTTGGGCAACTGGAAGGTCACCTTATTGCCGCTGACAGCCGCAATGATCTGGATATAGTGCTCAGGGAGCATGGGGTGAATGGTGGAACCCACCTGCACGGTCACATGCGCGCCGTCACGGGTGATCTGGGGAACATGTTTCTCCACAGCGCCGTCGGTGACGTTGGCCTTCAGCTCCTGCATGGGCTCGCCGCAACAGACCAGAGGCACACCCTTATCCACCAGCTTGAACGCGATATTGCCGCAGTGCGCACAACGATAAAGTTTCAGTTCCATGGCAACATAACCTCCTAAAAAAATTTTTGTGTTTTAACACAATCTAATTTTACCATATTCTGTATTGGAAATCAATGCTTTTCGACACAATGGGTACAGATTCCGGAAAAGACCACCTCATGGCGCTCTACCTCATGCCCGCTGCACCTGGCCGCCTCCTCGTCCAACCCATGGTCGTACTCCAAGCCCTCCAGGTCGTATACGCCTCCGCATTTGCGGCAGCGGAAATGTGGATGGGGCTCCTTAACGGCGTCATATCGCTCCACCGGAAAGGGCATCCGCACAATGATTCCTTCCTCTGAGAGCAGGTTCAGGTTTCGGTAGACCGTACCTAAGCTCAAATTGGGGTTTTCCGGCTTGAGCCAGCTATAGATCATCTCCGCAGTGGGATGCTGATCCGTATGCAACAGGCACTGATAAATCAGTTCTCTCTGTCGAGAATATCGTTTGCCGCTCATGCTCATCTCCTCTTCTCAATAATCAGTAATTGTTCCTTTTACTGCGTTAAGTATAACAGTAATTATTCTCGATTGCAAGCCCTTTTTCAAATCTTTTAAAAAATTTTTCCGGGCGTAAGGACACGGCGTACGCACATAATAAGACACGGATGGAATCCTATTTTTTGTATGATGCAGGAGGCAATGATATGAAGCGCAATCAAATCGCTCTGGTCTGTGGTCTGGCGCTGATCGGTGCGCTGGCCGGATGCAGCAAAAATGAGACACCCAAAGTGACTCCCACGCCCACTACGGCCCCCACCGCCACCGTAGCCCCGGAACCCACCCACGCGCCGACCACGGAACCGGTGAATCCCACCGATACCGTAGCCCCCACCGACCATTACGACGCCAATGCCGACGGGCAGGTGAGCGGCGGAACCACCAATCCTGAGACCGGCGTGGGCGATGCCGCCCGGAATGCCGTGGATCAGGCGGGTAATGTGGTCGGCGGCGCGGTACGGGGCACCGGCCGCGTCATCGAGCGCGTGGGCGAGGATATCGCCGACGCCGGCAGACGATAACGCAGTCTTACAGGACGTCTTTCGATTTCTGAAATGAATTTGTCAGGAATCTGACTGCTCCGCTTAAAAACACCTCCTTTCTGTTGGATTATGATAGTTCCAACAGTTAGGAGGCGTTTTTTATGTCAAAATGCAGGCTGGCCGTTCTCTTTGGCGGCTGCTCCCCGGAGTATCGCGTGTCCCTCCAATCGGCCCATGGGGTGCTCACACACCTGGACCCGCAGAAATATGAGCCCGTCCCCCTTGGCATCACCCGGGATGGGCGCTGGTTTCTCTACACCGGCCCCTATGATGCGCTGCCGGACGACACCTGGCACCTGGGCCCCTGCTGTGTCCCCGCCGTCCTCTCACCGGACCGGGAGCTCCATGGGCTGCTGCTTCTGAACGCCGCAGGGCCCTCCACGCTGCGGCTGGATGCCGCGCTTCCCGTCCTTCACGGCCGCAACGGCGAGGACGGTACCGTGCAGGGGCTGCTGGAACTGGCCGGTATCCCGGTGGCAGGCTGCGGCGTACTCTCCTCCGCTCTATGCATGGACAAGGAGCTCGCCCATCAGGTGGCGCGTGCCTCGGGTGTGGAGGTCCCCCGCTCTGTGGTTTTCCGTGCGGGGGAGGACTTTGTCCTACTGCGCCAGAGGACTGCCGCGCTTTCCTGGCCCCTTTTTGTAAAGCCCGCCCGGGCCGGCTCCTCCTTCGGCGTAACCCGTGTTACCGCCCAATCCGAACTCTTCGCCGCCGTTTCAGCCGCGCTGGAGCGAGACGACAAAGTGGTCGTTGAGGAGGAAGTCTCAGGATTTGAAGTCGGCTGTGCCGTATTGGGGGACCGGGACCTCACGCTGGGCCGCCCCGATGAGATCGAACTCCAGAAAGGCTTTTTCACCTACGATGAGAAATACCATCTCATCACCGCCAGAATCCACACGCCTGCCAGAATCTCTCCGAGTCAGGAACAGGCCGTGCAGGCGCTCTCGTCCAAACTCTACCGCGCGCTTGACTGCCGCGGCATGGCACGGGTGGATCTCTTCCTTACGCCCGACGGACGGTTGATTTTCAATGAGATCAACACCATCCCCGGCTTTACGGCGCACAGCCGCTATCCCGCCATGATGGCTGCGGCAGGTCTCTCCTTCTCCCAGGTGCTGGACCGGCTCATCGAAACGGCGGTGGGCACATGAGCGGTTTTCTCGTACTGGTCAACCGGGAGCATCCCCTGTCTGCTCCTCCGCCCGCTTCGGCCCTGGTCCCTGCTCTTCCGGACCGGCCAGACGTGCTTCTCCTTCGCCCTGCGGCCGACGCACTTCGCCGCCTGCTCCAGGCGCTGGACACCGGGACCCGCATTGTCCCGGTAAGCGGGTGGCGCTCCCGTGCCGAACAGGAATCTCTCTGGGCATCGTCCCTCCGGGAAAACGGCCCGGCCTTTACCCAGACCTATGTGGCCCGCCCGGGGTGCAGTGAACACGAGACTGGACTCGCCATTGATCTGGGCGAAAATGTCCCTGAGCTGGATTTTATTCGCCCCTCCTTCCCCGATACCGGCATATGCGGAACGTTTCGGGCCCGGGCGGCGGAGTTTGGCTTTATTCTCCGCTATCCCAAGGGCAAGGAGGCCGTCACTGGAATTGGTTGGGAGCCCTGGCACTTTCGGTATGTGGGCGTCCCTTTTGCCCGCGAGATTGCAGACCGCGGCCTCACGCTGGAGGAGTATCTGCTATGAGCTGCTCTCCCCGCTCCGGGGGTCTGGACTGGTTCCGCCTGCCTGCCGCGCTGCTGGTCGTAGCCAACCACACCTCTCCGCTTCTCGCCTTTTCCCCCGAGGCCGATCATGTGCTGACCCAGATCCTGGCACGGGTGGCCGTCCCCTTTTTCCTGACCGTTTCGGGGTATTTTCTGTTGCCGAAGGCGGAACGGGAGGGCCGGCGCGCCGTGTGCCCCTTCCTCCGCCGGACGCTGCTTCTCTATCTGTGCGCCACACTTTTCTATCTGCCTCTCCAGCTCTATAAGGGACATCGTCCCGGCCTCCTTGGCGCGCTGCGCGGTTTCGCCCGCCTGACCGGCCTGACCACTCTGCTGATGGACAACGATTTTCTTCACTTTCTCGCCGTAGCTTGCCTCTCTCTGGCCGCCGGAGCACTGTTCTGCCGATTCCTGCGGCCGCGGCCATCCCCTGCTCCCGCCCGCTGCTGGGCCGAGATCGACCTCTCCGCCCTTCGGCATAACTTAGGGGCGCTCCGGGCTCGAATCCCGCCGGAGTGTGCCCTGATGGCCGTGGTCAAGGCGGATGGCTACGGCCATGGCGCCGTCCAAATCGCCCGTTTCTGTGCCGGGGAGGGTGTGGGCGCCTTCGCAGTGGCCACCGTAAATGAGGGGGCTACCCTGCGGCGTGCCGGGATCAAAGGTGATATTCTGGTGCTGGGGCGGACATTTCCTCCGGAATTCTCCGAAGCGCACCGCCGAAACCTCATCCTTACTGTTGCAGATCCCGTCCACGCCGAAGAGCTTGCCGCCTTTGGAAAATCCCTCCGGCTCCATGTGGCTGTGGATACCGGAATGCATCGTCTGGGATTTCCCTCTTCGGAGGTTGACGCGGTGGCTGCGGTATACCGGGCTCCCCGCCTGCGGGCAGAAGGTCTTTTCACCCACCTTTGTGCCGCGGACAGCGACACACCCTCCGACCGCGCATTTACTCACAGTCAGATCGACGCCTTTTTCGCGCTTGCAGCGAATCTGAAGGCCCGCGGGATCGATCCGGGCGTGCTCCATATCCAGGCCAGCGCCGGCATCTACTCTTGTCCGGCTCTCCCCTGTTCCCTTGTCCGCCCCGGACTGGCACTTTACGGGGTGGGCAGCTCCGGACTTCGTCCCGTACTCACACTGAAATGCAGGGTCGCGGCGATCCATGTCCTGGCCCCGGGCGATACGGCGGGCTATGGCCGGACCTTTACAGCCAGCCGCCCCACCCGTCTGGCCGTGCTCTCCATTGGCTATGCCGACGGCTTTCCCCGCGCATTGGGCGGACGGGGCCACGCGCTGATCGCCGGAAAAAGCGCGCCTATCGTGGGACGTGTCTGCATGGACCAGACTCTGTGTGATGTTACCGCTATCCCCGCCGCAGTGCCTGGATGTGAAGCCGTCCTCATCGGCTCCGGTCTGGACGCCGCAGCCGTGGCCGGCGCTGCGGAGACCATCCCCAATGAGCTTCTTTCACGGCTGGGCGTCAGGGTCCAGCGGGTCTATCGCATGCTCTCATAAAAACAACCCTGTTTTCTTCCCTGCCGGACGATACAGCCCTGCTGCCTAAGCGGGATTTCCGGGAAAGCATCACATGCGGATGGAACTTGCTCCGGCAGCTCCATCCGCATGTTTTTTGATCCATTACGCCCTGATCCAGGTCCGAAGGCCATATTCGCAAGGGGAGCTTCTATTGTCGGACCATGTTTACAAGCTCTAAAAACAGATCCTGACTGGGCAGCCACTTTTTCTCTCTCTCCGGAAATGTTCTGTCAAAGCGGGCCGCCGCCTCTGGATCGGTCCGGAATGCCTCCGATTCTAAAAAGCGGCCTTCCACCTTCTCTAATGCGCCCGGGCGCAGTTCCCGCCCTTGCAGGGCCGCCGCCCATTGCCCCTCTCCGTTTCGTATTCCAAACTGTTCACCGGGCAGAAAACCCAACCGACGATAATAAGAGGGGTCCCCATAGAGGAAAATGGAGCCAAAACCCATCTCGCTCGCCAGCGTGGTCACGCGCTCCACCAAGATGCGACCCACACCGTACCGCTGATATTCCGGTAGCACACCCAGCGGCCCGAGGCACAGCGTCTCCCATGCCGTTTCGCGTGCACTCACAATACGGGCATGGGTACACATAACGTTTCCCACCAGGCGCCCCTCCGCTTCGGCCACCAGGTCCAGCTCCGGAACAAAGTCCCGGTGTTTCCGCAAAATATGGGCCAGATAGTGCTCCTCACAGCCCGGCACATAAACATTCCAAAAAGCCTCCCGTAGCAGACACTCTACCGGTCTAGTGTCCTCCGGCCCCTCTTTCCTCAGTTTAACATCCAAGGTCATACCCTCCTCAGGAAAATACAGGGCCCTCCGGATGTGGAAAGCCCTGTATCGACTGCTATTTCGTCTCTTCGTCCTCCGCCGGCTCCCGCGGCTCATCAGAGGACCCTTCCCGATGGTCCGGGAGGGCGGCATTGATGCCGAAGGCAATTGCCACCCCAACCACGGTCTCGATGATGCGGGCCGCCGCATAATAATACCGTTCCACCCCTGTCATCCCGTTGACCAGAATCACGCAGGGTACGATACAGGCCATGGCACAGGCGGCCGGCCGCTTGAGTAGCAGGCATAGCCAGACGCCTGCCACACAGACCACGCCGAGCATCAGCGCCTTGACCAGCGGATAACGCACCGGTTCTCCCAGCGCCAGCACCAGGACCCCAAGCGTGCCGCCCACAGCTACGCCGATAAAGCGGGAAATGCCCTGCTGCATCGTCTGCCCCAGTGAACTCTGCATACACACCACACAGGCAATGCAGGCATACAGTGGGCCCATCTGCCCCCATACTCCTCCCAGCTCTTCACGGTACAAGAGACCGAACGGCACGAAGACCAGATAAGAAATCATGACCGACACCGCTGTTTTAACGGTGCGCATACCCACTTTAGGGATAAGAATGCTCATTTTTTCTTAGAACGGCAGATTCAGCCCGCCGGTGAGCTGTCCCATGGAGGCGGCCGCATCAGAGGACGCCGTCCGCATGGCCTCGTTGACCGCAGCTACAATGAGATCCTGCAACATCTCCACATCCTCGGGGTCCACAGCCTCGGGATCGATAGCAAGGCTCTTGAGCTCATGTTTACCCGACACCGTGGCCGAGACCACGCCTCCGCCCGCCTGCGCGGTGTACTCCTTGTTCTCCAACTCCTCCTGCATCTTCTGCATATCCTGCTGCATCTTCTGGGCCTGCTTAATCATATTCATATTGAAACCACCGCCCATGCCGCCTATACCGCGGCTGTTGAATCCCTTTGCCATAATCCGCTCACTCCTTGATGGTAATATTGTCGAACCGCCGCCCGAAGGCCAGCAAATCATCCAGCTTATCATGCACGGCCACCGACTCCGGACGACCTACTTTTACAGACACACGTACCTCATGCCCCAGTCTGCTCTGTGCGAGAGTTCCCACCGCCTCCAGCACAGTGGGACGGCTCACGACACCCTTTACCAACTCGTCGTCCGCCCAAAGAGTGAGCACCCCATCTGCATATTCCCCCCGCACCATCGAGGGATTTCCAAGAAAAGACCATGCGTTGCGGCTCACTTTATTCTTAAGTCCGGCCGCCAGCGCAGGCCAGATATCTCCACCCGGAACAGGTGATACGGGCGGCACCGTGTCGGCCGTAGGTTTCGGATCGGACGCGGCGGCCATCGGCTCCACACGCGGTATGCCAGCTGCTTCCCACGGGGGCAGATCCTTCTGGGAGCGGGCATCATCGACAGGCGTTTCTCCTTGCATACAGCTTTGCGATATGGAGATTTCCGCTTTCTCCCCCGAAATTATCTGACAAGTGTTTTCACTTTTCACTTTTGGAAGTGGGACACCACTGGACAATTGTGCTTCCACGCGGTCCAACCGCGCGGCCAGCCCGCCTGCGCTGTCATCCAGCCGCTCGTCACACAGTCGGATCAGACACAGTTCTGCATCCGTCCGCCGGTTGCTGCTGCGCGGCAGCTCTGCCAGAGCGGCTTGCAGAACAGTGAGCATCCACACGAGCCGGGGTGCCGTGAACTTCTCTGAGAGTCCCCGGATCGTGGTCTCATCGAACCCGCCGTTCAGAAGCGTGCCGCCGGACCTGGGCGCTGTCTTTCGGATCAGCAGGTCTCTTGTCAGCGAAGCCAGCTCCCCCAGGATCGCAGAAATATCCTTGCCGCCTCCGTAGAGCCGTGCGATGTCCTCCAGCGCCCCTCCGGCATCCCGGTCCGCCACGCGGCCCATCAGGCGGGCGGTCTCCAGATTTCCGGCAAGCCCCAGCGCATCCAGTACCTGCTGCTCTCCGATGGGCCCCGCCGGCCCGGCACACTGGTCCAGCAGGGAGAGCGCGTCCCTCAGGCCGCCGTCCGCCAGTCTGGACAACAGCGCCGCCCCCCCGGAGGTGAGCGCAATTCCCTCACGTTCCGCCACATATAAGAGGCGCTGGGCTATATCGCCCGGCAAGATTCGCTGAAAAGAGAACTGCTGGCATCTTGATTTGATGGTCGCCGGCACCTTATGGAGCTCCGTGGTGGCCAGAATAAACATCAAATGCGCAGGGGGCTCCTCCAATATCTTCAGCAGCGCATTGAAGGCAGCGGTCGAAAGCATGTGCACCTCGTCCACGATGTACACCCGCTTGCGCACTGCCGCCGGGGTATATACCGCTTCATCACGCAGGGCGCGTACCTGGTCCACTCCGTTGTTGGAAGCTGCATCCAGCTCCAGCACATCCAGAATGGAGCCGTTTTCAATGCCGCGGCAGGAATCGCATGTATTACAGGGATTCCCGTCCACCGGATGCTCACAATTGACGGCTCGGGCCAAGATCTTGGCGCATGTCGTTTTGCCCGTCCCCCGCGTACCAGTAAAGAGATAAGCATGAGAAAGCCGGCCCGTCGCCACCTGCCGCTTGAGTGTATCGGTGATATGGGTCTGGCCTACCACATCATCAAATGTGCGGGGCCGCCATTTTCGATAGAGCGCCTGGTACAATCCAATCACCTCAAATGAAAAAAGAGGGGCGCGGCGTACCGTACCCCTTCCCTTTTATTCCGGCGCAAAACAAGGCCGCACACCGGCCTTTGAACACTGCGCTATGTCCGTGACCCTGGCAGCCAACTCAAGAACGGCAGCCCCGCGGCACACGGGAGGTTCCGCTTAATGCTGCTCGGTTCCCCGCCTGACATGGTTCACGGGTTCCCGTTGCGCGGGACCGATCTATCATCGCCACTTACCGGGGGCAGACGACACAGCGCAGCTCCGGGGGCCGGGATTCATCCCTGCTGTAGCGGGTTGCAGGTACAGGGCACCGCTATCTCCCCAACTAGTGCGGCCTTATTTCGCACCGGACCGGACAAGGGTCCAGCAAAACCGGTATAGGATATTGTACTACACTCCTTTCAATTTATCAATCCCGGATTTTATTTTTGCGAAAAAAAGGTCTTTACAAAATCGCGGAGTATGCTATAATAAGTAAGCATTCGGCTCCGATCGGGTGTGTCATATAGGATTATAATTTTGATATGGGCCTGTAGCGCAGTTGGGAGCGCGTTCGGTTCGCATCCGAGAGGTCGAGGGTTCGAATCCCTTCAGGTCCACCAAAGCGACCCTAGACGAACTCAAATCGTCGATGGTCACATCAGAATGGCTGTCCTGTGTGTTATACAGGACAGTCATTTTGTCATCATAGAGGTAAATCTTATTGACAAAGGTGTCCACCAGGGCTTGACGGTATTTGAGGTCATTCACATTGCCTTTGCGGAACTGGTTCAGGAAGAAACGCACTTCATTGACCGTGGGCGTGGGATGGGAGGAGGTCTCTACAAGAATCTGCTGTTCCAGTTCGTTGTGTTCCCGTTTCTTCTGGGAGATACGCTCCGCAATCACATCAACGATTTGGCCGTTTTCAAGGGCCTTAAAGAGATTTTCTGTGGCCCGCTCGTTTTCTTTTAAGAGCTTCTTGAGCCGCTTGAGGTTATCTGTATCCTTTTCCTGCTCACAGAGCTGCACGACTTCCTTGGCAATGCGGTCAATGTTCTCCTTTGTCAGCAGTTTTCGGGTTTCCGTGACCACCAAATTTTCAATATAGGTTTTGCTGACCGTCTTTTTGTGGCAAGACTTGTCCCGGCGGTTGGTGACACACTGGTAATAGTGGTACTTGTTCCCTGTCTTACTTGTGCCGCTAATACCAGTCATAGCAGCTTTGCAGTGACCGCAGAATAGTTTGGTACTCAATATGTAACCTTCAAAAGCCTTTGCACGCGCAGGGGCTTTTTTCTTTTTGTCCATCATGTCCTGCACCTCATAAAATAGGTCATCGCTGATGATCCGGGGCAGACCGTCTGGCACTTCTGTTCCATGATAGGTATAAACGCCAATATACCGCTTGTTGCGGAGAATGCGATTGATACTGTTTTTGTTGAACTCATTGCCATAGGAGGTTTTGATATGGTTTGCGTTGAGGTATCGGATAATGTCTGCCATAGACTGGCCGCTGGCGTACATCTCAAATATTCTTCTTACGACTGGCGCAGTATTGGGGTCAATCTGAAAACGCTTCTCGCTGTCCACATAGAATCCCAGTGCCACATTTCCGCCTGTGGAAAGGCATTTTTCGGCGTTGATGTCCATGCCACGCCGTATCTTCTGTGAGAGTTCGACGCTATAATACTCCGCCATTCCCTCCAGTACGGCTTCCATCAGTACACCAGAGGCATCATCGGAGATGTTCTCACGGGCAGACAACACACGGATACCGTTCTTTTTGAGTTTGGCCTTGTAGGTGGCGCTGTCATAGCGGTTGCGGGCAAAGCGGTCAAGCTGGTAGACCAATACCGCTTGAAAGAACTTCTTGTCACCGTCTGCAATCATGCGCAGAAACTCCGGGCGGTGATCTGTGGTACCAGAGATGGCGCGGTCAATGTATTCGCCAACAACGGTGTAGCCGTTGCGCTGTGCGTACTCATAGCACTCTTTCAACTGGCCTTCAATGCTTTGCTCTGTCTGGCGGTCAGAAGAGTATCGGGCATAGATTACAACATTCATTTTGATTCCTCAACAGTATCTTCCACGGTGGACAGGGAGGATAAATATTCTTCCCGGTGTTCTGCTTCCCATTTTTTATACTCGTATTCTTCTTTCGGTTCTCTCTGCCTAGAAATACAATCTTTTAAGTGGACTAATTCAATTTGGACTTTGGAAAACATTGCTTCACTCAGGTATTCACCGAAAAGTAGTTCCTTTTTGAGTTCTCCATTGGGAAAGCGTGATAAGACAACGCTTGCCCCTGCAGGGTTACCGCTTTGGGAGGAGGGAAAAACAAACTCGCCAAGCAAATAGCCATATAGATTTTCCAGAAAACTTGTATTATCCATGTTGGCAATCAAACAGTTTAAAACAGCGAGCTTTTTTTCTTCAAGGTCAGAACCTTGACTGATTTTTCCGTTAAGCTCTTTCAACTTCTTGATTGCAGGGCCAGACAACCCTGTTATTGCATGGATTTGTTCATCATCTGGAGTTTCACACTCCTTCTCTCCGAACAGATAATCCATCGAAACGCCAAGTGCCTTTGCAACTTTGTGGAATCTTATGACACCCGGCTCTCTTAATCCGGTTTCGGATTTTTTGCTTTTTCCAATCCATTCAGAAATTGTTGTTGAAGGCACACCCGATTCACTTGCTAATTTTTGCTGAGTAATTCCGCGTTCTTCCATAAGTATCTTGATTTGATTAGCCCATACGCGGGGGTCATTTTTATCTATCGGATAGAATTTTTTGTAGCCCATATATTTACCTCCTGCTACGATAAATAGAACCTTCCTGCTCAAAAACACGCCAGCCAACGAGTTTACAGCGTTTTGTGACAAGCCTATTTTTTACTGCTACAATATTACTGTAAACAGTAATTTTCAATATAATTTTCTGTTTACAGTAATATTGTAGCCGATACTCTTTGAAAAGTAAAGAGCTATTTTGGGCGGTGAAACAGGGTGGCACAGGAACAATTTCAAATCAGTCAAGCGCAGAGCCGAATTTTTGCCCGTGCCATCTATGCGGATATTGCCGCCTATGTAGAGGCACATCAAGAGGAGTATCGGGAATTTTTGAGACAGGAGGAAATGAATAGTGACAGAGAAAATCAAAGTTCATATTGACCCTAGAGGGTACAATGAAAAACCCGCAAGCAAAGAGATTGGAGGTATCAAGGCCAGACTACAAAAAAGCACTAGCCCCTCCCTTGTTACACTGGAAGAACTGGTGCAGAAAATTGAAACGGGCCACTCTATCAGTCCCGGAATTATGGATGGTATGAGCGCGAAAAACTGGAAGGAACAGCAATTGTTTCTGGTCGATATTGATAATGAGGAAGTTGGACCAATGCTCCACATTAAGGACGCCAAGGCTATCTGCCGTGATAACGGCTTGTCCCTCGCCCTCTACTACCAGACTTTCAGTTACACAAAAGAACACCCTAAGTTTCGTCTTGGCTTTGTGATGGACAAGCCCATTACGGACGAAGGTATGCGAAAGCGCATCATGGAAACTCTGGTGAATTTATTTCCCCAGAGTGACAAGAGCTGCATAAACGCCGACCGCATTTTCCACGGCACGAATAAAACCGCAAAACTTCTCAATGAGAATGCGCGTATTTCGTGGGAGGACATTGAGGCTGTCTCTTTTTCCACCCGCCCGGAAGAACAACATAGCGGCAATTCTAGCCACGCAGGCGTGCGTTCCGATTCCGAACTGGACGAACTGGTGCGGAACTTTGATTTATTCGGGTATTTGAAAGAGCGCAACGGCGGCTTTCGCCGCACTAGCAAAGGGACGGTATTCCACAACTGCGAAATTTGCGGCCACCATGATAATTTGATGTATGTGGCAGAAACCAATACATTCTGTTGCCGCTCTGAGAATAAAGGCGGCAGTATCATTGACTATTTGAAATACACGGAGGGCCTTACCACCGCACGGGCTATTGATAAATTGAAGAATGAGCTGTGTGAACCCGCTTGGAAAGCGCCTATTCCCTTTGAGGAAATAAAACTGCCGTCTTTCCCGGTGGACGCCATTCCCGCTCCATTATGTGAATGGGTGAAAACTGTTGCAGAGAATACGGAAACGCCCGTTGATATGGCGGCTGTTTCAGCTCTGGCGGTTCTTTCCTGTGCGGTGCAGGGAAAATTCAAGATAGCCCCCAAACATGGTTATAGCGAACCGCTCAACCTGTATATTCTCATCATAGCAAAGTCCGGCGAAAGAAAGAGTGCAATTGTTCACAGAATGGCTTGTCCTATTTACCAATATGAAAAATCAGAAAACAGGAGGCGCAAAGCGCAGGCGGAAATTGACTTGGCAAATTTAAGTAGTTGGAAGAAACAAATTGACGCTTTGGAGCGGGACGGGAAAGTTGAAGAGGCGACAAAGCTTAGAACAAAATACCGAAACTTGGAAGACAAGAGGGTGAAGCCCCTCCGCTTAATTGCAGATGATGTCACTCCAGAGGCATTGACTTCTTTGCTCTCTGAAAATAAAGGCGTGCTTACCATTATTTCCACGGAGGGTGGTTTATTTGATACACTCGCGGGGCGATACTCTAATGTGGTATCAATTGATACCATGCTAAAGGCGTACAGTGGTGACCGCATTCGTGTGGATAGAAAGGGCCGGGAAAGTGAAATTGTCAATGATCCGGCATTGACGATGCTGCTTTCTGCACAAGACAATGTATTGGAAGGCCTGATGCGGAATAATGTATTCAAATCCAGAGGGCTAAATGCCAGAATCCTTTATTGCAGGCCAAAGTCTAAAGTTGGAACCAGACATTTTGACACACCAGAACTGTCCGAAGAATTGGAAAGAGAATATCATGAGCTTATGTATACCCTGTTAAAAATTCCTTACCCAGAAGGCAGAGTACCAAAGGAAATCAGGCTTTCTCCAAAAGCGTATGAAAGGGTCAATTCCCTCTTTGATTGGCTTGAGCCTCAGTTAGTCGACAATCTTGAACACATGAACGATTGGGGGGCAAAATTCATTGGAAACACTCTGCGCATAGCAGGGCTTCTCCATTGCGTAACGCATAAAGGTAAATCGGCTGAAATAGCAGTTTCATTGGACACTATGAACCGGGCAATCAAAATTGGAAAGTATTTCATGAGTCATGCATTATGCGCTTACTCAATCATGGGGGCTGACAGAGCTTTGCGAGGTGCAAAACAAATTCTAAAACGCCTGAGGAATCAAGATAAAAGAGAATTGAGCAAATATGATTTATTCCACCTTTGTCGGGGAGAGTTTGCCAAAGTCGATGATGCGAAGCCCTCCATCAATCTGTTAGTTGAATATGGGTATCTAGCTGAACGCACATGTTCCGCTCCAACAGGAGGAAGGCCTCGTGGAAGTAGATACTTGCTGAATCCGCTGTTTTTCGATAAATGAACGAATATGCGGTAAAAAGGCTATAAAGAGGATAAAGGTTTTTAGACTTTATACCCTTTATACCGCAAAAAAGGAATAGCGGCTATGTCACTGCAATCGTGGCATGGCCGCTATTCTTTATCCTCTTTTTGATCTGACAGATTATCAAGCGCATATTCGCAGCATTGGCACACAAGATTGTTCAAAGAAACCTTTTGGGCTTGTGCTACTACATTTAACCGCTCAACCAGCTCTGCCGGCATTCGGAATGTTTTATTTACCATCTCAGGTTTGCTGACCTTAAACATAGCCTCACCTCTTGGTATCAGTATAAATGAAAAATACCGTGTCAAATACATGCCATTTTTACACTTATATTTTTGCGTGTATTATATTGCGCTGTACCAAAAGATGTTTTAAGATGAGGACAGTATTCTTGTAAAATATACGGAGGAGCGGGTCATTATGAAGTTTCAAGAACTGTTGGCAGGAAAACAAATCAACTGGGAACGGGTAAAGCTCATTCGTCACAATCTTACAAATGAGGCGGTAGCCGCCAACTATGAACAGGGGCATCTGGAACTATACCAATCAGTTCAGTCCCCTACACGGTTTAAGAATTGTGATATGGTCATCAGCTTTTTAGGAACAGAGGGAACAAAGGGCGTTTTTCAAGGCTGTTACCGGGTAGGCGATTTCAAGCCCTATTGTCGCACCCAATTCCCGGATGATTTTACACCGGACGGCGGTATGACCGAGGACAAGTCTGTGGTATATGAGCTAGCCGAGACGGATTTGCTTGCTGATATGAAAGACCGCCTTGTGATCGACTGGGGCAAGGGGGCTATCAACTGGTGCCAGAACGGGACAACAGAGAAGGAGCTGTTGGAAATCCGCCCTGTCGTATCCGAAATCAGCTTTACCAGCTATGATAAAGTGCTACTTTCCTTTGAGGCTCTCCACAAAATCGTCTACAACAAAGCAGCCTACAAAGAGTGGGAAGAAAAGCTGTCCGCCGTGGCGGGGATATATCTTATTACGGATACCAAAACTGGCAAGCACTATGTCGGCTCCGCCAGTGGCGAACAGGGCGGTATCTGGGGACGGTGGAGCGAATACGCCAAGACGAAACACGGCGGCAACAAACGCCTCAAGGAGCTTATCGCCGCCGATGCTGACTATTGCAGCAATTTTCAGTATTCCATTCTTGAGGTGTTTCCAATCAAGAGGGACAAACATGAGGTGTTAGAATACGAACAATTATATAAGCAAAAGTTACTGTCAATTCACTTTGGGCTAAACGATAACTGACAATTAAGAATAGGGCTACTTTTTTTCTGTTAATATGATATAATATTCAAAAATATCATGTTAGGAGGGAACGAGAATGCCGATGTATTTAAAGCGTGATACCATAAGATTACTAGAAGCAAGCGTTGAATCTATTAGCATGGCAGTTGCGGCGCTAGGCTTACCCAAACGATATGAACTCCGTGAGCCTGCATCTGAAAACGCCATCGCAATTGGGCTTGCCGGTGTTTCGGTAGAACTGGCAATGAGTGCAATAATAGTGCAAGCAAAAGGCGAACAGGCACTACGCCTCCCATCAGGGTATTATAAAACCGGAACACATATTGTCGATGATTTTAAGGCGCTTATTACATCTCAGATTCCCAAGATGGTATTTTTGACACAGAGTATTAAGAATCCCGCAGAACATATCTCTACAATACTTGAACTTTCTTCAAAGTTTAAACTGTTGACAAAGTCAAGGGCAGGAGGTCTTCATGCAGGAAAGGGGCCCTCACGGGATGTGTGCATTGCCTGCGTCAATGATGTAATCAATTTTATAAATCTTTTGGGACAGTCATCACGAATCAAACCGTATACGGAAAGTGTCCCACATATTATAGAAATGCCAAAGAGCTACGATTTGATTGTCGATGACTTGGTGAGAAAACTGAACCAATCGACTTCGGATGATGATAGAGCTACAGCAATTGCTTCCATTTATTTGGTTATTCCAGAATTACCTACAGAAGAGCCCGAATGGATTCAAGCATTTGACCGGCTGATGGTAACACCCAAAAGCAATGATATAACTTTTCTTCTTGATACACTCCAGAATTCAAAATATGCGTCATTGATTAAGGTCGCAAAATCAAGCGATGCTATACCAGTTGTGGTTCAAAAGGGAAATCCTTCTGCACTTCCTATTGAACCGCAATATCTAAAGAAGTCTTTTTCTGATATCAGAGACCGTTGGTATGCAGATAGAGGAACCGCAAATGGTCGGCTAGATCAAAAACAGTTTGACCCTCCGCCGATTGAATCCGTGTATGAAATCTTTGCATTTCAGTTTCATGTTCTCCAAATTACAGATAATGAAGAAGCGCAACTTACTGCAGCGGATACATGGCCACTCATTGCAGCTAGCTTAAATTATGCAGGAACGCTGGGGCCGTATTGGTATTTTGTAAGAAAAACCTCCGACTGGGGACAGTTAGAATCTTATATGAATAGAGCTGTAAAAGTTGGTGGGAAAACATTGCGGAGTGGCTTTAGAGAGTTTAAGACGGGTTTTGACTCTCTAAAAAACGGAAAACCACTATCTAAGAGCGAAAAGTATGTAGATGAACTTCTAGAAGATTATGAGCAATCCTGTGCTAAGCGAGACGTGTTATTAAATCTCGGCAACAAATATATTGGGAAAGAAAAGGAATTGTGTGAAGAAGCCTATTCTGATCTAGTACAAGTTTCCAACGAAGAAAAGTCCGTTGGCAAAATGCTCATCAAGATTGCCGAGAATCAATACACCTTTAAAAATGAAGGAAGCCGAAAATACTGGGCAAGGGTATTGTGTGAAGCTGCATCAGAAATTGAAGATGTACCAGGGCTACTAGCAATTACAAAATCAACGGAGTTGGCAGTGGCACACACCGCAGCTAGAAAAGCATTTAGGACGATAGATTTCGTAAATTACGGTCCAAAGATTGAATAATGGTTAGATAAGAATTGTGACAGCAAGCCCTCCCGCAAAGCACCACAAGTTCTTATTTGGCCCGCCTAGGTCCACCAAAAAGGAAGGCATCTGCAACAGCAGATGCCTTCCTTTTTGGGTCCCACTTCCGTTGGACATCCCACTCTCTGGTATTAAAAATACGTGGACCAAAGTGAATTCGCTCTGCGTAATTCCCGCTCCGCTCGAATTCACGGCGCAAAGACACCGTCTGCTCTGAGGGACGCTGGGCAAACAAAAGGTCTTTTTGCTCCATTTGTGCGATTTTTGCAGGCTTGACTGAGATGTACCGGAATCCACCCGTGTCTTTTTCATGGGTCCGAGTACTCATATCGCCTGCTTCAGCGCTTCTTCATTCGCTCAAGCAGGCACGCCTCCACCCTGTCCCCGTATTTGAGCCCCACCAGAAACAGGATCGCCCCGGCAATGCCTATCAATACCATGCCCCACAGAGGAATGGATATCACCGATCCCCCAACACCACAGGCCACCAGAAGTCCCCAGGGACGAAATAAAACCACAATCATTGCAAAGCGTGTGCGCTTGATGTCAGTGAGTCCAGCTAGGATACAAATGATATCATCCGGGAAGAAAGGGAACAAAAACACCAGACATAAAAAAACGTCCCTTTTCCTTTTCATAAGGCCCAAATAACGCTCCGACACCTTTTCGCTCACAAATCGCTCCACAAATTTTTGTCCCAGAGCCCTTGCCAAACAAAACACAACGAGCGACCCCAGGGCCACAGCCGCCCAAGTGAGCAAAAAAGCCGGCCACATGCCAAATAGCAGCGCTCCTGCCGCCGCTGTAATGTTGCTGGGGATCGGCGCTAAAATGACGGAGGCCAGTTGCACGGAAAAGAAAACCGCCTGTGAATAAGGAGAAAACTCTTCTATATATGCCCGGATTCCTTCCAGAGAGGTCGCCGCAGCAAAAAAGCCGGTCTGCCACAGGAAGAGTAAGCCGCCCCCCAGCAGTAATACTGTAAGCGCAAGCGTAATATTCCACCTATGCTTTTTCATATGTACCGAGCTCCTCTTATCTGTCTTTCCTTCTTAGGTTATCACAGGTTTCTTTGCAGCACTATAGGAATTCCTTAAAAATTTATGAAAAAAAGCAGCGGGCGACCTCACGGCCCATCCGCTGCTTTCCGTGCCTTGCGACACGCAGGCTGTTATCTATCTATCATGAGCCCGGTAACAAAAAAGCCACACCTAACGGTGTGGTTGCTTCCTTGTCCGGCCAATCATCGATCGCTGACGGTCTGTTCTCCGCTGTCACCGAAAATCAAATCATCGACGTCCAGAGCCTGCACTCGAATGTTCTGCAACATCATGCTTCACAACACCTCCTTTTTTATTGTAGCTTCATTATAACAGCTCTTTCTTCTAAAATCAAGAGAGCATATGTATATAATATACAAATTATCTGCATCTAAATTGTGAACTATGCCGATTCACTTTAAATAATTTGAAAAATCCATCTTGCAATCCCCGTCCAAGTGTGCTATACTAAGCACGCTGATTCAAAGTGCAGGTGTAGTTCAATGGCAGAACGTCAGCTTCCCAAGCTGAACACGAGGGTTCGATTCCCTTCACCTGCTCCACGTCGGAGCAAAGTCCGCTTTGCTCCGACGTTTTTTGTCTATGGCAAAAACGTCATCCGCCCGCTCCCTTGCTCCTCCGTTTCAAACCGAACCCGCTGTTGCTGGGCTTCGGTTTGGGGCCGCCGCTTCGCGGCGGTTTTACCTTTTTACACGGAAATATCGCTTTTAACCGTCCCCTCCGTTTTGCGATCTTGAAATAGTATACGCCACAGATCTGTTATTCTTTGTTGCAAAAACCCGGTGTGTGTGCTATTGTGATTTGTAAAATTGTTATCCGTATAGGGCGGGGGTAGTTTATATCCGGCAGATATCAAAGTCAATCACCCTTCGTGATTAGAACTGGACTGTAAGCCTATACACACTTTTTCGGTGTGCATAGGCTTATTTTTTGTTCCGACACCCGGAAAGCAGGATAAGAAAGGAATTATAGATCAGCGGCAGTAACTTTTTTACGTCGGTCCTGTCTTTTGTAAGCACCAATATTGACGATATTTTCGTGCTAATGATACTTTATGCGCAGTCGCAAAATTCCAAGCGGATTTTGCCGTTGCATTCCTTGTATTTACTGCAATGCTCGCTCTGTGGTGCTATCTTGGATTTGCGCTGGCAAATTACCCGTGTGTTAAGGAAAAAATTGCACGTTATCAGCACATCCTTGTTCCATTCCTTCTGATGGCTCTGGGGGGCTGGTATTCTTGCAAAAAATCATATATAGTACATCAGGAAGAGGCCGCCAGAAATTTTCTGGACGCCTGCGCTTCCCTGTTTTAAAAAATAGGCCGTGAATACCCCGCGGCCAGCAAATTTTTTCTTGACAGGCGGCAGGATCAGTTGTATGATGATTGCAAATTTAATAAGCTAAACCGATGATGTGAAGATAACGTCTGTTGTGCCCTTACAGAGAGTCCGGGCGGCTGAGAGCCGGATAGAACGCAGGCAGGCAAATGGATCACGGAGGGCGCGAGGAACAGCCGAAGGGCTCAGTATTTCGCGATGTGTGGGCATACATCAGTTGCCGGGGATATGTTGGTATCCCGCAAAGCGCACGGCGTACAGCCGTGAATCAAGGTGGCACCGCGAGTGTGATAACGCTCGTCCTTGACAGTTTTATGTCAGGGACGGGCGTTTTGTTTTTCGGCCGTCCCGATGAAGGAGGTCAGGCATCATGTATTACCCAACCTTGGAGGAAGCCAGGCAGATTGCCGGGACGGGGGATTTTCGAAGCATTCCCATTACCCGGGAAATTCTCTCCGACTTTACCACCCCTATTCAGGCCATGCGGATCCTGCGTACCGAGAGCAGCCACTGCTTTTTGCTGGAATCCGCGGCGGACAGCGCGCAGTGGGGCCGATATACCTTTCTGGGCTTTGACCCCACGCTGGAGGTCACCTGTGCCGACGGAATTCTTCGGCTGAAGCGGGGGACACAAACTGCAGAGGCCCCCGCTTCACACCCGGGCGGCACGCTGCGCAGGCTTTTGGCGGAACATAAAAGTCCAAGACTCCCGGGGCTGCCCCCGTTCACCGGCGGACTGGTGGGGTATTTCTCCTATGATTACATCAAATACGCCGAGCCCTCCCTGCATTTGAACGCCGAGGATCAAGAGGGCTTTCACGACATGGATCTGATGCTCTTTGAAAAAATCATCGCCTTCGATAACTTCCGGCAAAAGCTGGTGCTGATCGTCAATGCGGATGTCGGAGACCTGGATCGCTCCTACCCCGCCGCCTGTGCGGAACTGGACCGCATCGACGCCCTGCTTCACAGCGGCAATCTCCTCCCCAGCCGCCCCGCCCATCTGACCACCCCTTTGCGTCCCCTATTCGACCAGGCGCCCTACTGCGCAATGGTGGAACGGGCCAAACAGTACATCCGTGAGGGAGATATCTTCCAGGTCGTGCTCTCCAACCGCCTGGAGGCCGGTTTTGAAGGGTCCCTTCTGGACACCTACCGTATCCTGCGCACGGAAAATCCCTCTCCCTACATGTTTTACTTTACAAGCGATGACATCGAGCTGGCCGGCGCCTCTCCAGAAACCCTGGTGAAGCTGGAGAACGGCATCCTCCATACCTTTCCGCTGGCCGGCACCCGCCCCCGGGGCAGGACTGCAGAAGAGGACCTCGCTCTGGAGGCGGAGCTGCTTGCCGATGAGAAGGAGCTGGCGGAGCACAACATGCTGGTGGATCTGGGCAGAAACGACATTGGCAGGATCAGCCGATTCGGCACCGTGGAAGTGGAGCGATACCTGTCTGTCGAGCGTTTTTCTCATGTGATGCACATCGGCTCCACCGTTCGGGGGGTGCTTCGCGAGGATAGAGACGCGGTGGACGCAGTGGACGCCATTCTGCCCGCCGGGACGCTCTCCGGCGCGCCCAAGCTGCGGGCCTGTGAGATCATCAATGAGCTGGAGAACAACAAGCGGGGCGTCTATGGAGGCGCCATCGGCTATCTTGACTTCACCGGCAATATGGATACCTGTATCGCCATCCGCCTGGCCTTCCGAAAAAACGGGAAAGTGTTTATCCGGTCCGGTGCGGGTATTGTGGCAGATTCCGTTCCGGAGAAGGAGTACTTGGAATGTATCAATAAAGCCAAGGCCGTGGTAAAGGCGCTGGAGCTGGCGCAGAAGGAGGCCGACCTATGATTTTGCTGATCGATAACTATGACAGCTTTTCCTACAATCTCTATCAGCTCGTCGGCAGCCTCAACCCCGACATTTGGGTAGTGCGCAACGATGAGTTGAGTGTGGAAGAGATCCGCCGCTTGTCCCCCAGCCATTTGATCCTCTCCCCCGGCCCCGGCCGGCCGGCGGAGGCCGGCGTCTGCGAGGCGGCTGTGCGGGAGTTGGCGGGCAGCATCCCCCTTCTCGGTGTCTGTCTGGGGCATCAGGCCATCTGTGAGGCTTTCGGCGGTGCAGTGTCCTACGCCGGGCATCTCATGCATGGAAAGCAGTCCCAGTTGACCCTGTCCACGGACTGTCCTCTTTTCCGCGGTCTCCCCGCAGTCATTCCAGCCGCCCGATATCATTCTCTCTCCGCCGTGGAGGAGCGTCTGCCTGACTGTCTGCGTGTCACGGCCCGTTCGGAGGACCAGGAGATCATGGCGGTCCAGCACAGAGTTTATCCCATTTATGGCCTGCAATTTCACCCTGAATCGATCCTGACGCCCCAGGGCACTGTCATTTTAAAAAATTTTTTGGAGGGATAATACCATGATCAGAGAAGCCATTATACAGCTTGCCGCCAGGCAGGACCTTTCCTATGATACCGCCGCCGCCGTCATGGATGAGATCATGAGCGGCCAGGCCAGCCAGATCCAGATGGCCTCCTTTCTGACCGCTCTGGCCATCAAGGGAGAGACCATCGACGAGATCACTGCCTGTGCCGCCGGGATGCGGGCCCACTGTGTGCGTCTGCTCCACGACGTGGACGCGCTCGAGATCGTGGGGACCGGAGGTGATGGGGCCAATTCGTTCAACATCTCTACCACCTCTGCTTTCGTTATCGCCGCCGGAGGCGTGCCGGTGGCCAAGCACGGAAATCGCGCCGCTTCTTCCAAATGCGGTGCCGCCGATGTGCTGGAGTCCCTTGGCGTCGACATCACACTGGCGCCGGAGCACAGCGCCCGGCTCCTGGCCGAACAGAACTTCTGTTTCCTGTTCGCACAGAACTACCATATCTCCATGAAGTATGTGGCCCCAGTACGCAAAGAGCTGGGCATCCGTACGGTATTCAATATTCTGGGCCCCCTGTCCAACCCGGCCGGCGCCAACCGGGAACTGATGGGCGTATATGACGAGGCCCTTGTGGAGCCGCTGGCCCAGGTCATGAGTAAGCTCGGGGTTACCCGCGGTATGGTCGTGTACGGTCAGGATAAGCTGGACGAGATCTCCATGAGCGCGACCACCTCCGTGTGCGAGATCAAAGACGGTTGGTTCCAGTCCTATGAGCTGAGCCCCGAGCAGTTCGGCTATGCCCGGTGCGGAAAGGATGCGCTGACCGGCGGATCACCGGCAGAAAACGCTGCCATCACCCGCTCCATTTTGGATGGCACCGACCGTGGTGCCAAGCGCCAGGCTGTGTGCCTCAACGCAGGCGCTGCCCTGTACATTGGCGGCAAGGCGGACACCGTGACGGAGGGGGTAAAGCTGGCGGAGACCCTCATCGACTCCGGCGCAGCCAAGTCGAAGCTGGAAGAGATCATCCGCCTGACCCGGGGGTGACAGGATGTCCGAGACGATTTTAGAGACCATTGCCGCCCATACCAGACGCCGGGTGGCGGCGGAGCAGGCGGAGCTGCCTCTTGCCGCGCTTGCACATATGTGTGAGTTGAGAGGCCCCGCCCAGGGACACAGATTTCTGGAGGCCCTGCGAAAGCCAGCTATGAGCTTTATCTGCGAGGTCAAAAAAGCCTCCCCCTCCAAGGGAGTCATTGACCCGGATTTTCCCTATCTGGAGATTGCCCGGGACTACGAAAAGGCCGGCGCCGACTGCATCTCCTGCCTGACAGAACCCAGATGGTTTCTGGGCTCGGATCAGATCTTCCAGGAGATCCGGTGTTCCGTCTCCCTTCCCATGCTCCGCAAGGACTTTACTATAGAGGAATATCAGCTCTATCAGGCCAAAGCGATAGGGGCGGACGGGGTGCTGCTGATCTGCGCGCTGCTGGATACCCGCACCATCGCCCGATACCTGGAGCGATGCGGAATGCTGGGGCTTACCGCTCTGGTGGAAGCCCACAACGCGGAGGAGGTTGGCTCCGCCGTTTCCGCCGGAGCCGAGATCATCGGCGTCAACAATCGCAATTTGAAGGACTTTACCGTGGACTTCGCCAATGCCGCCCGTCTGCGGGATCTGATCCCGGCGGAGGTCGTCTACGTAGCCGAAAGCGGCGTCACCGGCCCGGAGGACGTCGCCTCACTGCGGGCCATTGGCGCCGACGCAGTTCTGATTGGCGAGGCGCTGATGCGTTCTCCGGACAAAGAATCCATGCTTGCGGCCATGAAGGAGGCGGCGAAATGACAAAAATCAAAATCTGCGGCCTGTACCGTCCCTGCGACATCCAATTCGTCAATGATGCGCGTCCGGACTGGTGCGGTTTTATCATCGACTTTCCCAAAAGCCATCGAAATGTGTCGCCCCATGAGGTCCGGTCCCTGCGGGCATGCCTCGCGCCGGGGATCATTCCGGTTGGAGTCTTCGTGGACCAGCCTGTGGAGCAGGTGTGCGCCCTATTGAACGACGGAACGATCTCCATTGCCCAGCTTCATGGGCACGAAGACGCCGCTTACATCGCCGCCCTGCGGGCCAGTTCTCCCGGCCACGCGGTCTGGAAAGCCTTCAAAATACGTTCCCTGGATGATTTGGACGCCGCCAATGCCTCTTCTGCGGATCTGGTGCTGTTGGACAACGGCTATGGCACCGGCCGGACCTTCGACTGGTCGCTGGCCGGCGGGGTAAATCGCCCCTTTCTGCTGGCGGGTGGCCTGGCACCGGACAATATTCCGGAGGCCGTCGCCGCCCTTCACCCTTACGGGGTGGATATCTCCAGCGGCGTGGAGACCGGTGGTCAGAAGGACCGGGGCAAGATACTGGCGGCGGTCAGCGCCGCAAGGAGGAACGAAACATGATGTCAAAAGGACGCTTCGGCATCCACGGCGGGCAGTATCTGCCCGAAACGCTGATGAATGCCGTCATTGAGCTGGAGGAGGCCTACCGTCGCTACAGGGAGGACCCGGACTTTAACCGGGACCTCTCCGAACTGTTCTGCGAATACGCCGGGCGGCCCTCCCGTCTGTACTTTGCCAAACGCATGACGGCGGACCTGGGGGGCGCCAAAATCTATCTCAAGCGCGAGGACCTGAACCACACCGGAGCCCACAAGATCAACAATGTGCTGGGACAGGCACTTCTGGCCCAGAGAATGGGGAAGACCCGGCTGATCGCCGAGACGGGCGCGGGGCAGCACGGTGTGGCCACCGCCACCGCCGCCGCGCTTCTGGGGATGGAATGTGTGGTATTTATGGGCGAGGAGGACACAAAACGCCAGGCGCTCAATGTCTATAAGATGCGGCTGTTGGGCGCAGAGGTGGTCCCTGTCTCCACCGGAACCGCCACCCTGAAGGATGCGGTCTCCGAGGCCATGCGGGAGTGGACCGGACGCATCAGCGATACCCACTACTGCCTGGGCTCCGTGATGGGGCCCCACCCCTTTCCCACCATAGTGCGTGATTTTCAGTCTGTCATCTCCAGGGAAATCAAGCAGCAGCTTCTGGAAAAGGAGGGGAAGCTCCCCGATGCCGTCATCGCCTGTGTGGGCGGAGGTTCCAATGCCATCGGGGCCTTCTACCACTTTATCGGCGACGCCTCGGTCCGGCTCATTGGCTGCGAGGCCGCCGGGCGGGGCGTGGATACGCCGGATACCGCCGCCACCATCGCCACGGGGCGGCTGGGCATCTTCCACGGTATGAAATCCTACTTCTGCCAGGATGCCTATGGACAGATCGCGCCGGTCTACTCTATCTCCGCTGGCCTGGATTATCCCGGCGTCGGGCCGGAGCACGCCTGGCTCCACGACACCGGCCGTGCGGAATACGTGCCCATCACCGATAACGAGGCCGTGGATGCTTTTGAATACCTCTCACGCCTGGAGGGCATCATACCCGCCATTGAGTCCGCCCATGCGGTGGCCTATGCCAGGAAGCTGGCTCCTTCTATGGGCGGAGATCAAATCATCGTCATCAATATTTCCGGACGCGGAGACAAGGACTGCGCGTCCATCGCTCGGTACAGAGGGGAGGAGATTTCCGAATGAGCAAAATCAAGGCTGCCTTTGCAGACGGAAAGGCATTTATCCCCTTCCTCACCTGCGGCGACCCGGACCTGGAGACCACGGAAGCCCTGGTGCGCGTCATGGCAGAAGCGGGCGCCGACCTCATCGAACTCGGTATTCCCTTCTCCGACCCTACTGCAGAGGGGCCGGTCATCCAGCAGGCCAATATCCGGGCGCTCTCCGGCGGCGTTACAACCGACAAGATATTGGAAATGGCCCGGAAGCTGCGAAGCGAGATCTCCGTCCCGCTGGTCTTCATGACCTACGCCAACGTCGTCTTTTCCTACGGGACAGAACGGTTCCTCTCCGCGGCGGCCCAGGCAGGTATTGCCGGCCTGATCCTGCCGGATGTTCCCTTTGAAGAGAAGGACGAGTTTGGCCCTGCCTGCCGCAGGCACGGTCTGGAACTCATTTCCCTCATCGCCCCAACCTCGGAGGGACGTGTCGCCGAGATCGCCAAAGCGGCGGAGGGCTTCGTATACTGCGTGTCCTCCCTGGGTGTGACCGGGGTGCGCAGCCAGATCACCACGGATATCGGCGCCATGGTACGCCTGGTAAAAGCGGCCAACCCAGACATTCCATGCGCTGTGGGCTTTGGTATTTCCACTCCGGAGCAGGCACAAAAAATGGCCTTGCTCTCCGATGGAGCCATTGTCGGTAGCGCCATTGTCAAACTGGTGGCACAGTATGGCCGTGCGGCTGTCCCCTATATCCGGGACTATACTTCTGCAATGAAGGCCGCTGTCACATCGTCCCTCTGAGCGGGCGACAGAATTGGAGCCCGAATCGGTGAATTTGCAGGGTCCACCGTCTCCAACTCCGGATCCGCAACTTCCCAACAGTATGTCCAGATCGATCGGAGGAATGGGCTATGAAAGATCCAGGCATTCCCCGAACGCCCGGCGGACTTGGCCGAGCGGCGTTCCCCATCAAGGCCAAGGGGGTAAGAATCAAGCACGGGCCCCGGATGAATCATCCGGGGCCCGTGCTCTGCGGTTATTTGGAGAGATAGACCGCCTTGATACCCTTATAGGTCATATAGCAGTCCAGCTTGGACACGGTCTCAAAGGGGGCGTGCATGGACAGCACCGGTACGCCGGCATCCAGAGTGTCAATGTCCCGATTGGCCATATAACAGGCCACCGTACCGCCGCCGCCGGCATCCACCTTGCCCAGCTCGGCCATCTGCCAGATCACACCGGCATCATCCATGATCCGCCGGACCATGGCCACCACTTCGGCGGAGGCGTCAGAAGAGCCGGATTTGCCCCTGGCCCCGGTATATTTGCAAAAACCGATGCCGTAATTGATCCGGGCGCTGTTGCGCTTCTCATAGACCTCCGGGAAGTTGGGGTCATAGGCTGCGGTCACGTCGGTAGAGAGGCAGAAGGACTTCTCATAACAGGCTTTCAGGGACACCTTTTGCGCATCGCACAGGTCGGACATAAAGGTGTCGAAGGCCGCAGACTGCATCCCCGTGACGCCCTCTGATCCGATCTCTTCCTTGTCTGCCAGCATGCATACGGCGGTCCTGGCCGGCGTCTCCTCCAGATCCAGCAGCGCAGCCAGAGCGGCATAGGCGCACACCCGGTCATCATGGCCATAAGCGCCGATGAGAGAGCGGTCAAAGCCGATGTCCGAGGCGTGGAAGGCGGGCACGACGGACAGCTCGGCGGAAATGAAGTCCTCTTCCACAATGCCGTATTTCTGATTAAGGATGTCCATGATCGCCAACTTTACCCGCTGATCTCCCTCGTCATCCTGGAAGGGGCGGCTGCCCACCAGAATGTTCAGATTCTCGCCGGGAATGGCCTCGCCCAGGGGTTTCTTGCTCTGCTCCGCGCCCAGGTGGGGCAGCAGATCGTCAATGGTAAAGAGCGGGTCCCCGGCGGCGGAGCCGATGGCCACCTTAACGACGGAACCGTCTTTGAGGGCCACAACACCGTGGAGCTCCAGAGGTATGGTGACCCACTGGTACTTGCGGATGCCGCCATAGTAATGCGTCTTGAGGAAGGCCAACTCCGCATCCTCATAGAGGGGGCTGGGCTTCAGGTCCAACCGGGGAGAGTCGATGTGGGCAGCGCCGATCTTGGCGCCCTGGTCCAGAGGCTGGCTGCCCACCACAGCCAGCATAACGGCCTTGCCCCGGTTGGAGCGGTAGACCTTATCTCCGGGTCTGAGCTCCATGCCGCGGACCAGAGGCTTGAATCCCCGGGCCTCGGCCAAGGAAATGGCGGTATCCACCGCCTCCCGCTCCGTCATGCTGCTGTCCAGGAACTTCTTGTAGTCCTCTGAATAGGCCCTCATGGCGGACTCGTCGGCCGGGCTCAGGCAGTCATAGCCATTCTTCTGTTGATAGAGGAGCGCCTCACGGCGCTTCTCTCCCGTAGTCTTCTGCTTTTCTTCCATGGGATTCCCTCCTATTTTGCATTCAATAAACCGGCAAAAAGGGCGCGGGCACGCAGCCTGAAGGTCTCCGGCGTGTCGCCCTCGTCATTTTCCAGGATATAGTCGCAGTGAGAGCGAAAAAAATCCTCCCCCTTCTGCGCGCTTACCCGTTTGCGGGCATAGTCCTCCGGGATGCCCTCCCGGTCCATGATGCGCCGGACCCGCAGCTCCGCCGGCGCCAGCACCCCTACTACCGCGTCGCACCGCCGGCCCAAGCCGCTCTCAATGAGCGCGATGGCGTCAATGGCAGCGGCGGGCCGCCCACCGGCCTCCGCCTCGCGGAGCTGGCGGTCGATCTCCTCGCCCACAAAGCGGTGGGTGATCGTGTTGAGATCCGCAAGCGCCTCCGGATCGTCGAAGACCAGATTCCCCAGCCTCTTACGGTCTATTGTGCCCCCTTCGCCGCAAATATGCTCGCCAAAGCGCGCGGTCAGCGCCTCCCGCAGGGAGATGCTGTTTGCCAGAAGCCCATGGTAGACCGCATCTGCATCCACAATATGGGCTCCCAAGTCGGTGAGCGCATACAGCGCGGTGGTCTTTCCCGCCCCCGTAGGGCCGGTGATGCCGATGGTTTTCACCGTCGCTCCTCCTTTGCTGCAGGATTCCCTTTTATCATAACACTACTGCATCCTCCGCGTCTACGGCGGATCCGGCAATTCTTTGTCTTTTGCACCCTCGCTATCTCCCCATTTCGTCCACATTGATAATATGGAACCCCGCTGCCTTACTCAGGCGGTTTGCCACCGCCAGGCCGATACCGGCATCATCGGGGCACTGGGCCCAAATGGCGCTCACGTCGGTATCATCGAAGGCGCGGAGGGCATCAAAAACATGGCGCGCCTGGGCCGCCTTGTCCCCGGCGGGCCCCAGCCGCTCCACCACATGGCCGGGATACTGCCCGGCAAACTCGTCAAAGCAGGCCACACCGTCCCCCTCTTCCAGATGGGTCCGGATATAATCCGCCCCCCGCGCCGGATCTCCTCTGACCACGGTCACCGGGGCCTTGGGGGCGTAATGCCGATACTTCATACCCGGGGCCCGGGGGTGCTCTCCCTCCCCCATCAGGCGGCGTACCGCCGGGTCCACCGCTACCTCGCCCAAGGTCTCCCGGAGCTCCTCCAATGTCACCCCGCCGGGGCGCAGAAGGCGCGGGGGCATCACAGTGAGATCGATAATGGTGGACTCCACCCCCACAGTGCAGGGGCCGCCGTCCACAATGCCGTCTATCTTCCCATCCATATCCTCCAGCATGTGCTGAGCGGTGGTGGGGCTGGGCCGCCCGGAGGTATTCCCGGACGGGGCCGCTACCGGCAGATCCGCCGCGGTGAGAATGGCTCTGCATACCGGATGGGCCGGACAGCGCATCCCCACCGTGTCCAGGCCCGCAGTCACCACATCGGGCACCATGTCTCCGCGCTCCAGAATCATAGTGAGCGGCCCGGGCCAGAAGCGGTCTGCGAGGGCATAGGCCGCATCCGAGATATTCCGGCAGTACCGCTCCAGCCACGCAGCCGAAGGTATATGGAGAATGAGAGGGTTGTCCTGGGGCCGGCCCTTGGCCGCGAAAATATTGGCCACTGCCTCTGGGTCCAGTCCGTTGGCCCCCAGGCCATAGACGGTCTCCGTGGGGATACCCAGCAGACCGCCCCCCCGGATGATCTCCGCCGCCGGAACGACGTCATCCGGACCAAAACGTTTTGTGTTCAAATCGCTTCACCTGATTCCAGCGCCAGGAAGCGCCGCTTATTCGTAGATGCCCACCGGTACGCCCGCCAGTTCAATGGTGGTCTCCGGGGCAAATTTGGCTTTTTGCAGGTAGCCCTTAACGGTGAGGATGCCGTACTTGGGGTTGGCCTTTTCGTCCTCCAGTTCCAGCTCGATGTACCCCCCTGCCGGACTCTGGGCAGAGCCCGTGAGCCAGCCGTCCTCCTCCAGGAGGACAGCCAGATCGGATTTCACATCGTCCAGGCTCATCCCCTCCGGCAGGGTATTGAAATGGATGCACAATTCCACGGTGATTTCTCCTTTTTCGTTTGATGGCGCGGCGGCCTTTATTCCCCGCCCTCGCCCCGCTTCATCCGTTCCGCCTGGTCGGCGGTGACCAGCGCGTCGATGACCTCGTCCAGATCTCCGTTCATGATCGCATCTATCTTGTACAGCGTGAGGCCAATGCGGTGATCGGTGACCCGTCCCTGGGGGAAATTGTAGGTGCGGATGCGCTCGTTGCGCATCCCTGTGCCCACCTGGCTGCGGCGCTCCGCCGTAAGGGCCTCCTCCTGTTCCCGCACCTTCTCCTCGTAGAGCCGGGATCGAAGCAGCTGCATGGCTTTGTCCCTGTTTTGGAACTGGCTGCGCTCCTGCTGGCACTCCACCACCGTGCCGGTGGGTCTGTGGATGAGCCGCACGGCGGAGGAGGTTTTGTTCACATGCTGCCCCCCCGCGCCGGACGCCCGGAAGACCTGCATCTCGATATCGGCGGGGTTGAGGGCAAAGTCCACCTCGTCCACCTCGGGCAGCACCGCCACCGTAACGGTGGAGGTGTGGATGCGTCCACCGGACTCGGTCTCCGGCACCCGCTGTACCCGGTGGACACCGCTCTCAAATTTCAGGCGGCTGTAAGCCTCTTCTCCGTCAATGGTAAAGCAGATCTCCTTGATCCCGCCCAGCTCGGTGTCACTGAGACTGGTGACCTCCACATTCCAGCGCCGGGCCTCGGCGTACATGGCATACATACGGTAGAGGGAATTTGCAAACAGCGCCGCCTCCTCGCCGCCCACGCCAGCCCGAATCTCTACGATGACGTTTTTCCCGTCGTTGGGATCCCTGGGCAGCAGCAGGACCCGGATCTCCTCCTCCAGACGGGCCACGTCAGCCTTGGCCTCGGTGTACTCCTCCTGGGCCAGCTCCTTCATATCCGGATCGGAGAGGAGGGCTTCCGCGTCGGCAAGGTCCCGCTTGCGCCTTTCATAGGCCCGGTAGGCCGTTACCACCGGCTCCAGCTCCCGCTGCTCCCGGTTGAGCTGTGCCACCCGTGCCGGGTCGGCGTAGGTCTCGGGCGCCGCCAGGCGGGCCTCCAGTTCGGCATATTGATTTTCCAACGCTCTGAGTTTCTCTTCCAGCATACGATATCCTCAAATCAATTTTAATTGCGGTCCAGGAGCCAGGATTTCACCAGCGCGGGAGCTTCCCTCAGATAGCTCTGTACCCGCGCGCCCATATGGCTTTCCGGCGCGGCCAGCGTAGAGAGGGTGTAGGTCCCCTCCCAGACCCGGGCCCACAGAATACGGACCCGGGCCAGATGGAACCCGTTTGTCACCACCAGGACCTGTCCCATCCGCTCTCCATAGCCCTTCTCCTTCAGGAGGGCAAAGGTATTATTGATGTTCTGCCAGGTGTTATGAGATGCCTCCTCCAGCAGGATACGGCTCTCCTCCACCCCGTGCTCCACCAGATAGTCCCGCATGGCGGCGGCCTCGGTGGTGGGCTCGTCGGGTCCCTGTCCGCCGGTCACGACTACGGGCAGTTCCGGGTGCTCCTCCAGATATGCCAGTGCGGTATCCAGGCGGTCCCGGAGCAGAACAGAGGGGCCCCAGGACTGCACCTGACAGCCCAAAATGACCATCATGCGCGGCTCTCCCTTTATCTCCGTGCGCGCGCCGGCCAGGATCACCCCTTCCAGCACCCCGAAGACGGCCACACCGAGACACAACAGAATGGTCAGCGCCCGCCGCAGCGTCCGGCCCCTCCCGGCGGGGCAGCGTGCCGTCAGCGCGAAGAGGATCAGAAAGAGCCCGCCCAGGGCCGGGAAGGCGGCAAACTTCCGAATGCTGAAGGGGGCCGCCAGGAACGTTACGGCGGAGGCCGCCAGCACCAGGACGCCCACCCAGAGCAGCATCTCCCCCCAGCGCCTGCCCTGATAGGGGCGGTACGGCTTTCCTCTCACTCCGCCTTTACCTCCTCCAGCTCGGCGCTCAGCCGTTCCCAAGTGGCGTAGAGATGGGCGATCTCCTCTTCCAGCGCTTCCCGCTGCTCATAGAGCTCGGTAAGCTTCAGATAGTCACTGGCGGCATCCTCGATCTCCCTCGTAAGATCGTACATCCGCTCCTCCGCTCGGGCGACCTCTCGCTCGGCGGTGGCCACCTCTTTTTCCAGCAGCTTTGTGCCGCCGGTGCGCCGGGGCCTTTCTTTTTTCGGCTCCGCCTCCTCCTTCTTGGACGGAGAAACGGCCAGCTTTTTCTCCTTCCAGGCCCGGTACTCCTCAAAGGTACCGTCAAAGTCGGTGATTCGCCCATCCTCCAGCATCCAGATCCGGGTTGCGAACTGACGGATAAAATACCGGTCATGAGAGACAAAGAGCAGATTTCCCGTGTAATCCGCCACCGCTTCCTCGATCCATTCCCGGGAGGACAAATCCAAATGATTGGTGGGCTCGTCCAGGATGAGTAGGTTGATCTTGGCGTCCATCAGCATACACAGCCGAAGCCGGGACTGCTCCCCTCCGGAGAGCGTGGAGACGCTTTTGAACACATCCTCCCCCCGGAAATTGAAGGCCGCCAGCCGGTCCCGCGCTTCCTGGGTCGAGCAGTTCTGGTCATAGAGCATGGTGTCCACCAGATTCCGCTCCGGGTAGGAGAAGTGAATGATCTGGGGCAGATAGCCGAGGCGCACAGTGGGCCCCAGGCGGATCTTGCCGCTGTCCGGCTCCTCTTCCCCCAAGATCAGTTTGATGAGGGTGGACTTGCCCGTGCCGTTGTCCCCCAGCAGGGCAATGCGCTCGCCGCCTTCCACCTCCAGGTCTACGTGATCGAAAAGAGTGCGTGCTCCAAAGGACTTTTTCAGGTCCTTGATTACCATGACCTCGTCTCCACGGAACTCCCGTTCGCCGAATCTGATCTCCAGTTTCCGGTCCTTTTTGGGCTTGTCCGTCTTGCGCAGGCGCTCAATGCGCTTTTCCATGGAAAAGGCCCGCTTGTGAAGCTTATCGTTGCCCATGAAGGCCCACAGGTGGAGCTTGTCCGCCGCAGCCTGGAGCTGCTCGATCTTGGCCTGCTCCTTTTCATACTGCTTCAGCTTTTCCTCGTAACGGCGCTCCTTTTCCTCTACGTAAAAGCTGTAATTTCCGGCATAAAACTCCGCCTTGCCGTTTTCCAGCTCAATGACCCGATTGACCACCTTGTCCAGGAAGTACCGGTCGTGAGAGATGGTGAGAACGGTGCCTTTGAACCGGGCCAGATACTCCTCCAGCCATTCCGTGGCCCGGAGATCCAGATGGTTGGTGGGCTCGTCCAACAGGAGCACGTCGGTGTCCTCCAGAATAAGACGGCCCAGGTTCACACGGGTCTTTTCCCCGCCGGAGAGGTCGGAAAACTGCCGCTCCCGCATTTCTCCCGGAATATCCAGGCCGTTGCAGACCTTATTGAGGGCGGTCTCGGTGTCGTACCCGCCGCCGGACTCGAAGGCGGCCGCAAGGGCGTCATACCGCTTGAGGAGCGCGGTCTCATCCTCCCCCTGCTCCATACGCCCTGCAAGGAAGGTCATCTCCCGCTCCAGCTCCTTCAGCCGGTCAAAGGCGGTGCGGAGCACCCGATCCACCGTATATCCCACAGGATATACCGGTATCTGGGAGATGAGGCCCACCCGCTTCCCGGAGGCCGTGGACACCTGCCCCTCGTCCGGCTCCAGTTCCCCGGTGAGGATACGGAACAGCGTGGTCTTGCCCGCTCCGTTTTTTCCCAGCAGGCCGACCCGCTCCCCGGTGTCCACCTGAAAGGTCAGTCCGTCCAGGATCCGGTTGCCCACCTCAAACTCTTTACTGACGTTTGACACGGATATGTCTATCATTCGTTTACTCCCGCTGCACAATGTGGTATGATATTACTGAATAAAAAAGAGGAGGCCATTGTAATGGATGCCATTCGCTGGCAGGGAGATTCCCTTGCACTGCTTGATCAGACCAAGCTTCCCGTGGAGGAGGTCTGGGAGGACTACACCGATTATCGGAAGGTGGCCGACGCCATCCGCCGTCTGGTGGTCCGCGGCGCCCCCGCCATCGGGATCGCGGCGGCCTATGCCGTTTGTCTGGCCGCCATGGAGCTCCAATGTCAGGATACCGCCCAGTTTCGCGCCGGCATGGCCCGCGCCGCCAAGGAGCTGGCTGCCAGCAGACCCACCGCCGTCAACCTCTTCTGGGCACTGGACCGGATGACGCTGGCCCTGTCCGCCGGCGGCGGGCCGGAGGCCATCCCTGCGCTGGTCCGGGAAGCGGAGGCCATCCACCGTGAGGATATCTCCATGAACCGAAAGATCGGCAAATATGGAGCGGAGCTGGTGCCGGAGGGAGCCCGCATTCTTACCCACTGCAACGCCGGGGCCATTGCCACGGGCGGCTTCGGTACCGCTTTGGGCGTGGTCCGGGCCGCCCACGCCGCCGGCGGGGTGGAGATGGTCTACTGTGATGAGACCCGTCCGCTCCTCCAAGGCGCTCGCCTCACCGCCTGGGAGCTGATGAGGGATGGAATCCCCGCCACACTGATCACAGACAGCATGGCGGCCTCGCTCATGGCCCAGGGCAAGATCGACATGGTCTTTCTGGGCTGCGACCGCATGGCGCGCAACGGCGACTTTGCCAACAAGATCGGCACCTACGGCGTGGCGGTCCTAGCCGCCTACCACGGCATCCCCTTCTATACCGTGCTCCCCTCCTCCACCATCGATATGTCCATTCCGGATGGGAAACATATCGTCATCGAGGAGCGGGACCCGGCGGAGGTCACCCACTTCGCCGGCGTCCAAACCGCGCCGGAGGGGATCCGTGTCTGTAACCCCGCCTTCGACGTGACGCCCCACAAACTGCTCACCGGCATCGTCACGGAAAAGGGCGTCATCCATCCACCCTTTGGCGAACGCCTTCTGGAGCTGTTCGGCTGACTTACGGCTCTTTCGTGATCCTCTTCAAATCGTCCACCAGTTCCTCAAATGCCATGCCGCGGGAGGCCTTGACCAGAATGGTGGAGTTGGGCTTTACCAGCTCCGCCAGAATGGGCTTGGCCTCCTCTTTTGTCTCGCACCAGTAGACTTGGGGCACCATAGCGTCCTTGGCCGCGTCATAGATGTGCCTCGCCAGCTCCCCCACCGCCACCAGACAGTCGATCCCGGCCTTGCCCAAGTAGGCTCCCACGCCCGCGTGGAGGGTGGGTGCGAATGGGCCCAGCTCGAACATATCGCCCAGCACGGCAATCTTATAGTCCCCACCGCTCTTGGATAGGACCTCCACCGCAGCCCGCATGGACTGTGGATTGGCATTATATGCGTCATTGAGGATAGTGATCCCGTCCCCGCGCTTGAGGATATTCATGCGCATTTTGGTGGGCGCGAACCGGAGAACTCCTCTGGCGATCTCCCCGCCCGTCATGCCGAAATGCTCCGCCACCGCTGCGGCAGTGAGCGTAGGATAGAGCATATGGTTCCCAAGGGCAGGGATCTCCACGTCAAACCCGCTTCTCGGCGTCCGCACATGACAGCGGACGCTTTTCTCTCCGTCGCTCTCCACCCCGGTGGCCCGGTAATCCAGACCTTCGGCCGTACCCACGAGCACGCTCTGGAAGGGCAGCGAGGCCCGCAGAGGCTCCAGCAGCGGATCGTCTCCGTTGAGGATCACATAGCCCTTTTTCGGATCCATGTGCGAAAAGATCTCGCATTTTGCCTTCAAAATGTTCTCCCGGGAGCCCAGATTCTCAATGTGGGAATCCCCGATGTTGGTGATAACGGCCACGTCGGGCTCCACGATGCTGCTGAGATACTCGATCTCCCCGAAGTGATTCATGCCCATCTCGACCACGCAGATCTCGTGGTTGCTGTTGAGCCGCAGAAGGGTGAGGGGCAGCCCAACCTCATTATTGAAATTTCCCTCCGTCTTGAGGACCTTGAACCGCTCTCCCAATACCGCGGCCACCATATCCTTGGTCGTGGTCTTGCCCACGCTGCCCGTAACGGCCACAAAGGGGATGCGGAACTTCTGCTTGTAATGCCGGGCCAAATCCCGCAGCGCCTTTTGGGTACTGCCCACTTTGATATAGAACTTGCCGGGCAGATAGCTCTCCCGCTCCCGCTGGGTAAAGCAGCCCGCCGCCCCGCCCTCCAGGGCTTCGTTCAGGAAGGCGTGTCCGTCAAACCGCTCCCCCACCAGGGGAATGAACAACGCGCCCGGATCGGGATTACGGCTGTCGGTAAAGACGTGCTTCACTGTAAGGTCCAGGTCGCTGAACTCTCCCAGCAGCTTTCCGTCTACAGCTTCCAGTATCTCACGTATTGTCATGGGCTCCATAGCGTACTTCTCCTTCTTTCTGCTCTCAGGGTCACCGGCCCGCCCTTCTGGCCTCCAGGGAGGCCAGAAGGATGCGCTCGCACAGCGCGGCGTAGTCCACACCCACCGCCGCGGCCTCCTGGGGCAGCAGACTGGTGGGCGTCATGCCGGGCAGAGTGTTGATCTCCAGGAACCAGGGGGTCCCCTCCGCATCCAGAATAAAATCGGCTCTGGAGTAGACCGAGAGTCCAAGCGTACGGTAGACCTTCAGCGCCGCCGCGCGGAGCTTGGCCTCGGCTTCCGAAGAGATCTCCGCCGGGCAGACTTCCACGGCCGCACCAGGCTGATACTTGTTCTCATAGTCATAAAAGCCGCTTTTGGGAATGATCTCAATGGAGGGCAGCGCCTCATCCTCCAGGATGCCCACCTGGATCTCCCGCCCCGCCACGTACTGCTCTAACACGCTACGTCCGCCAAACCGCAGGCCGTCCAGCAGCGCGGCCCGCAGCTCCTTTTTGTCATGGGCGATCGATACGCCGATGGAAGAGCCGCTGTCCACCGGCTTTACCACACAGGGTACAGGAGTCTGGCTGGTGAGCCGGTCCACGTCCCGTTCGGTATACCGCACCGCCTTCCACCTGGGGGTATCTACCCCCGCTCCGGCAATGAGCCGTTTGGTGAGGTCTTTGTCCATGGCGAGGGCACTGCCCAGATACCCCGCGCCGGTGTATGGGATGCCCATAAGATCAAAGGCGGCCTGGACCCGTCCATCCTCCCCACACTGGCCATGGAGGGCCAAAAATACGATGTCGGCCATGGCGCACAACTCCAGGACCCCGGGTCCGAACTGACTTTTTCCCTTCCCTTTGCGGGAGGCCTTCACGGCCTCTAGGTCAGGGGCGTCCCGGTCCACGTGCTTCCCCGCATCGTGAAGAGGGGCGTCAAAGCGGTCCTCCAGGGTCTTCCCATCATCCTCCAGGCCAAAATACATGTCTACCAGCGCCGCCTTGTGCCCCCTGCCCCGCAGCGCCTCCGCCACCATGACCCCCGAAGACAGGGATACATTTCTCTCCGGGCTCAGTCCGCCCGCCAAAACAACAATCTTCATCAAATTCCTCCCGAACCGGAACGCTCGATTTCATTTCAGGATATGCGGCACGTCACCCGAATCATACCGTTTGCCGCAAAAGGGATACCGTCTTCACGTAATTAATTATTTTACCACACACAGAAAAAAACCACAAGTATCCCATTCCCTGCTGGCGCCTGTGTTTTTCGGCTCAATTTGCAAAAATATTTTGTCCCATATCCAGATTTCCCCTTCTGTAAAAAATTCTTGCTCTATTTTTGCCCCCTCTTCCCCGTAGGAGGAGCGGTTTCACTTGTTTTTTCAATATCTTTCACTTCTGTTCTAAAGCTGGCACAGCGTTTGCGGAGTAAGAGGGCACCTGCAAAAAGAGAGGAACCGAACCATGCATGAACAGCTCTATCGAGAAATTGAGGGCATGCAGGACCGGCTGGCAGCATGGCGCCGCGTGCTGCACCAGATTCCAGAGGTGAGTATGGACCTGCCCAATACCCTGGCCTATATGAAAGACCGGCTGAACGAGATGGGCGTGGGCTACACCCAGGCGGGCCGCTGCGGCCTCTACGCCCTGCTGGGCCAGGGGGACGGCACCATCCTGCTCTGTGCCGCATGCGGAACTGCGGTATTTATATTTCAGTTCGTCGAATTGCCCATACAACATCGTGCCGCTCTTGCCATTCAGATATCCCATGAAACCCGACACCGCTATCTTCGGTGGTATTTCCTCCAACATGTGGATATGGTCTGCACATACCTCTGCTTCCACTATCCCAACACCTTTCCATTCGCATAATTGCCTTAGTATTTTTCCTATTGCCTCTCGCTTTTTTGCTAAAATACTTTCCTGAGATACTTTGGTGCAAACACTATGATGTCATTTAGTCACATCTGAATGTCCTCCCTTTGCTATCTTTAGTTGCAGTTGGCTGACCGCTTCTTCCGTATAGTAAAGGGAGTTTCTTTCTCTTGCTTATCGCCGCAAGCTCTTTTGAATCACTGGCTTAGACCAGTGGTCTTCAATATACAAAATACAAAAAGAGTTCCGGCCCTGGGAACTTCCCCGGGCCGGAACTCTTTTACTTTTCCAGATCGCTCCGGATCACCATATGGATGTGGTCTTCCCACACCCCGTTGATTTGCAGATATTTGAGGGCCAAGCCCTCTTCATAAAAGCCTGCCTTTCGGGCTACACCAAGAGAGGCCAGATTTCGGGGCATGATATTGGCCTCTATCCGGTGCAAGTCCAGTTCCTCAAAAGCAATGCGCACAGTCTCCCGGACCGCCTCAGTCATATAGCCGCGCCTCAGGAACCGCTGGTCCAGCTTATAGCCCAGAAAACAGGATTGAAAGGCCCTGCGCACAATCTGTCCCAGCGAGGTGAGCCCGATGATCTCTTCCGGCGCCTCCCTGCGGGCAATATAAAACCGATAGCCCCGGTCAGAGAGCACGTCTCTCTGCTCCTCCAGCAGCAGGGGGCGCTGCCCGGCTTCACTGAAAAACGCATCCTCCCTCATAGGTTCAAACGGGGTAAGGAACGTCCGATTCCGGCGGTAATAATCCGCGACACGCCCCGCCAATTGAGGGGAGGTCATGGTCAGCAGGAGCCGTTCCGTCTGATAGACCGGCCCGATCACTTATTTCGTGCCGAAGATACGGTCTCCGGCGTCGCCCAGCCCCGGGACGATATAGCCGTGGTCGTTGAGCTTCTCGTCCAGGGCCGCGCAGTAGATGGCCACATCGGGATGGTCCTTGCGGACGCGCTCCACGCCCTCGGGAGCGGCGATGATGTTCATCAGCTTGATGTGCTTGACCTCATAGTTCTTGATAAACTGGATGGCTGCGGAGGCGGAACCACCGGTGGCCAGCATGGGGTCGAGGACGATGACGTCCCGCTCGGCGATGTCGGAGGGCATCTTGCAGTAATACTCCACAGGCTCCAGTGTCTGAGGATCGCGATAGAGACCGATATGTCCCACCTTGGCGGAGGGGATCAGTGTGAGGATTCCATCCACCATGCCCAGGCCCGCTCGGAGGATGGGGACGATGGCCAGCTTTTTGCCCGCCAGGGTCTTGAAGGTGCCGGTGGCCACGGGAGTCTTGATCTCCACCTCCCGGGTGGGCAGGTCACGGGTGGCCTCGTAGCACATCAGGGTGGCGATCTCGGAGACGATCTCCCGGAACTCCTTGACACCGGTATTCTCATCCCGGAGTATGGCCAGCTTGTGCTGGATCAGCGGGTGGTCAAAAATGTGTACCATTTCATCCATGTTGTTCTTCCCCTTTACTATTTTCAACTTTGGCAAGCCGTTCACGCTCGGCTTGGGACAGACGATGGTAGACGGGCGCCAAGGCCGCCGCCGGGACCAGCGCCCCCTGCCGGGCCAGCTCCAGTGCCCCGCGCGCTACGCCCCATGCGCTCTGGAGGCGCAGGTGCGGCGGAGCAAGCGCCACCGCGAGCCCTCGTTTCGTCAGTTCATTATAACACAGCTCGGCTCCGTCTCCAACCAGTATTTGCGGTTTTTTGCGGTTTTCCAGCTCCAGGGCCAATTCTTCTACAGGGATGGCCCGGTCCGGGCACAGCCGCTCCAGTATACCGCCGCAGGCCTGAAAGCGGGCATTGTAGACCTGATTCCTCCGGGCATCCATAACGGCGCAGAGATCCGCCTCCAGATGGGCCAGCGGCCACGCCATGGCTTCCAGCGTGGAGACGCCCGCGCAGGGCTTGTCCCCCGGCCAGGCCAGCCCCTTGGCCGCGGCCACGCCGATCCGAAGTCCTGTAAAGGACCCTGGCCCCGCCGCCACGGCCACGACCTCCATCTCCTCCAGCGTCAGCCCGCAGTTTTCCAGGAGATCCCGGCACATGGGCATCAGCGTTCGGCTGTGCGTGAGGCCGCTGTGCTGGAAGGATTGGGCCAAGAGCGTCTCGTCCTCACACACCGCCACTGAGGCCGCTGTAGCGGAGGACTCCAGAGCCAAAATCTTCATCTCTCTCCCCCCTCGGTCATCGTGATGAACCGCTGTCCGTCGTTGGCGCCCCGGCGGATATCTACCCGGACACAGTCCCCTTCCAGAGCCTCGGCCACATTTTCACTCCACTCCACGGCACACACGCCGCCCCGGCCCAGGTAGTCCTCCCATCCGATCTCGAAGAGCTCGTCGGCGGAGCCCAGGCGGTACATATCGAAGTGGAACAGAGGGAGCCGCCCTCCATCGTACTCATTGACGATGGTAAAGGTGGGGCTGGTCACCCGGTCCGCTATCCCGAGCCCCCGGGCCAAGCCCCGGACAAAAGCAGTCTTGCCCGCCCCCAGGTCCCCGGTAAAGGCCACCACTGTGCCCGCTTTCAGCCGCGCCCCCATGGACGCGCCCAGCGCCTCGGTCTCTTCGGGACTGTTGGTTGTGTACTCCATCGGCTCTCCCCCCACTATACGCACCACATAAGTCGAAATATTATAACACAGATTCCCCCGCCTGTAAAACCTGTTTACGAAAGCCGTCCGAAGTGGTAAAATATATGTTCCATCACTCCGCAAAGGAGGTGAGGCCCTTTGTGGCTCACCGATAGCATCAAAGAATTTTTCCGCAAAGCGGACGTGCTTCTCCTTGTGCTCATTGTGGCGGCCTCGCTGTTCGGCGTGGTGCTCATCTACAGCGCCACCCGCTGGATGGGTGCCGCCGGCGCGCGGTTCGTCCCCATTCAGCTCGTCGCCATAGTCCTGGGTGTGGCGGTCTATTTCGTCATGTCCTTTGTGGACGTGGAGCTCTTTACCGAGCGAAGCTGGAAATGGATGCTTTTCTTCAATGTATGCATCATTCTCATGCTCCTCACCCCCTTCGGCGTGGGCAAAGAGCAGACCGGGAACAACAGCTGGCTGGCATTTCCCTTCCTTCCCATGAATATCCAGCCGGCTGAGGTGGCCAAGATTTTCTTTGTCCTGCTGCTAGCCTTTCAATGCCGCAAGCTCCAGGACTGGGGCATCAGCCGTTTCACCTCGGTGGTGCAGCTGGCCGGGCACTCCCTCTTTATGGCGGCCCTCATCGCCGTGGTCTCCGGGGACTTCGGCATGGTCCTGGTCTATTTGGGCCTCTTCGTCATCATCGCCTGGACGGCCGGGGTCAAAAAGCGGTGGTTTCTCCTTGCCCTGGTGCTCGGAGTCGCTGCGGTCATCATTGTCTGGCCCCATGTCCCCGGCTACATCCAGGGCCGCTTCACCGTAGTCATCGACCACATCACCGGCAACCCGGACACCTATGTGGAGCAGACCCAGGGCCGCGGCTGGCAGCAGACCCGCAGCATCCTGGCCATTGGCAGCGGCGGCCTTTTCGGTCAGGGCTATCTGCAGGGCACGCAAACACAGAGCGCTTCGGAAGAGGCGCTCCCCGCCCGGCATACCGACGAGATCTTTGCCGTCTGCGGAGAGGAGTTCGGCATGGTGGGCTGCATCCTGGTCATCCTGCTCCTCACCGCCATCATCCTCCGCTGCGTGTGGGTGGCCCGCCGGGCCAACAGTCCCATGGCGGCCTATGTCGCCATGGGTTACGCCGCCATGCTCCTCCTTCAGACGGTCATTAACATCGGCATGTGCCTGTATGTCTTTCCCGTGGTGGGGCTCACCCTCCCCTTTTTCAGTTCCGGAGGCTCCTCCATCATCACTCTCTATGCCTGTATGGGCATCGTCTCCGGCATCAAGATGCGCTCTCTCCCCAGTTGGCTGCGGGACCGGAGCCAGCTATAGCCACGCGAACGATACGTTGAAAGGCGGTCCGGCATTTGCCGGACCGCCTTCTCTCATGCCCCGCTCTTTTCCGCGACCCGGCCGCCATAATCCCTGTCGGCGCGGTTCAGGTAATCCAGCACAGTTTCCCGCGTTTCCCGGGACACGCCGCGCAGCTCCGAGGCGATATTTTCCTCCAGGTGCTCCTGCTCCTCCCGCGGGAGCGCGCGGTATCGCTCTCCCGCCTGCGTAAAATCATCCCGGCGGGAAATTCCGGCCCTGACCTGTGTCCCCGCCGTTTCCGCGCCCAGCCCGGAAGACACCTGCTGGTCCGGGGTCCAGCCTTCCTGGCGATTAACGGGTATCTTCCGAAAATCCGTCCCCAGACGGCGGCGTTGGGCATCCCAGTACACGGCGGATCGCCCCTGCAGCAGTTTGTCGTCAGAAAACTCCGCACCGGGGAGCAGATTGGCCGGGGAAAAGGCCAGTTTTTCCACCTGCTCCCGGTAGTTCTCCGGATTCCGGTTCAAAATCAGCCTCCCCACCGGCTGGAGCGGATAGTCCGCTTCGCTCCACACCTTGGTGGCATCCAGCGGGTCATAGGGCAGACTTTCGGCGTCCGCCGGATCCATAAGCTGGACCCGCAGCTCGTATTCCGGCCCTTCTCCCCGGGCAATGGCCTCGTACAGCCCCCGCCCCGCCACGTCTGGGTCCCCTGCCAGGGCGGCAGACTCCGCCGCCGTCAAAAACTCCGTCCCCGCCTGGGGGAGCCAGTGGTATTTGACGTATCTCCGCTTTCCCGCCGCATTTCGCCAGACATAGGTGTTGACCCCGTAGGTCCGCAGATGGCGCAGGCTTTTCACGGTCCCCGCGTCCGAGTAAAGCCATGTGACGAAGTGGAGCGCCTCCGGCGCATGGGCCACAAACGCCCAGAATCGCTCCGGGTCCCTGAGGTTGCTCCCCGGCGCGGGCCCCAGCGTCCGGATGAATTCCGGAAAGCGCATGGCGTCCCGCACGGAGAATACGGGGAGGTGATTGCAGAGGAGATCAAAGACGCCGTTGCCGGTGTAAAATTTGGTGGAGAAGCCCCGTACGTTCCGAGATGCGTCAGGCGTGTCCCGGCTGCTAACGGCCAGGGAAAAGCGGGAGACCGTGGGCGTCTGCTCCCCCACCCGCTGCAGAAAGGGCAGCATGGTATATTCCCCCATGGCCCGCCCCGTCTCAAACTGGCCAAAAGCCCCCCATCCCTTTGCGTGGACCGCCCGTTCCAGGGGCTTTTCATGGATAAAGCCCGCCAGCGTCTCGTGCAGCGCTCCATCCAGCAGCACCACCGGCCCGCCCGCCCCCACTGTCTGGCTGTGGGCAGAGGGCTCCTCCTCCGGCATGGGAGGAGGAGCGCTGTCCGTCCGCTCCCACGCCGTCTCCCCCTGCTCTTCAGCGGGCGCCGCCTCAACCAGGGGTGCGGGTTCCGTCTCCCTCTGCCGTACCGGGGGGGCGGGAGGCTCCTGCGGCAGACGCTCCGGAATGGGGGGCTCAGATGCCGTACTCCGGGTCACGGGAATATAGGGTTCTCTGCGCGGTGTGCCGCCAGGCAGGTAGGGTACCCCTTTCCGGGGGCGGTTATGTTCCAGTTGATACCATCCATTGGACATAGCAAGACCTCCATCCATGTTGCATCATCACCCAATCCTATGCGCCTCCACCCGAAAAAAGACGGCAAAGGCGCGCCGCCTGCCGTGGCGGCGCGCCTCTTTATCTAAAATAGACTCAACTGCACACCCTCCGCCCTGGGGCGCCGGGGCGCGGCCGTTCCCCGGCTCACATGCTGGGCCGGGAGGTCGTCCAGAAAGGGGGAGGGCTCCGGGCCGGTGAGCAGAATCAGCTCCTCCCTGGCCCGGGTCATGCCTACGTAGAAGAGCCGGCGCTCCTCCGCCTCATCCGTGGGATGCCGCTCCGACTCCAGCGGAATGGTCCCCTTGTTCGCCCCGCAGAGAAACACCACTGGGAATTCAAGGCCCTTGGAGCCATGGAGCGTCATCAGCGTCACCGCCCCCGACGCATACCCCAGTCCGGCGCTGCGCAGCAGGTCCCGCTCCTGGCCCAACGTCAGATTTTGAAGCAGGTCCGCCATATCCCGATAGAAAACCGCCATATTCAACAGCCTGCGGATTGGTTCCGCCCCATCGCAGCCTGCGCCTTCCGCCCAGTGCTCCAGCAGTCTTCCGGGCTTTTCCCGCCGGAGGCCCGGCAGCGCTTTCAGCGCCAGACGGCTCCAGCTCTCCACCCAGGGAGCCTGGGCGTATCTCTCCCCCAGCGTCTGGACGCGCTCCTCCACGGTCCCCTCCAGCATCGTCCACTGTGTGGGGACGGCCTCCGCCAAGTCCGCCGGGCAGTCCAGCCCCAGCGTCAGGGCGGAACGGAAGGACAGCGTGTCCTCCGGCTCCATCAGGTGGCGAAAAAAACACAGCGCGCCCCGCACCCGTCCGTCGTTCAGGAAATCCTCCCGGCCCGCCACCACACAGGGGATACCGTCCCGACTCAGGCACTGCTCCAGCAGCTCCGCCTGCCGCCGGGTGCGGTAGAGCACGGCGATGTCCCCAAAGGCACGCACCGCCTCCCGGTCCGGCGCACCGCCCCTCTGGGCCGCCAGCATATCCACGCCTCCCACCATGCGCCCGATCTCCTTGGCCACAAAGATGGCTTCGGAGAGGGGACTCTCCGCCGTGAGGACGCGGACAGGCGCGCCTGTGGGCCGGACGGCCTCCAGCACCCTGGGCGCACCGCCGTTTCGTCCGATGACCGTCAACGCACAGCCCACGATCTCCGGCGTAGAGCGGTAATTTTTGACCAGTCGAACGGCGGCCAGGTCTTTCAAATCCTCCTCCACCCGCTGGAAGCACCCCGGGTCGGAGCCACGAAAACCGTAAACAGACTGGTCCGGGTCCCCGATGACAAAAAGGCTCTTTCCCTTCCGCCCCCAAGCGCGGAGCAGCCGGCTCTGCACAGTGTTGCAGTCCTGGAACTCGTCTACCAGCAGGTGCGTGAAGCGCCGCTCCGCCGAGGCCCTGGGGCCGTCCTTCTCCCACAGCTCCAGCGTCTCCAAGAGCAGATCGTCAAAGTCCAGAAGTCTTAACTCCCGCAGATGAGCGCAATAGGCGTCGAATACCTCGTTCTCCAGCTCCGTGTCCAGGCCGTTTTTCCGCCGGGAGACCTCCTGGAGAAGCTTCCCCGGCTTGATATCCACGCCCAGCGCACATCTCACATCCTCCGCCGCCTCCAGCGCCTCATAGCTTCCGATCAGCCTGACGCCCTGGGGCCGTTTGGAGAGAAGGTCCAGACAAATGGCATGGAAGGTCCCGATGGTCATCCCATGGACCGCCCGCCTGCCTCCCAACCGCTCCTCCAGCCGTTCCCGGAGCTCCCCCGCGGCCTGATTGGTAAAGGTCACAGCGGTGATCTCGCCGGGCTTCACGCCCCGCTCCTCTATCAGATAGGCGATGCGGGCCACCAAGGTCTTGGTCTTGCCCGTACCCGGCCCCGCAACTACCTCCACCGCCCGTGCCTGGGCGGTCACGGCTTCCCTCTGTTCCGCGTTGAGGCCTTCGCCGGCGGGCGCTGCGTACACCGGCTCCGGCTCCGCCATCCGCTTGGCCGCTTTGGCCGCCCGGCCTCTGTGGGCCGCAGGCGCCTCCCCCAGGCCAAAAAGGCTCACCTGGCCGTTCAGCGCCTCCCGTTCCGCGGGCTCCAGCAGGCCGATCACGCCATAGGCTCCGTCATAGCCGGGCATCCGGCGTACCTCTCCCTTTCTCAACCGGCGGATCCCCTCTGCCACCAGGGGACCGGCCACCTCACCGATGTCCGCCTCCGGCACCTCCCGCAGGATGTGAAATTCCGGCCCCAGCTCCCGCAACATGCGCTCATACTTACGGTTCACCTTGCCGCCGGCGGCTGAGCCCCCTTCCGAGGCGGCAATGACCTCCGGCAGAGGCACCAGGCTCTCAAAACTCTTGGCATCCGGCTTCACATAGTCCTCCGCCCGGTCTGCCAGCTCTTCGACCCGATGTAGAACACCGATGGTCAGCTTTTTCCCGCATATCGGACAGCGTCCCCCGGCGGCCTCCGTCTCCTGTGGAGACAGGCACATCCGACAGCTCCGGTGCCCGTCCAGATGATATTTCCCCTCCTCCGGGAAGAACTCGATGGTGCCCGCCAGGCCCTCTCCCGTCTCCAGCGCTTTTGCCAGTTCCGGATAGGAAGGCCGGATGTCCAGCAGGTTGGCCTCCCGCCCCAGCTTGGCCGGGGAGTGCGCATCTGAATTGGAGACCAGCTGATATTTGTCTAGGGCGGAGAGCCGCCAGTTCATGGGCGGGTCGGAGGAGAGCCCCGTCTCCAGGGCATGGATGCAGGGCGTCAAATCTTCGAAGCAGTCTTCTATGGCGTCAAATCCGGAGAAGGCTCCGAACAGGGAGAAATGGGGCGTCCAGATATGGGCCGGAATAAAGACGGCCTCTGGGCAGGACTCCAGCGTGATCTCCAGCAGGTCCCGGGTATCCAGGCCCAGAATGGGTCTCCCGTCGGAATGGATGTTTCCGATGGCCTCCAGCTTCCGCGCCAGGACATCGGCCGCCTCCAGGGAGGGCAGCAGGATCAGGCTGTGGACCTTCCGCGTTCTGCCGTTTTTCTTATAGATGGTACTGATCTCCCCCGTGGCCACAAAGCGCGGCTGGACCTCCGGGGCAGTGTCCTCCCGAAAACGGACGTCCTCCCGCAGCGTATAGAGCCCCTCCTCCGCCGGGACCAGCTTCTCCATGAGCTCGGCCCGCCAAGCCGGGTGGGTGAAATCCCCGGTCCCCACCAGAGAAATGCCCTTCCGTCTGGCCCAGAAATCCAGGTATTCCGGCACACAGTCCCGGCTGGTGGCTCTGGAGTATTTGGAGTGGATATGCAGATCGGCGATCAGCATGGCGACCATCCTCCTCATGGGAGTTTTTTCTCATCATACCCTTTTTTCGCCTTTCCTGCAAGGGCTGGACAGCGCGAGGTGGGTGTGGCATAATAAGGGGCAATACATCCGCTCGGAGCGGCGTGTCAAAAAATCTTTCCATCCAATGACACGCCCTCTCAGCAGAAGATCGTGGGGGATCGCGATGGATCGGATTCGTATGACAGACCCTGAGAGCCCTTATTATAGGCAAGCCATGGAGCTGTACGCCGCCGGCTTTCCCCTCCATGAGCAGCGCAGGCCGGAGGAGCAGATTCAGGCCATGAAGGATCCCGCCTTCCACTGCGATGCGCTGGTGGAAAGTGGGACTTTCATCGGGCTTCTCTTCTATTGGGAGGCAGTGGGCGTCACCTATGTGGAACATTTTGCCGTGGTGGAGGCCCTGCGGAGCTCCGGCGCCGGCTCCCGTGCCTTGGCCGCGTTCTGTCCCGCCCACGCCCCCGTGGTATTGGAGATCGATCCGCCTGAGGACGCCGTCTCCACCCGTCGGAAAGGCTTTTATCAGCGGCTGGGCTTCGCCGAAAACTCCTATGCACACCGCCGTCCGCCCTATCGTACGGGATTCGCGCCCCACCCGCTGGTCGTCATGTCCTGGCCCGAGGCCCTTTCGCCGGAGGCTTACAGCACCTTTTCCCGTATGCTCTCTCACCGCGTCATGCGGTATGCCCAGGTGGGAATCAGCCAGCTTGCAGCAACCTAACCCAGGGCCACATCCAGCACCATCATAACAAGGAAGCCCGCCATAACGCCCAGCGTGCCCACATTGGAGTGCTCGCCCAGATGGGCCTCCGGGATGAGCTCCTCCACCACCACATACATCATGGCGCCGGCGGCAAATGCCAGCAGCCAAGGCATCACCGGCGCAATACCGCCCGCCACAAGAACGGCCAGGACGCCGAAAATCGGCTCGACCACGCCGGAGAGGCTCCCGCAGAGGAACGCCTTGAAGCGTCCCATCCCCTCCTGCCGCAGCGGCAGGGATATGGCGGCCCCCTCCGGGAAGTTCTGAATACCGATCCCGATGGCCAAAGCCATCGCCGCGGTATAGAGGGCCGCGTCCCCTCCGTGCTGGGCCGCCAGGGCGAAACTGAGTCCCACCGCCATGCCCTCCGGGATGTTGTGCAGGGTGACGGCAAAGACCAGAAGCGTGGTCCGCTTCAGATCCGTTCTGGCCCCCTCCGGGTCTTTGGCGCCGGGGTGCAGATGGGGCAGCAGCCCGTCCAGCAGCATGAGAAACGCCACGCCCAACACAAAGCCGCCCGCCGCCGGGATCCACCCCGGCCAGCCCGCCGCCTCCGCCTCTTCTATAGCAGGGATGAGCAGGGACCAGACCGAGGCCGCCGTCATCACACCCGCCGCAAAGCCCAGGAAGATACGCTGCATCCCCGCTGTGGTCCCCTTCTTGAAGAATAAAACGACAGAAGCGCCCAAGGTGGTCATCAGAAAGGTGAATCCTGTGCCGCCCGCCGCCCAATAGACAGATTCCATTGTTCTGCCTCCTTTCTTCTCACAGTATAACAGAATCGCCGGGAGTCGGAAAGCTCCGACTCCCGGCGATTCCATACCTGTCTGGGCTCTTTTCCATCATGCCCCGGACGCCTGCAGAATAATCGGTTCCCGGGCCTCCTTCTGAAGGGCCCTGCAACAGATGTGTTCGATGCTCTCCTCCGAGAGCGCGAACAGGCAGGACACCGCGTCCCGGCGGGCGATCTGATCGTCTACACCCAGCTCCTGAAGGAAAAATGCCTCTAACAGCGCCGCTTTTGTATAGAGCCGGTTTGCCGTCCGAATCCCTTCCCGGGTGAGCTGGACCTGTCCATAGCGGCGCTTCCGGACAAAGCCGCCCTGAGACAGCACGCCCATCATATGGACCACGCTGGCCGGAGAGACCTCCATCATCCGCGCAATGTCCACGGAGCGCACAGCGCTTCCACCGTCGCTCAACTCATAAACCGCAACCAGATAGCGCAGGGCCGCATTGGAAAATTCCATCTCAGGACCGTCCTTTCTCAGAATCCGGCGAACCCGCCGCCGAAGCTTCTGCACTGCTCCAGGCCGGCGTCGTCCGGGGTCTCATTGATGATCAGCCCCTCGTCGCCGTACAGCTTGGCGCCATCCTTCCCCGCGCGGTCCCACCAGTCCCGCATCCACTGCCCGTCGCCCCAGCCATAGGAGCCGAAGAGGGCCACCTTCTTCCCCGAGAGGCTTCCCTCGATACTCTCGAAGAAGGGCTCGAACTCGGACTCCTCCAGCACTTCGGCACCCATGGCCGGACATCCCAGGGCCAGCAGGTCGCAGTCCTGCACATCGCTCCCCGAGGCCTGAGAGACCTCCAGCACCTTCACCTCCGCGCCGGCGGCCTGAGCGCCCTCCGCGACGGCGCGGGCCATGGCCTCGGTGTTACCGGTCTGGGACCAGTAGATAACAGACATCTTGCTCATAACATTACCCTCCACAATATATTGTTCATCTTGGGAAACTCACATTTTTTCAGGCCGCCAGAAATACCTCGGACAGGGTCATGCCCCGGGCAACCCGCCTGCACAGAACCTCCCGGCATCGGTCATAGAGCCGGAAAAGCACCCGCGCCCGGTCCACATCGGAATAGACCTTCCAGTATCCGCACAGCTTGCAGTTTTGCCCCCGGTAGCGCTGGAAGCCCAGCACATCTTCCGGCGGATAACCCAGAAACAGCCCGATCTCGTGGGGAAATTCCTTCCCCATCCGCAGCCGTGTACTCAGCAGCTCCAGCAGGCGTTCCACGTCCGCTCCCTCGGGATATCCATCCCTCCGCAGCAGCTCTGCCGCCAGCGGCTCCCTGAGCTGCCGTGCAAGCTGCTCCTCCCGATACACCAGGAGCAGCGCCCGTTTCCCGCACCCGCACAGCAGCCGGAATGATACGCCCTTTCCCTGAAACAGCCTGTTGTACTTCGCCGCCGTCTCCCGCAGCTCTGGAAACTCTTCCAGGGAAAGGGAGACGAGATTTGCCGCCTTCACTCCCGCCAGCGCGGGCCCGCAGTGATAGGCCAATACCTGGTCCAATTCTCTGTACATTCTGTTCCCTCATTTCTATTTCCACATCAGTTAGTCGAAGCTAACCAATGTGGAAATATAGAAGGGATTAAAATCCCCTTTGGTTAGCTTTTGCTAACTTGCATATATGCTACCATGTCGCTGGGTCATTGTCAAGAGAATTTTTGCGCGGGAGGGCGCCTCCTCCTCACACTTTGCCCCGCAGTCCATTCCGGACGCTATCTCTTCCTCAGCTTGCTGAGGGGGCGCCGCCGTCAGGCGCCGCCCCCTTTTCCCTCATTTTTTGCGATGTGTTCCTTCAGCCTCAGAAAGGTCTCTTCGCTGATATCATGTTCGATCCGGCAGGCGTCCTCAGCCGCCACCTCCGGCGAGACGCCCAGCTCGGAGAGCCACTGGGTGAGCAGCCTGTGGCGCTCATAAATCCGGGAAGCGATGGTCATGCCCGCCTCTGTCAGGGTCAGAAAGCCCTCCTTGTCCATCTCCACATAGCCGTTTTCACGCAGCAGGCTCATCGCCCGGCTCACACTGGGTTTGGAATATCCCATATGATGCACCACATCGATGGAGCGCACCAAGCCTTTTTTCTCCTTCAAGATCAAGATAGACTCCAGATAGTCCTCAGCGGATTCCTGCACCTTCACGGACTTCCCTCCATTCTTTCCAAAAATATACGCCTGATGGGCGACTGCTTTTTTTGCTATTTTAGCACAAAAAACGGAGATACACAAGGGGCCCGTTTTTTGCCGAATGGGGATTGACAGAAATGGTTAGCCGTGGTAAACTACCAACGTAAGAGGGGTTAGAAATAGCTAACCCCATATTATACGGGCACTGGTTAGCATCTTCTAACTTTCCTGCCCTGCTATTTTTTAAGAGAGGTGGTCGTTATCATGCCGTTGACTATGGCGCCTTCCGGGACTGTAACCACGGTAAAAAAAATCCACGGGAAGGACGAAACCCGCCGCTTCTTGGAAAGCCTGGGTTTTGTAGAGGGCGGAAAGGTCACCGTCGTGTCCGAAATGGGCGGGAACCTTATCGTCAACATCAAGGACGCCCGCATCGCCCTGAGCAAGAGCATGGCCGGTCGCATTATGGTCTGACCGGCCTGGAAAGGAGGAAGGAATCGATGAGCACACTGCGAAATGCAAAGATCGGACAAACCGTCACAGTCACCCGCCTGAACGGCGAGGGGGCGCTGCGCCGCCGCATCATGGATATGGGGATCACCAAAGGCACCCCCATTTACGTCCGTAAGGTCGCTCCCCTGGGGGATCCCGTGGAGGTCACGGTCCGCGGCTACGAGCTCTCCATCCGTAAGGGTGACGCCGAGAGCATCGAGGTCCAGTGATGGTTTCTTTGCAGTCAAGAGTTAGCCTAAAATAACCAGCCTTCAAAGACTGATTTTTGTCAGCGGGACCTCCATCCCGCAGAGGAGGAAATGAAAAAATGTCCATAACCATTGCCCTTGCGGGCAACCCGAACTGTGGCAAGACCACCATGTTCAACGCCCTCACCGGGTCCAATCAGTTTGTCGGAAACTGGCCCGGCGTCACAGTGGAAAAAAAGGAAGGCCGTTTGAAGGGACACAAGGATATCTCCATCATGGATCTTCCCGGTATCTACTCCCTGTCCCCCTACACCCTGGAAGAGGTCGTGGCCCGAAACTATCTGCTGCATGAAAGTCCCGATGTCATCCTGAACCTGGTGGACGCCTCCAACATCGAGCGGAACCTGTACCTCACCACACAGCTTCTGGAGCTGGGGCTTCCGGTCGTGATCGCCCTCAACATGATGGATGTGGTGAAGAAAAACGGCGACAAGATCGATACCGCCAAGCTCTCGGCCTCCTTGGGCTGCCCGGTGGTGGAGACCTCCGCCGTGAGGGGTGAAGGCTGTATCGCCGCGGCCGAAAAGGCTGCGGAGCTGGCTCGTTCCGGAAAGAACGCCGTTCCCCAGCATACCTTCTGCCAGAGCGTGGAGACCGCCCTCTCCACCATTGGGGATCTGGTAAAGGACGTGGTTCCTCAGGAGTCCGCCCGGTGGTTCGCCATCAAGCTCTTTGAACGGGACGAAAAGGTGATGGAGGGCTTTACCCTCTCCGCAGATGTAAAGGATCGTCTGGAATCCGCCATCCGCGTCTGTGAAGAGACAATGGACGACGACAGTGAAGGCATTATCACCGGTGAGCGCTATGAGTACATCTCTAAGTTGGTGGGCCACTGCGTCCGGAAGGGCAAGACAGGGCTTTCCACCTCGGATAAGATCGACCGCATCGTCACCAACCGCTGGCTGGCGCTTCCCATCTTTGCCGTGGTCATGACGCTGGTTTATTACATCTCTGTCTCCACCATCGGCGACATCGTCACCGGCTTTACCAACGACACCTTCTTCGGCGAGTGGATCTCCCCTGCCGTCGAAAATTTCCTGGTCGGCATCGGCTGCGCTGACTGGCTCACCGGCCTCATTGTAGAAGGCATCGTGGGCGGCGTGGGTGCTGTCATCGGCTTCGTGCCCCAGATGTTGGTTCTCTTCCTCATGCTGTGCATCCTGGAGGACTGCGGCTACATGGCCCGCGTTGCTTTCATCATGGACCGCATCTTCCGCCGTTTCGGCCTCTCCGGCAAGAGCTTCATCCCCATGCTCATCGGCTCCGGCTGCGGCGTCCCCGGCATTATGGCCTCCCGCACCATCGAGCAGGACCGCGACCGCAAGATGACCATTATGACCACCACCTTTATTCCCTGCGGCGCCAAGATGCCCATTGTGGCGCTGATCGCCGGCGCCTTCTTCGGCGGCGAGTGGTGGGTGGCCCCCTCCGCATACTTCATTGGCGTGGCCGCCATCGTGGTCTCCGGTATTCTGCTGAAAAAGACCAAGCGATTTGCCGGTGAGCCCGCCCCCTTCGTCATGGAGCTGCCCCCCTATCATGCCCCCAAAGCCGTCAATATCCTCCGCGGCACCTGGGAGAGGGGCTGGTCCTTCATCAAGCGCGCCGGCACCGTCATTGTCCTGGCCTCTATCTTTGTCTGGTTCACCTCCAGCTTCGGCTTTGTGGACGGCCATTTCACCATTCTTACAGAAGATGCTCTGGCCGCCATCAACCCCACACTTCTGGACGACACCACCGATTTTATGGATCTGTCCATCCTGGCCACCATTGGCTCCGCCATCGCCATTATCTTCCAGCCCCTGGGCTTCGGCAACTGGCAGGCCAGCGTGGCGACTTTCCTGGGCCTGGTGGCCAAGGAAGAGGTTGTTGGCTGCTTCGGTACACTGTTCGGCGTGGCCGGAGACGCGCTGGAGCTGGTGGATGCCGGTGAATTCGAGGCGCTTACCCCCATCGCAGCGGCTTTTGGCGGTTCTTCTCTGGCCGCTTACTCCTTCCTGGTCTTCAATCTGCTCTGCGCTCCCTGTTTCGCCGCCATCGGCGCCATCAAGCGGGAGATGAACAACGCCGGCTGGACGCTCTTCGCCATTGCCTATCAGTGCGTCTTTGCCTATGCCTGCTCCCTCATGGTCTTCCAGTTTGGCAGCCTCTTCCTTGGCGGAGGGTTCACCGTCGGTACCGTGGCCGCCATCATCGTTCTGGTCGCCATGCTCTATCTCCTGTTCCGCAAAGGATATCAGGGCGAGGGCTCCAAGCTCCGTGCCGTGGACGCTGTCCACGCGTAAGAAAGGAAATCACCCCATATGGCAACTTACATCGTCGGCGGCATTCTGCTGGTCGTGGTGGCGCTCATTGTCTACCATCAGTGGAAGAGCCGGAAAAAAGGCGGCTGCTCCGCCTGCGGCGGCGGCTGCGATCACTGCAGCGGCGGCTGTCACTGACCCTTCAACTGAAATTGCCCCTCCTTTCAAAGGAGGGGCAATTTTTCATGCTTGCCGGATGCGCTAAGTCTCCCGTTCCTCCCGCTCCACAGCGGACATGGCGTTTTCTGCGATCCGGTTCAGCAGCGTCCGCGCCATTTCGGCCTCTTCCGGCGTCATGCCGCGGGTCAGGTACTCGTTCCACTGTTTTCTCGCCTCATTCACCGCCTTGGCGATGGGCTCCACCATATCGGTGGTATACAGCCGCCGCACCCGTTTGTCCCGTTCATCCGGTACACAGCGTACATATCCCTGTTCTTCCAGCTTCTGAACGGCCCGTGTGACGGTCCCTTTGTCGAACCGCCCCATCCGGGCCAGGTCGTACATACTGATCCCCTGGTTCTCATAGATTCTCAGGAGGAAGAACTGTTGTCCGCAGCCGATTTGATAGGGCGAGAGCACCCGGTCATAAAACCGGTTGCTCAGACGATAGGCGATGGAAATATTTCGCCCCAAATATGTGGACTCGCTCATGACCGTCCGCCTCCTTACGATCCGATGTTTTTTGTATTTTGGGGACCTGCTTGAAAATTTCCGGCCCCTAGAATACCACAGTATGCTGGGATGGGTCAACCAAAATGTGGGGCTCTCCGACCATCCCCTACCCCGAATGCTCCGCGAAATAAATCAGATTGTGCTGGTAAGCGGGGTCCTCCGGCTTGTACTGTCCAGCCCGCAGGTTATACGCCTCGGCCAACTCCCGCCGGCCCAGACGATCGTAGCAGACACACAGCTGAATACAGGGCAGATAGCCGTAGCAGTCCGGCTGGACGAAGGCCCCGCTCCTGTCCTCCCGTTCCCTGGTAAGGGCCAGCTCATACCAGAACGCCGCGCGGCGGTATTCTTCCCGGTCGAGAAAGTGTTTCCCCAGGTCACAGCAGGTCTCCGCCCGGGGATCATCGAAGCGGAAGCTCTCCAGCAGAGCCTGGAGCGCCTCATCCTGTTTTCCCATCTGATATGCGCAGTAGGCCAAGAACCGGCAGGCCTCGATCTCATTCTCTACCCAGCCTCCGCCCTCGTCCAGAAAGGTGCGAAGCTCCCGTTCCGCCGCCTCATACCGGCCATGGTAGTAGAGCTCCCGGGCATAGTAAAACCGCTCTCTCGGCTCCGGATGGAGCCCTGCGGCCCGTCGCGCCTCAAAGATGCGCAGATTCCGGTCCGGGTCACCGGCGCCCTCCTTTTTGTGGGTCACCGCTACATCGGACCAGACCACCTGGCCAAAGGGCGGAATCACTTCATGGACCGCTCCCACCCACATGGGCCGTCCCGTATTTCGGATGATGCGCTCCCGATAATAAGAAAACGTAGGATTCCCGGCCCTGTCGAAAGCGGTGTGATACTTCATCATGACCACGTCCACAGAGGCCGGGAGAGATCGCTTCAGGTCCAAAAACTTTTCCCGGTCCTGCATCAACAGTACATCGTCGGCATCCAGCCACATGCAGTATTCCATGCTCGCCTGGGCGAAAGCAAAGTTCCGCGCCGCCGCGAAGTCGTCTATCCAGGCAAACTCGCATACCCGGTCCGCATATCGCGTCGCGATCTCACGGGTGGCGTCGGTGCTCCCCGTATCCACCACCACAATCTCGTCTACCAGCCCCGCAGCGCTGTCTAGGCATCGCCCCAGTACCGCCTCTTCGTTTTTGACGATCATACACAGGCTGATCGTAGCCATCCGGCACTCCCCCTTTTCCGCCATCCTATGTGTGGGAGAGGTCGGATGTGAAAGGACCGCGCCCAGACAGGGGCACGGTCCTTCTGTCTTTTACCGTTCCATACGGGAGAGGCCTATGACCTCATCCACCGGCAGAGAGAAGAGCACGCCGTGGCTCTCGGTGGCGATCCCCGCCTCGCGGTTCACCGCCTCCATAATGGGCTGGCGCAGTTCTCTGGGGGCCAGGATCGCCACGATATCTTTTTCAGGCCGGACGCCGCTGCCGCCAGGCTTCTCACCTTCCGCCCCCAGTCTGCGGCCGTGGAGGATCGTGCCCCCCCTGGCCCCTGCGGACTTGGCGGCGGACATCACTGCGTCATCGCATCCGCTATTGACCACGACCACGATCAGGTCGTCTTTTTCCTTCTGCTGCATCGGCTCCTCCTTTTCCGCTCCGGTCCTCTGGACCTCTCGGTTCACAATTTGGGCGACCGCCCCACTCACCGCGGACAGGGGCATTGTAAAGAGTATCCCCTTGCCGGGCGTTGCCAGTTCCAGCTCCTTCCCCGCCGCCGCAAGCAGGGGCGGGACGGCATGCTCGGGCAGGAGGGTAAGGAGCACGTCTTTTTCCGTCTCCCCCAGACCCAGATAGTCCAATATATCCGAATTGGCGGTCCCCCTGCCCGGCGTGGCGTAATGCTGCCGGATTCCTGCGCCCGCAAAGAGTTCCACCGCCCGTGCGCCCCGGCCCCGGTCCAGGATGGTGACCATCAGCTTGATTCTCGACTGTTCTTTCATCAGGCGTCCTCCAGGCGGACTGTCTCCTGGTCCGCGTCGTCATAGATGATGATCTCGTCCGCTTCCACCGCGGTCAAAAGGGCGCGCTCCGCCTCCAGGGCGGATTTCTTCTGGTAGACCAGACCCAGGACCTGGATGGCTACCAGAGGGGTCATGGCTACCATGGCCACGATGCCGAAAGCATCGGTCAGCACGTTGCCCCCCAGCGCCTCACAGGCGCCCATGGCGAAGGGCAGCAGAAAGGTCGCCGTCATGGGGCCGGAGGCCACGCCGCCGGAGTCGAAGGCAATGGCGGTAAAGACCTTGGGCACCTGAAAGGAGAGGCTCAGGGCCAGCACATATCCGGGGACCAGGAACCAGAGGATGGAGATCCCTGTCAGCACCCGCACCATGGCCAGGCCCAGCGCCGCCGCCATACCCAGGGAGAGGGCCAGCCCCATGGCCTTTTGAGACACGGCACCGCCGGTGAGGTCCTCCACCTGCTGGTTCAGCACGTGGACGGCGGGCTCCGCCGCCACAATAAAGTAACCCACCACCATCCCGATGGGGATGAGGACCCAGTGATAGGGCAGCTTGGCGATCTGCGCGCCCAGGAAATGCCCCGCGGGCATGAAGCCCACGTTGACCCCCGTGAGGAAAAGCACCAATCCCACATATGTATAAAGCATCCCCACGATGATCTTGATGAGCTGCCGCTGGCGCAGATGGAGAGAAACGATCTGAAACACGGTGAAAAAGGCGACGATGGGCAGCAGCCCCAAGGCCACCTCCTTAATATAGGTAGGGAACCCAGATGCAAAATAGGCCCCCACATCGGCGGTGGTCTCCAGGTCCGGGATGGAAAAGGGTGTATAACTCAAGTCCGGGGCGTTGTAGCACAGTCCCAGGATCATAACAGCCAGAATGGGCCCGATGCTGCACAGCGCCACCACGCCGAAGCTGTCCGCCTCCGAGTCCTTATGGCTGCGCAGGGCGGTCAGCCCGGCACCCATGGCCATAATAAAGGGCACGGTAATCGGCCCCGTGGTAACGCCGCCGGAATCAAAAGCCACGGCCAAAAATTCCTTGGGCACCAGAAAGGCCAGCAGAAAAACCAGAGCGTAAAAGCCAATTAGCAGCTTATTGAGGGGCCACCCGAAGCGGGAACGCAGCAGCGCCACCGCCAGGAAAATGCCCACGCCCGCCGCCACGGTAAGGATGATCACCATGTCCGGCACAGCGGGAACCTGGTGGGCCAGCACTTGGAGGTCCGGCTCCGCAATGGTGACAAACACCCCGATGACAAAACACAACGGCACCATGGCCCACAATTTGCTCCCTCTGGCCACCTGCTCACCGATCCCATCTCCGATGGGCATCATCGCCATGTCCACGCCCAGAGAAAAAAAACCTACTCCCACAATGAGGAGCAGGGCCCCGACCAGGAAAAGGATCAGAGAGGCCACAGGCATGGGCGCCATCGTAAAGCTGAGCAGCAGGACGATGGCTGTGATCGGTACGACCGAGGAGAGGGCTTCCATTACTTTTTCCTTCAGTTTCTTATTCATTGACGCCTCCTTCAAAAAGTATATTATTTTCCCGTTTTATTTTACCAGATTTTTGCTGAGCTGTAAATCTATTTTTCGCTAAGAATACGCTAAGAATGTGAAAAGCATGTGGAAGAAGCCAGCCTCTCCCACATGCTTTTCACATCTCTCTTCCCGTATTCACCTCAGCGGCCGGCCGCACGGTCCTCCTGGATCAACCGCTTCAGGGCCTCCACCCCCACCTCGATGGCAGCGGCGAGGTCATGGCTCTCCTTCTGGTCCAGCCCTGCCGCCTCCCGCTCCTGGTTCCAAATGACATGGAAGCAAGAGCCGCATCGGACCCCCAGAGCGCTGGCGCAGCAGAAGAGCGCGGCAGATTCCATTTCGGAGGCCAGGACCCCCAGACGTTTCCATGCCTCCCACTTGTTCTGAAGCTCATAGCTCACCGGCATCCGCCTCGGGTCATGCTGTCCGTAAAAAGAGTCCTTGCATTGGACGACACCCGCGTGCCACGGCTTTCCCAGCGCCTTTGCCGCAGCCACAAGCGCCTCCTGTACATGGTAATCCGACACCGCCGGAAATTCGATGGGAGCATATTCCCGGCTGGCCCCCTCATGTCGGACCGCTCCGGTGGCGATCACCACATCGTCGCTCTGGACCTGCAATGCGATACCGCCGCAGGTCCCCACCCGAATAAAGGTATCCGCCCCTATGGCGGCAAGCTCCTCCATGGCGATGACGGCGGAGGGCCCGCCGATCCCGGTGGAGCAGACCGAAACCTTTTCCCCAAGCAGCGTCCCTGTATAGGTGGTGTATTCCCGATTGGACTGCACCTTCACGGGATCGTCAAAGTAGGCGGCAATCTTCTCGCACCGCCCCGGATCGCCGGGGAGGATGCAGTACCGCCCTACATCGCCCTCTTTACATTTGATATGGAATTGCAATTCATGCTTCTGCATTGGCTCACCTCCAAAATAACCGATAGCCATTTTTTATTATAGCGCCTCTTCAGGCTTTTTGCAAGGAATCCGGCATATCTTGGTTTGTAACCATTTGTTCTTGCAATTTGTATTGCCCTTGAGTAGAATAGCTACAGATCAGGCTCTGATTTGGAAAGGAGGCGGCCATGAAAAAAAATGCACCGCTCTGTGTCCTCTGCCTGCTGCTGGGCTGCCTCGCCGGTCTCGCGCTCAACTTCTCCCTCTGGGACGGTGGCGGACTGTTCTCCGCTTACATTCCCTCCGGGGCCGCTGTCCCCGGCGCGGAGGCCCCGTCCCCGGAGTCATCCACGGATACCTGTGACCCCACCGACAACGCTCCCCTGCTGGAGGCCGGAGACGCCGTGCTGGAGGCCCTCAAAAGAGGGGATATCCAAGTCCTTGCCGCTCTCATCGACACAGAGCGCGGGGTGACCTTTACTCCCTACTCCACCGTGGACCCCCGCAGCGATCTCACCTTTTTGCCCGACCAGTTCACCGAGGCCGGCATCAACGGCACACGCTATGTCTGGGGCGCCACCCAGGGAAAGGGGGACCCCATCGAGCTCACACTTCCCGAATATCTGAAACGCTATGTCTATAACGCGGAATATACCCGGGCTCCGGTCATCGGCGTGGATCATGTGTTCTCCTCCGGAAATTCTCTGGAGAATGTGGCCGAGGCCTATCCCGACGCCCGCTTCCTGGAGTATTATTTCCCCGGGGTGGATCCGTCCAACAACGGCTTTGACTGGTGTGCGCTCAAACTGGTCTTTCTCCCCAGAGACGAGGGGTATCGACTGGTCGGTATCATCCACAGCGAATGGACCATATAGAGATTTCAGGCAGCATCCCCACGCCCCGGTGGAGCCGGTGATGTTATGCGCTCATGCCATCCAAAAGAAATCTCGGCAAATTTCAGTAGGCCCTTGTCGATGCTGCCTCCGGTAGACATCCAAAATTTCCGGCCCGCATCCTGCTCCCGGGAATCCAGGCGTTTTCGAGAGCGTAGAGGGGTGACGGGAGATACGGGATCGAGTGTGTTTGACAAAAAAGGCGTGGCCCATTTTTGAGCATAAATATGCGGGGCATCCATAAGCGGATACTCAGATCCTCTATAAAGGACGCTCCGCGGTAAACACAGCGAGACTGAATGTGGCGAACGCAGTCATTTCAAGGCTTCAGACAGGGTGTTGTTCAATGAGAGCAACACCCTGTTCTATTGCTTTTTAGGCTCATTCTGGTATATCAGAAGTGTGTCCTATTAAGCTTCACGAACAATACTATTATCAGTTGCAGAACGATAAATAGATTCTCCATACACCACAATACTTAATATCTCATTTGTTGTTGGAATCTGATTCCCAATAATTAGTTGAAAGGCTTTGAACTCCATCGTAACTCCTCCCACGCCATACATTTCCATGGTATCTATTTTAGCAGTTCATCAAACGATGTATCCAATAATTCTTTAATTGCTTTTAATTGAGTAGCGTAAATATGTTGGACTCCACGTTCAATCTTTACAAGGGTTTCTCGTGTCATTGTAATACCCCTGAGTTGGATTTTTCGAACGAGTTCCGTTTGTCCCATTCCCTTAGATATTCTTATTTCCCTAATATTTTTTCCAATGCAGATTTGATCCTGCTTTATCTTTGTATCCATCATACGTTCTCCAATCGCCGGACCAATTTCGGTCCATTTTTTACTTTATTTTACGATTGAAGTGTGATACAATGGGACCAGTATCGGTCCATATGTGAATTCGGATGCACAATATGTAATAGAGGCATAGGTAATGAAACAAAGCGGAATAGCTCGAAAATTGGATAAGCTTGGGCGAATTGTTGTACCTATTGAAGCTCGTAGAGTATTAGGGTGGGAAGATACTACACCTATTGAAATTAGTCTCTTTGGACATTACATTCTTTTGCATAAGTATGAAGATAGTAGTGCTGCATCCATTGAATTAAAACAAGGTGGACCTATATTAAGCGAATTATACGAAGCACTTAACAACCTTTCAGACAAAGACGCACTGATGGTATTAGAACTTTTGAGGCGATTCACGATGCCAAAAAACAATAATTAAAATAAGCGAAGTCCAAACTGGAGCAAGTTGCAATGATACATCTCAAATTGAGACATATTTCGCCAACGTGTCCCAATTTAGGACGCAATTCGATGGTCAAAGATTACAACGGGGGAGCCTGCCGGATGGCAGGCTCCCCCGTTACCCGCCGCCACAAGGACGGCGCAAGCTGTTGTTTGAGGTAAATGGCGTGGGACGCTGTATTTTGCGTCCCGCCCAAGGCAGACGGCAAAGCGGTCGGAAATCTGTTTGCCGTCCCTCTGCGGACCTCAGGAAGGTTACCGGTGCGCTCTAAAATCATTCAGCAACAGATTTGCAGTAGCATGATTTTCAGCAAGATTTTAAAAGCCAAGATAAAATAAAAAGTGCTGAGAAATTTGAAAAACTCCAAATTTCTCAGCACTTTTTGGTCCGAGTGACTGGATTCGAACCAGCGGCCTCTTGAACCCCATTCAAGCGCGATACCAAACTTCGCCACACCCGGATGTCGTCTTGCTTCAGGCGACTCATATATATTAGCATAGATGGCACGCCAAAGCAAGTATTTTCTTCATATTTTTTGCAAAATTTTTTCTCATTCACTGTTTATGAATCTCTCGCTTTCATCAAGAAGTGGGAGGGCAATACTTGCCCTCCCACTTCTCAGTACTCGTTCCCTTATGCCTTTCCGTCGCAGCCCAACACATCCACGATTTTGTGGGCCACCAGCTTCTTGATGTTTTCACGGGCGGGCTTCAGATACTGGCGGGGGTCAAAGTCCGCAGGATGGTCATTGAAATACTTCCGAATGGTTCCGGTCATCGCCAGACGCAGGTCGGAGTCAATGTTGATCTTACAGACCGCCATAGATGCGGCCTTGCGGAGCTGGTCCTCCGGTACGCCAATGGCGCCGGGCATATTCCCGCCATTTTCATTGACCATCTTTACATACTCCTGGGGCACGGAAGAAGAGCCATGGAGCACAATGGGGAATCCGGGCAAGCGCTTGGAGACCTCTTCCAGAATATCAAAGCGGAGCTGAGGCTTCGTACCGGGCTTGAACTTATAGGCGCCGTGACTGGTGCCGATGGCGATCGCCAGAGAGTCGCATCCGGTCTTGGTCACAAACTCCTCGACCTCCTCGGGTCTGGTATAGGAGGAATCCTCGGCATTGACCTTTACCTCGTCTTCAACGCCGGCCAGAGTGCCCAGCTCGGCCTCCACTACCACGCCGTGGTCATGCGCATAGGCCACGACCTGCTTGGTGATCTCAATATTCTCGGCAAAAGGCTTGGAACTGGCATCGATCATCACGGAAGTAAAGCCGCCGTCAATACAGCTCTTGCAGAGCTCATAGGAGTCGCCATGGTCCAGATGCAGAACAATGGGAAGTCCGGTCTCCTCCACCGCAGCCTGAACCAGATGGATCAGGTAGGTATGGTTTGCATAGGCACGGGCGCCCTTGGAAACCTGGAGGATTAGGGGGGCATTGAGGTCCTTGGCGGCCTCGGTAATACCCTGGACGATCTCCATATTGTTGACATTGAATGCGCCAATGGCGTATCCGCCCTGATAGGCCTTTTCAAACATTTCCTTCGATGTGACCAGAGGCATACGTCTCACTCCTTATTAAATATTGAACAAGGAAAGCGGAAAGAAGTCCCCTTCTCTTTTCACTCTTGATTTTAACAGCAATAGTTGATAAATGCAAGAGGCTATGATATTATATTTGGGCAATAATCGCTTTCACACGAAAGTCAAAAAATTGTGAATGGAGGACCAATCATGAGCGAACTTCGAGGAGCATGTATCATCGGTCAGTCCGGCGGCCCCACTTCCGTCATCAATGCCAGCGCCCAAGGCGCCATCCAGGCGGCGCTGAAAGCTGATTGTATCACCCGCGTACTGGGCGCCGCCCACGGGATCAAGGGCGTGCTGGAGGACAAGCTGTATGATATGGGCCAGGAATCCCCCGAGGAGTTGGAGCTTCTCCAGAACACCCCCTCCTCTGCACTGGGCTCCTGCCGGTATAAGCTTGCCGACCCTGACCAAGACGATACGGACTATCAGCGCATTTTGGAGATCTTCCAAAAATATGATGTGCGTTATTTCTTCTATAACGGCGGCAACGACTCCATGGATACCTGCAACAAGATCTCCAAGTATATGCAGAAGGTGGGCTACGAGTGCCGCATCATGGGCATCCCCAAGACCATCGACAACGACCTCAACGGCACAGACCACTGCCCCGGCTTTGCCAGCGCCGCCAAGTATATCGCCACCTCCTGTATGGAGGTCTGGCATGACGCCCACGTCTATGACACTGGCATGGTGACCGTCATCGAGATCATGGGCCGGCATGCCGGCTGGCTGGCCGGTTCCGCCGCTCTGGCCACCTGGGCCGGATTCGGCCCCGATCTGGTCTACCTGCCCGAGGTGGATTTCGACATGGAGAAGTTCATCGCCGATGTGCAGGCAATCTATGACAAGACCGGCAAGTGCATGGTCGCGGTGTCGGAGGGCATCCACTACGCCGACGGCTCCTTTGTCTCCGAGGCCAAGACCTCCGCCACCGATGGCTTCGGCCATGCCCAACTGGGCGGACTTGCCACCATGCTTGCCGAGGTCATCAAGCAGAAGACCGGCGCCAAGGTCCGCGGTATCGAGCTCTCCCTCCTCCAGCGCTGCGGTGCGCACCTTGCCTCTCACACTGATATTGAAGAGGCAAAGATGGCCGGGCGTGTGGCGGTGGAGGCCGCCGTGGCGGGAAACACCGACAAGATGGTGGCCTTCCAGTGCACCAGGGACGGCGGAAAGTACGAGTGCAAAACCGTGCTGGAGCCCCTGGATATCGTGGCGAACTTTGAAAAGAAGGTTCCCCGGGAGTGGATCAACGCGGAAGGGAACGGCGTCGAACAGGCCTTTATCGACTATGTGCTGCCCCTGATCCAGGGAGAGCCCGAGCGCCCCAAGGAGCATGCCCTTCCCCGCTTTGCAAAACTGAACAAGGTGCTTACCACCGATCTGTAATCAATCGCCAAAAAGCCGCCGGATAAGAATGTATCCGGCGGCTTTTCTTCTATCTCTGCTCCACTCCGGTCAGTGCCCGCATGACCGTATAGGTCTGTTCATCCAGCCCCTTCTTCATCTTCAGGGCCTCGGTGATATCGTAGTCCACATAGGTGTCCCCCTGCACGCAGACCACGCGGTTGCTCTTGCCTTCGGCCAGCAGGCGCACCGCCTCATATCCCATGTAAGTGGCCGCTACCCGGTCCCGGGCCGTAGGTGCGCCGCCCCGCTGGACATGGCCCAGCACAGTGACGCGGGTATCCAGCGACGTAGCCTCCGTGATCTTTTTGGCCACATCATAGGCGCTGCCCACGCCCTCGGCTACAATGACCATAAAGTGGGTGCGGCCACCCAGCCGGGCCCGGCGGATCGGCTCCACCACATCCGCTTCAAAGTCCACGGGGCGCTCCGGAACCAAGACGCAGGTGGCCCCGCAGGCCACGCCCACATAGAGGGCCAGATGCCCCGCGTGCCGCCCCATGACCTCTACCACGGAGCACCGTTCATGGGACTGCATGGTGTCCCTCAGCTTGTCGATGGAATCCAGCGCCGTATTGCAGGCGGTGTCGAACCCGATTGTATACGTGGAACAGGCGATGTCATTGTCAATGGTCCCCGGGAGCCCGACCACCGCCACTCCACGGCGGGAAAGCTCCAGCAGGCCGCGGAACGTGCCGTCGCCGCCGATCCCCACTACGCCTTCCAGCCCCAGCAGTTTGCAGGTTGCCACGGCCTTCTCCTGCCCTGCCTCGCCGCGGAAATCCTCGCTTCGGGCAGAATAGAGCATCGTGCCGCCCCGGCGGCTCAGGCCGCTCACGCTTTCAAAATCCAGTGGAATGAAATCGCCGTTTACGAGCCCGTTATAGCCTCTCCGGATCCCGATGCACTCGATCCCCATATGAAGCGACGTCCGCACAACAGAGCGGATCGCGGCGTTCATCCCCGGCGCATCTCCTCCGCTGGTAAAGACCCCGATGCGGCGCACTGCGTTCGCCATAGAACCTAATCCCCTTTCGATCAGACTTTGAGTTCCACATCTTTTCCCCTCAGCGCCTGAGGGTATTTTTCAAACACGGGCCGGACCGCCCCCTCCAAGAATTCCTCCACCTGCTCCGGGCACCGCCCAATATAGCGGGATGCCTCCAAGTGAGCGGTCAGTTCTTCTCTGGTCATCCCAAACATGGGATCTGCGGCCATGAGATCGATGAGATTATTGGTGAGGCCCAAATCCTTTACATTTTGTCCCGCCTCCTGGGAGAGCACGCGGATACGCTCATGGAGCTGCTGGCGGTCTCCCCCCCGTTTCACCACATCCATCATGATATTCTCCGAGGCCATAAAGGGGAGCTCTTCTTGGATGTGGCGGTCGATGACCTTCTCATGGACCACCAGTCCGGCACACACATTCTCATAAATATTGAGGATGGCATTGACCGAGAGGAATGCCTCGGGCACAGAGATACGCTTGTTAGCGGAATCATCCAGCGTCCGCTCAAACCACTGCGTAGCGGCTGTGATCGCTGGATTCTGCGCGTCGGCGATCACATAGCGCGCCAGAGAGCAAATGCGCTCACAGCGCATGGGATTGCGCTTATAAGGCATGGCGGAAGAACCGATCTGGTTCTTCTCAAAGGGCTCCTCCACCTCCTTCAGATGACACAGCAGCCGCAGATCCGTCGCAAATTTGCTGGCGGACTGTGCAATGCCGGAGAGGGTCGCCAGCACATTGGCGTCCACTTTACGCGAATAGGTCTGCCCCGACACGGGCACCACCTCTGTAAAGCCCATCTCCTTGGCGATCTTCTCCTCCAGCAGTTTGACCTTTTCATGGTCGCCTTCAAAGAGCTCCAGGAAGCTGGCCTGGGTACCGGTCGTTCCCTTGGACCCCAGCAGCTTTAAAGTGGAGATCCGGTGCTCCACCTCCTCCAGATCCATCAGCAGCTCATTCATCCATAGCGTGGCTCTCTTCCCCACCGTCACCAGCTGCGCTGGTTGAAAATGGGTAAAGCCCAGGGTCGGGAGCGCCCGATAGGTTTCGGCAAAGCGGGCAAGGGTGTGGAGGACGCGGACCAGTTGATCCCGAATCAGGATCAAGCCCTCCCGCATCAGTATAATGTCTGTGTTGTCCCCCACATAGCAGCTTGTGGCGCCCAGATGGATGATGGGCATCGCCTTGGGGCACTGTGCGCCGTAGGCGTGAACATGAGCCATGACGTCGTGGCGCAGCTTCTTCTCTTCTTTCGCCGCCACCTCGTAGTTGATGTCGTCTATGTGGGCCTCCAGCTCCTCCACCTGCTCCTTCGTAACAGGCAGACCAAGCTCCATCTCCGCCCGCGCAAGAGCCACCCACAGCCTGCGCCAGGTCGTAAACTTTTTGTCGGGTGAAAATAGATAGAGCATCTCGTCGCTGGCGTATCGAGAGGACAGCGGACTCTCATAGATATTTGTATTACTCATGTTCGACCTCCCACACAATCTTTCGATTGAAAGCATCATACCACAAAAAGGGAGCGGACACAAGGTCCGCTCCGCAAGTGTTGCTCACTCTGCCAAGAATTTTTCCAGCCGGTCCAGCCCCGCATCGATGTTCTCCATAGAGGTGGCATAGGACCAGCGCACAAATTCCGGCGCGCCGAACCCATTCCCGGGCACGACGGCTACCAGCCCCTGTTTGAGGAACACGTCGGCAAAATCGTCGGCATCGTGGATCGGAGTTCCGTGTAGCGTTTTGCCGAGCAGCTCTCTGAGATTCATCATCACGTAAAAAGCCCCCTCCGGCTTGAGGCAGCTTACGCCTGGAATACGGTTCATCCGTTCCACAAGGTGATTCCGTCGCGTCTCAAATGCCTTCCGCATGGCCTCCACAGTATCCTGGGGACCATTCAGCGCCTCCACGGCGGCCTTCTGCGCAATCGAGCAGGGCGCTGCGGTGGAGTGACTCAGATAATTGGCCATGATCCTCGCGATCTGCTCCGGCGCCGCAGCATATCCGATCCTCCAGCCGGTCATAGCGTAGGATTTGGACACACCGTTAATTACGATGGTCCGTTCCTTTACATCCTTCCCCAAGCTGGCGATGCTGGTAAAGCTCCGACCGTCGTAAACCAGGCGATAATAAATCTCATCCGCAATAATATAGATATCCTTTTCAACGCACACAGCCGCCAACGCTTGGAGTTCCTCCCTGCTGTACACCATGCCCGTGGGGTTGGAGGGATTGTTTAAAAGGATGGCTTTGGTCTTGGGCGTCACGGATGCGGCAAGCCGTTCCGGTGTGAGTTTAAAGTGTTCGGACTCATCGGCGGAGACAATGACGGGAATCCCCCCCATCATACGGACCATTTCAAAATAAGTGACCCAGAAAGGGGCAGGAACAATGATTTCATCTCCCGGATTCACCAGCGCATGGAGCGCGGCATAGAGAGCATGTTTGGCACCGCTGGCCACCACAATCTGGGCCGGCACATAATCGAGACCGCAGTCTGCCTTCAGTCTGGCACAGACCGCCTGACGCAGTTCCGGAATACCAGGCGTCGGCGTATAACGGGTAAAATTCTCCCGGATCGCGGTGATTCCCGCCTCTTTGATGTTATCCGGGGTAGGAAAGTCCGGCTCTCCGGCGCCAAATCCGATTACATCCACGCCGTCCGCCTTCATCTGCTTGAACATAGCATCAATTGCCAGGGTGGTCGAGGCGCGGACCGCCGAAGCAATTTGGGATAGCTCCTTCATTGCGACTCCTCCAAACGCAGTTTTCCTCACAACTTGCTTCATTATATGATTTCACCTGTCAAAATGCAAGTGCCCGCCGGTACAAATTCGCGGTTTTTGAGAGAAATCAGGCGCTTGGGCTGGGAGGCGTCGAAAAGCGATTCTTGAGGCTTCCCCGCAGGGTCTTTCCATGGAATCAGACCTCTTGTTTGGAGAGCATCCTTTTACGGATTATCATTCCTTTAGAAACGGAACACTCTCTTTCAGTATATTCAGTATTACTGCTAACTGATTATCTGAACAGGTATCTAATATTTCATTTATTTCCTGTAAATATATGTTATTTTCTCTATCCATTCTTTCCGTTGTATTGTGAATTGGAATAATATCATTTGCAGTAATACCAAAGTATTCTATTAAGTCTATTAACTTATCAAGGCTAAAACGACGCTCTCCACGCTCACATTGACCTAAATAATTTGTTTCTGTTTCTAATACTTCTGCTAATTTTTCAAGCGTTAGTCCCTTTAGTTTCCTATACTTTCTTATATTCTTTCCAATTTCAAAAGATAAGTTATCCATAATATCATCACCTTTTTATTTTACATAATATAGCGATGATATAGTTTTAACGAGTCACGCAATGCAATTCAAAGCATTGCAAAATGCAATGAAATTTGTTGACACAGCAATTTGCTTGTTATATAATTGCACAAAGCGAACATTGAAACAAAACACAAGGGGGACAAGAAAAACAATGAAAAAGCTACTAATTCTCATGCTCGCGGCGGTTCTTGCGCTTTCACTTGCGGCCTGTGGCGGCGGGAACGATACGCCAAGCGGCGAAAATCCCAGTACATCAAGCGGGAGCAGTGGACATACCCATACTGAGGAAGTACTTCCAGCGGTAGAAGCAACTTGCACAGAAAGCGGTTTAACTGAGGGAAAGCGTTGTTCTGAATGTGCAGAAATCATCGTTGCCCAAGAAACGGTTGCCGCATTAGGACATACAACGGATACAGGCACTTGCGAGAGGTGCGGACAATCTTTAGGTATCTGGCAAACAGCCTATTATGTTGATGACTTTAATCAGCCTACGGAAGATTGGTATGTTGTTAACAATACACAGTTTATTGGGACTTTCAGTAATAGTGCCGTAACTGACGCCGCATTAACAGCTGATGTTGTCATCGATTGTGAAAAAGACATTGCTATTTTCCTCTATGAATATGGAAGAAGTCCGGTCAAGAATGCTTCTGAAAGTTATGTCGATGAATATAGCATTACCATGAGAACGGAAGATGGAGCAGACCATAATATGACTGGAACGCTTTACTGTGGTGGTGACAGAATTTATATTGATGATAAGTATATAGATGAAGTATTAACAGCATTGCAAGGAGAGGGAAAGGTTTTATTCCGCATTGTTAATGCAGAGAGAACTGTTGAGAGTTATTTGCTACCTGTCATAACATCTAATTTTGCGGATGAGTATGCTGCTGTAACAGAAAATTAAATGTTTAAAGGAAAAGCGGCGGGTAATACCGCCGTTTTTTCTATTTCACCTGAATTGTTCCGCATTTCGTGCCCTCACCGTACCGCAGATATTCCGCAAATTCAATTCTATGTGAAAAATGTAAAAACCCGCAAACCCCTTAATATTAAAGGGCTTGCGGGTTCGGTTTTTAGGATTTTCCCTAAATATTACTCCCACTCAATGGTCCCCGTGGGCTTCGGCGTCAGGTCGAAAAGGACGCGGTTGACGCCCTTCACCTCGTCGGTGATTCGCTGGGTGATATGCTGAAGCAGGTCAAATGGCACGTTCTCCACAGTGGCGGTCATGGCATCCACAGTGTTGACGGCGCGGATGATGACACACCACTCGTCGGCCCGCTTATTATCCCGGACGCCGACGGACTTGATGTCGGGGATGGCGGTGAAGTATTGCCACACCTTGCCCTCCAGGCCGTTCTTGGCGAACTCCTCCCGGAGGATGGCGTCAGACTCCCGGACGGCCTCCAGCCGGTCCCGGGTGATGGCGCCCAGGCAGCGCACACCCAAGCCGGGTCCGGGGAACGGCTGCCGGTACACCATACTGTCCGGCAGGCCCAACGCCTTGCCGCATGCGCGCACTTCGTCCTTAAAGAGCATTTTCAGTGGCTCCACCAGCTGGAATCCCAGGTCCTCAGGAAGACCGCCCACGTTATGATGGGATTTGACCGCCTTCACCGTCTTGGTCCCGGATTCAATGATGTCAGGATAAATCGTCCCCTGCGCGAGGAAGTCGATCCCCTCCAGCTTTCGGGCCTCCTCCTCAAAGACACGGATGAATTCCGCCCCGATGATCTTCCGCTTCTGCTCCGGATCATCTACTCCCGCCAGCTTGTCCAGGAAGCGGTCCACGGCATCAACATAGACCAGATTGGCATCCATCTGGTGCCGGAATACTTCCACCACCTGCTCCGGCTCACCTTTCCGTAGCAGTCCGTGGTTCACGTGGACACAGGTGAGCTGTTTCCCGATCGCCTTGATCAGGAGGGCCGCCACCACGGAGGAGTCCACCCCGCCGGAAAGCGCCAGCAGGACCTGCTTATCCCCTACCTGCTGCCGAATCAGCTCTATCTGGTCAGCAATGAAATTGTCCATGTTCCAGTTGGGCTGGGCACCGCAGATGCCAAAAACAAAGTTGGAAAGCGCTTCTTTCCTCTCCTGCACATCCTCCGGCCAGGGCTTGTCCCCCTTGTGATCGGCCAGGAGGACGGGCACCTCATAGTTATAGATATCCTTGCTGACGTCGATCTCTACCCCATCCACCACACGGTTTGCCCCGCCGTTGAGGATGATTCCCCTCACATTTGGGAGGGCTTTGAGCTCCTCCAGTGTGATGTCATGGGGGTGGATCTCGCTATAAACGCCCAGAGCGCGAATCTCCCGGGCCAAACGGGGGTTCTCCTCGCTGCCCAAATCCAACACCAGGATCATATCCTGCCTCATTGCAGTTCCTCCTCATCTTTGAAATATACGTCCAAACGACGCGCCCCCTCCCTGTATCGGACACACTGCGGCGCGTCATCTTTTCTCCTATGGTAACATATGTGCCGCACTTTCCGCAACACTCAAAGCGTGACCGGGGCCCACGCTGCATTTCTCAGCGGACTGCGGCGGGCGGCATAACCGCTCCAGATTGTGAGTGAGTCCCAAATGCGGGTCCGGTCTGCCGTTCCCGCGCCCCTGTCTACCGGATCCAGGTGACCGAATTTCCTTTCCTTCTCAGCGGTGTGCGCGGCGGAAGGCCGTCCTCTGTATCTGCATATCCAATCGCCACAGAGCCGCAGACAGTCTCCGCCTCCCCAATCTGGAAGTTCTTCAAAAATGTCCGGAGCGCAGCGTTTTCATCCAACCACCGGAGCTGATTGATCCAGCAGCTTCCCAGGTCCAGGCCGTTTGCCATCAGCATCATATTCTCTATCGCACAGGCGCTGTCCGCCACCGCGTTTCCATAGCCCTTTTGATTGGTGACGATGATCAGCAGCGGCGCATGGTAATGAAAAGTATAGTTTCCCTGTTTCGATCTCTGGATAGAAGTCACCAGGGACGCATAGGTGTGTGCATCGTATTCCATGCCGCTGAATTCCCTCTGGACCAGTTCAGCAAGTTCGTTGAGCTTCTCCCCGTCCTCTACCACAACAAAGTGACAGCTCTGGTTGTTTCCCCCGCTGGGCGCATATCGGCCCGCTTCGATAATGGCGTCTATTTTTTCCTCTTCCACCGGTCTGCTCAGGAATTTTCTTGTTGACCGGCGGGATTTTATCAGTTCCAACATATCCATATCACATCTCTCCCTTCTCTTGCCCTGCTCACTTTCATCAGGCCCGTTTGATCAGGCTCAGCAGGGTCGCGCACCGCGCGCGCATGTCGGTCGGCTTGGCGGCGTGCGCATTCATTCCGGCCTCCAGCGCGGCTTGAACGTCTTCCGCAAAGGCGTTGGCCGTCATAGCGACAATGGGGATGGTCCTCCAGTTGAATACGCACCTTCTCCAGGATCTCCGCAAAATTCGCCGCATCGATCACGGCGGACATCCGGTTGCCCATGGCTGTGAATTCCTCACGGGTGTAGCCCGTGAATTCAAAAAACTTGTCGTTTGCGTCAATCGCGGAAAAGTCAGCGTCATAGCGGCAGCGGAACACCGCGCCCGGGATATTGTTGTAAAGATGAAGCACCTCGTCCTGTGCCTCCCGCTGGGCGGTGATGTCGATGCACACGGAGGAGATCGCCGCTCTGCCGTTTTCGGTTGAGCAGTTCCTGCCTTTGCCGGGCAATGCTCTCCATCACCAGCGTCTGTGGATAATGCTCTTCGCCACGCTGGCTGCTGCCCGGTTCCGCCACATGGAGGCTTCTGATCTGCCACCCTCCTCCCGGGTCAGCACGATGGAGTTCTTCAGCGTCAGGGATACCGCCAGAGAATGTGCGCACGCCGCAAGAGAAAGCTCGCGGATCGTCTCCATCCGGCATACAAAGGGCTCGGCAAGCTCAGAAATATCCTGCCTCACGGGCGGTCATGCCGGGCTTTCCCCGGACAAACTCATCCTCGCCGGTCCCGACAAAGGTGATATCCTCCGCTAAAAATGCAATCACTTCATCCAGGTCTAGCTTTTCGAACCAAGCCCTGCAAAACTCCCGCGCAGTTTCCACCGCGCTCATACTCACGTTCACTTCTCTCACTCTTTCCATAGCTGACAAGTGCCCTTGGCGCTGTTCTTCGCACGATAGAGCGCCTGGTCTGCTCGTCCAATCATCTCATATACGGATTTTGATGCCTCGCACAACACGACTCCCGCCGTACACGTTACAGTGGTATGCTCTGCAAACATAGCCTCCCGGAATGCGCGACAGATCTTCTCCCCTTTTTCCAGGGCGCTCTCCTCTCCGCGCATCTGACGCATGACGACCACAAATTCATCTCCGCCGAACCGCGCCACGATATCGCTGGCCCGTGTGTGGGCGCGAAGCAGCGCCCCAAATTGCCGGATCATCCTGTCTCCCTCCATGTGACCCAGCATATCGTTGATCCGTTTCAGGTCATCCAGATCAAAGAGGTAGAGCGCTGCCGGCATGTCTCCCTCGCACAGCCCCTGCACAGCGTCGAGCAACCCGCGGCGGTTAAGCAGCCCGGTCAGATAATCCTGATGGGCCTCCTGCCGCAAAAGATGCTCCCGCGCTTGTGAGGAGGCGCTTTTTACAGCCCGAATGGTCCGCAGCAGGAGCTTCTTCTGGGAGTGGGGTTTCCCGATGAATTCGTCCGCGCCCATTTCCAGCGCCGTCTCCTCCATCGGGTCGTCTGCGGGGGCGGTGGCAATAATGGGCACATCCCAAAACTTCTTTTCTCTTTGGAGGGCTTTCAGCACGGGAAAGTCCCCAGGCCCCGGAAGCGTCAGGCTTAAAATGACGGCGGCCAACCTTCCCTCATACCGCTCGATATCCTCCAAGGCCGCATCGCTGTCGGCCGCCTCTGCGATCCGATATCGCCCATCAAATGTCCTTCGGACCTGCGTTCTGTACGCCGGGTCCTCATCCGCCACCAGAAGGATCTGCTCGGCGGGCTCACACACACCGTCCAGCGGGCCAGCCTCCCGTTCCGGTCTCCATTGCCAGCGCTGAAGCATCTGTTCGAATTCACCGCAGGGGGAGGGCCTGGCAAAATAATAGCCCTGCACGTAGTCGCATCCGATCTCCCGCAGGCGTTCGAGCTGTTCCCTCGTCTCCACGCCCTCGGCCACCACGCTCAGCTTCATCCATCGGGCCAAATCGATGATAAAGCGCAGGATACCGCCCTTGAGCCGCTTGGCGGTCTCATTCTGGATGAACTTCATGTCCAGTTTCAGCACATCGATCGGCATTTTGCTGATCATGTTCAGCGAGGAGTATCCGCTTCCAAAGTCGTCCATCTCAACAACAAAGCCCAAATCACGGAGATCTCCGACGGTTTGGATCAGTTGCTCCGGATTTTCCGTATATGCGCTCTCCGTGATCTCCAGGTGAAGCCGTTCCGGAGAGAGGCCATACCGTTTTACCGTCTTTGTCAGCAGGTCCGTGATGTCTGCCTGATAGATGTCGGCCCTGGATACATTGACAGAAATCGAGATGGGAGGATACCCCTTGTCGTCCCATTCCCGCAGGCAGGCGCAGGCTCTGTTCCAGACAAACTGGTCCAGCTTGGTGATAAAGCCGTTTTGTTCAAACAAGGGGATGAACTCCGCCGGCGACTGCATTCCCCACTCCGGATGGTTCCAGCGGACCAATGCCTCCGCACCGGCCAGTTTCTCGTCCCGGATGCTGTACTTGGGCTGCAGATAGATCTCAAACTGCCCCTCTGCAAGGGCATCCTCCATCACATCTGTAATGGCCTGACGCCGGAGCAGCCCTCTGCGCAGATTATCGTCGTAGGCGGCAAAGTGTTTCCCGTATTGGCCCTTGATGCTCGTGGCCGCCAGAAACGCCCGGTCACACATCTGCTCTATGGGGATGGTGCGGTCGTCGATGGAATAGATCCCCCATTTCATGACGGCGTTTTTAATATTGGAGTCGTTGTTGATCTGGATGTCGACCTGTTGGAACATTTCGTCCGTATACTCCCACTGATGTTCCAGAAGGCACACGAACTGGTCCGCCTGGAATCGGCTGCAGACGCCTCGCTCCCCAACCTTGCGCGTATACATTTTTGCAATTTCACACAGCAGCCGGTCTCCTGCCGGTACACCGAAAACGTCGTTGATCAGTTTAAAATTTTCAATATCCGAGCAGATGATATCATAGTCCTGCTCCGGGCGTCCCGCCAGTATCTCTTTCACCTGCCGGTAGAAAAACTCCTTGCTGTAGAGGACCGTGAGCCTGTCATACCGAAACTGATTGACCATGGCCGCGTTTTCCCGCAGATTGATGATATTGGCCACCCGGTGCAGGATCACCTGCGGCTTATAGGGCTTGGCTACAAAGTCCGCGGCCCCCTGAGCCAGAGCTGAAACCTCGTCGGACTCATTGTCGCTCTGGGTGGTCACAATCACCGGGACGGCAGCGTATACCGGGTTGGCCTTTATTGCGGCAAGGAACGCATACCCATCCATAATGGGCATGCAGATATCCAGGAGAATCAGGGATATCTCTCCCCCATGCTCTTTCAGCACGGAGAGGGCCTCCCGACCATTCTCCGCCTCCAAGACCGCATACTCTGGAGAGAGTATTTCCGTCAGCATCGCTCTGTTGATCGCGTTGTCCTCAACGATCAGGACACATTTCTGAACCGTACGCCACTTTGTGCCCTTTTCCATCTTCACCACGCTGGCCAAAGGCAATCACGCTTCCTTTTCCAGAACTTGTTTGAAAATGGGGACTCCTCCGCACGGAATCTTGCTTACCGGTCGGCCCCTTCTCCCCATCGCTCCGACGGGCATCCGGTGGAAGGCGGCACCGCCTAAGGACCACAGAGCCCGCTGCCTAGGCGTGAAACAATTTTCAAACAATTCTTTGTTTCATGTTCATAACTATGGTATTATATAGTTTATCATAATAGCATATCTGCCGCAATCCATTTGTTCCATACTTCGTGTTTCAAGTCACATTTCACCTCAAAATATAGTGCCGTCCCCTTATTGGGTGACAAAGTGTCAAAAATATCCCCGCCGCCCCTCTGAGATGCGGCGGGGATATACTTTGAATCCGTCCTTTGGTGAGATGGATGCGCTCAGCACGAGTTCCGTCCGGTACCTCCCAACCATTTGCTCATGACCTCGTTCAGGCACCTCAGGTCCAGCGGCTTTGCGACGTGTTGTCCATACCGGAGTTCCTGGCAGCCTGTATATCCTCTGCCGTGCCGCCAACACCGTCTTCACCCTGAAACCGGAGAATACTGTCCACGGTTCGGCGGTAATCCGCTGTTACCGATTGCAGCAGGCGGTCCGCCTCCGCCCGCGCTCCGTTCCGCAGCGCCTCGGTCAGCGCCGAAGCGGATGCACACAGCCCGCCGAAGCCCAGGCTCTGCGTAATCCCCTTGAGCGTATGCGCCGCAAGGAATGCCTCCTCCAATCTGCCTCCGGACATCGCCCGGCAAAGTGCGTCATAACTGGGGTCATCCGGGAACCGCAGGACATATCTCCGGATGAGTCGTTCATCCCTCAAGCGCTCCAGCACCTCCGCATAATCGGCTCCCATCTCCGCGTAGCATACCTCTAAGGTCATCATGTCCCACTCCTTTCTGCACGCTCACCTGCCACCCGCCGGCGCGCCGCGCCTCTTTGTCTTTGCCGCATACATTCGTTGATCCGCCCTTTTCACTGCCTCCACCATGAGACGGACGGAATGAACGCCCCCAATGCTGATGGAAAGTCCAAGTCCCGGATATTCCTTTACTACTGTCCGCTCCACAGCCTTCCGGACCTCCTCCGCCTTGGAGGCGAAAAACTATATCTTTTCCCGTTCCTGTTCGGCCAGACGCAAAGCGCGCCCGGAAATCCCCAGATCTTTTTGTTTCAGCAGTACCTCCACTACGTTATACACCTGCATCTCACTCTGCCTGCGCGCTTTTCTCGGCCGGAGCTCCGCCGGAATCCGCTCCGCGATTTCTGTCAGGCACTCTATCAGGAGCGGGTGAAACGCGCCGCACGCTCCATCCAGAATCATCCGTACCGCCTTTTCATGCGGAAGCGCCGCCTTATAGCACCGCTCGCTGGTCAGCGCGTCATAGACGTCCGCCAGGGATACAATCTGGGCGGAGATCGGAATGTCTTCGCCCCGCAGGCCATCGGGATAGCCCCGCCCGTCATACCTCTATGGTGCCAGCGACAGATTTCATAGGCCACCTTGACCAGCGCCTCGTCCTGATAGGCCGGGAGCGCCTTCAGCATGGCGGCTCCTACCGTGGCATGGTTCTTCATCACCTCAAACTCTTCCGGCATCAGCTTCTGTTTGGCATAGAGCATAAGGGTGTTGACCACCCGCCGGCGTACGATCAGCGCGTCAAAGGGACGGCTGATGTAATCGCTCACGCCAAGCTCATAGGCGCGTTCCGCAAAGGAGGTGCCGCTCTCCGCCGATATCATGATGACCGGAATACTTACGATCCAGCGCCACTGGTTCATGGCTTCCAGGACTTTAAATCCGTCCAGCTCCGGCATTATGATGTCCAACAGCATCAGGTCAATCTCCATGTTCCGCTCCCGGATGGTTTCCAAAGCCCGCATACCGTTCGCGGCCTCGATGATCTCACATTCCTTTCCCAGCATGTCCGCCGGAATGGCGCGTTTTATCTCAGAGTCATCGGCGATCAGGATGGTCTGTCTGTCCGGCGGCCGCCTTTTTGTCATCTTCTTCAGTCCTTATTCTGTATCTACTTTTAAATCCCCGATGCGCAAGGAGGGTCACGGTTTGGCGGCTCGACGGCTGCGCCGCCGTTTTTTATGGTATTTATTTTATAATTATAAAAGATCGGCCCTCAGGATACAACCCATTTCTCTTCCCCTCCAAGCTGTCCCCCATATACCGCGGACATACAGACCGATCCCCGCCGCCAATTCTTTTGAAAATGAGGACGCACGACGTTTCCCAGCCCCATGCATCGCCTAATGTGTCTCATGGAGCCAGACCCCTTCTGCCCGACTACCGCTCACAGACGCCAAACGCAGCCGCCGCCGCAATGAAACTTTTGTGCACATCAGCGTGTGGAATCCGCGCTTTACTTCATTTTAGCACACTGATAGAATCATTTTACAGACCATACAGGACCTGTTCAAAAGCGAGGGGAACGTCGCTTCTTCCCCCTCAAGGAAAGGATGTTTTTCAATGAAACTGCTGACTTATCAATACAAATTCTTTGGTCCTCGGGCCGGTATGAAGCTGGACGACGAGGTGCTTGATCTGACGGTTCTGCTGAACTGCTGCTCCAGTCCGATCTCAGACATCGGCGCGCTGCTCCGCCGTTTTGACGACCCCGTTGCCGCCATCCAGGCAGCTCTGCACAGCGGAGCAAAGCAGGAAACCCTGCCGCTGTGTGAGGTCTCTCTCTGCCCGCCCATTCTGCATCCGGCATCCCTCCGGGACTCCAGCCTGTTTGAGGCCCATTCCAACGGCACCAGCAAAAGCAACGGCCACACCACTCCCCCCATCTGGTATGAGCGGCCCATTTACTTCTATGAAAATCCCAATGACCTCACCGGGCCTGAGGCTGTCATCTCTCGTAAAGCCGGTTCCGTCACCCTGGACTACGAAGCTGAGCTGGCTCTGGTGGTAGGAAAGTCCGGCCGCAACGTCACCACAGAGCACACGTTGGAGCATCTGTTCGGCGTCACCGTGTACAACGACTGGACAGATCGGGCAGTGGGCGGCCAGGAAGTGGGTTTCCTGGGGATGCATAAGAGCAAAGACTTTGCCGCAGGACTCGGTCCATGGATCGTCACCATGGACGAAGTCATGGACCGGTGGAACGACGGCCGGCTGGACCTGAAGGTGGATGTCTTTGTCAATGGAAAGCAGACCACGGATTCTTCCACAGGAACGATGTACTGGACCATCCCTCAGCTGTTTGAAGTGATAACCCAGGACTGCACCGCAGTCCCAGGCGATGTGATCGGCCTGGGCACCGTGGGCGGCGGCTGCCTGGCTGAGCGCGGGGGCACGCTGCCCTATCTCTCCGACGGGGACACGGTGGAGATCCGAATTGAGCGTATCGGGACCCTGCGCCAGTATGTCAAGAGATAACGAAAAAGCCCACCGGCACGGAAGCTGACGTCCGTGCCGGTGGACTTTCTATTATTGTAAATATCAGTAATATTAGTTTTGCGGCGCGGGACGATATTTGAAATTGGATACCGCCAACAGCACAAAACTGAACGCTGAAATGATCCCCCAAAACAGATAGACCCTGGCGTAGGTCCCGGACAGGGATGCAATGGCGCCGATCAGCAGATAGCATAGGTTCCGGATCAGGCTGGCGCCAGTAAACAGGACGGACCACACGCTGGCATAGTTGGCCCGCCCATACTGGCTGACCAGAGTGGAAGCCATCAGGTTGGCGTTGGCCCCACCACTGGCCATAGCCAGCCAGAGGGGCAACAGGAACAGTTTGTCGATGCCCGTCAGGGCAAAGGCCCCTGAATAGCCGATCACATAGAGCGCGGCAAAAATCAGACTGGCCTTCTTGGTTCCAAGCCTGGTGTCCAGCACCCCCATGATAAAGCTGCCGGCCAATGAAAACAGACTGGTCAGAGACATCAGCCCCACGGCGTCCACCTGAGAATACCCCCGCTCCAACATATAGGGGACAAAAGCGGTAATGCCGCCGGTAGTGGCGATAAACAGCAGACCAAAACCCACGATATAGCACATTCCGTCTTTGGAACCTATCAGGTTCCGTGCCGTCCAGTCCTGGCGGGCCGTCCCGCCGCCGAACTCCTGTTGTTCCCGCTCCGTCAGAGGCATATTGTCCGGCAGGAGGCCGCACTGTTCAGGGGTATCGACGATCCATTTCAGGGATACGACGCCCAGCATGGCAATTACGGCCGCCAGGAAATAGCAGACATTGGTAAATCCAATCTTGGGGCTGTACACCGTGATGAACAGAACAGAGGTAAAGGAGGCCGCCATCATACCGGCGGTGGTGATCCCCATGACCCAGCCCTTTTTTCGGGGGAACCAGTTGGCAATCAGTGCGTTGGTAGCGGTAAAGCTGTAACCGTTATACAGGCCCTGACTGACCACGGACCAGAGGATATAGATTCCCAGGCTCGTCCCATTCCCTAGAATACACAGTCCAACCGCCGTGCCGATGCAGCTAAAGGCGGTGATCCCCCGCACTCCCCTGGCGATGACCCAGCGTCCGATCAGAAAAGTCATTGCCACGGAGAGGAATCCGCCCACGGTGTTGACGGAAGTGACAAGATTGGAGTTCAGTCCGGTCATACCGCAGTACTGCGCAACAAGAACGCTTAGTCCCCCGCCGATCAGGGTGCCATAGATCCAATACATCAAAAAAGAATGGAGCACCATGGAGTAACCGCGGAGAAACGATTTTTCCCCAGCCATAAACAGCATCCTTCCCATATCAAATCTGCGGCGGGGCGCAAGCCCCTGCCGCAGATTTTGATTTTTAGTCTGCGATCTTCTCGGTCCCTTTCAGCTTCTGGGTGGCAATCGCAAAGATGGACAGGGCCGTGCAGATCACCGCGCTCAAGACATAGCGGGTATAGATGGTACCGCCCATCCGCGCCACCGTGGAGGTGATCAGGTAAGGGGTGAGGAAGTTGCCCAGCACATTGGCTGCGTTGAAATAGGAGAAGCCTCTGGACGTGGCTCCCTTTTCCAGGGTGATGGGCAGGAATACAAAGCTGGCCGATTTAAAGATGCCGAAGCCAAATCCGATTACTGCAGTGGCCACAAAAATCAGCCACAACAGCGAAACGCTCTTGCAGACGGCAAGCATGAACAGGCCGATGGCCATCAGAACAATACCGCCAGTCATGCAGGGCTTGCCGAACTTGCGGCAGAACACTTTCAGCGTAGTCGCCGCGATCACATTTAGTCCGGCAAAGACAAAGGAGCCATAACTGGCCATCTGTGCGTAGTTTTCAAAGCCAAGGCTCTGGAACAGGGACGAGGCGTTGCTCTGGTACACCATCCAGCACAATCCAGCAAAGAAGGACTCGATCACCCAGCAGATGAGCGCAGGGGACCATACCTTGACCTTTACGGGCTCACTTCCATTCTTCCTGGGGAGGCACTGGATTTCCTCCCGGGGCTGCACGATCACGGTGATGAGCATAACCGGAATAGTCAGGAAAAAGATCCAATAGACGCAGGGCCAGTCGATGGCCACCAGCAGGCCGCCGATCAGCGGAAACACTACGCTGCCGACCGTCGCCGCCACAGAGTTCTGGGCGTTCATTCTTACCAGCTCAGCGCCCTCAAAGTGATTGGCAATATTGATGCCGTTTAGCGGGGTGATGAGTCCCATACCGATGCCAATGAGAACACTGGACAAGAACAGCAAAGGAACACTGGTCTTCGCACAGAAAAAGCCGATGACGCCGCCTGCCAGAACACTTATCAGGGTGAGCATGGACATGCTCTTCAGCGTCATCCTCTTTTCCAGCCAGATACACAGCAGGGAGCCCACCACCGCCATGCCAGTGGTCGTGGAAAAAATCAGTTGTATGGTGGAAACCGGGTACTCCGGATAGGTCTTGATCAGGTCGGCAATAATCAGCGATATTACATTTTTTGACAAAGCAAGCGCGTTCAGAGAGAGGATCGCGATGGCAATCCTGGCCTGAAGCGCAGTCCGTTTTGCTGCAGCGTGCATGTTCAGAATTCCTCCTCGTACCTTATACCTTTTCTCTTTTCCGGCTACGGATTACAGCACGGCGATAGGACGCACCCAGCCCGCACTTCCTCCCTTGATCTTAATCGGGAAACAAATCACCTGGAATCCGGTGACGGGCAGCAGATCCAGATTTGTCATCTTCTCCATCTGGTAATACTCCATCTCCATGCCCGCCAAGTGGCCTTCCCAGATAACGGACGGGTCCTTCGTCTTGGCAAATTCCTTTGCCACCAGAGGCAAAGGAACGTCCCAGCTCCAGGCATCGGTTCCCACCACCTTGACGCCCTGCCGCAGCAGCCACAGGGTGGCCTCACGGCCCACACCGCAGCCAGTGATCCCGTATTCCGTCCGGCCATAATTTTTCTGTGCGCCGGTGTGCAGAAGCACGATATCCAGCGGCCTGAGCTGATAATCGATTCTTCTGAAATACTGCTCCAGATCCGCCGCAGTCACCTTATAGCCATCCGGTTTGTCCTGGAAGTGGATACACACACCATTACCCATACACCACTCCATCGGCATTTCATCGATGGTCCGCGCCCGCTCACCACCGTTCATAGTGGGCGCATAGTGCCAGGGCGCGTCCATATGCGTCCCGCTGTGATCCGCGCAGGATATCCGCGTATCCGCACAACAGCCTCCGGCCGGCAGGTCCTCCCGACTACAGCCGTAAGTCTTCATCATTTCACCGGCGCCCGTCTCATGGTCGGAATATTGAAAATGCGGGCGCATGATGGGAATATCAGAGAGCGTGTCGGGCTCAAAGAGGACAGATAAGTCAATGAAACTCATGCTATATTGTGTACTCCTCTCATTTGCTGCGATTTGCCGCGAATCGTCCGTGCGCACGAAAGCAATTTGTCGGCTTCACGTACATCATACCGGCAGTCTGCTGCAAAATAAAGGAGCAATTCCGCACGCTTCTGTGCATTCAGTGCACATAGCGTCTAAAATTGACATAACTCTTCTTTTGTGTTATAGTCAAAAAAATAACCGGACAGAGCGCAAGGGGTGTGATGGTGCTATGACGCTGGAGCAGCTGGCGTTTATTTCAGAGGTGGAAGCCGCTGGTACGATCGTTGCCGCGGCAAGGAACCTCTACGTCTCCCACACCACGGTCAGCCGCGCCATTTCCAGTCTGGAGGACGAACTGGGCTTTGCCATTTTTGACCGCTCCAGGCGTGGTTCTACTCTGACCGACAAAGGCGCAGAGGCTATCCGTCTGGCCAGAATCATTTTGGAGAATGCCGAGAATCTCAAGCAGTTGGGTGAGAGCAGGGAAACCGGCGCTCTGCATATCGGAGCTTACCCCATCGGCCCTACTACCTTTTTGCAGGATGTGGTATCCAGATTCAATCATGTCTATCCCGAGTATACGATTTTTCTCAATCACGCGGGTGTAAACGATATTATCGCCGGTGTGCGGGACCTTACCCTGGACTTCGGCCTCATCTGCTGTCTGCCGGAGCTTTGGAGCTCCGTCCGCGCTTCCGTCCAAGTCACAGAGTTGTTTGAATCCAATCTAGTCATCATCTGCAGCCCGGATTCTCCATTGTCCAAGAAGCCCTTTGTCACTCCGAATGATCTGAAACATGAGACCTTTATCCTCCAGAGTGAGGAGCAAGTCCTATACATGATGCAGCATGTCTTTTTCCCCGGAGATATGCCGCCAATCTCTATGTTCTCCAACAACAATGAGTTGATCAAAACCACAGTCATGTCCAATCATATGATCGCCACTTATGTTGAGATGGTCATTGCGGATGATCCCCTTGTGAAATCCGGTCGACTGGCCTGTGTCCCCATCAAACTGGGGGCCGAATTATACAAGCTGAAATATCTCTATGTCCGTCCACTAAAAAAGCGGATCAGCGCCGCGGAACGCACTTTTATCCGGCTGATGCCCTTTTAACCCGGAAACTTCCGTTCCAACGCAGAAGTTAGAAACAGCTCTCCGAAAAAAGTTGCCCCAATCGCACGTAAGGCGATTGGGGCAACTTCTTTGCTCCGGTTTGAAACCAATATTTTGCGGTAAGTGCTCCCGTCGGATATGTCTGCTTCGGAATCATTCCCACTCGATTGTTGCGGGCGGTTTGGACGTGATGTCGTAAACGATGCGGTTGATGTGGCCGACCTCGTTGACGATGCGGGTGGAGATCTTGTCCAGCACGTCGTAGGGGATCCTTGTCCAGTCGGCTGTCATGAAGTCGGTGGTGGTGACCGAGCGCAGAGCCAGGGTATAATCGTAGGTGCGGCCGTCGCCCATGACGCCAACGCTGCGCATATTGGTCAGCACGGCGAAATACTGGTTCATGGTACCTTCCAGGTGGGCCTTGGCGATCTCATCGCGGAAGATGAAATCGGCTTCCCGCAGGATGTCCAGCTTTTCCTTGGTGATGTCGCCGATGACGCGGATAGCCAGGCCGGGGCCGGGGAAGGGCTGGCGCATGACCAGATATTCGGGCAGGCCCAGCTCGCGGCCCAGCTGACGGACCTCGTCCTTAAACAGCAGGCGCAGCGGCTCGATGATCTCCTTGAAATCGACATAGTCGGGCAGGCCGCCCACGTTGTGGTGGCTCTTGATGACGGCGGCGGAACTTCATTTCACGTCCCAAAAAGCGTTGCAGAAAAAGAAAGTGTTGGCTTCCTTCTTCACTTTTCCCACTCATTATAGCACGCCATTTTTTACTGTTCAAGTTTCCCACTCAAGGTTTGCAAACTTTTGAAAAGAAAGAAGCCAGAAATACGAACTTTCTGACTTCTTCTATCAACTATTTATACACTGGTGGCATCTTCATATCTAAAAATGCTACTACTTTTTCTTTGTAAATCAAATCTACCGACATTTTATCCTCCTTAATTTGTATACATCTCGCTGATACCTGACAAGAACTTTTGAAAATCCTCCACCACTTCGGGGGGATAGGTGATCTTGGCCCGCTTCCCAAAGCCGCACACCCACGCGAAAAACTGGTTGCTGATCTCCACATCGGCGGTCACAACAAAGTGCCGTTCATCGTCTGGCCTGTAAAATACATCCGGGGTTGTGCCGAACCGCTCAATGACGGTATCAAGCAGCGGATTGATGAAGCGGACGCTGACACGCTTTTGCTGGCCTCCAAACATGGAGAACACGCGGCGGGTGTAGCTTTCCATGTCAATAGCTTCAAAGGCTTCCGCCCCCTCCCTCGGCTCTTCCAGCAGCTTAACTTCCTTCATGCGGTCAATACGATATGTCCGCATGTCTTGGGCTTTATCGTCAAAAGCCAGGAGATAATAATTGCCCTCGTTTATCAGCAACTTGTAGGGGCTGACTTTGTAGATCGCACCCTTGCGCCGCTCCACTTGGGT